>Ga0181592_10004230_pt1 | contig 11876 bp, 8 predicted proteins | sample 071ome_20_FD_133755 | JGI IMG/M metagenome (GOLD analysis project Ga0181592, IMG submission 133755) | Coastal salt marsh microbial communities from the Groves Creek Marsh, Skidaway Island, Georgia - 071412BT metaG (megahit assembly) | ecosystem: Environmental > Aquatic > Marine > Intertidal zone...
AACGCGCTGTCCAATCAGCTTGGGAATCGCAGACTACTAACTCCTGAGGAACTAGAGGCAAAATTCGCTGGCTTAACCGGTTTCTATTGGGGACACCACAACAATGAGTATGCGGAATGGAGTATCACTGGTCGGCACTCACGATTATCCGAAGAGTTCCAAATTCTCTACGGGGGGATTGATTCCCGTAATGTCACCAAAAGGGCCGATCAGATGTCTCCGCTCATGTTCAATATCGCTGAGAAGATGGCGCTGGAAACCGCGTGCGAAGTGATTGTGCGAGATCTCGCGGAAGCACCCGCAGAACGCCGCATGCTAGGCAATACACACCGCTTAACAACACCAGAGTCAACGTTGGTCACTCAAGTGGCCGCCGAGGTGCCCCTCGCTGAATTCACAACGGTCATCGAGACGACAGCGCAAGTCCAGGCTGGATCCGTTTCGCTAATCGTTACATTCAATAATCACTTGGGTGACCCAAATGGCTCGAGGAACGCTTGGTTTGACCAGCTCAACATCACATCGCCAAGCGGCGTTGAGACGACCATCGAGTTCGAGGATGCCCCCGCCGGCACCCGAATCACCGCGTGCGGTCACCCTACAGACGCCTACTATCAGTTGAGCTGCAATGGCAGCATCATCATTCCCTTTGAGGTCACAGAAGCGGGCAGCTACGCCCTCGAGCTGATTGCGGCGGGTGAGCAATATGGCGACGAACCCATAAGCATCGAACTATCGATCGTTGATAGCGCATCAGGCAAGCCAGCGCTTAAGCGTCAAATACAGGATTTGCATCAACAACTGCTCGGTGAAACGCTACCGGCCGACGACCCGGAAGTGGAAGCCACGTACGCTCTACTACTCGAATCCTACGAGACACGAAAAGCGCGCGGAGTGACCAACGTTAACCAATTCCCGGTTGAGACCTGCCCCAATCACCAATGGCGCATTTCAGATCTAGACGGGTCAGACCCAACCTACATGGTCGGTACCTGGATCAACGTCCTCACTTACCTGATGACCGATTTTCGATTTCTCCACGAATAGTAAATTGAGCGGAGATCAAGAACGATGAAAAGAAGAACATTACTCAAATCCGCTGGTGGAGCCAGCGCGCTAGGCCTCCTCGCGCCCCTTCGCTCTCTGGGTCTCGTTGAAGGGGGCTATTCAGGCCCACTCCTGCTCCAAGTACAGGCCGATGGAGGCTGGGACGTCACCAGTTACTGTGATCCAAAAACCAATCAACCCGGCGCACCAGTGATCACCAACTGGTCAAAGTCTTCTGACCCACTGCAAGCAGGTGGCATCACCTATGCACCCTTTGCGAACAATGATTGGTTTTTCCAAAAGCATCATGCGCGCATGATGGTCATTAACGGGATCGACTTACAAACCAATTCGCATACAACTGGCGTCCTACACAATTGGAGTGGGCGAAACGCTGAAGGCTATCCAGGCCTAACCGCCCTGTTCGCAGCTAACCATGCCCCCGACATCGCTATGCCTTACGTCAACTTTGGCGGTTTTGGAGCAACAGAAAATATTATTGGCTTCACTCGGCTTCAAGATAACCCCGAGATGTTAAGACGAGTCCTCGAGCCAAACCTCGATGGCTACCATCAGCCCAACCAGCACTCAGATTACGAAGGCCCCGTTACCTATAGACGAGAAGAAGACCTAAGCCTCATTGAACAACACCGGCAAGCTCGATACGAGCGTTTAATCGCGTCAAGCCAGGGCGGCTCGCGAGAACAGAGAAATCTCAACGCCTACTCCGACGCTATCAAAAATCGAGCTACGCTGAAGGCCTTTGCGCCTTACTTACCTAGCAATGAAGAGACAGCGCCTGACATGGCCATGATGCACACGAACTTGAAAGCTCAAGTTCAGATCATTAGCGCCGCCTTCTCTGCGGGCGTCAGCAGCGCAGCTGATTTACAGCTGGGCGGGTTTGATACCCATGACGACCACGACGCCTTGCACGCGCCGTTATTGACGTATTTGAATGAGTCTATCGACCTCATTTGGCAGCTAGCAGAGCAAGGCGGCTACGCCGATCGATTAACGGTAGTGATTGGTTCTGATTTCTCAAGGACGCCCAATTACAACTCTGGCCAAGGGAAGGATCATTGGCCCATTGGTTCGGTGATTGTGATGCAAGATAATCCGACTTGGGGCAGCCGCGCGACCGGGATCACCGATACGGGGCATAACGCACTACCTGTCTCTTTCGACACACTTCAACTCGATGAAGCGGACGGTTCGATTCTCTATCCAAAACATGTTCATCAGGCCCTGAGGCGACTCACCGGAATCGAGGGCTCGGCACTAGATGCCCAGTTCCCTTTCTTGAACATCACAACGCCAAACTTCTTTGGATAGTGATCCTTGACCGAGTTGAACCAGGCACTGGTTGAGCAGATAGAACCTGAGCGGCCTCTGGACAGTAGATGCTGGCTCCACGCCGACCTGTGAGCAATGACTCCACGAATTGGAACCCCAACGCATCCCGATCCATGAACGCTGGGTCTATTGATGCTAACTGCCCAACGTTCGGCTAGTTCCGAAAAGTCTCGGATAGCCTGGATCAGGTGAGCGTTTGACGGGCTACAAGGCACTGGACAACCGAATGGATCTCGACCATGGAGCCCTCACTCTGTGACCCAGAACTTCTCAAGATCAACACTAGGTGTGAGGCTTGACGGGCCTTTGTTCGAGAAGCCCTGAACGAGCTGCCCCGCACTTATTCAGAAGCTCAGATCAAATAGCCGTCGAACGCGCTGCCAGAGGCTAAATAAATGTAAAGGCATCGGCCGCTCGAGCACTGACTCCACACGCTCAAACTCACTTGCATCGAGGCCCAATAGAATTACCTGTACTCGGTTTAAGTTGTCGTCCATTGGCTCGCTAGGCCAAGGTCAAATGCGAAACCGCTCGATCTGAATATCATCCTCACCTAGATCGGCAAAATTGTCGTCGACTCGCCCTTTGATGTATTCCTTCCAAGTGAAGACACGGTACTTTGGCGATTCTAGATGCGCTGGAATCAGTGATTCCAGCGTCGCATTGCCAGGTGGGTTAAAGAAGTACGGCGTGCTAAAGCGCCCGCTGCAGCCGATGGTAGTCATAGGCAGGACTCGGTGAACCGCCGCGCGATAATGATCGTTACTCCACACCTGCATCGCATCCCCAAGATTGACAACGATGGTGCCAGGAACAGGAGATACGTCGATCCAGCCACTCGATAGAGAATGCGTCTGAAGCCCGCCGCTGTCGTCTTGCAGTAACAGCGTCAAAATTCCTGGATCTGTGTGATGGTGGAGCGCCATATCGCCAAGCGCTGTCACATGACTGCTTTCATCAGCAGATAATGGGTCATGCTCGGGGTAATAATTCAACCGCACGTTAGACGTTCTCGGATCCCCTGCCACGGAAACACTAGCGGTGCTCATCGAAGCGTTCAGCGCTCTGAGGATAATCGATAGCGTACGCGCGGCGATCCCACTCGCGGCGTCAAAGAACCCCTCCATGGCGGATCGAAACTGGGGCCGACCCTCTGGCCATTGATTGAGATCACTTCCGTCCTCTCGCGGCTGCATAAAGTCGAAGACTTCTTTTTGATCCCGGCGACGCTTGGTTAGTTCTCGATCGTAATACCCGAGTGGTACCTGTTCAGACCGACCAACTGCCCTCTTTACATCACTTGATTGAGCAAAGAATGCACGAGACTCTGCCCACATGGCCTCGATTGCCGACTCTAGCCCGTGATGACTCAGCAGGAAAAACCCGTGTTCACGGCAAGCAGCGTCCAGCCTGCTCAAATCACTGCCGGGAGACTCTGCTTCTTCAAGGTTAATTGTCGGGATCATTTGATTATCCAATGGTTTCTCTTGAGTCATTGCCCACAAGAGTTTACACACTCTCAACGTTCATTCAGTAGTCTCATAAGGGCCCGATTGCTCTCTCGGCTGACCGCGCCAGCAGCAACATGCCTACCGAAGGCACCACTGGACGCTACGGATTAAGCGCACCCCGATGCCCCCAAAGGCTGGGCGCATAATGGACCGATGGCGTCCACCCATCGGTAATCGCTAGTCCCTCACAGCCATACTCGATATCAAAGCCAGAAGGAGTTTGCATGTAAAAACTCACCATCATGTCGTTAGTGTGCTTTCCAAGAGACGAGGAAACAGGAACATTGGAGCGTTGAACAATATCTAAGGTACGCCCCACTTCATCGATCGTCGCCGCTTCCATCATGATGTGATTGAGGCGCTTCGGAGCCGGCACTGGTGCAATGGCAAGCGAGTGATGCCTGGGATTGCAATGCATGAACGTCAATCGAAGCTGTCGTCCCTCCGGGCCAAGGAGCACGTGATCGGACAAATTGAACCCCAATGCATCCATAAAAAAAGCCGTTGCGGCCGCTTCATCCGGTGCGGATAAAACGATGTGTCCGAGCCCCATATCACCCGTAACAAAGCCAGCATGTTCCCTCGCCGGCTGGAAAGGCTCGTTCGCGAGGCGCTCGCCAACATAAAGCTCAACCGCGAGCCCAAAGGGATCCTCACAGCAAACCATGGCGTTCACACCGCGCTCTGCGCAAAGCGCTTCGCTGCCTTGTTCTCCGGAGATTCCTTTTTCTTTTAAGGTTTTTGTTAGCGCCTCTAACGCCTCGATTGAGCTCACTTCTAGCCCGATGAAGGTCAGATCATCTTCACCGCTCGCCGCAAGCGACAACCGCCATACCTGCTCGTCGTACCGAAGATCGAGTCGCGACCCGCGCTCGATCGCTTCAATACCAAGCACATCGTTAGCGTAGGTCTTCCATGCCGCCAAATCTGAGACACCGATACCCAAGTAACCCAGTGACGTGACTTTTGCCATGATTAATCCTCTCTATCTTGCTCAGTACATGGTTCCAGGTGGAACGTCAGCACCAAAAGATTGCGCGCCCCAGGCATAGTAAATGGTCTCGGGGATGTTACAAATGTGGGTAATACTCGCCTGTAAATCCCGCCACCTCCGCTCTAACCCGTTTTCTTCTTGAATCCCGGCGGACCCGGCCAGTCGGGCGAGCGGAGCAAGCGATTCAAAGACGCGATCACTGGCGCGGGTTTGATTGCGTCTAAACCGCAATCGTTGCTCGGGAGTAATTGATCCTCCGCGGGACACATGATCGAAGAGATCACACAGCATCTGTTTGAGGTGCGATTCGCCCGCCTCCAGATCCGCTTCTGCCACAGCATAGGCTTGAATGTAGGTTGGGTCAGACTTAGCCACTTGGCCTGTCACGGACACCCGAGTCGACATGTATTCGCGCTGAGCGTTCAGGTAACAACGCGCAATACCAAGGGTGCTGGCAGCGATCGCGGCGGGGAACATCACCCCAAACATCATTCCATAGAGCGGCACATTCGGTCGTCGCTCGCTCGCGTAAACCCCCTCGTTGACCTTCGCCTGCTCAAGCGTTCGATACTCGGGAACAAACGCATTGACGCACCGCACGTTCTTGCTCCCTGTGCCCTTTAACCCCATGACATTCCAGCTGTCTGCAACAATTTCGTAGTCCGATCGTGGCAGGACAAAGTGTCTAAAGTCCGGAGGACCTGGTTCCACTCTCACCACGCGGCCACCAATAATGACCCAGTCGCAAAAATCGGTACCGGTTGAATACGGCCAATCGCCTGTCAACAAAAAACCCCCATCGCCGGGCGTTGCCTGGCCAAATGGTGCGTAGGGTGACGCAGTCCAGGTATCTGGATCTTCACCAAATATTTCACCCTGCAGGGTTGGATCCATGAATGAGATTTCCCAAGGGTGTACGCCAACGACCCCGGCCACCCATCCTGCCGATGGCTGATGAGTGGCGACTTCCATTACCCAGTTAACAAAGTCCACTGGGTGCGCCTCAAACCCACCGAGATCTTTCGCCTGCAGCAAGCGAGTGCCACCGGACGCTCGAAGCAATTCGAAAGTTGCCATATCTAACTGACCTTCCCTATCGCCTATCAGCGCACCATGCGCCAGTATGGCCTGGCCATCGGCTATCATCTGTGTGGTTTGATGCAGCGCTTCCGACATCACGCTCTCCCTCTGCTGAAATCCCTTAATCGATGCTCTCAAAGCAGTCTATTTCAAAATGGTCTTAGTGAATGCTTTTAGTAGATGCTCTCGGTGAATGCTCTTAATGGAGTCTATTCCTAGATGCTTTTACTAGACGCTTTTACTCACTGTTTTTACTAACTATTCCCGCTGATACGCTTATCCGCGGGCTTTTTCTATCGCTCTATTCCAATAGCTCTATTCGAGTAGCTTTATTCAAGTAGCGCTATTCCAATAGATCTATCCGAGTAACTCTATTCGAGTAGCTCTATTTCAATAGCTCTATCCGCGTAACTGTATTCGCATAGCGCTATTCCAGTCGTTCTTTTTCACCACCCTCGTGCATCGAGCCTTTTGTTAGGCCTTTTGTTAGGCCCTTTGCATTAAATCGCTCTTGAGGGCACGGACGCAACATTCTTCAGCGTTAGTGCTCTTACAACAGTCACCGCACCACTAGGCGACAGCTTTCAGAGCTTTCCAGGTGGTTTAGCCACAAGACAAGTAGCCTCCCCGATCACTCAGCGAGCCCAAGCAAGAGCCGCTGAAAAAACCAAAAAGCGGCCAACACTCCAACCAGTTCTGGGAAACCACGCCGCCAAATATCAGGCACCTCTCGTAACTGGTACCACACGATGACGACGAGCTTGAACAACGCGACAAACCCCAACTGACCCGCCTCTACTCCGATATTAAAAGCGAACAGAGCAACCAGCACATCCTCCTCGGGCAAGCCCATTTCACGCAGCGCGGAGGCGAACCCCAACCCATGCAGCAGACCAATGGTGCCACTCACTAGGATGGGGTATCGCTGCCCCAGACTAGGACCATCACGATAGAGTAGCTCCGCAGCAAGCGCCACGATACTCAGCGCAATGAGCGCTTCCACAATGACCATGGGTACGGTGATGAATTCCAACGCTGCTAGACCGAGCGTCAAAGAATGCGCGAGCGTAAACCCCGATACTGCGAGCAATAGGGCTTTCAAATTGGGCAGGAGTAAGACTAAGCAAGCCACTAACAAGAGGTGATCCAAGCCACCCAGGATATGGTCGACACCCAACGCGAGGTAGCCAGACCACCAACTGCCTTCACTAACCCGCTCGGGCAAGGGGATGATCGCCTGCCCAGGTCCAACTTGAATCAACTGCGGTGCGAACCCTAATCGCTTGTATTGAAGCACCGTCGAGAGCGACGGGTTGCCGCTTGGGAAGGCGAGCACCATTTGGCTCGGTGCAGTTTGACAATCTAGACGGATGATCCCAGATGCTCCGATCAGATGCTCGCTGCCCTCAAGTCGACAGGTTTCTTCGAACCCAACACTAGGCCGTTCAAAGGAAGCGAGACTCGCCGGGAACCGCCAATTGAACTGAAACTGATTGGGCTGCAATTCGGTGAGTTCAAAATAAAGTGGGCGGGACTCATGGGCGCTGACTAACCCGCCGGTTAGGGCGACGACTGCAATCAACACAAACGCGAGCCGCTTCATGGGGCCTCGAATATTCCTTCCAGATCAGGCCCGATAACGACCTCGTATTGCTGGAGGACTTGCTCCGCTGCCAACCGGCGGGCAGCGATCCTGGCCTCCTCGCGCCAGCGCATCTCAACCGATTGCGCGACATCGAGAAAATCCGGCTGCACCGCCGCTAGGTGTGCCTGCTTGTAAATCAGATGCATCCCCCAATCCGACTCGATGGGGCCTTGCCAAGCATCACTCACAGGAAGCTCGAAAATACGATAAGCAGCGCTTTGCCCCATATGACTGGCCACCACCGCCTCCGACTGCTCAACGTAATTGACGCGGTATGGAAACCGATCCCCATACTGGGTGCTTGAATGAGCAGGAACCGTAAGATTGTTCAGGGTTGCGAGCATAGCCACCGCGCGCTGATTCGTAACATCGGGTGATGGCTCATCGGTCGAGTCACCCTCCTTCGTTTCCTTTCTTAAAAATACGTGCGCGAAGGTGACCAGCGCTGACGTTTGAAATTCATCTCGATGAGCTTCGAAGAAGGCTTTCAGTTCAGCCTCAGTCGGATCACTGATGGGTTGCTCATTGGCAATAAAGTCCACTTTCTGAACTAGGCGCTGCCGGATGACATAGTCCGAATCGTCTAATCCAAGACTAAGCGCATGCCGATACAGGGCCTCTTCCCGTGCATAATCGTTGACGATGGACCGCTTAGCGCTCGGCGTCATCGCAGCAAAACGCTCTGACGTCGAGATCGAGAAGTTCCGAGTCCGAAATTGTATAAAACGCTCGATGTCGCGAGCCGACACATCGATACGCTTGGGATCCTGGCTTTCCGGCGCGACAACTAACCACCACAAAGCGGTGAGGATGCCGCCTATCATCAAAAACTGCACCATGGGCTGTTTAGCCCACGATTGGGTCATTAAGGCGTGTACCAAATGGGGGACGTATAGGCCCGATCTTGGATGCTGTGAGGCACGTCGCTCGGCAGGTCAATACCGAAATACATCGCGTCAACCGTCGTCCATCTTGGCCTTGGAATCTCAAGCACCCTGGCGTAGTAAAACGCTCGCTCGCTTGCGTCAAAATCTGGATCCGTCCACACCACAGCAAGCTCTGGCGCGCCGATGGTGTTTTTATAGGTTGCTGACTCCACATCTACGGTGGAACCCACCGCAGGCACCTTGCCTGTTTCTAGATCCTTACTGCGATCTCCAGACCAGGCAACGTCATAGACCTTTTCCTGGAGAACACCCTCGCTATTTAGCCACCCTTTAACGATCTGCGCTCGATCAAGGTTCGCACCATCGGGATCTCGTGCGGCCACCAAGATGAATTTAGGGGCTTGTCCTTTAGGCGCCTTTAGTAGGTCACCTCCCATGGGCACTCCACCCGAGTAGGCTTCGTCCAAATAATTAGGGTCGTTGGTCGCGTCTGCTGCGTAATTCCAACCTCCAAAAAACCGAACCTGAATCCTGGATCCAGTGGTCGCGTAGACTTCCCTTCGCATCATCGCGTCAAACAGTGCTTCCCGGGTGTTATCTTCCGCCCAGACAGCTGCGTATCCAGAGGCCACTAACTTAGTGTTCTGCCACAACATATCGTTCGCCATCGCATTGATAAAACGCGCTGGCCCAGGCTCGGACTCTGGGAACTTGCCAAAAAAGTTATCCTCTTCGGTCGTGGAGATGGTGTTGTGCCCGTCGGTGCTGGAAATCATTCCAAACTTAAACGGGTTTACGCCAAGGCTTTCCTCATACTGAAGACCAAGCTTCAGCGCGCCCCGGGCATACTCGTGAGCGAGCATCCAATCTTCTTTTTCCTCGGTGCGGCCAATGTTGTCCCAATCCCAGTTCTCAAAATCTGCGAACTCATCATTCGGGCTCAACGTAGGGTGAGCTTCACCGTCTCCCTTTACCTGCGATACCTCATAGATCGGCTCCCACCGCGCTCGGGTTTCGGCGTAGCCGCGAGTGATTTTCTCGCCGTCCACCGTTGTGCTTGGGAACATCATGCCATTGGACAAGTTGCCATTGTGGGCAATCGCCATCACCCGTGCGCCAGTCTCATCCTCGACTGCTTGCAGCGCCTTCCAGAGCTCCCTGGGATCGGGACTCTCTTGCGACGTGAAGGGCGCCAAAAGGGATGCCTTGTCAGCTCCGTCTCGGTAGACCACCACCCGATGTAGATTGTTGCCATTGATCATCGCCGTCCACTCGTAACCAATGAACGCTGTGAACTGGCCTGGCTCGTTATGGTCGTCTGCAGTCAGGCCCACATCTCGCCAAATTAACTTCTGCGCATCTTTGGGAAACGGTGGGTATTCGGTGGGATCAGCCATGCTTCCCGTAAAGGCCCCCATCATTTTGTTAGGGTCGCCCTCATCGACAAAGTCTTGCCACTGCTCACCTGCAGCTGTGCCAGTCACGATCGGATCGTTCACGTTGAATCGGTAGTAGCCCCCCAAATACTCAGAGTGATCGGACACCACAAGAAAGTCGAGCGGTCGCCGGAGCTGGACTCGCATGCCGTTATGCGCGGTCAACTCCTCCCCTTTGGCAAACCGAAAGGCATCGGCGGGCGTCATATTCAAATTACCTAATGAATAGGCATCGGCAGAGTTTCTGGTGTGAAGATGCGTGTCTCCAAAGTAGACATTCTTGGGATAGTCAGCTTCGACCGGCGAATACTGCGCGGCATAGGCGTGAGCGCCCCCTATCACCAAAGCGATGCTAGTAACGTGTGTAACCCATCGATAGAGTCTCACCGGATTCCTCCCCTTTTTTAACGATTCCCAGCCGCAAGCCGCCCCTCTGCGGGCTCGCGTTTCCCTGGTTCTCACTATGGCGAACAGGCGAATCGCTTTCAATAGGCGCAGCACACCCAGGACTGTGATAAGCCCAAACTGCCGCCTCAATAATCGCATGAGCATGATTGCTAGATGCAGCAATTGCGCGGCGAATCACGTTGACTGAATGCCGGATTCATCGAGGCGCTTGCTGCCAGGCAGACCTGCAATTCTCCATGTCTCGTACTCAGGCACCGCGTTATCCGCCGATAGGACGCCTTGTTCGTGAAGGATGCATCCTGCTCCCGCAACGCCTCATCAATCGACCAGTTCGAGCGCTGCCAAAACGCTCCAGTCCCAAAATGCTCCAACCAATGACAGTTAAGAGCCCTGACCCCGACTCATGAGGCGTTGTTTGCATACTCATTCCAATCAATAACGCTTCGGTCGACTCGGCTCCGCGCGTCGCGCGTGGTAGTCTCGTGCCAATTCCTCTTTGTATGTGATCGCCTATGAGCCTGAATGAGCCAGCTGTTCCTAGCAACCAGCAATCTGATCCACTCTGGTCATCTCTAGCCGGTTACTTTCGCCATGCAGCTAATCAATACCCTGACAACGACGTACTGATCTTTGACGACCATCGGCACAGCTATCAAAGCCTCGACGCCGCCAGCACAACCATTGCCAGAGCCCTTGCTGCATCGGGCGTCAAAAAAGGCGATCACGTGGGCATCCTCATGGCCAACTGCCCGCTTTATTTTGAATGCCTACTTGGAATTACCAAACTGGGTGCAGTAGCCGTCTTGGTCAATGCGCGATACAAACCCGCAGAGCTCGCTTACATCATTGCAAACGCCGACCTTACCCTGCTCATTACCCATGATTTAATTTCTGAGTACGCCAATTTTGGGGATCTAATCGATGAAGCGCTAACGCTTCGAGAGACGCCGCTCCTCCGCCAATGCATTCTGCATGGGAAACCAAGAGCGGGTTTCGTTGATTGGCAGGATTTTCTTAATCTAGGCGAGCAAGTGGGCAACCACGAGATTGAGGCATCCCTTCAAAGCATTGAAGGCGATGATCCTTGCATCATGATGTATACATCGGGCACCACGGCCGACCCAAAAGGCTGCCCGATGCACCAGTCCATGTTGGTGCGCAATGGGCAGAATATGAACCGGTCACGATTTTTCTTAGGCGAGAATGACCGGTTCTGGGCACCCCTGCCTATGTTCCATATGGCTTCTATCCTGCCTTTTTTGTGTTGCGTCGATGCGGGCGCCGCCATGATCTCGATGACCTATGTGGACGCTGGGGATTCGCTTGCCATCATGGAGCGCGAACGGGCAACCATTGCTTTCCCTTCGTTCCCGACCGTGATGCAAGCCTTGCTTGATCATCCAGACTTTCCTTCGAGGGACCTCTCAAGTATCCGCAGGCTCAATAATGTCGCCCCGCCAGACGTTCTCGCGAAGTTCCAGGCGGCCATGCCGCAGGCGGTCCAAACAGGCG
>Ga0181592_10004242_pt1 | contig 11865 bp, 7 predicted proteins | sample 071ome_20_FD_133755 | JGI IMG/M metagenome (GOLD analysis project Ga0181592, IMG submission 133755) | Coastal salt marsh microbial communities from the Groves Creek Marsh, Skidaway Island, Georgia - 071412BT metaG (megahit assembly) | ecosystem: Environmental > Aquatic > Marine > Intertidal zone...
ATGCAGCATCGCAGCCGCTTAGCGGGTGCGAAACTGTCACAGGGCTGTCATAACTGGCAGCCTTGTTCGTTTATTAGACGATTTGCTGACTTTTTCTGCTGTCCGGTTGTAGACACCCCAACATTAACTGTCTATAGTCATATCCATCTGAACGCCATCCCTGGCGCACCCCTCTTTTTTTGTAATCCAATTCAACTTCTAATAACTGCAAACCTATCTGTATGAATCTTTCTGATCTGAAACTCAAATCCGTTCCTGAGCTGTTAGACATTGCAAAAGAAATGAACCTGGAACACGTGAGCCGGACTCGCAAACAGGACATTATCTTCGCAATCCTTAAAAACCACGCCAAAAGTGGTGAAGACATCTATGGCGAAGGCGTACTGGAGATTCTTCAGGATGGTTTCGGTTTCCTGCGTAGCGCAAGCAGCTCTTATCTGGCCGGTCCGGACGATATTTATGTATCGCCCAGCCAGATTCGTCGCTTTAACCTGCGTAAGGGTGACAAAATTGAAGGTAAAATTCGTCCACCAAAAGACGGCGAACGTTACTTTGCAATGCTGAAAGTCGCCAAGATTAACGACGACAAACCAGAAAATGCCAAATCAAAAATCTTGTTCGAGAACTTAACACCTCTGTTCCCGAATGAGCGCCTGGTACTGGAAGTGGGCACCGGCTCCACCGAAGACCTGTCTTCCCGCGTACTGGATCTGATTGCCCCTATTGGTAAAGGCCAGCGTGGCCTGATTGTAGCGCCGCCGAAAGCCGGTAAAACCATGTTGCTGCAAACCACCGCCCAGGCAATTACCCGCAACAACCCAGAAGCCGAACTGATTGTTCTGCTGATCGATGAACGCCCGGAAGAAGTAACTGAAATGCGCCGTTCGGTGCGTGGTGAAGTGGTTGCCTCAACCTTTGATGAGCCACCGGCCCGTCACGTTCAGGTCGCAGAGATGGTGATCGAAAAAGCCAAGCGCCTGGTAGAACACAAACGCGACGTGGTGATTCTGCTCGATTCCATCACTCGTCTGGCTCGTGCGTACAACACCGTGGTGCCAAGCTCAGGTAAAGTATTAACCGGTGGTGTTGATGCCAACGCGCTGGAAAAACCAAAACGCTTCTTTGGTGCAGCACGTAACGTGGAAGAAGGTGGTTCATTAACCATTATTGCCACCGCCCTGGTCGATACCGGTTCTAAAATGGACGAAGTGATCTTCGAAGAATTCAAAGGTACGGGTAACCAGGAACTGCACCTTGATCGTAAGATCGCAGAAAAACGTATCTACCCGGCCATTAACATCCGTCGCTCCGGTACACGTCGCGAAGACATGATGTTTAACGAAGCGGATCTGCAGCGCCTGTGGATTCTGCGCAAGCTGATGAGCGAAATGGAAGACGTACAAGCGATTGAATTTATGCTCGATAAACTGCGTCAGACCAAAACCAATGACGAGTTCTTCGACTCGATGCGCGGCGGCAAATAAGCCAGCAGCGAGATCCAAAAAAGCCCGCTATCAATCGATAGCGGGCTTTTTTTATAATTTTTTAAACCCCGCCGTATGCGGCGATGTCTCCGTCATCCATCGTCATCGGCAAAACGTTTGGCAATATCCACAAATACGGCTTCCAATGCCTGAAATGCGTCCACCATATCGGGGTCGAAATGCGTCCCACGACCACGAACAATAATGTCACTGGCATCCTCGTAGGAAAACGCTTCTTTATAAACCCGCTTACTGATCAGGGCATCGTAGCAATCCGCAATCGCCATGAGTCTCGCCGACAAAGGAATAGCCTCTGCCACAAGCCCTAATGGATAGCCTTTACCATCCCAGCGTTCATGATGGGAGTAGGCGATGTCTTTTGCCATACTGAGAAAACTGGAACCACCGTACTCGCGCTCGGCATTATCCAATGCCAGCTTGCCATATTCGGCGTGCTTCTTCATTTCTTCCCATTCATCCGGGTTCAGCTTACCAGGCTTCAGCAGAATTCGATCCGGAACACCCACTTTACCAATGTCATGCAACGGCGCTGATTTAAACAATAACTCGATATAGGCATCATCTAATACGTTCGAATATTTTTCATGGCTGCGTAAATGTTCTGCCAGCACTTTGACATAATGCTGAGTACGGCGAATATGCATGCCGGTTTCGTTGTCGCGGGTTTCAGCCAGCGACGTCATACAGAAAATTGCCATGTCCTGAGTACGCGATATGGCCTCAGTTCGTTCCCGAACCCGTTGTTCCAGGTGCTCGCTGTATTGCTTCAGTTGTTTGCGCGAATTCTGTAACGCCAGATGCGTTGCTACGCGTGCGGTGACAATCGGCGGGGAAAACGGCTTCGCAATATAATCACAGGCACCACACTGGAAGCCTGTTACCTCATCCTCTACTTCACTTTTTACAGTGAGAAAAATAACCGGAATATCTTTGGTGCGCGCATCCGATTTGATCTGAGAGCACACCTGATAACCATCCAGGCCCGGCATTAATACATCCAGCAAAATAAGGTCCGGCAAGGGTTCCGCCTGCAGCAGCTTTAATGCCTGCTCACCACTTTTTGCCAATGTCACCTGATAGTTGGGATTTAATAGCTCCACCAGGACTTTGATATAAAAGGCTTCGTCATCTACCACCAATACCCGTTCTTTATCCATCAGCTTTCTGCTCCTGTCGACAATGTGGCGGACAACACCTCATAAGCCTGTTCAAATTCAAACTCATCCATCAGTGGTTGCAACACCTGATATACCTCACTGGGAATTGCAGGTGTTATCTCTGACCAATACCTGTGAGCCCCGGCATTACCCTGTTGCAGCAACTGTTGCAATGCTTCCAGTTGTGGCCGGCACGGTTCAATATCCTCATGCTTGTGATCGCCAGACGACATCAGCGGCAGTGCTGATTCAGCAAACAAACCACTGTTGCCAATCCCCTGAAAAATCAGCTCAAAGCTCTGGCAAAAGCGTTGCCATATCAGGCTATCTTCTAATGACGCCAGCTTTGGTGGCTCGTTTCGTAATAATTGTTCCAGCGCCTGCGCATCTTTTTCAAATAACTGCGCACCGATATTTCCCGCCACACCGCGTAAGGTGTGGACGATACGAATCGCTTGCTCGTCATCCTGATCGGTAATGGCTTGCCGCAGCACCGTAATATCCTGGCGGTGTTTGTCATAAAACCCTTTCAGCAAACTAAAATACAGTTGACGATTACCACCAACGCGCTGAATCCCCCAGGCCAGATCAATACCATCCACTTCCTTCAGGTTGTATTCCAGCTGCTGTTCTTTTACCTGGTCATGTCCGGGTGGTTCACCCTCTGGCAGCCATTCCTGCAACACCCGGATAAAATGATCCGGGTCGATCGGCTTGGCAATATGATCATTCATACCGGTAGCCAGACAGCGATCACGGTCACCCTGCATGGCATGGGCAGTCATAGCGATAATAGGAAGCTGCTGATATTTCGGGTCCTGGCGGAGGATCGCTGTTGCCTGTAAGCCATCCATAACCGGCATCTGCAGATCCATCAGCACCAGGTCATAATGCTTTTGCTTCACCGCCTCAATCGCCTCGACACCGTTACTGGCGGTGTCTGCCATAATTCCGACCGAGTGTAGTAACTCCAGCGCAACGGCCTGGTTAATTTCGTGGTCTTCCACCAGCAATACCTGACCCAGCAGCCACACAGATTGTTTGCCTCGCTGGCGGCTGAGCGGATCGGGCTTAACCGCAAATACCCGCATAATGGTGTCAAATAACACCGAGGCATTTACCGGTTTAATCAGCAGTGCATCCAGCTCATGGTTCTCGGCGCTGGCCATCACATCTTCACGACCGTAAGCGGTGATCAGAATACAGCCGGGGGCGGGCTGGCAATCCAGGGCGCGAATGCGATTCAGTGTTTCGATACCATTCAAGCCCGGCATTTGCCAGTCGGCAATAACCAGTCCAAACGGGTCGCCTGACTCGGCCTGATTTTTCACCAGAAAAGCGGCATCGTCACCGGATGCCAGAGTAGTGACCTGAAACGAAAACGATTCCAGCATTTCGCGCAGCAATTGCCGCGCCGCCGGATTGTCATCAATCACCAGAACGCGTAATCCCTGAATTTCCTGAGCCGGCACAAATTGCTGCTGTAAGCTATCGGCTTGCTCCGCCAACAACATCAACCGAAAATAAAAGCGGCTGCCCTTCCCCGGTTCACTGTCGGCATTCAACTCTCCCCCCATCAACCGAACTAACTGACGTGAAATATTCAGCCCCAGTCCGGTACCACCATGTTTACGGGTAATACTGCCATCGGCCTGAACAAAAGGTTCGAACAGCCCCTGTAACACATCCGCTTCAATACCGATGCCGGTGTCTTCTACGACAAAATCGAGTTCGACCCGGTCACTGTGACATTGATGCAAACGCACCATGACCCGCACTTCGCCATGCTCAGTGAATTTAATCGCATTCTGAGTCAGATTAATCAGCACCTGGCCAATTCGCAGTGGGTCACCCACCAGAGTGGCGGGAATATGGGCATCAACATCAAGCAGTACTTCAATGCCTTTTTCCGCGGCTTTTAATGCCAGCATGTCCGATAATTCAGTGAACACACTGTGTAAATTAAACGGTACCTGCTCAATATCCATGTGGCCGGCTTCGACCTTGGAGAAATCGAGAATATCGTTGATCACGCCCAGTAATGCCGTGGCCGCTTGTTTGATTTTATGAGCGTAACTGCTCTGACGGTCGTTCAGTCCGGAGCGCAGCAATAAGTGATTCATACCAATGATGGCATTCATCGGCGTACGTATTTCGTGCGACATATTCGCCAGGAACTGACTTTTGAACTGACTCGCCTGCTCCGCTGCTTCTTTCGCTTCCGCCAAACGTGCCTGACTTTCCTGAAGCCGCGATTTGGCCTGTTCCAACTTACGGTTCCAGATCACAATAACGATTAGAATCGGCAGCACCACCATCAGAGTAATCAATACTGCACGAAACATTTCAGCTCGGGTCACCTGATGCTCAAACTCTACCTGAAACCAATTGTTCTTAATTTCCTGACGTTTGGATGCCGGAATACTGTCGATAATTTTATTGAGGATTTCGACCAGCTCAGGTTTATTTTTATTCACGCCCACCGACTGGTAATACTGATAATCGGTGGGTGCCGACACTTTCACATTACGAATACCGTACTTTTCCAGTAGCCACGATGAGGTACCCAGCAGGCCCACGTAGGCATCCACTTCTTTTCCGCTTAACGCGATTAAGGCTTCGATACTGGTGGGGTAAGTTTTTAACGTGAGTTGCGGGTAGTCGCGGCTCACCAGCTCCTCAATCGCATGACTGCTGACCACCGCCAGCGTTTTCCCGCGGAGATCGGAAAAGCTGTTTACAAAGCGGGTATCCTGATGCACCAGTATCATATAAGGATGAATCATGTACGGCTTAGTGAACAACATATAATCACGCCGGCTGGGAGTCGGCTGCACCGCGGAAATCAGATCCAGTTCACCACGCTGAAAGGACTCAAGGGTTTGCTTCCAGGTTTCGCCATACACCGGCAGTAATTCTTTGCCCAGTAACATGCTGATCTGGTGGTTATAGTCCGCCGCCAATCCACGGTAATTCCCTGAGTCATCGACAAACTCAAACGGCGGCCAGTCTTTATCAACCCCAATTTTCAATGAGCTAAGGCTGTCAACATAACGTTGTTCCTGGGCACTGAGCTGCAACGCTTGTTGTTGCGTATCACTTTCGCCGCCCAGCCAGCGACTGCGGATCAGTTGCTGCTGACTGAAAGGCACTGCCTGTAACGCCTTACTGAGGATGCCAACCAATGGCCGCCACTCTTCATCCTGATGCACCGCAAACCGCTGTTGTGCCGCATCCAGAGCAGACACTGCGGAAATTTCCAGTTCGGTCAGCAATAAATCGGAGGATAACCAGCGCACCACGGCTTCATCGCCCAGATAGGCATCGGCTTCGGCAGTCGCTAACGCCGTCAGTGCGGCATCCGTGGTGGGGTAAATACGCAACTGTATATTCGGGTATTGTTGGCGAATCACATCAACCAGGTAGAAGTCTTTTTCCAGCGCCAGTTCATAGCCAGCCAGCTCGTCCAGGCTGGAAAAAGACCGTCGGTCCGAGTGACTGACAATAACTTTATTGGCGGAAAAAAAGGGGGAGGAAAACCACAGCGACTGACGTCGGCTATCAGTTTGCACCAACGGCGCCAGCAATGCCGCCTCACCGTTTTGCACGGCTGTCAGCGCCTGACGGAAACTGTCATAACGCTGTATTTCAAAACGCACGCCCAGGCGCCGCTGCAGGTAATTCAGGTAGTCGGCCAACACACCGCTGTGATCGCCCTGAGCATCGTAAAAATCGATCGGTGGCCAGCGCCCATCAATCGCCAGGGGAATAACCGGATGACGTGACAGCCAGTCTCGCTCTTCCGGGCTGAGCTCCAGTGAGGGAACGTTGGCCTGCAACGTTAGTGGCGTCATCATCAACGCCAGCAGCCAGCATACGGCGGTAAACCACAGCCGCAGAGAGGTCTGGGCCGAACCCGTACGGGCACGACGACACCAAAGCTCTGCCTGCCGCCATGCATTGGTTTCGGGGGCTGCTGCCATAATCAATCCCTCGAGTCAGTCCTCTCAGGATGTTGCCTGATTTACCGCCCGGATACCAGTCGCTCGACAGGCCAGACAGCACCCGTGTATGACAACGTTACAGCTCAGAGATGAGGTTGAGCACGCTGTATAATGGCAACACAATCAACCCCGGCTCCCAGCGTCCCCAGATTGACGCTGCCATTGTGGGCAATACGGGACCCCACATACGCGGCTGCGATATCTTTTTCGCCTTTCTGAATCAGTACCGATGCCTGCAATGCCATCGCCAGCTTATCGACCACGGTTCTGGAGCGATACTCCAGCGTACTCATATCAGCGAACTCGTCCTGCAACTCAACCAGATACTGGTCATACGCCGGGTATTGGCCTGCAGCACGTTTTAATTCATTCATAAACGCATCCACTACCGCTGGCTCTTTTGCCATGGCGCGTAATACATCCAGACACTGCACATTACCGGAACCCTCCCAGATAGCATTGACCGGTGCTTCGCGATAATGGCGTGGTAATACATTATCTTCGACATAACCGACGCCACCGATACACTCCATCGCTTCATAAGTGAAGTGTGGCGCGCGTTTACAGATCCAGTATTTACCTACCGCGGTGGCAATTCGGGCAAACAAATTTTCATGCTCGTCTTCGGGATTATCTAATGCATGGCCTACCCGCATAGTCATCGCCAGCGCGGCCTCTGACTCCAGTGCCATATCCGCCAGCACGTTTTGCATTAACGGTTGCTGATGCAGGTTATTACCAAACGCACTACGTCCAGAGGTGTGATGAATCGCCTGAGCGAGAGCACCGCGCATAAGCGACGCCGAGCCCACCATACAGTCGAAGCGAGTCATGGAGACCATTTCGATGATGGTCCGAACACCACGTCCTTCGTCACCAATCATCCAGGCATAGGCACCGCGTAATTCAATTTCCGACGAAGCATTGGAAATATTGCCCAGTTTATTTTTCAGGCGCTGAATGTACATGGCATTTTTACTGCCATCCGGACGCCAGCGTGGCATCAGAAAACACGACAAACCTTTTTCGGTATACGCCAGGATTAAAAAGGCATCACACATAGGTGCGGAGCAGAACCACTTATGGCCAACCAGCTCATATTCTTTGCCATTCCCCAGTTCATCGGTTAATGGATACGCGCGGGTGGTGTTAGCGCGCACATCGGATCCGCCCTGCTTTTCCGTCATCGCCATACCGATGGTCACACCTTCTTTTTCGAAGAAAGGTACGTTACGGCCGTCGTATTTTCTCGCCACAATTTTCGGAATCCACTGCTTCGCCACTTCCGGTGAATATTGCAGTGCCGGTACCGCAGCAAAGGTCATGGTTAACGGGCAACCCGAGCCAGAGTCGGCCTGGTTGTGCATATACTCCATCGCTGCGCGGGCCACGTGTGCCCCTTTTTTGCCTTTACCATCTTCGTCTTTTTCAACCCAGGGCAAAGAATGTAAGCCCGCTTCAATCGCGCTGCTCATTAACTCGTGATAAGCCGGGTGGAACTTGGCTAAATCGATACGATTACCAAAGCGATCGTGTGGATAAAAAGTGGGTTTATTTTCATTAGCAAGGAAGCCGGCTTCAATTAAATCACCACCGGCCAATGCGCCGTATTGCTGCAAACGATCTTCTGCCCATTCGCCAGCATACGCCTTGGTCCAGTACTGCAGTGCAGCATCACTGGTATAAGCGTTGTAGTTTTCCAGCGCGGTTGGCTGATTAAACACCGGGTGAGTCTCCGCGGCCGCTTTGTGTTTTTCGACATCAAATTCCAGTTCTGATTCAGACACCTGGCTCATTGCTGGTTCCTCGCTGGTTGTTATTGTTTATTAGGATAACGGGTTAATTTTTCTGACAGCCAACGGCTCTCAGGCACAGCGCATTTAATTGGCTGATCAGTAACTCGTGGTCAGGCTGATCGCTGTCATTTATTGCAGTTTTTTCACGCTGTATAAATAACGGGCCGATTAATGATTCGGATAACATACCGACCAAAGCTGCCGCCGACAGAGCCGGTTGCTGATCGACGAACTCGCCGGCGGTCATACCTTCACGAATCAAATCTTCAAAAATCTCGGCATACGCCAGGCGATACTTCAGACGTTCTTCTTCGACACGTGGATCAACCGGCTCAGCAATTAACGCATACGCCAGCCTCGGCCCTTGTAACGCCCGCTGGGCAAATACGGTTAAACCAGCCTGCAAACGCTCAGCACAGCTACTATCGGTTTGTGTCGCCTGATACACCATCTCCACTTCGTGTTCGGTGGCGTAACGAAACACCTCAGCCACCAGCTCCGCTTTGTTCGGGAAATGGCGATAGATACTGCCCGCTGCTACCTCTGAACGTTTGGCCACCGCCGCCGCAGTAGCCGCAGCAAATCCGCCTTCCGCTACCAGGTCACGGGCAGCCTTCAGCAAACGCTGGCGGGTGTGGGCCTTTTTCGCCCGGGTATGTTCGGTTTCACGGTAGGCCATTGGCTCAGCTCAGAAAAATCCACCAAACAAGTGAATCACCATTCACTTTTTTATGCAAGACAAAGCAGGGCAGCCTTTATTAGCGGTTCAGGTGGGTAATGGCTGAGCGGCTCAGGGCGTAATAAATGGAGGTAAGTAGCGACAACAACACCGCCGTTACTGGCGTTATCCACAAGCTGGGTGCTGCCAATAGCCGGTCGGGTGGGTCAGTCGGATGCGTCAGTAGTCGGTCGGGTGAGTCAGTTGTTCCAGCGGATAGCCACTGAAACTCTTGCTGCGTTTTAACACCACATGGGTGGAGATGGTGCTGATATCGGGCACACTGCGAATCAGCGAGTTGGTTAACGCCATATATCGGCTCATCTGGGCGCAGGCAAAATGCACAATAAAGTCACATCCGCCACTGACTGTATACGCTTCAATTACCTCAGGCATCTGATCGATACACTGCTCCAGATAGCGGAACGTATCCGGTGCATGGCTACCCATGGTGATGGTGGCGATACACTCTACCGGCTCACATAATTTGTCGACGTTCACCCGGCCAATAAACCCGGAGATCCAGCCGCCGTCGATCAGGCGCTGGGTGCGTTGATGACAGGCGCTGGCCGACAGATTGACCTGTTCAGCCAGGTCTTTATTGCTGATGCGGCCATCCTGTTGCAACTGCTGCAGAATCCGCAGATCAATCCGATCCAATGCTTTCACTTGTTTCACTGTCGTCTCCCGCTTGCGGTGGTGCAACACCGGCACCCGGCTATTGCCCTTATTTGCCCGGCTATTGCCTTAGTTTTCAGTGTATCCGCTCATGGGGTTTTCTCCAGTGCGCTATCCAGTGCTACAGCAATGGCGCCGATCAACTGATCAATTTCAGCGCGGGAAATGGTGAGTGGCGGTGAAATGGCCAGCGTCGCCACACTCGGTAACGGCCGCACAATCACCCCCTGCTGGCGTATCGCATTCGCGACTTTTAACGGCCACTTCTGCTCAACCTCTGGCAGGCGCCGCTGCGCCTTATCCGCCACCAACTGAATGCCCGCTAATAAACCACGTCCGCGAATTTCGCCGACACGCACATGCGGTAATATCTCGTCGTGTAATTTCTGATGTAAATATGCGCCTTGGTTGTGGGCCCGCTCCACCAGTTTTTCATTTTCCAGTAAGCGAATATTCGCCAGTGCTACCGCACATCCAACCGGATGCCCGGAGTAGGTATAACCATGGGAAAACGCGCCCAACTGCTCCGAACCGCGACGCAATACCTGCCAGATGGCATCGCTGATAAATGCCGCCGACATCGGAAAATAACCACTGGTCAGGCCTTTGGCAGTGCTCATCATGTCGGCTTCAATACCCAGCAACTGCGACCCGAACCAGCGACCAAGACGCCCGTAACCACACACCACTTCGTCCACCAGCAGCAGGATATCGTGTTGTTTCAGCAGTGCTTTTAATTGTTGATAGTAGCCCGGCGGTGGTTCAATAATGCCACCCGCGGCGTGGATCGGTTCGGCGATAAATGCCGCAATCTGGTCAGCACCTTCACGTTCAATCAGTTCGGCGACCTCGGCAATTAACCGATCACAAAATTGCTGTTCCGTTTCACCGCTGCGGCCACGGCTATAAAAATGCGGACACTCCACCCGCAACACGAAGTCCTGCGGTAACGGGAATGCTTTATGAAAACCACCCAACCCCGTCAGGCTGGCGGTGCTGATGGAGGTACCGTGATACGCCTGCTGGCGAGCAATCACTTTGGTTTTATCTGGCTTGCCATTCAGCGCATGATAATGCCAGGCAATTTTTACCAGCGTGTCGTTGGCATCACTGCCACCGCTGCCAAAAAAAACTTTACTCAGCCCCTGCGGTGCCAACTGCAGTAATTTTTCGGCCAGTTCCACCTGCCACGGATTCGAGGCATTACTGAAGGTATGGTAGTAACCCAATTGTGAGGCGGCCTCTTTCATGACCTGGGCCAACTCTTCACGGCCATAACCAGCGTTCACGCACCATAAGCCACCCACCGCATCCAGTAGCCGGTTACCGTCGATGTCTTCGACATAACAGCCATCGGCTTTATGGATCATGGTTGGGCCATTCTCTAATAACGCCGTGATGGAAGACGCCGGATGCAGCACCACCGCGGCGTCATGAGCCGCCAGCTGCTGCAGATCCGGATGAGCGTGTCTGTGGGGGTAAGCATCGTTCATAAGGCCTGATCTCCGGCGCTAATCTTTTTGGCTATCCAAACAGTCTAAGGACTTTGCAGCGAATTAAATTTCGTTATGGCGCTGAATTCCGCAACTTATTCCTCTGGCGAATTTTATTCGCCTGTGAGCCCTTATTTCCGCAGCCTACTCAGCCAAATTTGCATAACACTGAGATCTGCCTGCCCTTTTACGGAGGTGTTATGCCCTCGCAGCCATCGTCATCAGCTCAGTCGTCTGCAACTCGAGAGGGGTTGCAGTATCAGGCGTTGCCGCACTGGTCCGATCAACATCAGCAGGCGCTGATTGAGCAGCTGATAGAGTTATGCAACATCAATTCCGGCAGCTGGCATATTGATGGTATTCGCCGGGTACAACAGCAGCTTGATGCGATTTTCCGGCCATTAAGCGACACCATTGAATACCGCCCACTGCCAGCCATCGAAGTAGTTGCTGACGATGGCACCCTGACAACCGTCGCCACTGCTGACATGCAGATTTTCCGTGCCCGCCCCGA
>Ga0181592_10004265_pt1 | contig 11846 bp, 5 predicted proteins | sample 071ome_20_FD_133755 | JGI IMG/M metagenome (GOLD analysis project Ga0181592, IMG submission 133755) | Coastal salt marsh microbial communities from the Groves Creek Marsh, Skidaway Island, Georgia - 071412BT metaG (megahit assembly) | ecosystem: Environmental > Aquatic > Marine > Intertidal zone...
CCCCCGAAATCCCGCAGCACCGTCTCGACATCGCTGTCGGCAAGGGCCGCATAAATGCCGACGAGATTCTGCGCCTCCGGCCGGCCTGCAAGCCCTTCGGCCTCTGATGGCAAGGCGTCCGGATCGGTTTTCGCCTTGCGAATTTTCTGCGCGATCAGATCGTCATCATCGGTCAGATTAATCCGGGAATTGTCCGACGCCTCGGATTTGCTCATTTTCGAGCTGCCGTCGCGAAGGCTCATCACCCGCGTCGCGCTGCCGAAAATCTGTGGTTCGGGAAGTGGAAAGAACTCCACGCCGTAATTCATATTGAAGGATTGCGCGATGTCGCGGGTCAGCTCCAGATGCTGCTTCTGGTCCTCGCCAACCGGCACATGGGTCGCGCGGTAGGCCAGGATATCGGCCGCCATCAGGGTCGGATAGGCGAACAGCCCGACCGTGGCGTTCTCGCGGTTCTTGCCGGCCTTTTCCTTGAACTGGGTCATTCTGTTCAGCCAGCCGAGGCGCGCCACACAGTTGAAAACCCAGGCAAGCTGCGAATGCTGCGGCACACGTGACTGGTTGAACAGGACCGAGCGCTGCGGCGAAATACCGGCGGCGATCAGGCTTGCCGTCACCTCGCGCGTGCTCTGGCGTAATTGCTGCGGGTCCTGCGGCACGGTGATGGCGTGCAGATCGACAACGCAGTAGATCGACTCAAAACTGTCCTGCAGCGTCACCCAGTTGCGGATCGCGCCGAGATAATTGCCAAGGTGGAGGTTACCGGTCGGCTGGATGCCCGAGAAAATCCGGTCTGCCGGTCGATTTTCTGGCATGGGCTGGACAATCGTCATGATCGGATGGCGTTCCCTGGAGCCGCGCTGTTGAAAGATCAGCCTGCGTTATGATGGCAGCACGGGTTGCGGTCAAGCCCAAGCGGGTGCTCAGCGGCGAAGCAGCTGCCTTGGAACAGCGCGAAGCATGAATGCCACTGCCAGATACGCCGCGCCACCAGCGGCCACCAACGTGGCAAGAAGGCCAATCGCGGGCCATGTGGCAATCCATCCGCGGGCCAGCAGAAGCACTGCCAGCATCACCATTGTCGCCCCACAGATGCGCGCGATAACCATTGGGGCGGGAACGCCCATATGCCCATCCCGCAGAAGACGAACCGTCAAAGCACCGGCGGCCACCATGCCGGACAACGAGGTGGCCAGCGCCAGCCCGACATGCCCGAGGACAGGCATCAGCGACAGCGACAGCGACAGATTGGTGATGACAGCCACAATCGACACTTTCAGCACATATCCCGGGCGGGCGGTGGCGTAGAAAGCCGGCTGCAGGATCTTCACCATGATATGCGCCGGCATGCCGATGGCATAGGCCGTCAGCGCGGCGGCGCTTGCCGCGGCATCAGCAGCACTGAAGGCGCCATAGCGGAACAGCCCGCCGACAATCTGCGGCGCGATGGCGACCAGCGCGACAGTCGCCGGAATCACCAGAAAGGCCGCAAACAGCAGCGCCTCGGACAATGAGGACCGCGCCGCGTCAAGATCACCGCTGCGAAACTGTGATGACAGACGTGGCAACAGGGCGGTGCCAAGGGCAATCCCGAAGATCCCAAGCGGCAACTGCGCCACCCGGTCGGCGAAATAGAGCCAGGAAATCGCTCCCACCGTCAGCAGCGACGCCAGCACAAGGTCGATGATCAGATTGATCTGCATCACCACCGCGCCGGCCGAGGCGATGCCGAACTGGCGCCACATCGCCCGCGCGGCGACCCCGAAACGCGGCAGACACCAGGCCGGCATGATCCGGTGGCGCCGCAACAGTGCCGCCATTACGGCTAGCTGCAAGGCCCCGGCACAGAGCAGCGCCGCCGCCAGTGGCATCGCGCGCTCGACCGCCAGCCAGCCGCTGGCCACCGGGATGACAAGCGCACCGCCAATGAGGCACAGATTGAAGATCAGCGGCATGGCCGCCGCCACCATGAAACGCTGGTTGGCGTTGGCGATGGCCGCCCAGAAGGCGACGAGCGAGATTATCGGCAGATAGGGGAAGGTGACACGCCCAAGGGCGATCGCCGCCTCCATCCGCGCCGGTGTGTCGGCAAATCCCGGGGCGATGACCGCCACCACCGCCGGCATGAAAATCTCGGCCAGCCCGACCAAGAGGCACAGTGTGACAGTCAGCGTTGTCTGCACCTCGCCGGCAAGCGTCATCGCCGCCGGCTCACCATCTTCCTGGCGCGCCGCGGTGAAGGCTGGCACAAAAGCGTTGGCCATGGCGCCCTCGGCCGTCAGGCGGCGGAACATGTTCGGCAGTTTCAGTGCGACGAGAAAGGCGTCTGCCGCCGGCCCGGCGCCAAGGAAAGTGGCAAAAGTGACGTCGCGCGCAAAGCCGAGAAGGCGGCTGACGCCTGTCAGTCCGCTGATCTGGCGGAACGCCCGCGCCAATGGCTGTGCGCGGGGTTGCCGACGGGGCTGTCGGCGGGGCCGCCCAGTCATGCCGCCGCCTCGTCAAGCTGTTCGAACACCGCCAGCAGCCGGTCGCGGATGGTGTCGAGTCGCGCCTGGTTATGGATCTGAAGACCGAACAGATCCTTCACATAGAACACATCGACAACGCGTTCGCCATAGGTCGACACGGTGGCCGTCTGAATCTGCAGGCCAAGATCGGCAAGCGTGTGCGTCAGCCGGTGGAGCAGGCCCGGGAAATCGCGTCCATTGACCTCGATGACAGTGTGGGTGGAGCTGATCCTGTTCGATAGGATCACCCGCGAGGGTACCGGCAGACGTCGCACCCGCGCCGGCAGGCTCTGCCAGCGTTCGCGAAGCGCTGCCTGCGGGCGCAGCGTCCCGGTGACCGCCGAATCGATGCTTCCCTTCAGCCGCCCCAGAAGGCGCGAATCCTCGACCAGTTCATTCCCTGTTGTCTGCAGCTGGAACACATCGAGGACCGTGCCGTCGCTGCAGGTCGTGATCCGCGCGCCAATAATGTTGATGCCATGCCCCGCCACCGCGCCGGCAACACGCGAGAACAGCCCGGCATCGTCAACCGTCAGCAGCGTCAGTTCGGTCACCTTGCGGTCGGCCACCTGCCGGAAATCGACCAGCAGCGGCACGTCAAGCTCGCGAAAGCTTTGGCTCAGCTCGGCATGCCTCACATGCATTGCGGTATCGAATCCGGTCCAGTAGTTCCGTGGCAGGCGCGCCGCATGGATGGCGAAATCCTCATCCGACCATGATGGCAGGCCGGCCCGCGCCTTCTCGCGCGCCTCCTCGGCGCTGCTGTCGGCGATCACGCTTGCATCGGCGCCGCGCAGCACCGCATCGCTCTGATAATAGAGGTCGCGCATCAGCGCCGCCTTCCACCCGTTCCAGACCGTGGGCCCGACACCGCGAATATCCGCCACGGTGAGAATCAGTAACAATTTCAGCCGTTCCGGTGACTGCACGATGGCGGCAAAATCATCAATCGTCTTGGGATCGTTCAGATCATAGCGAAAGGCCGTCTTGCTCATCAGCAGATGGTGACGTACCAGCCAGCTCACCGTTTCGGTTTCCTCCGGCGTGAGGCCGAGCCGCGGACACAGCTCCAAGGCCAGCGCGGCGCCAAGCTCGGAATGATCGCCATCCCGGCCCTTGGCGATGTCATGCAGCAGGGCCGCCACGAACAGGGCCCGGCGCGACTCGATTTCCGGCATCACCGCGGTCGCCACCGGTGCCGTCTTGGCAAGACCGCCATTCTCGATCTGGTGGAGGATGCCGATGACCTGAATGGTATGCTCGTCGACAGTGTAGCTGTGATACATGTCGAACTGCATCATCGCGACGATCTTGCCGAAATCGGGAAGGAAGCGGCCCAGCACGCCGCTCTCATTCATCAGGCGGAGCACGCGTTCGGGATTGTGTTTCGATGTCAGAATGGCAAGGAATTCCTCGGCCGCCCGCGGGTCATCCCGCGTGGCGTCGCCAAGCGCATGGAGGCCACGCGTGATCCGCTGCAGCGCCTGCGGGTGAATGTCGGCTTTCTGGTCCAGTGCCAGATGAAATATTTCCAACATCCGCAGCGGCGCATCACGAAACATCAGCTCGGGGTCGAGATTGACCCGCCCGGACCGGATGCGAAAATGCCCGAAATCCTGGCGACCACGGAAATCGGCCGCCCAGCCAAGGCGGCGCTTGCGGAAATCGGTTTCCATCGACGCGCAAATGATACGGGTGAGGTTTCCGACATCGCGCGCCGCCAGATAATAGCGTTTCATGAAACGTTCGACATCACGCATGCCGCCGCGCGAGGCAAAGCCCATTAGCGGGGCGATCGCCATTTGGGCGTCGAAATCCAGCCGCTCCTCGGGGCGGCCCGACCGGATATGAAGATGGCATCTGACAGTCCAGAGAAACCGCTGCGCGGCGGCAAAGCGGCGTGCCTCGCTTTCGCGCAGAATGCCTTTCTCGACAATGTCGATGATGCTGTCGGCCCGATAGGCGAATTTCGCGATCCAGAACAGCGTATGAAGATCACGAAGCCCGCCCTTGCCCTCCTTGATATTCGGCTCGACGACATAGCGCGTCGCGCCATGACGGTCATGACGCTGGTCGCGCTCCTGAAGCTTGGCATCGACAAAATCAACCGGTTTCAGGCGCGCCACCTCCTGCCGGAACGCCCGGTCGAGCTTGGTTGCCAGCGGCCGGTCGCCAGCCACGAAGCGCATTTCAATGAGACCGGTCAGAATCGTCTGGTCTTCACGCGAGGCCCGGATAGTGTCGGCCACCGTCCGCTTGGCATGGCCGACCTTCAACCCCAGATCCCACAGCAGATACAGCAGCGCCTCGACAACAATATCGGCGGCGCGATCACTGTCGCGTGCGGTCAGAAACAGAAGATCGATATCGGAGTTGGGGGCCAGCTCGCCGCGTCCATATCCGCCAACGGCGACAAGCGCGACCCCGGCCGCCTCATGGCGCCCGCCAAGAATCTCGAGAAGACTGGCCAGCAGATGATCCATGCCAAGCGAGTGGCGGCCGACATAGACCGCGCCGTCGCGTCCGGCCGCCAGCTCATCGGTAAGCCTGGCTTTCATCGCCGCATGCGCCACCCGTGCCGCTTCCAGCAGCGCGGTCCGGAACGTCCTGTCATCCGCCGTCTTCAGCTCATCCGCCACCTGCCGCAGCGACGCATCGTCAAGCGGTGGCACACCCGCGGCAAGCGCCGCCTCAAGCGGCTGGATCCATTGGCGCCATTGTTTGATCCGGCTGCTGCCGGCAGCCGCGGCCATTGCGGCATTCCCATTCATGCCCCATCACCCATGCATGTCATCCTTCGGTGTCATCAGCCGGCGCGCGCAGGAGATCGCGAAGCTCGTATAATAGCTCCAATGCCTCGCGCGGCGCCAGCATGTCGGGGTTGATGGTCTCGATCCGCTTTCGCACCGGGTCCTCGACAGGCACAGGCGCGGCGGCGAAATCCCGGGTGAAAAGAGGCAGTTCGGCGGCAAGCCGCTCGGCATCGATGACGCCATGCCCGCCTGCCTCCATCTCGGCAAGCAGGGTCTGCGCGCGCGCAATCACCTGCGGCGGCAGACCGGCAAGCCGCGCCACATGAACACCATAGGAGCGGTCGGCCGCGCCATCGATGACCTGGTGCAGGAAAATGATCTCACCTTGCCATTCCCGTACCTTCATCGAATGGCATGACAGCCGTTCGAGGTCATGACGCAGATTGGTCAGTTCGTGGTAATGCGTTGCGAACAGCGTCCGGCAGCGGTTGGCCTGATGAAGATGCTCCAGCGACGCCCAGGCAATCGCCAGCCCGTCATAGGTTGCGGTTCCGCGCCCGATCTCGTCAAGAATCACAAAGGACCGTTCGGTTGCCCGGTTCAGGATCGCCGCTGTCTCGACCATCTCGACCATGAAGGTCGACCGGCCTCGCGCCAGATCGTCTGCCGCGCCGACGCGGCTGAAAATCCTGTCGATCACCCCGATGGATGCCGTCTCGGCCGGCACGAACAGACCGGCCTGCGCCATGATCGCGATATGCGCATTCTGCCGCAGAAAGGTGGATTTGCCAGCCATGTTGGGGCCGGTGACAAGCCAGATCTCGCCCGCCGCGCCAAGCCCGCAATCATTCGGGATGAAGCTGTCGCCGCCGGACAGCATGGTCTCGATCACCGGATGGCGGCCACGCACGATCTCGAAACTCAGATCATCGCGTATCTCGGGACGGCAGAAATTCCGCTTCTGCGCCAACGCCGCCGATGCCATCGCCACATCGATTGCCGCCAGTGCCCGCGCCGCCGCGCCAAGCTGGTCCGCCTCGGCAAGCGCCTTTGCCCGCAGACTCTCGAAAATCTCCAGCTCGCGCGCCAGCGCCCGGTCGGCGGCGGTCGACAGGTCGCGTTCAAGCTCGGCAAGCTCGGTGGTTGTGAAGCGCACTGTCTGCGCCGTCGTCTGGCGGTGAATGAACTGCTCATCCTGCATCAGCTTTTCGGCATGCGTGCTGCGGACATCGACGTGATAACCAAGGACGTTGTTATGCTTGACCTTCAGCGAGGCGATTCCGGTGGCCTCGCAATAGCGGTGCTGTAAGGCGGCGATCAGCCGGCGGCTTTCATCACGAAGCGCGCGAAGCTCATCAAGCGACACATCAACGCCACCGCGCACAAACCCGCCATCGCGCGCCAGCAGGGGCAGCTCGTCAGCCAGCGCCGGTGCCAGGTCGGATGCCAGTTTCACCGGTGCCATGACAGCATCATGAAGCGCCGCAAGCTCGGCGAGGTCGCCAAGCCCGTGCGCCCGCGTCGCCGTCCCGACAAGGTCCGAGGCCATGGTCAGCGCCTGTGACAGAGCCTGCAGGTCGCGCGGACCGCCATGCCCCATCGACAGGCGCGACAGCGCGCGGTCGATATCGGGCTGGCCCTTCATCATGCCGCGAAGCTCGTCACAGAGTGATGGCCGGTCATGATACCAGCTGACCAGATCAAGCCGGTTCATGATCGCCTCGCGCGCCGCCAGCGGGGCCCCGATGCGCGCGGCCAGAAGCCGGCCACCGGCGGAACTCACGGTCAGGTCGATCGCCGCCAGCAGGCTGCCCCTCACCTCGCCGGACAGTGTGCGGGTGATTTCAAGCGACCGGCGGGTGGCCTGGTCGATTTCCATGTAGCCGGATTCGGTGATCGCCTGGATCGGCCGGAGGCGGGGCATATTGCCCTTCTGGGTCAGTTCGATATAGCCAAGCAGCGCGCCGGCAGCAGCAGCCATCGCCCGCGAGAACTGGCCAAAGCCGTCAAGACTTGCCACCCCGTAATAGGCGCATAGCGCGCGCGTGCCGCTGGCGGAATCAAACAGCGACGGCGCCTGTTCGGTCAGGCAGGGGCCAAGTGCCGCAACCCCATCGGGTATGTCAGCGCCGGCCGGCACGACCAGTTCTGCCGGTGCCAGCATGGCCAGCAATCCTTCAAGCCGATCCGGTGCCACCTCCTGAACGGCGACATCGCCGGTCGACATGTCGGCCCAGGCAACCGCCATGGCCTCGCCGGCATGGCCAAGCGCCGCCAGATAATTATGGGCCCGCGGTGGCAGAAGATCATCCTCGGTCAGGGTGCCGGGTGTCAGGATGCGGATCACTTCACGCTTCAGCGGCCCCTTGCCACCGCGTTGCTTCTGTGTTGCCGGGTCCTCGACCTGCTCGCAGATGGCGACACGGTGACCGGCACCGATCAGACGCGCCAGATAGCCGTCAACCGAATGCACCGGCACGCCGCACATCGGAATATCGTCACCGTCGCTCCTGCCGCGCTTGGTCAGGGTGATGCCAAGCGCAGCCGCGCCGATCTCCGCATCCTCGAAGAACATTTCGTAGAAATCGCCCATGCGGTAGAAAAGAAGCGAATCAGGGTGCGATTCCTTGACCCGCATGTATTGCGCAATCATCGGGGTGGGCGACTTTACTTTTGCCGAGCCAGATGTTGTTATTGGCGACGTCATTTTTATCCCTTGATTCCCCCAACACCGTGATGGTGTCCGAGACTTGTGATGTTATACCGCAAATCGCGGGCGGCGCTCGGCCCCTCGCAGTTCCAGACCAGGGGCGCAGATCAGCCTCACAGAATAGATAACCGGTGTCATGACCAGAAAAAAGTCAAAGCTTGACCAGGAAGCCCTCAGCTTCCACGCCAACGGGCGTCCCGGCAAACTCGAGATTACGGCCACCAAGCCGCTGATGAGCCAGCACGACCTGTCGCTTGCCTATTCGCCGGGGGTCGCCGCGCCCTGCCTCGCCATCGAGGCCGATCCCGACACTGCTTATGATTACACCGCCAAGGGCAATCTGATTGCCGTCATTTCGAATGGCACCGCGGTGCTTGGCCTTGGCGACATCGGTGCCGCCGCCTCGAAACCGGTGATGGAGGGCAAGGCGGTCCTGTTCAAGAAATTTGCCGACATTGATGGTATCGACCTCGAGCTGGACACAAGGGACACCGAAAAATTCGTTGAGGCGGTCGCCATGCTGGCACCAAGCTTTGGCGGTATCAATCTCGAGGATATCAAGTCGCCGGAATGTTTCATCATCGAACAGCAGCTCCGCGAACGGATGGAAATTCCGGTGTTTCACGATGATCAGCATGGTACCGCCATCATCGCTGCCGCCGGTCTGATAAACGCGCTTCACATCACCGGCCGCGAAATGAAGGATATCAGGGTTGTCTCGAATGGCGCCGGCGCGGCGTCAATCGCCTGTGTCGAGCTGATCAAGACCATGGGCGTGCCGCATGAAAATGTCACACTGGTCGATCGCAGCGGTGTGATCTATCAGGGCCGCGAGGACTCCATGAACCAGTGGAAGTCGGCGCATGCCGTGCCGACCGACGCGCGGACGCTGGAGGACGCCCTTGTCGGGGCCGACGTGTTTCTTGGCCTGTCGGTGGCCGGCGCGCTGAGCCCGAAGATGGTACGGTCGATGGCCGATCGCCCGATCATTTTCGCCATGGCCAACCCGGTGCCGGAGATCATGCCGGAAGAGGCCAAGAAGGTCCGGCCCGACGCGATCATCGCCACCGGGCGCTCGGACTATCCGAACCAGGTCAACAATGTCCTCGGCTTTCCCTACATCTTTCGCGGCGCGCTTGATGTACGTGCCAGCAAGATCAATGAGGAGATGAAGATCGCCGCCGCCGAGGCGATCGCGATGCTGGCCCGCGAGGATGTTCCCGACGCTGTCGCCGAGGCCTATGGCGGGCAGATGCTGCAATATGGAAATGAATATATCATCCCGGCCCCGTTCGACCCGCGCCTGATCTCGGCGGTGTCATCGGCTGTCGCCGAGGCCGCCATGAAGACTGGTGTCGCACGCAAGCCGATCAAGGATCTGGCGAAATATCGCCGCCAGCTATCGGCCAGGATCGATCCCACCGCCTCGACATTGCAGGTGATTTTCGACCGCATCAGCGCCAACCGCAAGCGGGTGGTCTTCGCCGAAGGCGAGGAGGAGAAGGTGATCCGCGCCGCGCTGGCCTTCCGCAATGCCGGATATGGCGACCCTATCCTTGTCGGGCGCGAGCACCGGATCCGCGAGACGGTCGAGCGGCTTGGCCTCGAGGGCGCCGAGGATCTGCCGGTCACCAACGCCAAGATATCGGACCATAATGAGGATTACATCGATTTCCTCTATGACAAGCTTCAGCGCAAGGGTGCGTTGCGGCGCGACTGCCAGCGCATGGTCAATCTCGACCGCAATGTCTTTTGTGCCTGCATGGTGCTGAAAGGTCATGCCGATGCGATGGTGACCGGCGTGACCAGATCCTTCATGCCAAGCTTCAACCACGTCACGCGGGTGATTTCACCGCGCGAGGGCAAGACCTTTCTGGCCACCTCGATGATTGTGTCGCGCGGGCGGACCGTGTTCATTGGCGATGTGTCCGTTCATGAACGCCCCGACGGCGAGAAAATCGCCGACATCGCCGAGGCGATCGCCGCCAAGGCCCGGCAGATGGGGCATACGCCGCGTGTGGCGGTGCTGTCCTTCACCACATTCGGCAATCCGGATTCGGATATCACCATCGAGGCGAGGCGCGCCATCGAGATCCTCGACCAGCGCAAGCCGAATTTCGAATATGACGGCGAGATGTCGGCCGATGTCGCGCTGGATTACGAACTGATGAAGCAGCGCTACCCGTTCTGCCGCCTGTCCGGACCGGCGAATATCCTCGTGATGCCGGGGCTGCACTCGGCCAACATATCGTTTGAGCTGATCCAGAACCTGACCGAGGGGTCGGTGATCGGCCCGATCATGCTTGGCGCCGAGAAGCCGTTCCAGATCGTCCAGATGGGCGCCTCGGTCAACGACCTTGTCCAGGCCGCCGCACTGGCTGCCTATGAGGCGCTTCGCTGAAGCCGGTCTAGAGACCCTCGGCCCTGACCAGCGCGGCGATATCCGCTTCCGGCCGCGCCCCGACATGCGAGATCACCTCGCCGGCGGCAAGGCTGGCGATGATGCCTGACTGACGCGCGTCATAGCCGTTTGTGCGCCCATAGAGATAGCCGGCGGCGAACAGATCACCGGCGCCGGTGCTGTCGACAACACGGCCCTGTGGGCGCGCCGGAAAATCATGGCGGTCACCCGCATGACCGACAAAGGCACCATCGGCACCGCGCGTGATGATCGCCTCGTCAACCTGTTCGCAGAGCGTGACCATCGCAGCCTCGGTCGAGCTGTCGCACAGGCTGGCCGCTTCATGTTCATTGGCGAACAGAATATCGACATGATCATGGACAAACCTGCCAAGCGCCTCGCGATGCCGCTCGGCGCACCAGGGATCCGACAGCGACAGCGAGACACGCACATCATGGCGTGCGGCAAGCGTTGCCGCGTGAGCGAAAATTTCCGGCCCTGCCGGCGCATCGAAAAGATATCCCTCGAGATAGATGATCTCGGCCGACTCGACATCCTCCGGACGGATATCCCCCGGCTCGAACTCGATACAGGCACCAAGGTGGGTGTTCATTGACCGTGTGGCGTCCGGCGACACCAGAATGATCGAGGATGCTGTTAGCGATCCGTTGATCTGCGGCGCCATACCAAAGAGGACGCCGGCATCATGAATGTCGCGGATGAAGCTGTGGCCAAGCTCGTCATCATGGATTCGGCCGGAAAATCCGGCCTTTCCTCCAAGGGCGACAATACCGACCGCCGTGTTCGCCGCCGAACCGCCGGAAATCTCGCGCGGATCATCAATCGCCGCATACAGCGCCGCCGACTGCGCGGAATCGACAAGGTTCATCATTCCCTTGCCAACATTGTGCCTGACAAGGAAGTCATCGTCACAAGAGGCAAAAATATCGACAATGGCATTGCCGACGGCAAGTACGTCTATTCGCGACGACATGAACATCCTCACAGGCTGGACACAGGAAACGGCGATCGATGGTGTAGAGAATTGCCGGGGATGGGGCAAGAACAAAGACCTTGACGGGAAAGTGTGATGACCGCGCCTGCGCGTCCGGTGAAGCGGCCCCAAGAAACGGGCCCGGGAAAGTGGTTTGCCCTCATGCCATCGGCTGGTCTAAGGTGCCCGGCATAAACCTCAACCCCGGTGTCTGTCCTGTTATGCGGTTTGCCCTTCTGATCCCCGCCTTCACGGCACTCGGCCTTGCCTCCTGCCAGATGCCGCCGCCTTTGACGACCATGCCGGACGTCGTGCCGGACGTCATGCCGGACGTCGCACCGACAGTCGTACCACCCACCACGCCGGCGCCGCTAGCTAGCGCTACGCCCGAGACTGCCGCCACCAGCAGCGCGGAAAGGGCGCCAGGCTCCAATGACGCCAATCCCGATTCCAATAATTCAGATGCTGGCAAACCGGATTC
>Ga0181592_10004267_pt1 | contig 11840 bp, 10 predicted proteins | sample 071ome_20_FD_133755 | JGI IMG/M metagenome (GOLD analysis project Ga0181592, IMG submission 133755) | Coastal salt marsh microbial communities from the Groves Creek Marsh, Skidaway Island, Georgia - 071412BT metaG (megahit assembly) | ecosystem: Environmental > Aquatic > Marine > Intertidal...
CCTAATCGGATTCTTGTCCGGGGCAAACGGGGGCTATTCCAGCAGAAAAGGCGGTTGCTCAGCCACGTTCAACTGTCGGGCTGTCGATCCAGCCCCCGCCCAGCAGCTGGCTCCCGGCATAGCAGACAGCCGGTTGTCCCGGTGTGATCGGACCCGGGGCATCGATGGTGGGATCAAGAAAACGTGCCGTAAAGCAGTCAGGACCGTGTCGTCTGACAACCGCACGGGCTGCCGGCCGCTGGGCCCGACACTGCACCAGGCACTCGAATGGTTCATCTGGTACGGCGGTGATCCAACTGGCTTCCCGCGCGGTCAGTTCATGGAGTGGCAGTGCCGTCTTGGGGCCGACGACCACCCGGCAGCGGTCAGCTTCAATCCGTAAGACATACAGTGGGGTGCCGACGGCGATTCCCAGCCCTTGCCGTTGCCCAATGGTGAACTGCTCGATGCCGCTGTGCTGTCCAAGTACCTGCCCAGACTGGTCGACGATCTCTCCTGCACGAGACCCGCCGAGCCGGTGTGCGACCAGCCGGGGGTGCTCTCCCGGCGGGACAAAGCAGATTTCTTGGCTGTCGGGTTTGGTGGCCGTGACTAGGCCGAGGGCTTCTGCCCGCTGGCGAACCTCAGCTTTGGCGAGACCGCCCACTGGGAGTAACATCCGCCGCAGCCGTTCTGGTCCAATGCCGAAGAGCACATACGACTGGTCTCGGCCAGCGTCATGGCCACGGTGCAATTCTGGCGTTTGGTCAGCAGCCTCTCCTTTTGCCGCCAGCAGTTGGGCATAGTGGCCAGTGGCAACGTGCGTGGCACCGACGGCATCGGCATAGTCAAACAGCCGGCCGAACTTGATCCACTGGTTGCACCGAACACAGGGGTTGGGTGTTCGGCCGGCACCGTAGTCAGCAGCAAAGGCATCAATAATCTGCTCGAAGTCGCTGGTGAGATCGAGTGGATAAAGCGGAATATTGAGCCGGTCGGCGACCCGCCGAGCATCGAGTGCATCACTGACACTGCAGCAGCCTTGATGGCCCGCCCGGCTGGCCGCCGGTTCGACAATGGGGAGCGTGCCGGTCGAGGGCAGCGCCGGCTGGCCGTGTCGCATGAAGACACCGACGCACTCATGTCCCGCCTCAATCAACAAGGAAGCGGCGACGCTCGAATCGACACCTCCGGACATGGCGACGACGATACGAGACATGAGGCAGGGTCGTGGCGGCGGTGGATGAGGTGAACAGCGTTCTCGCGGGCAGGGGCTCGGCAGCTGTCAGTAGGTGAGGACCGTTTCAGTCCGGTGTGACCCAAGACGCTCCCGGCCGCCAAGCCCTTCCAGTTCGACTAGGAATGAGCATCCAGCGACCGCTGCACCCGCTGACTCAATCAGCTTGACGCACGCTTCAGCTGTGCCGCCGGTTGCCAGCACATCATCGACAACGAGTACCCGGGCTGCTTCTTTGAGGATACCGCAGTGCATCTCCAGTTCGTCACTGCCGTACTCTAGGTCATAGCGATAACTGATCGTCTCCGCAGGAAGTTTGCCCGGTTTCCTCACGGGGATGAGCCCAACACCAAGTTTGAGGGCCAGTGGTCCGGCAAAGAGAAACCCGCGTGCTTCAACGGCGGCCACCGCATCGATGGGAGTGCCCTGCCAGGGTTCCGCCAGCCGGTCGATCGCCGCAGCAAAAGCTGCGTGATCGGCCAAGAGGGGTGTGATGTCTCGAAACAGGATGCCCGGCTTGGGAAAGTCGGGCACCGCCCGGATGTGTGCAGTGAGGTCCATACGCAATAGTTTCCCGATCAGGCTCCCCGTCGCAACCGCTGGGCTGGCCGCATCGAAAGAGTGGCCCGTGGAGCACCCTCAATTTCGGCCGCCAGCGAGGCCAGCGTCTCGGACTCGATCTGGCGGACCCGCTCCCGGGTCAGCCCCAAGACACTACCAATTTCCTTCAGGGTCATCGGCTCATCCCCCCCAAGACCAAACCGTAGCCGAATAATCGTTGCCGCCCGTTCGTCGAGTTCGTCGATCCGCTGAAGCACATGCTGCAAGGTGTCTTCATCCAGAAGCACATCGGCCGGGCTGCGGGCATTCTCGTCTTGAATGATGTCACCGAGCGACCAGCCCCCTTCTGATTGATCAGTCTGCGGTCCGGCCTGATTGACCTGCATCGCTTTTTTGATAATCGGCAGTTTCTTGCGGGCCAATCCGAGCATGCGTGCCACCTCCTCCGGGGTCGGTGTCCGACCGAGGGTGTCGATGAGCCGTGAGGAAGCCCGTCGCCACTTGGACAGAATCTCGACCATGTAGGCGGGGATGCGGATCGTCTTGCCGTTGTTGATGAGGGCCCGCTTGATTGACTGTTTGATCCAGTAACTGGCGTAGGTGCTGAAGCGAGTTCCAACCGTGGGGTCAAAGCCTTCCACCGCGCGGATGAGGCCGAGGTTGCCCTCTTCGATCAGATCGGGAAGAGGGAGTCCCCGATTGGCGTAGCCACGAGCAATGTTGACCACGAGGCGAAGATTGGCACGCACCATGTGGTCGCGGGCAGCAGCGTTGCCCTGCTGAATCTGAACAGCCAGTTGTTTTTCTTCGGCAGCGTTCAGCAGGGCAGTCTCATTGATGTCGCGAAGGTATGTTTCCATAGAAATGCTCGTTTGGAGGAGGGGTGGTGAAGGATTGGTTTTGGACCGGTGCCAAGCGGAGACGTTGACAGCGATCCCTGATTTGTTGCGTACCGGGACTGCCTGGCACCGATTGCGGGTGCCAAATCAGACCGGCGATGGGCCGTAGGGAATCACACGCACAGGATGGCGAGCGAAAAGCGTTCCCCGACCGAAGAGTGCTATCGGCCCGCTGACCAGGGAGGCTGCATAAGCAGGAACAAAGAGGGGTGCTGTGCGGACGGTGCCGGTTATGACGACCGCTGAGTGGAAGCTTAAGGAGCAGCTGATTCAGACTGAGGGAAGTGTCGTCCGACTTCCCAGCCACCACTGCAGGCACACCAGTTCCGGAAGCGAGCCCAGCCGAATCGGTACGGTCGAGGTGCCAATTCCCCGAGACACATACATCGCTGGGCCGTTCGTGCAGTACCACCCGGCGACGTAGTCACCACTGCCAGGCGGTGTGACCAGGCAGATTCCGGCTGGGGCGATCTGCCCACCATGAGTATGTCCACTCAGGATGAGGTTGGGGGTCGGGCTGGCAAACGGCGGCAGCTGATCACGAGTGGCGGGGCAGTGTGCCAGAAGGAGGTGGTCGCTCGTGGGATCGCACCGGTGACTGGCTGGCGGAGCAGCAGGTCGACCAGCGACAAGATCATCCAGCCCCGTGATCAGCAGCGGCTGTCCTTCATGGACGAGGGTGACCGATTCATTGAGCAGGCACCTGAAGCCATGACGGTCGAGCAGACGACGAAAGGTCGTGCCGTCGAGGCCGGCCCGGTATTCCCAGTTGCCGATGATAGCCAGCCGGTGGGCAGTAGCTGGGAGGGCATCGAGAAATTCAGCCAGTGGTTCGACACCCCAGTGGCGGTCGATTGCGTCGCCGGTCAGCACCAAGAGGTCGGGCTGCATGGCAGTTACTGCCTTGAGCAGGTCTTCTTCGAGACGATTAATTCCCCGGAGATGCAGATCGCTGAGCTGGACAACCCGGAGTGGTCGCTGCGCTTGCGTCACTGGTGTGCCGAATTCGAGATGGGTGGTAGCGAGCAGTTGGGGCTCGATGGCGACTGACTCGGCAATGGCTCCGCCGGCCAGGCCGCTGCTGGCAGCCAGCGTTGTTTTGAGCCAGCCGCGACGGGTGAAAGCAGGGCCCGGTATGAACATTCAGCGACACTCCTCAGGCGACACAAAGGCGGGAGCGTCGTGGTTTTCGGGCGATTACTCAAGACCGGTTTGAGCCGGTGAGGCCGGGTTCTTCCGCAGCATTTTCCCGGACGATCACGCTGTCGACCTCACTGGTAAGGGTGCGACGCAGGAAGGTCAGCAGGAGTTGGCCGGTCTGGCTGGAAGGCGTCAGTTCGGGCTCTTCGTCGGTAAGCACGAGTGTGCTTTCCACGTCGGCGGCCTGCAGAGTCGCATGCAGCCGTTCGCTCTGACTGGCTGGAATGGTGGTGCTACGGGCATGGATCAGCAGCGTTGGCGGATCACCGGCCGATGCATAGCGAAGGGGGCTGGCCGCCAAGGCGGCTTCCCGTAGTTCTGGAAGCGGGCCACCAATCAGGCGGCTGGCAGCTGAGTTGGCTCGGTCGTGATCGGGTCCAAGGGTGGGCAGGTGCGAGATCATGGAGATGCCACAGATCGAGGCAACCCGAAAGGCAGCCTGGGGGGTGTCGTCTGTCGGTGACTCAGTGGTCTGTTCATCGAGCCCCACCAGCGCCGCTAGATGGCCACCAGCGGCTCGGCCCACAACGGCAACGCGTGACGGATCGATCCCCCAGACGGCAGCGTCCTCAGCGATCCGTGTGATTGCCATGCGGCAGTCATCCCGCTGGGCCGGAAAGGTTGCTGCCTGACTAGGACGGTAGCTAATGCTGGCCACCGCGAAGCCCCGACTCGTCAGCCAGACCAAGGGGCATTCGTCTCGAGAGCCATCCGACCAGTCCGTACCCGGTACCCAGACGACCAGGGGCAGGCGACCCTCTCGGCAGCCACCGGGTAGATGCAAGTTCAGCCGACTGAAGTTATCGCCTGTTCCATAGGGAAGCCCTCGGTGGTCAATCGGCAGGCCGCTGTGTGGCGGGACAGGAGCTTGTAACCCAACCAGCGCAGAGGAGCCCTCAGGGAGAACCTGGATGCCCCGCCTTTGGAGCCGACGCTGAGCCCGACGGGAGAGCCGCCGCCGTGGTGACGTCGGAACGACGATCAGGTCTTGGCTGGTGCTGATGCCAGCTGGCAGGTCGCCCGCAGGCCGGGGGTCTTCTCGATAGATCCGCGCTGCATGCTCACCGATCCAGGCAGCACTGACCGGTTGGGAAGCCACTAGCCAGAACAGGCCAATCAGCAGAGCCGAGGGGAGGCAGGCTGCCCTCCAGCGGGTTGATCGCATCACGGTGCGTCATGTCTCCGAGGGTATGGAATCCATCACATCCGTGTGCATGCCGCTTGGCGATGGGAATCCCTTCCTCAACTTTGAGCGTACCAAAGCGGCAGCCGCGATGCGCGACGGGGAGAAAATCGACGGCTTTTCCGGTTGGAACGGGCTGTTTCGGTCTGGGCCGCCTCTCAAGGTGGATTGGCCACTTCGCCGCCCCTGCGAGTGCCCAGCCCCCGCCAGATTTTCAGTTGAATGGTTTCCGTGATTCGCCGCACCGAGGCACCAATCATGGCGGCATTGACCAGATCGTCGTGGTAACTCCGAGCCGTAATCGCCGCATAGGTTTTCTGGGTACTGCTCTTCCCCTCCTGCTGTGAGTTGTAGTCGATGGTGTAATCAGTCCCGCCGCTGCTATAGGGCACCACTGCATTGGGCGGAAAGGTGGTCGTAAAACCGGTGTGGTGGACTCGACCATCAGGCCATTCGGTATGACCAGTATTACTGTTGGTGTCCGTACCGAGTTTCAACTGACCACCACTGGCCAGTGCCGCTATCTGGGTTGGTGCCGAAGGCGGCGCAGAAGCCGGGAAACTGCCCCCTGGATCAGCCGTGTTGCGGACATAGGCGGTGAAGGCCCGCACTTCGCTGGCCATCAGTGTTTTTGAAAGGCCGTCTGTGAACACCTTGCTGCGATAAGCGGAATTCGGGTGGAAGGCGCCATCCCCGCCGGCACCGGTTGCTGGGTCGTAGATGAACCAGGTGCCAAAGTTAAAGCCATAGGTGGTTGGGAAAACGTAATCGGCTCCATTCTTGGTGCGAAAGAAAAGATTGACTTCACTCGGGCATGTGAATGTGTCAATCCGAGTCGCGGCTACGACGCTGCCGTTGCTGCCCTGATCCCAGGGCTGCTCCAGATCGATCTGGTCTGCCACAACACCCTGTTCGATGTACGGCAGGATACGGCCATGGACGCCCCATGAGCCATTATTGGTAGCAAAAGCGGTGCCGGGTGTGTGCTGCATGCTTGGCGGAAAGTGGCCATTGGCTGAGGCGTAGTTGTGCGTGGCCAGCACCATTTGCTTGAGATTGTTGCCACAGGCGAGCCGGCGGGCAGCTTCACGGACCTGTTGCACAGCCGGCAGGAGGAGCCCAACAAGAACCCCGATGATGGCAATGACCACCAAGAGTTCGATCAGCGTAAAGGCTGCCACCGGACGGGGCGATCGTCCTTTGGTGGGCTGCATCATTTGGGCTGGTGGAGAAAGCATCTGGCTCACAGACCCCTGAGCCTCCTGCTGCTGGGAAGAACGTCACGTTTCATTTTTGTGAAGCGGCTGTTCTCCGACAAGCAAAAAGAATCGGAGGCATGCTACGACCGCGGGCTTTCCTCAGGGTTTCGTGGCTCGGCGGCTGGTGAGCGGTGGCCGGTCTAGGTATTGGGTGAAGCGACTGCGAAAGGTGGCAAAGCGGCGTTCGACAGCCTCGTGGGCCTCCATGGTGGCTGCCCCAAAGCGGAGGGCGCGGTTGAGGGCAGCCTGATCGGCCAGGCCCAGCAGAGTCATTCCTTGAAGAACCTGTTGGACGCGGGGGTCGGCGGCAATTTGCTGCTCGAGATCGGGCCGGGCTTGGGCGGCACTCGCTTCGCTCTGATCTTGCCAGATCGTTTCCCAGCCTGTCTCCGTGTGATGAACTTCAAAGCGACTCTGCACCACCACCCTTGCCCGGTCGAGATCAAGGTTCAGGTGGGTGGCCAAAAAGCGGCCCTCGGGGTTGGCCTGCTTCCGGGCCGATTCAACCCAGGACGGACTCTCGTTCATGGGGGCCGCTGGCTGCTGGTCGCCCGCATTCCTGCTGGGGAGGAGTTTGTCGACCTCACCCGAAAGGAGTTGCAGCATCAGTGGCAGTACCGACGAAATGTCCAGTGTCTGAGTCGTCCGCAGCATGAGGGGACCGGTTCCCTGAAACCGGACGCCGGAGTCGAAGGCATCCTGAAGCAGCGCCAGGCGTATCTGCCACTCCACCGCCGTTTGCGGCAGGGGTGGGAGTCGGTCACTCAGTGCAGGTGGGTTGGCAGCCGGGTCAATCTTTTTTTCTTCCAGAACCGCCCGCAGCCGCTGCCGGGAAAGCGTTTCGACATTGGGAAGATCTTCACTCCAGCCCCACTGCACAAGCTGTCGCCAGTCGGGTGCGGCTGCCTCGACCCTGCGAACAGAGGTCACCGGTAGGTGGACCCAGGTGAACTGAAAGGCTGGGATTTCTGCCTGAATGAGCAGCTGGTCGATACGGTTGCCTTCCCGGTCGAGAAAGGCCTGCAGGTTATCGTCTTGCTGCCCGGCGTCTTGAGCAGCCGCTTCAGTCAGACGTGTTTTGACTTGCTGCCAGGCCTGTCGGCACAGGTCGGCTTCTTCTGCGGTTGTCTGTGCAGCGACGTCCGGAACATGATCTGCCAGCCACTCCCGGCGTACGGCCATAAGCAGTTGGCCATCTTGGTTGCGGGCAAAAACCTGCCCGCGGAGTGGTGGTCCATTGTCATGCCAGACGACATCGGTGCCTGCGGCTTGGCAGAGGCTGGCAACGAGCGACACGCTGGCCAGCAGAAGCCTGCCGCTGACCTGGGCAAAGGTGGTACCTGCCCGGCTGAAAGCCGATCGCGGCAGGCAATGGCCTGGAAGAGAACGCATGGTGCGACATCGCCCCACTGACCAAGTGGCAGAACTGACCGAACGAGACGTTCAAGTCTACCTGGTGGCACCGCTACTCGCAGGGATGAGTGTGGGTGACGCTGGGGGCTCGCGGCCACCTCCGCTGGCTGCTGGCCTGGCCTCGGTTGCTGAGAAGGCAGCCCAGACAGGATTGTGATCAGAAACTTCGAGGGCCTGCTTCAGGCTCAGGCTGTAGGTCGTCTGAAGATCAAGGACCCCCCACTTGCCGGTGTATTCTGCCGTCGCTGTGCGCTGGAAGATGAGATTGTCATAGGTTTTGCTGCGACGGGTGTTGGTTGTGGTTCCCGAAACGGCCCAGTTGATGTCGGGCAGTTGTCGCAGACGACCGAACTGCTGGGGCGAGGCATTGAGGTCACCGAGCAGAATGATGTCATCCTCATCGGGGCGGGCCAGTTTCAGTGCTGCAAAGGCATCAGCCAAGGCATCAACTTCTTCCGGCACCTCGTCAGGGTCGGTGTGGGAATTCATCATCCAAAAAGTAAAGCCCTGTTCGGCTGGCTGAGTGCGGGCCCGAAACCTGACAAACATGGGTGGTCGGTGCAGCCGATCGCCCGGGTCGTGCATGGTGCCGACGGAGGTTGTATCGACTTCGATCCGGCTGGTGTCGTAGAGAAAGGTGTACTGTTCCTTGCTGACCGTACGGCCCAGCCGCGGGCCAATAACATATTGGTAGCGACTGCCATCGGCGTTGACCTGCTTCACAAAACTGGGGATCACGTCATTTGATTTGGCCCGCACCTCCTGGATGGCGACCACATCAAAGTTGCGGACCACTTTGGAGAGGACGTCGACAACGTGGGGTTTGGCAAGTTTCGAGGTGCCAAAGACTTGGATATTAAAACTGGCAATCACGACCGTGTCTGCCGGACGCGAGGCCGCTGCCTGGAGCCGAACTGGCAGTAGCATGCCCCCGACGAGAATGACTGCCGCCAGGAGTTGTCGCCAGATTCGTGCTGTTTGTGCTGCCACCGCCATGACCCCTCTGCCCCTTGCATCGGCCGGGGTTTGCTGCAGAGGCAGATGACGGGTGATTTGCCGCTACCCCTTACCAGTTGGGCCAGCCGGCGGAGCCGATGCTGGAAAGGGGTAGCGATCAGGCAAAGGGGGTCGCGGTTGGGTATGATGCACGCCTCGTCCACGCACTCCCTCCACGTACCCAATTACCAGAAAGAGTCCGCGATGCGTTCCTTCCGAGTCCTGGCGGTTTTGGTTCCTGTTTTTGTGTTGGCTGGTCTGATCTGTCGACCAGTGGTGGCTGCAGATGACGCGGCCAAGCCACTGAAGGTCTTGTTGGTCGCAGGGGGGTGCTGCCATGACTACGCCACCCAAACCAAGCTCCTTAAGAAAGGAATTGAGTCGCGGATCAATGCCGTGGTTGAGGTGATCTACAACCCCGACACCTCAGTCAATGCACGGTTTGAAATTTATGAGTCGGATGGCTGGGCTCGGGACTTTGATGTCGTCATCCATGATGAGTGCAGTGCGGGTGTCTCAGAACGACCCTATGTCGACCGCATCCTCAAGGCCCATCTCGATGGCGTACCGGCGGTGAACCTGCACTGTGCCATGCACTCATACCGCTGGGGCGATTTTCAGAAGGCGGTGCCGGCGGATGCCGACAATGCTGGCTGGTTCACGATGATCGGTCTACAGTCAAGCCGCCATGGGCCGCAGGCTCCGATTGATGTTCACTATGCTGAACATCCTATTACAGCGGGGCTGGCTGACTGGACGACAATCAACGAAGAACTCTACAACAACATTCAGGTCTTCCCGTCGGCCACGGTACTGGCCTCGGGCAAACAGCTGCAGCAGCCGCGACGGAAGAAGGGCGAGCCAGCCGATCCAGAGGCCAAGCCGACCGAAGCGACGGCGGTGGTCGCTTGGGTGAGTGAGTATGGACCCAAGCAGACCAGGGTCTTCAGCACCTCGCTGGGCCACAACAATGAAACGGTTGGCGATGATCGCTACCTCGATCTCGTTTCACGCGGCCTGCTCTGGGCGGCTGGAAAGTTGACTGACAGTGGCCAGCCAGTTGCCGGGTATGGCCAGCAATAAGTCGGCAGGCCGCTGGCTGCCCTGTGCACCCGAGGGAAGCGATCCTTACGAACCAGTCTGCATCGTGACTGTTCCACGGATCTGATCTCTGAGTGTCTGGGCAGCGGCCTGCATGGACTGGACCCGATCTGGTTCTTCGGCAGCTCGGTCGGTGGTCTCGCCAAGGTCGACCTCGAGGTTGTAGAGTTCCACCGCTCGCCGCTGGATGAGGAGTTTCCAGGGCCCCTCGCGATAGGCCATCTGCGAACCAGAGAGCCAGGCCAGGGGACGGGCGGCAAGTGAGTGGCCATCGAATAGCAGGTCTTTGAGGCTCGTGCCGTCGGGTATTGCGGTCGGTGTTATGCCAGCCAACTCGGCAAAGGTCGGCAGCAGGTCGAAGGTGAGAGCCGTCTGGTCCGAGATGCCGGGGGAAACCCGCCCCGGCCAGTTGAAGATGGCCGGCACGCGGTGGCCCCCTTCGTACAGTTGGCCCTTCTTCCCACGGAGTGGCCCGTTGTCGCCACCAAGGCCGGGCTTGGCGATGCCGCCGTTGTCTGAGCAGAACACGAGCAGCGTCTGTTCGCGCACACCAAGGTTTGTGAGGGTATCGACGATACGCCCGACCTGCGAGTCAAGATCTTCCACCATCTGGCGATAGGCCCGGGCGGCATCCTCTCCCTTCAGGGTCGGTGCTGTTTGTTCGACGACGAGATCAGCCGGCCGGGGCCCCTGACGGATTCGGCGGTTTGGCTGGTCAGCAGGGCCTTGGTAGGGATAGTGGGGGGCGGGGTGAGCGAGATAAAGAAAAAAGGGACGGTCATGATTCCGCTTGAGAAAATCGATGCCCTGGTCAGTGATCAGGTGTGGCGCATAGCCAGGCTCAGCAACAAGGTCGCCCTGTTGCCACCAGTCATACCAGCCCTCCTGGTCGATGTGCGAAAAGAGATCGATGTTGCCAGAGACGAATCCACCGAACTCAGAAAAACCCTGTCGCGTCGGGCTGAACGTGGGCGCGTATCCAAGGTGCCACTTACCGAACATCGCAGTGGCGTAGCCTCTACGGGAAAGCAGATCGGCGATCGTCTCTTCAGCAACTGCCATGCCTACCTGACGGTGACGCTTTGCCGTGACAACGCCATCGATGCCAGACCGCTGCTGATAGCGGCCGGTCATGAGAGCGGCCCGGGTAGGTGAACAGACGGCACCGTTTGAGTGGAAGTCAGTCAGCCGCAGCCCGGTCGCGGCCAACTGGTCAAGCCGTGGTGTCTGGCACCGGCTGGCACCGTAGCAGCCGAGTTCACCATAGCCGAGGTCATCGGCCATGATCAGCACGATGTTGGGGGGCCGAGCATCGATTGGGTCAACTGATCCGAATACCAGCAGACAAGCCATGACAACGGTGGGCAATCTTCTTGTCAGGCTCGGCCTGCCGGCTGGGTGGGGATGGCTTGCATGCCCCTGTCTCTGGCCACTTGTATTTCCTGCTCGTCGCCCCTTGGAAAGAGCCGCGATCAAGGCCCTCATGTGATGAATCATGAGAAAATCTCAGGGGCGTACGTTCAGCCAGAATCTCAAAACGCGTCGGAAAAGCGAGAGGCCGATGAACTGAAAGCGGATCGCGAAACGATCCTCTCTCATCGGTCATTATTTTTGGTGAGGTTGTGTTTGGTCAACTGTTGGCATTTATGGTCGTCGATAGGGCGTCGAGAATCATATTTATTTTCTTCTCCACGTTTCCGACTGACCTGCCCTCCATTTAACGGAGACTTGCCTGATTCGTCGGCATTGAATCGCACCTCCTCTGTTCGAGATACCCCCACGGATGCTCAAAGGCTGAACAGCAATCGCAAAGGCGACCAGCAACCCGATTGATAAAACTCTTTCACTTCACGCTGAAACGCTCGCGGAAGGAGAAGACCAGATGCCCCCTGGGGTTTTCGACGTTGCCAAAGGCTCGAAGTTGCCGAGGGATTGAACAGGCCTCATCTCATGTTGAAATCGACGTGAGAGGGAAACGAGTGGCATCCGACCGCTCTGATAATCCCTAGAAA
>Ga0181592_10004268_pt1 | contig 11839 bp, 1 predicted proteins | sample 071ome_20_FD_133755 | JGI IMG/M metagenome (GOLD analysis project Ga0181592, IMG submission 133755) | Coastal salt marsh microbial communities from the Groves Creek Marsh, Skidaway Island, Georgia - 071412BT metaG (megahit assembly) | ecosystem: Environmental > Aquatic > Marine > Intertidal zone...
TAGCAAATCCTAAGAAAGCGTAATATGAATTATTAGTATCCGATACAGAATCTATAAAGTTACCAGCATTCAGTATCCTAAATTGATCTGTTACGACGGCAGCCATATTAATAGTTTTTTAGATATTTATAAGATAATTTTAGGTAGAGCACCTGTGTCTCTCAGGCTGACGTTTCTTCTTTGAATGGTTGGATATGTGGAAAGACCTGCAACAGTGTTTCCAGTAACCCCAATTGAGATAGGGCTTGAAGCTCTTGTAAGTCCTCCACTAATGTTAGATAATCTTCCCCAAGAGTATTTTCCAACAGGATTTTCAATGCTTCCTATCGAACTAAGACCAACCACTGGCGAACCAGAATCTACATTACATGTAATGATTCCAATTGTTCCAGAACTACTCCAAGCGGCAATTTTATAAACACTATCTAAGAATGTTGTTCCAATTCCAACGACAGCTGCATTAGAATCATCAACTGAAGTAACGCCAGTGCCGATTCTTGTATCAAACACATATACTGGATATCCAGTATCAATTCCTGAGAAGGAAGGTGAATGAATTGAAAATTCAAGTGCGAGTGGATGGGAACCTGTTCCTGAAGTTGTTGTAATACCAGTTACAATACCCGAGAATCCACTAACATTAACAAAATTCGTTATTAATTCAACGTTGTCTGTAGCAATCGTTGAGATTCCATTAACAACTAAACCTGCAAAACTTGCTGGTGGCGATGTTGCACCCTTATCATCTTCATAATCAAATATCTCAGCATTATCGACAAAAATTTGATTGTCTGTGGTTGACAAATCGCCAATAATTCTTGCGGTTGGGAATACTAATGATTCTAAGGAGTCTCTCGACTTATAAACATTTTCTCCATTGATTTTTCTATCAACTTTCTGTTTTATCCAAGTTAATGGTCTTACATTAGTTTCATCAATTCCCACTCCACTGTAGGAATCTGTCTCAATTTTATCTGAGAAGGACAAGTCAAATATAGTTCTTTCATCTTGTGTTACTGTCCCTTTAATTGCATTATTACTCAATACCTGAACATTGTCACCGACTTTCAGAGTTTGATTAATACCAGTAATTAAACTACTATCAGTTCCTGTAACACCTCTATAGAAGAAAATAGCAATATTATCTTCTACTTTAGGTGCCGAAGTAAAGATAAAGGAAGTTCCTCCAGTAAACTTATACGAAACACCAGGTTCTTGAAGAACACCGTTGACAAAGATTAAAAGTAGATTCTCCAACTCTTGATCTGGTGAAAGTGATGTTGCAGGTTCAAAACTGAGAAGATCTCCATTGTAGAATAATGGGAATCTAACCCTACTTCCATCTTGATAGTTCTTAACCGAATCAATATAATCTAATTGTCCAAACTCCCATGCTGCAAAATTGTCAGAATATGTATCAAGAACTGTTATTTCAAATTCTGACAGTGGTGCTGATAAAGATCTATCAGTAACAAGTCCGATAGGTTTGATGACATCGCCTCTTCGGAATGCATAACCTTGTCTTGCGATTTTAAACTCTGTGACTTCAAAGAATGTAGAACCAATTCCAGCAGTGGAAGGTCCAACCTTGACATCCAACAATAGTCCTGTGCCAGTATCAGTAGTTGCACCGACACTCAATCTAGATACTCCTGTTACTGGGAGATTTTCATAGGAAGGATCGTTAACGAATATCTGTGGATTTGTATATCCTGTTCCACCAGAGCCAACAGCGAAGGATAAAGTTCCACCAGCACCAACAGTAGCAGTTAATGATGCTACGTCACCAACATGTCCACTTTCAAATACGCTGATTCCAATAGAAACAAGTCCATTATATCCAGAACCAGTATTATCCGTTGTTCCGAGTCCAACGGACACAATTGAGCCTCCCGCACCCACTACAGCAGTCACAGATGCCCCTACAAGAGGTGCAAATCCAGATCCTGGGGTAGAACCAAGAGAAACAATAATACCACCCCTTGGAGTTTCATTTTGATTTATATCATAGTCGGAGACAACGAACTCTAATGGATCGATGTCAGGTTTTGTAAGTCCAGAGAATATTATTGTGGTGATGCCAGCAACAGTATCTTCATTAATTTCATAGTTATTATTTGCATTGTTATTGGTGGTTGGAGTTTGGAAAATATTATTTACAAATACAATTCCACTTCCGCCAGTTGAACCTAAACCAGTGGTATTTGCACCACCAACCAACAATGTGAACGTTCTACCAATTCCAGTAAATTCGTCAGAAATGTCGTCATAAATTTGATTTCCGCTGTAGTCATTTCTTAAGAACACTCTTCCATTAAACTCGGATGTTTCATAATCCAAATTCAAATCAGTTTTGTCAATTTGAGGATTTCCTCTTGGTGCATCAGTAAAGTAGATTGTGCTATCTACAATATTAAATGCTCCTTTATGAATTCTGACTGTTGTGGAATCTGTATGAGCGGTTGCTGAAGTTCCGACGAAACCTCTCTTAACCAAAACAAGATTTTCTGATCCAGTATTAGTAATAGGTCCTACATTGGTTGTTCCCAATCCAACATTAGTAACCTCCATATACTCATCATTTATCTTTAAAATATCTTTTGGAGATATTGTAGATATTCCACTTAAAGTAAATATGGTTGATGCCGTTCCAATCTGTCCACCATTTCCAGATAACTCATGAGTTATCTTTGTGGCAGCTATAGGATATTGTACTAAGTTATCAAGAGAAATAATTGACTTAGAACTTCTCTTTGCCATAGTGAATCTATGAGCATTTCCTTCACCAAAAGTTGTGAACGTTACACCAGTTCCTGCATTAGCATCGGATTCGGTGAGAGCAACTTTAAATGTATCATTTGTCAATTTAATTGCAAATACCGTTGTGGGCAGTTCATCAGTAGCGTTATATCTCATAGCGCTAGTGCCAACTCCAACAAATGTTGAATTTGGAGTATAAATTAATTCTTCACCAGTTCTAAAGAAGTGATTCTTAATTGAGAAGACTCCAGTGGTTGATGCTAACGCTACAGAATCTGGATTGAAGGTTTTTGCAAAAATTGGAGTTCCATTTGTAGTAAGTTCGAAGTCAAACTTATTAATTCTATCTCCATTTATCGAGTTATAGAACTTCTCATCAATTTCTTCATCAATTCTTCCATAAACCAAATCATCTGGTTCATTAGCAATATCAATTTCAGTGTATAGCGACTTACTAAAGACTGAAATGTCAATGTCTCCAGTTTGATCGCTATCTGGATAGAATGTTAAAAGTAAATCATCACCATCAAAGTCGCCACCAAAGGTTCCTACACCAGAAGCAGTATCAAACTCATCAGTTGTTGCTACCGAGAGGAATGGCAGTTGATGGGTATATACATCAGTATTGTCATGAATTGTCAAAACTTGATGAAGTGCTTTTGTAGATCCAATGCTTACTTCAACGAAAGACTTGGAAGCGTTGAATAAATTCTTATCTAAAGTTAGAACAGTTGTAGATGCCGCTGAAACGGTGTCATAATATTTTGCCTCATAAACAACACTTCTTTCATTACCAGGAGTTTGTCCATTGGTAATAAATCTATATGTCCCAACTCCGACAGCGGTAGTTCCGAATCCAACAATATTAGATTTAATTTGAACTTCGTGGTTTGTATCATTGGTGTGAGTGATGCTCAGCACACCTCCAGATAGATTAGCACCAAACGTTCCAATAGCATTCCCTGAGAAACTCGAACTGTCTTCGCTATCTGCATAGTATTCTGCAATGAAACTGTCAGATCCATCATGAGAAACTAGTAGTTTGACATAATTTGCATCATTATTTGTGTTGTCAACAACATGTGCCGTTAAGTATAATGATTCAAACTCACCGGAATTGAGACTAATAATTGTTGATATCCCAGTTCCTGTAGATTCAATGTTAATAGAACCTGTTAAGTCTATAAATCCAATCGATGTTGTTCCAACACCAGCAGTTGTGCCGTTGAATGTCTGTTTGATGAGTTTGATGTTGTAGTCAGTATCATTTGGATCGTCTGGATTGAATCTCAGATATGTGTCATTGAAACTATCTGTGTGCAAATCAAATGTTCCATACTCCTCTCCAGGTGCTTCATCAGTTCCACGATTTGCCAAGAACTCGTTATCTAAAATAAATGATGATGTTCCATCATTAATGATTGTCAAATCATTGAACTGAACTTCAGTATTATCAGAATTGGTTACTCTGAAGATGTAGTTTTCATAATTGTTGTCGCCAAGTTTAACCAAGTTTACGTATGGAGTAACATCAGCTTCACTGTTTGAGAATTGATCGCTAATGTCATCAATTGCCAAAACATCATTAGATCTTAACTCAATATAATCTGTTAACTTCTTATTTTCTAATCTTAAGAACTTAGATTTAGAATCAACTACATCGATGTCCAAAACATTATCGAAATCATAAATTGCGTCAACTCTCTTCTCATCTATAAAGATTGAATAGAAGTTAGTATCACTAATTGCGGTTTTTATTCCAGCACTCTTTCCATCAGCACCTTTTGCTGTTGCTGATGTTATTCCAACATCGGCAAAATTCTTTAATCCGCTAACATGAACCAAATTATTAACTACAGATTCTTGTTCTTCCCAAGTTTTGGAACTCTTAATCGTATATGAAAGGTTTTGGAAGTAGTCGTTATTTGGTGTAACTTGGAAATCTTCATTTAATTTTCCAATTTCATCATCCCAACCCAAATTCTTGTCATTTGAATAATTGACAATAAATTCTCCTTCATTGAGTTCTATCTTAGAGATAGTCGCAACATTTCCAGATTGTGCTCCTGTTACCTTCTCACCAACAGAAAGATTATAAGAACCAGAAACTTTCAGAAGATTTTGATTGCTTTCTACAACAACCAAATCTCTCACTGTACTATCACTACTTAATTTTTCTCCAACAAGAAATTCACTTATGCTTTGTGTTGCAGTAAACGTTGGATAAGAATTCTGATTAATTAGGATGCCAGTTGAATCTTGTATTGTCTTGGCAATTCCAGTGTTTGTTCCAAGTCCAGAAATGCTCAAGACAACTTGATCATTAACTGTAAGTCCCTTAATGTAATTGGTTACTTCAAAGAATCTATATCCATAATCGGAAGAATTAAACCCCTGTCCGTCAGTGCTATACTTTTGAATTCCCTCTGCAAAAACTTTGTCACCTATTTGGAAAGGTTGTGTAGTAAAGCTTGTAATACCATTGTTAGTTGGTGTTGTTATAATACAAGTAAAGATTCCAGTAGATCCTGATTGAACCTGTTGAACACTAATTCCATTAGTATTATTTTTAGTAAATAGTTCAACCGACTTATCTGGCAATCCTTTTGGTTGAGCGGAAACATCTACAGACTGAATTGATGTTCCTGTTATCTTGACATCAAAAGTGCCAGAGTCGATAACATCTCTGGTATCAGAATTAACGATTACTAATGTTGGTGCTTTGGTGAATCCATCTCCAGAATTAACAACGCTAACTCTAGAAATTGTATTTGAATCTTTAATCGTAATTAATGGCGATATTTCAGCCTGAGGTCTAAGTGTAAAATCGGGAGAATATACAAAATTATCAGTAACACTTCTAGTTTGATTTAAGTTTCCAATAGTATTTGATAACGTCGAGACAATTAAATCTTTACCATTAACAGAATTGGTGGATTTTAAGGTAGGTAATTTTTTATATCCAGATCCAGAATCCAAAATCTGAAGTTCTTTGACTGCTCCTTGAGCATTCTCCGATGCAGTGCTGTATTCTAAAGTATCACACTCCGATTGTACATAAGAAAGTTTTTCTGGTTTCTTAGTCAAATTGATTGTAAACGTAGTCGTCCCAACTCCACCTATGCTATATGAATTATCATAAGAACTTCTAACAAATTTTATACTCGAATTGTTTATAACGTCATCATCAGAAGACAACAGCAAACCATCATTTTCCAAAGTATAGTATAAATCTTTAGGAACACTGGTATTGTATTGCAGTGTCAGAGAAGCATTTGTTGAGACTCCTGCAGTACCAACTCCAGAAACAACAAAACTTGTAGTATTGCCAATAGAAATGAATTCATTATTAAATTCTTTATCAGAGAATAACTTTAACTGATACCCATCCAAAGATGTGTCTGTTAAATCAAATACCAAATTGTTGTTTTCAACGGATAAAATTTGAGGATTAATTAATGATATTGATTGATTAGAACCTCCAGTATTAGCAATACTTACAACAGTTGGAGGTGAAGACAAGCAATCTTTATAAGTTTTGCATATATTAATTTTATTAGAATTAATCCTATACACATAGAAGTAATTTTTATCTAAAGAAGCGTTGTCAGCATCCTCAAAATAAATTTTATCGCCAGTTTTCAATCCATGATCGGATAATGTAATAATATTTGTTGTTGTATTAATTCCTGTGGAATTAAATCCAATAGGATTAATAACGACGCTATTAATATCAGACTTATACAGAACACGAACACCTGTAGATGTTCCGATTCCAACAGAAAGATTTGGATTAACCTCTAACTTAATAACATCTCCATTAGATAACTCATGTGAAGTTGATACTGAAACAGTTGCTTTCGATTGTTGAATATCTCCCAATACCTGGGAATAAGTTGATTCAAACGAATATCTATCGTCATCATCCCCGTTAGTGTGGAAGAATACTTCTGGGCTTCCGACTTCAGTTTTAATGCCAATCAGATTCTTATTTTTCTTTACAACATACACCGTAGATGGCATTGTAAATGTTGTTGAACCATCAGTAGAAATGGATACGTTAGTTCCATTACTGGTGTAAGTAACTTGTTGATTGGTTATAAATGGGTGACTTTCTAAGAAAACACCTTTGGCAATAATATCTCTGGTAGTAATACTATCACCAAAATCAAATGTTACTGAAGTTGATACTCCCGTTATTGTTCCAACACCCAAAGATTCTCTGGGGTTAAAGAAGACTTTATCATTAACTTTAGACTCAAAGTAATTAACATTTTCGGAAATAGTAAACGAATCAGGTATAAATGTTACACTAGTTCCTTGAGAGTGTGCTACACCAGACAACCCTCTTTCAATTCTAATGATATTTTCGTTTCTGTGAATACCTAGCACTCTAAGTATTTCTGTACCGATTCCAATGCTACTACCAACGGAAATTTGTTCAGGGACGGGAGAGACGTAAATTTCTGTTGTGAATCCTACAGAGGCTGCTGACGTTACTGTGGATAAACATGTTCCATTTGCATAAGATGGAACAGTGATTCTATAGTTTTTGTTTAAATTGGATAACGTTGTAGTAAATCCAGAAATTGATACATAATCTAAGTTAGAGAAAGTGTGTTTTGGTAAAACAGATACTTTCACTACATCATCCTTTTCCCATGTAAATATTGCATCAAGATTCTCAGTAAAGGTTGTATTTAAATCTACAATTTCTTTTCCTTTGATAGAAGAAACTTTTACGTCTAATCCAGATCCAGAAGTTCCTTCTTCGTTGAATATCAGTTTATCATTTACCTTATAATTAGTTCCTGCATTTTCAATGTTTATCGAACCAATAAAACCACTAGTTACAGACTCTATTTGATATTGTTGCTTAGTTACATCATCAATTTCATTTATGAAGTCATAGTCAGCACCACTTTCTGATACCTTATATGGGAATGTATTTCGATGTAAGGTAGAATTATTAAAATCAAAAGTTTGATTCAAATCAACATCTTTAATTGGTTTAGAATGATATTCATTTCCTATAAAATACGGAAACTCTGGAGATACGTTATCAGATGGATTTAATGTTGCATGGTATGCATAAACTCCATTTGGAAACTCTGCAGTTTTTTCAAACCTTCCATTATATTCATCTAAATCTCCACTATTGTCAAATGTGTAATCCTCTACAAAGTATCCAGCAGTGAATCCAGAAGGTCTATCTACAACATTTGCTGTGTTGAGATCATATCCAGACTCTAAAGTTTTTACAGTTGAAGATACGTCTTCTGGATTCGTATATCCAAAAGGTCCATAAATTGGATTTCCGTCATATGCCCATCCGATAATTCCAGATACATTTCCAATCTGCTCATTAAATGCGGTTCTGAGGTTAGCAAAGTATTTTGAGACAGAATATGATAATCCATCATCTCCATTTAAGAGGACTTCTCCATCACTAAACCTACTAGAACCATCATTAACAGTAAGAGCTCTTATATTTACATTAAGAACAGAATTTTTTCCAGATGAAACAACTTTAACCTTTGTTGAAGTTGCAGAGTATCCAATTCCAGCACTTATAACTTTAACAGAAGATATTTTACCTCCACTAATTAAAGCCCTAAGTTCGGCACCAGATCCAGAACCACTAGAATCTTCAACTACTAAATCTGGTACTGAATTATATTCTAATCCACCATATGTAACATTCACAGAGTTGATAGAACCATTAATCACTACAGGTGTTACTTCACCCTGTTTTCCATTTTTTATAGTAATTGTTGGTTTCTTTTCAAAGTTTATAGCAGTGGAACCATATCCAGTTCCAGATTCATACAAATATGCACCTACCAAGCTTCCTTTTACTACTGGTGTGGTGACAAGTTCTTGATATTGTTGAGTTGTAGAACCAATTCCAGTATTTGCATAAGTAATTGATACGGAAATGTCTGGATAACTAAAATACTGATATCCAGATCCAGTATCAGTAAACTTAAGGTAATCACCTCTATCAAAATTTGAGGTGGTTGTTCCACCCACACCAGCATCACAAATTCTGAATGAATCGTCATCTTCTTTCAGAACATAGTATTGGTTTGTTGTAGATACTCCCGTTATTTTTGTTGTTTCAAAACTATAAGTTATCAGTTCTCCAGTATTGAATCCATGATTATTAAAATTAATTGTATCATTTGCAGTTGATATTCCCGCAGGTTTTACAACTAACTTTCTATTTGTATATCCAGAACCTTCATCTACAACTTTTACATAAGAAACAACATTTTTAAATTTTGCGGTGGAGAATTTATGAGTTCCGTTAGATCCAGAAAATAATCCTACTGGATTTGTTTTCGAAGTTTGATCGGTTAAGGTATTGTATAGAGTAACGGTTGAATTATTATCGACTTGTACAAAGTAAGATGCATTATTGACTAACTTGTTTGTTATTCCAATAGAGACTTCTGCATTTCCTTGGGAGCTATAAACAATTTCTTCTCCATTAACAAAATTGTGCTCTTCCAAAAATACAATCTGATTAGTTGTAGTGCTTACACCGCCACCGTCAGTTAAAGCTCTGGAATCAAAGGAAACATTTCTTACTCTTTTGGCAAGAACTGGTTGAATTATAGCGCCACTTCCATTTCCACCAGTTACATTAGTGGATATAATTTCATCGACATCATAATTTTGGGAATCTACGTATACTTTTTTGAGAGTTCCACTTACAACAGGTTGAATTTTTGCTGTACCGCTAGATACACTTATAACTGGCGGATTGATTACGTCAAATTCTTTTCCACCATTTAAAACACTTATCTCTGAAAGTGGTCCATAATAAACTTTATCCGTTGATTTGTAATTATTAATCTCAACACCATTGATTAACATTCCAGTAGAACCTGGAACAGTTTTTTGTCCAGTTCCACCTTTGATATTTTTTTGAAGTGGGAATTTTCTTAAAAGTTTTTGTATTCCAATCTTTTCATTTTGTTGTGAATGTAGTGTGAAAGTATGTGTTCCTATTCCAGTTGGCGTATCAAATGTTAGGTAATTACTGCTGCCAATAAATGCAGGAGCTGCATACAATTTGAATTTTTGTGGATTTGATTGAATTTCGATGTAGTAATATCCAGTGGTTAAACCTATCAGTGTGTCTCCAACTGGTTTGTAATATACCTTATCGCCATTAACAAATGGTACTGAAGAAGTTAATGCGATTGTGGAATATACACCTTCAGAAATATCTTCAAAGTTTGAAGAATTAGATACTGTTACAGATTTTATTTCTTCATCAATATTATATCTGTACTCTGTAGTATTAATTCCAGTTTTAGTTCCTGATGGGAGTGAGTTAGATGCGACATATGCATAGTCACTCTTTTCACTGTATAAATTTAATACATCTGACAATACATTGCTATTACCAAAGGAAATATTTGTTGAAGAGGAAGAAGCCTTATTAATCTTCCTTCTTACATCATATTCAGTTCCACTTGTTAACGTTGGTAAATTAGATATTGTTACACTATTCTGTGCTGCATTAATTGACTCAATATAAGGAACACCGCTAGAGGTAACTATATTTTCAGTTCCTCTCTCTAGTATCTCTACTTCATCTCCAACCTTCAAACTTGATCTGTCAATTGTAGATGAAAGTGTCAGATTGCTATTATCAGAAATTTCATATCTGGTTGCAGTGTTGTATATCCAAGAGTTTGCAAAAATTTCTTTGTATGTTTCAGAATCATTTTTTATTTTATCGCCATAGTTTCTAACATAAACAAAATCGTTTTCATCAATTTTCAAACTATCACTAGTTTGTACAAGATTATCAAGTACACCAAAGAATATCATTTCTACTTTCTTTGATGTATCGCCATTTTCAAAAGCGAAATAAGTATCTCCAGATCTAACATTATCTGTTGGAAATATTGTGGCGCCAATACCAGTACAACCTAAAAATTGATTGACAGTCTTTCCGATGTATGAAATACTATTGGTGCCAGATATAATAGTTCCAGCATTTTTAAACCCAATTGTAGAATCAACGCTAAGAATCGAAGAACCTACAGAAACTCTTTCTAACGCTTTTGTATTTGGAGTAATTGTGAAGGTACCTTGAACTGCAGATTGACCATCATATCCTACAAACAGTTCAAGTTGATAATATGTGTTACTTTTTCTTGTAAATATCTCTACAGACGATATTGAAGCGCTAGTATTAGGATCTGTGCTTTTTACAACGGTTTGTCCAACCAGTTTAAGTGGATCGCCAGAAACTGCCTCTGCAACAACAATCTCTCTTCTTACATAATTTGAAGCAGAAGGTTTAATTAGATATTCTTCTAAGTTAACAATTGTTGGCGTTTCACCAAAAAGAATGTTGAATAGAATTCTAATGGAATCATCAGTTCCTTTTGATTCATAAAAATTCTTTGCGTGCTTGATGAAGTTTCCTGTATCAACTTCATCAATAAAAGTTAGATTTTCGAATCCTGGTGTAAACGTGTATTTTAATTTTTTATAGAATTCTTTTAGGAATAAAGAACTAAGATTCTGTACTGTTGAATTTGCAGTGTGTGATGCTGCAGTAGAAGTAGAAAATACAAGATTTTCTTGATTTAACTCCTGGTGATAATTAGTTATTCCACTAAATCCACGAATACAACCAGTAAAACTATTGGTTGTTATTCCAGTATAAGTAATGATTTCATCATCAATCTTGAATAGTCCATACTGACTTGGAAATCCTTTGGTGCTAGAAACCTCAATGGTAGAAGAAGAATCTGTAACGTCTGCGGACAACGTTGTTGAATTAACAATTGCCTCTTGAGTCAGATGATCTAACTTCAAATATTGATCTAGGTTGTCCGTAATATCAATCGGACCTCCTTGATATTCTTGCGAAATGTAGTATTGTTTTAAAAATTCTACCGCATTTGGACTCTCTTCCAAAATAAAGCTTGGAAGTTGACTTTCAACGATTTGTTGAACTTTTACTCTAGACTCAAATCCAGTCTGTATCATATTACTTTCTTGCTAAATTCCCGTTAGAATAACTTGACGTGTAGTAATCGCTAACAAA
>Ga0181592_10004270_pt1 | contig 11837 bp, 2 predicted proteins | sample 071ome_20_FD_133755 | JGI IMG/M metagenome (GOLD analysis project Ga0181592, IMG submission 133755) | Coastal salt marsh microbial communities from the Groves Creek Marsh, Skidaway Island, Georgia - 071412BT metaG (megahit assembly) | ecosystem: Environmental > Aquatic > Marine > Intertidal zone...
ACAGCACCGTACCATGAGAATTCAATCTTATACATGGTAACGTTCTCAGGATTGAGATTCCAGTTGGATGTTCTGGTAAGATTTGCACTAGTTGCTGGATCCGTAACTGCTTGACCTGGGAATCTTTGAAGACCAGCAGAGAAAACAACGTCAGAGTAAAGAACATCGTTATCTGGTTGACCATCAACCTTTTCTCCAGAGAATCTAGAGCGAGGTACTCTATACTCATAAACTGTCCAGTATAATGGGTTTACATGGTTATAAACCCATTCATTTAACAAACTATTATTTACTAGGTCTATTTCCGACCTAATTTGCTCAGCATTATCTTGGTTTGTTAAATTGATATTAGTTCCAATGTATCCATAGATATTACCTTCTGCTTCATATTTGTAAGGGAAACATCCAAAAGGAACACCAGTCCATTGATCATCATCATCTGGGAAATTTTCATTAAAAGTTCCACTGTATTGATTTTGTATAGTTTTTGGTAAGATGAATGGGGCAGGTGTAATCAGATATGGTCTTACCTTTTCAACAGTGATGCTATTTGCAGATGAAAAATCTGCGAAAAATGTATGATCATTTTGGTTTGTAGATGGAACTGTTGAAAGAACTTGAACTGTAAATGTAGTTGAATCAACAGCTAATATAGACAAGAATTTTCCACTTGCTGGGTCAATATTAGACGCGCCACCTGCTGGAGTTGAATTATATGGTCTTGGATAGAATTTTACGTCTGCATCAGGACCGTTTCCGATGTCAAGATCGCAGGTGAATGCAAGTGAATAATCATCAAAACGTACTTTATCCCCAACCTGCAGTCCAGTTGTATCTGTGGTTACAACCATCAAACCATCATTTGGAGTATAAACAACATTAGTTGGAGTTAATTTATATTGGAAAGTATTAAGTGTTGTATTTAATGTAATTGCATCGAAATCAGAAGGAGCAAACAGGGAAGGATCTGCAGCATTATTCGGGCATGTAGTCAGTTTAACCCTAGGTCCAAGTATAGAATCAACATAGTAAATACCACCATCTACAGCTTCAGTATTCTGTCCATTCTTATAATAATAAACTCCTGATCCTTTTCTAAGACCTAAGTTAGAAACCCTACCAGTATTAGCAGTATGAGTATGAATAATTGTAGATGGGAACAGATCAAATTGGAAGGTATCGCTGGTTACATTGATAATTGGGTATGTATCCTCATCATCCTTTGCTGGATAAATCTTAGGTGGTCTTGGTGATCCATCTGGATCTGAATTATAGGAACATTCAGTTGCAATATCAGACAATCTGATCGTATCTCCTACAGATAATCCAGATATACTATTGACAGTCAGTTCCATTATACCTGTAGATGCAGTATAAGTACCCACACTGATAGTTACTTCTCCACCTTCAGTAAATCCTGTTATTTTTTGGATTTCTGCACCACCTGTTGCAACATTATATGTCGCACCTTCATCTAATCTAAATCCTGTTTTTCCAGTGAATGCTTCATCACCAACTTGTATGATAAATTGTCTATCACCTTTTCGTTGTCTTACCTGATAAATCTTTTGCTGAGCGTATGAGTTTGCATTAGTAGCAATTAGAGGCCACACTGCATTATTTGTGCCATTATTATCCCAAGTTGCACCGGCAGTCCACTCAATATGATCTCCTTCAAGTAAATTATGGTCAGTAGTTGTTGTAATTTCAAGTAAACCAATTGAACCTGCTCCAGGATCAAGTCTTTCAATATTTAAAATTGATACTGCAGATTCTGTTGTCTTTGAAGTTAATTCTCTTACCTTACCACCAGTTACACTGTTATTTGTAAACGTTGTTCCGTCAGGTAAAGTTACACCATCTTTGTCGGAAACACCAACATGAACTGTAAGAGTACTACCAGAGATACCTTCAATTTGGAAATACTTTCTAGAATATTTGTTTGGATATAATTTTGCACCAGTGTTACATGTCAGCAGGATATCCTTGAGGGTTACACTATCACCTTCTTTAAATCCATGGTCACCAACAGTTCTTACTGTTGCTCTACCAGTTACATTATTATAAGAGAAATTAGATATTGAATACTCAACTGTATCTAAAATAATTTCATTATTAGGTGTAATTTGCCCAATATCAATTGTTCTCTTTTCTTTCAGTAATGATGCGTCAAATAATGCTGCATGAATGTTTACAAGTCCGTCACGAAGAATTACAGCATCTCCATGATATCTATAGTATTGTCCTGGCAATTCCATATTGCCATAGTCATCAAATTGCTTTGAACCAAATTGTCTTACGTTTGCATTTGCACCATCTTCTGTAGAACTGTAGAAAAAAGTTTGACTTTTTTGCTGAATCAATGATTGGGATCTTCTTACACAGCAGAAGTTGTCACCACGACTTTCATTAATACTTTCAAAATAGTATCCATCAAATTTGTCAAATACACCATATTTTTTAACAGAAGGGTGTCTTACTTGGACATTTACTGGTGCAAGTAGGGCACCTGAACTTGGAAGGTCTCCAGCTGAAGTAATTGTTGTATAAGGTGATCTGCCAAATTTTACGCCAAAAGTACCAGCAGATACACGTCCGGGTTGATATCTAAAGAATCTTTTTGAAGTTAAGATGGCACTTTCAGTTGGAGGTGCTTCAATAAGTGCTCCAGCTTCTGACGGAACATGAGTAAGACCCCAATCTTGAGATCCAGGTATTTGATCAAAATCTGAACGATCGTTTGGTAATACCGTTACCGTTTGCTCAGGAGTTGCAGACCATTCTGAAGGGTTAACATCATATGTATTAACGTCAGCAAAAATACCCAGAGCAACTTCAGATCTAGGAATACCCAGCAATGACAGAGCAACTTCTGATTGTTGCTTATTTTGTTCCTCAACAGGAATCGCCTCTTGGTCAGATGCAATAACTACAGGAATTGACTTTTCCGAAGATTGCTGACCAGTAGGAACCGGTGCAGTTCTGCCGACTACAACAACAGCAGCGTTATTGTTTACATTGGTGTTTATGGCCATTGATTATACTACTCCGATGATACCTTTGGCGATGGTGAATGATCTTCTCTTTTCTATATATCCTTTTGCGGTTGCTTCGGTTGCTAATGGACCATTAGGTTGTGTCCAACCGTTCCCACTGTTTACTCTAGTGTGGTATTCATTGAAACTTTCTCCAGTTTCTGGGAAATATCTCAAATCTAATACAAATTTATTAACAGAAACTTCAAATCTAATAGCAAAAACTGTTAGGTTAGCAGGAAGACTATATTGTGTATTGTGCTCTCGCAATGTAACAAGATCTCCTGTATTTAAATTAGTAAGGAATTCATTACCTACACTAATTGTATATGTTTGAGTACTTGCATCATAACCTACAACTCCTTCAATAGAGTTGTCATCAGGTTCTCCAACTGCAATACTCTCTGCACCAACAATAACATATCCAAGGAAATTGTAATTTGTATTAATCTCTCCAGAATTTAAGATTCTTCTGTAAGGAATAGCATGAACTGCTTTTCCAGTTCCATTGATATCATAACTTCCAGAAGGTTCAATAGCAGATGGAATTAAAAGCTTAATAACTCCATTCTCTTCATCAACAATAGTAGTTTCAAGAACAGAAATTAATTCACCTTCTCCATTTAACCTATACTCTAGTGGACCACCATCAATAATTTCATTTCCATTGGTATCCACCTTAATTTTATAAACACTTGTGTCCAGAACAACATTTGCAAGATTCTTAGCAATGTTCTCCTCAACATAAGTTAAGAATACGTCTCCAGATCCAGTTCCAGTTGTTTTGTCACACTTAATATTAATGGAATTAAAGTCACTATCATAAAGATCAGTTGTTGGAATCCACTCATCATCAGGTCCAAGTATAAGATTGTTTTCAGTGTTTGAACTTCTAACACCAAAAATTCTAAGTCCAGTTCCACAGTTTCTGATAATGCAAGAATTGAATGCTACAACTTCAGAAGTTGTAACATCCACTGGTCCTGGACTTGATAAGAACGCAGAGTCAGAAACTTTAAGGACAGTAGAATCTGTTGCATTAAGTGGATTATCAAATGTTAAGTAAGTGATAGAGTTATCAATAACACTTGTGTTTTGAATAGAAAGTCGATTAGACTCTGCTGCATAAATTCCATCACCTACAGATTTTTGAATATCTACAGAAGCAATATTGGCATTTTCTACACCTTCACAATAAATTAATGCATTACTTTCTGGTGCGGTTGGAACACCGAGTCTTATACTAGAATTTTGATTTCCATCAACAACCAAATCTCTAATCGTAACATTTTTAACTGGTTGAGACTGATTATTAGAGTCTTGTCCAAGAATATCTACAGGTTCTCTTAACCAGAGTGCTGCATAATTTCTACTATATTCAGTATTTCCAGGAACTAATTCATAAGAAGTATCAAATGGTACTTTTTGAATAACTGTAGCTTTACCAGAACCAACCAAAGAGAACGAAGATGGAATTACCAATCTAGTGACAAGATATGTTCCACCAATCAAAAATAGTGATCTAAGTCCTTTGTTGATTTGAGTTTGAATTGCTGCTTGTAATGTACTGGTATCATCATGACATATTTGAATATTGTTAATTGAAGTTAATGTATTTAAAGTGCTAATGCTTGTGCTATCAATTACAGGTTCTCCAGTAGCAACTGATGGTTGATTTGATATTACCAGTTTCTGGTTATTTGCTTGTTGAGTAATTCCTTCACTTGGTGGAGCACTAGCAAAATCTAAAACATCTAAAACAGTTCTGAGAGAAAATCCAGGAATTGCTGGTCTATCATCAAAGTTTACAAAATCTATTGAGCAAGGAACGTTTTTGATGAGTTGATACTTTTGATTATAAGATCCATCAGTATTAAAATCTCCCCAAGTAGTTCTATTAAATGGTCCATAATCTTGATAATTCCAAAACTGCTGGGAGTTACCGCCAATATCTCTTTGACCGATTATGGCAATCAAATTTAATTTTTCATAATGATCATCAATGGCATTTCCATCTCTATCAAATACTACTGGTAAACTATTGCCATTTGCAATAACTCTCCTATACAATAATAAACTATGTTTATCATTAGTAGGTCTCTGTAAAGGTAAGCTATTGTATATGGAGTCATTGAATGCCCCCAATGCTTGGTTTTCAACATAATCAACACCACCAATATGCTTCAATCTAGTTATAGATGAAACTACACCTGTTCTGTTATTAAATAATGCTGCAAAATAAGTATATCTTACATTTCCGCCAGCAACACCATTTGGGGAAATAACCCTAGTTGCAGATGTTTGTATTGAATTTGCCCAAGTATTAAATATATTATTAACTCCACCATTTACATCATATTGATCTATATTTGTAGTGTTAACGCCAAAGATTTTAATCTTTTGTCCAACTTTCCATGCGGCCGATAAATTAGAAGTAGGTGCTTCAACTTGAAGTCTTAGTAAACCAGTTTGCCCAATGGCAGTTCCGGCAGTATCAAATGTATTAATGGTGTATACATTACCATCACCCGATACACCAAATCCTGAAAGATTATTTACGTCTCCCGTATTTAAAGTGAAATACTCATATGCATTACCTGCAGCATTCATCCTGATAAGTTGTTCAGGAAGTCCAAATTGAGTTAATCCAGTACCACCTTTTGTAACAGGAATTGTTGGTAAATCACTAGTTTCTATTCCCACATAACTAGTTGCCTTTATAGATCCTGCAACATCAAGTGTTGCTTGAGGATTTGCTTGGTTAATGCCAACTCTAGGGGAATCTAATACATCTCCATTAGCATTTACATTTCTAATATATAAAACACCTTGGTTATTAACTTTAAAATCTAATTTGCTAGTTGTACCACCAAGGTTTAAAATATTAGCATTTATGTCATAGTTTGCATACTCAGAGTAACTATCTGCTCCACTTTTTATCTTAAGACTAGTAGATCCAAATCTAATTTCTGATTGAGATAACGATAACCCTAAGGATCCAGATACTGAAAAATTTAATTGTTCAGTGTTGGTACCTCCAAATCTCCATATTCCAGTAGTATTGTTAGGAGAATCTGCAAAGTAAATTGGAGGTGTGCTAACAGTACCATTAGATAATAATTCAATTTTTGGTGTTTGTACCTTTGCACCTGTTTCTAGTAGTTGAACATCACCGGCACTAAGATTTATACTTCCAACAGAAACGTTAATAACATTAGTATCTCTATCACTTCCACGAAATGTAACTGCTCCACTTTGTGCATTGGCAGAAAAATAAGAATTTCCACCAGTTCCAGATTTAATTGTTACATTATTTTCAAATGTGATCGGTTGCAGAGCAGTATCCTCTGCATTTGAATCTAAGTAAGTATTTTGAAATTTACCCTCACCAATAGTCTGGTCTTTAATGACATTTGATGTTATCCTAGTTAGTGCCATTTACTTCGATAATCCCCTATACTTTATTTATTAAGTTGCCAAACCACGGACAGAAATTCTATCGCCAGGTTGAGGAGAAACTAAATTAAAATAAATAAATTCACCATCAAAATAAATATCCTTATATGGTTCTTGAAGAACTCCATTAATGAAAATTAATACGGAATTTGAATTTGATGCATATTGAGTTAACTGTCCTGGAGAACCTACAAAAGTAAATGAAGATAATGAAGCACTAATCCTATAAACAAATCCACTACCCAATCTATTTCTAACGGCTGTTGCATTTAGATTACTAATTGTTGTACCTGTATAAAGTTTTGGTAAATCATCATCCGCAACACCATCCCAATAATTTGTTAATAAAGGTTGTATTACGACCAAATTATCGCCAAAGTTATTATTAGTTGGGTCTACAGTCAAATTACAAGACCATGCCCTTTTAGCAAGACCATAATTAGATTCAGGTGGAATTACAACATCACCATTAGATTTAACAGTAAATACGCTATTATTGCTTTGATTTATACAATTTAAGAATTTTGCATCAGCGTTAAATACAGTATTTTTAATTTCAATTCCTGTGTAATCTGATATTGATATATTATTTGGTCTTTGGATTATTTGAAGTTTAGTTTCTTTTGTGCTAGTGTTTGAAGTTACGCTATCACTAACTAGATTTCCAATATCAAGATAACTACCAATTCTTTGATTTGTAGTTACATCTAAATGGTAATTTAGATTTGAATTAGAAATGCCTGGTTCTCCACCTACACAAAGAGTATATTCATAGTTTGGATCTGTTCCACTTCTATATGAATGTATTCTTTCAGTTCCAATTAAACCAAATTCTACAAATTCTTCAGGATCATAATCATCAGTGTAAATAAAACCTACACTCGATTCACGACTTGGATTGTTATTGAAATTAATATCCCCTAATGTAGTTTCACTTATAGGGGGAAGTACAGTTGCATCAGATGAAGTTAATTTTGTAGTAAATCCAGAACTATCTCTAAGTTGAATATTAGAAAATACATAGTCAGATCCATCAGCATCTATACCGCCAGTAAAATTAACTGGTCCTTGGAAATTACTTGCAATTGTATTACCAGCACCACCAAGGATGTTAAGATTTTCTCCAATAACAAGTCTAGTCAGTTCTTCAATTTGGTTTTCAGTAGTTTTACCACTAACAGCATTAATGACTGTGTTACCAATAAAGAGATCTCCATTGGAATTCAGACCAGAGTAGAATGCAATGCCACCAGCTAGTTTAAGAGATTGTGCATATTTTTGTGCTTCATCTGAAAGAACTTTATTCTGCTTAAGTGGGAATGCAGTAGAATAGTTACCAGGACCAAATCCAACATATTCAAACGTATGGTTACCAGATCTAATAGTAGATGGTCTACGGAGTTCTACTTCATAACCAAATACTGGACTGCCTGGTAATATTTCAATTTTTCTAGATTCTGGTGTTCCATTTCCAGATCTAAGTTCAGTCTCAATGACTTCAAAAACTTCTTGATATGAAGTTGCATCTTGTGGATTTGGATATCTAGTATTAGTTACCAAAGTTGATGCTGTCTCTTTTCCGTCCCAAATCCACTGCAGTTCGTTATTTAAATATTCATCTAAGAATGTGGAAACTGCTTCTTTAGTAATGCTAAACGAAGTATCTTCGTTTGTTACATCGTTTCTTCCATCAGAAGTAACTACTTTACCAATCAAATCCCCAACAGCAGCAGATCTTGCAACTATTGGATCACTTACAACATTGTCAATACTAAGATTTGGATAAAGATTATTTACATTTTGACTAAACTTATATGTATTGTTAGGAAGTATAACTTGGTCTAAATCAACGGATCCTTTAAGAACTGTCAGATAGTATACGCCAGGAACTTCTATATCATCTTGTTCATTATAAGAATATGGTACTGCTTCTTCTACTTCGTAAATATAATAAACATCATTATAATCATGTCCTTTAATTCTGTCGTATACGTTTACACCGTCAGGAGAAATTTCGTAATTAACAGATGATCCAGCAAGTCCAGTAGTAGTTCTAGTTACACCCAATGAAGTTGGTACTGCATTATCACTTCCTAATCCAGAAACATATATATCAAGTAAAGTATTTGCTGCTGTCACGGCATTAGTACAACCACCAGATACATTAATTAATTGCTCTTCTCCTGTAATATATACAGGTCCAATATCTTCAGTGCCTTGGGTTCCAGCAACCTTAGACCCATACGATCTAGCATTAACTGGAGATCCAGTTTGATTGTTATTGATCACATTTGCCATTAATACCTTTAGTCCATCAAATGAATCCCCACTACTGGTATCAGAGTTAATCATCTGAACTGTCTGGTCACGTTCTCCCTGAATAGCACTTGCGGCAATTCCACCAGAAAGATAAAGTGAAGCACCATCATGTACTTTATCGTTACCACCGTATCTAATATTATGAGCAACAGTTTCAATTATAGAAATTAAATCACTTACACATTGTTTTGTAGAATCTGCATTTGGATTATTAAGTGCTCCTACGCTAGATTTAAATCTAGCAACAACTTCATTTGCCATTGCTGCTTTATTCAATAACAATAAATTAGATGCGTCGGTAAATCTGTCACCTAATCCTAAAATATCACTTCCACGTTTTGGTTGAATAATGTAACCAGTTTGAGGGAATGCTGGTAATCTATTGCCATTTTTACGAGTTACATATCTAAGTCTATAGATTTTGTCATCGTCTAATCTTTCATCAACAAATCTTTCTAAGAAAGAAGTTGGAGTAACAACAATACCATTGTTAGCAGAACCGTATTTTGTATTATTTAATAGTGCTGTATAAATGTTATTACTGGTTGTAGATACATTAACATACCAATTATTTAAATTGTTATCATATTCAAATACATTATTATTACCAATATTCTTTACTATAGTTGCTTCTTGTAATGTTTGTGCAGTAGCAGTTGAATTTGCAAATAAAGGAATTTTAACAATCTCTGCTACAGTATTTTGGAATTTATCTAAAGATCTTTCACCAACATTAAAAATACCAGCTTTACTTGTAAGGGCACCACCAATGATAAATGTACATGGTGCCGATCCTGGTGTATTGTTTTCAATAGTGACTCTATCGCCAGGTTGCAAGGACCCAATGCTTGGAAGGTTTAACGTAGTTACTGATCCATTTCTACCAAGTCCAGTTACTGTAGCAGTTATATTTGTGTCTACATTGTTTAGTAATACATTATAACTAGCATTCAATGTAAAGTCTGTGCCAGCAGTATCAATTACTAAAATATCTTCCCTTCCATTCAAATACAATCTTGCGTCTGGAGCAATAGAATTTAAAGTTTTATCAACGTTAATCGTTTCCCAGAAAATATTTTTTAGATTAGATTCAATATTTCTTGGTGGTATAATGTGAGTAATTGTACCAAGAGAATCTTTCTCAAATGCAACGTCACTAAATCCACTAGAAATCAATGCATTTGATCCAAAATTACTATTAGAGTTAGTGATGGACATATCTCCACCATTAACTGCAAGGAAATGATCTGCAAAACCAACAGCAAATACGGATACAGCTTGAATTACTGCACGATTTGATGCTTTAATATGATAACTTCTTTCAGTTGGTAAGTAAATTACTTCTGGATTAGTATGTGCCCCAGATCCTGCACTTTGTGGTGTGTATTCAGACCCATTGTATAAAGTAAATGCTTCATCTTTTTTCTGAAGTGAAATACCTGTGTATTGAGCAACCACCATTGATTTAAATCCAGTTGCCCTAGATCCATCAGCGTGCATACCACACATGCCATAAACAGATCTCATTGAAATGTTAAAGATGTATGGAGAAGCAGATTCAACAGTATCAATCTCTACTTCTACTGATACAAGATCTGGATTAGTAGCATAAGTTATCTGAACTCCGGCAGTACCACCATCTGCATCGTCTTCTCCACTAAGAACAGAAACTTCAGCGGTGCTTAAAATATATACAAATTGGTTTTTGGAAGGTACTGAAGAAACTTGCTTCTCCCCAGTATAAACGCCATCAAAATTAGGAATTCCAGTTACTTCTCCAGATATCTTTACAAAATTACCTTCAGTTAAATTAAGTTCAGATTCTAAAGTTACTGTTACAACATTATTATTTCTCTGTACTTGTACAATACCAACAGTGTCTGCTAATGGACCAACAATTCTATTCTCTTGTATTCTTGGTTCAATTTTATCAGCAGTAATTAATGTAATAGCATCAGATATTTTTCGATAAAATACTTCAAGTTCATGTAATGTTGCATATTCAAATACTGTCAATCTAGTGTGACTCTTGTCAGATTTGGTTATATTCCAAGAGTTTTGAGGAATTATGGTTTGAGAATTTTGATAAATTCCAGCAGGATCTCCATCAAAAATACTAAACTGCCAGAAATAGCATCCACCAGTTATTTTAAATATAGCAGATCTACTATTATCATCATCAAAAGGAACACTAAGTGTTGCCGTATTGCTATTAATATCGGACGTATAAAGATGCGGCTTGGAAATAGAAACTACTACATTAGCACCTAATGATTCAACACCAGTAATAGTAGTTCCGGGAAGTATTACGTTAGCACCTGTTGCATCCTGCACACCAGTATCAAAAATAGATCCAATATACAATGAATTAATATTACCCTCATCGCCAGATGCTTCACCACTAACTGAAGTTAATGTAATTTGATTGGGAGTAGAAGCAAGTACGTCATAAGTAATTGTTCTAGTTTTTGTTGCACTGTTTGACCCAATTGAAGGAACAAATTTAGGTCTAATCTTCGTCTTTCTTAAATCAAGACCAATAACAGAAACTCCTCTAGGTACAATAAGTCCACCTCTAGGAGAATTTGTTACTCGGTAAAGATCACTGTACTCTTTAGTAATCGCATTCCATCCAAAATTACCTACAACTGGAGTGGAAGCAAAGGTAGTAGAAATACTAGCAACAAAATTACCATTGTCTAATTTATAAGCATAATCTCCTGGTCTATTATCAACTATATGATCTCCAGGATAAAGTAATATAGTAAACTGATCAAATTTATCATCAGCAGTTCCCGCACTTACATAAGAATATCGAGCAACTTCCAACATTGCTCTTGCAATTGTTTTAAATGGTCTAAGAGGGGAATTACCTTTATTATCAATTCCATCTGTAGAATCAAAATCGTCCGGATTTACATATAAAATTCTTCCTTCAACAGATGAGATGATATTCTGTAATCTTGTTAGTGCCATTTAATCGTCCTATATGACAAGAATCTTTACCTTGAGTTATTTATAACTCCT
>Ga0181592_10004274_pt1 | contig 11835 bp, 8 predicted proteins | sample 071ome_20_FD_133755 | JGI IMG/M metagenome (GOLD analysis project Ga0181592, IMG submission 133755) | Coastal salt marsh microbial communities from the Groves Creek Marsh, Skidaway Island, Georgia - 071412BT metaG (megahit assembly) | ecosystem: Environmental > Aquatic > Marine > Intertidal zone...
CGCGCACCGCGCCCAACACTCGTTCGAATACGTCCTCGTCCCGTCGACGCACACCGGTTCAAACGTCGCTTCACGACACCTCGTTCGACACCCATCGATCACCGTCGTTCGCACCGACCCGAACGCGGGAGACGCGCGGATCGATACCGGGGGAAGCCGAGACGCGTCGAGTCGCGGGGCGACGCGCGCGAGGATGGACAGGGTGGCCAAGATCGCCCTCGCGAGCGCGCCCATCGTCGGTGTGTGACGCGCGCGCGCGCGACATAAAAACCTCGAGTGTGACGGTTCATTTTCCCATGGTCGTTTTCGCGAGTCATGACTCGTCATTTTGTGACACATACACCCGTTTGGTCGTCGCGACTGTTGACTGCGTCAGCGCACCCATCGCGACACATCGCGACGCGACGGGCGAACGGGCGAACGCGCGAACGCGCGTCTGACACGCTCGACGCGGGGTTGGTTTTTTTTGGTTTCGCACACGGCGGTGAGGTGTCGAGCGCGACGTATAATACGAGATGCGCGCGACCGCATTCGATGACAAGGGGAACGACCGATGGGCATCCGCGATGCGCGATGACGACGGGTGCGTCGCCCGGGACGCGTACGCGACGCCGGTGCACCAACGAAGAAACGCGACGGGGAAAACGACGGGATCGGTGACGCGCGATGGGTATCGTCCGACGGGGGCGTCGTGTGATTCGGCGTTCGGGGATGGACGAGGGAGAAGGTTGACGACGCCGACGTACGACGAAAGCGGGTCTCCGAGTAAGAGGAAAGGGTCGGCGGTCGGCGCGGTGGAAGACACGCTCTCGGCGGTGGACGAAGCGATCGAGAGTATGATGATGACGACGATCGGGGCGACGACGGCGGCGGTTCGGGCGCTCGGAAGGACTGCGAGCTATTTTACTACGGCGGCGGTGGAAGCTGACGAAGCGCAGCGGAAAAAGCGAGACGACGACGACGACGACGACGACGGGTACACGCGACGACGGAACGGCGGACGCGTCGGACATGGGAAAGAAAATATCGAGCCATTAGCGCCGAGGGCGATGTATTTCGGGAACACGCCGATGCGGGCGCAGCAAAAACAAACCCAGGGGGTGGCGTCGGATCAACAAGCCGTCGTGGCCGATTTACGCAGGGCGCTCGCCGAGTCGACGAAGAAGTGCGAAGAGCTTAAAAAGCAAAACCTGGCGCTTCAGCGAAGAGAAATCGCGAGGGATAACAAGAGCGCTGAATCCGCGCTCGTGGAACAGCTGCGAACGCAGGTTGAGGCGCTCATGAGCGAAAAGGCGAGCATGGCGAGAGAAAATGCGACGTTGCGGCGCGAAAACAAGACGCTGTCGGATTACATGGTGTACAGCGGCGTGATTGAAGAGGACAACGGTGATGACGACGACGATGTCTCGGGCGCGTCTTCTGGTGACATTGAAGAGCTTTCGCCGCAAGAGATTGCCGCGCTCGAGCGCGAAATCGCAGATTTAGAAGCGTCGTTGAACAGCTCTGACTCGACGCTCGAGTACTCGCCCGACAAGTCGAGCGATTCGGGAGAGAGCTACGGCGGTACGGACTGATATTTAACTCTCAGGTTGTAAAGTAGTAATTGTACACACAACATTATACCTATGGTTTATGATCATAACTAATCTAACGATCCGTGCGAAGCTCTTCCTCGTCCATGCTCGCGAGATCAATCGAACTGTTACCGAGCGTGCGCAAGTCGAGCGCTTCCATATTCTTCTCCACGCCCGCGGCAACGTCGATGGCGTCCTCATCCTCGCTTTGCAATGTCGACATGAAGTCGTCTCCGGCAATTTTTAGCGCGAGATCTACGGAAAGGGGTGTGAGCGCCATGGATAGGATGACGACGACGACGAGCAACTCATCCAAGCCCATTGGAAAGAGCGAACCCGTCGAACCCGAAGTCGCTTGGCCGAAAATGACAAAGGCGAACTCGCCCCCTTGGCTCAAAAACGAACCCGCGACAAGAGCTTCGCGCCATGAGAGACCGACCGCCGGTCCGAGGGCGGTGACAACCGCCGTCTTGCTCGCCATGAGCGTCAGCGTCATGGTCAACACCACCGGCCAGAGCTTGATGGCGAGCGGCAAGTCAATCGTCGTACCAATGGTGACAAAGAACAGGGAGAGGAAGAGACCCTTGAAGGCTTGGAGCTCTCGGATGATTGTGTGCGCGTACGGAGTATCGGCGAGGACGATGCCCGCGAGAAAAGCACCGAGGGAATCTGAAAACCCAATGGCGCTCGTGGCGAAACTGAAGCCAAAGAGCACCAAGAGCGACATGGCGACAAACACGTCGTTACCGCAGTTGTTCGAGCAAATGGAGCGGTAACCCATCACCGCGAGTTGTCTACCACCGTACGCCAACACACCCAGATCCAAGAATGAAGTCGCACCTCCCGCCGCCAAGATCGGGACGTCAACGCCGTCACCTCCACCACGCACAGCTTGCAACACGGGCAACAAAATAATAAAGGGCACGACGGCCAAATCTTGAAAGAGCAACACCCCGAGGCTCGCCGTACCAAACTTTGTCGTCAACATGTTTCTATCCGCCAACAGCTGCAAACCAAACGCAGAGGAGGAAAGAGAGAGCGCGAAACCAATCACGACTGCTTCCAAAATGGACGACACTTGCAGCATGTCGTCATTGCCTGGCTGAATGAACTCCAAAACCTTGGTACCGAACGCTTCGCCCGCCGGAAGCAACGCGGCGGCAAAGACGAGGTTCACAAAGAGCACTTGTGTCAAACCGAGTCCGAACGCGTACTTGGCCAAAGATTGCAAGCGCTTCGCCGAGAGCTCGAGACCCATCTCGAATAATAAAAACTGAATGCCGAGCTCGCAAAATTGATCTACCTCCTGGTTCTCTATGAAGAGCCCGGCGCGGTTGAGGAGGAGACCAGTGCCGAGGAAGCCCAGCACTGGACTGAGCTTGAGCTTGGTGAACAACGGCACGATGACGACGACAGAGGCGAGAAGCAATCCAATGTCCACGTCTACAGATTTCAACACCTTGGTCCACTCTTGATCGTCGATGACAGCGCCCGCCTCCGCTTCCCTCGAAATCGTGGACGCTATCCTCTCCACAAACAATCCCGGGTCTTCCACAGCCTCGACAACCATCCCCGTCGGCAGCGCTGCCTCCTGTCGCTCTCCATTCAACAACCCCATTGCGTCCTGCGCGAGCTCCACGCCCCTCTTTACAAACGACAGCGGCGTCACCCCGCTATCCGCGTCGATCCTCGGCGCCAACGCCTCGAACGACCGCGCCGTCTGATCCGCTATAAATGTCGGCATCTTCACGTGCGACATCCACTCCATCGCGTGCGCGCTCGCCGAGTGACTCGCGTGTTTCGCCGCTTCGCTCAACGCGTCCAACGTCGACCCGTCCAACGCTGAGAACGATTCCAACCCCGCCCGCGTCTTCGTCTTCATCGTCCTCCGCCTCAGTCCCCCGCGCGTCGTCGTCGCCGTCATCGCGAGTCTCCGCCCATCGCATCGCACGCGTCGTCCATTCGACGACGAAGACGTCGGTGTTGGCGCGGCGCGCGACGATAACATCGTCCTTCAAGAGGTTTGGTCTATCTCGCCCGGTTGACACGGCGTTCAACGTTACGCGTGTGCGCGCGCGTCCACCAATCTGAAACGCCCGATACGACGCAGGGAAAAGTCCACGTTCACCCGCCTTTGGTTCGCGCGCGCACTGCTCGTCTCGCGCGCGTCCGGTTCCCGTCGCGGCGCTCTGGAGCGAGAGTGACGTCTACGGACGCGGTTTCAAATGGAAAAACTCATCATAAAACCTAGTTATAAACCCTAATCAATTGTACTCATACTGTACATTTCATAAGTATATGTAGTAAAATTTTACCGGTCTCGTGATAAATCAGTGTATGCTGACTCACGCGTTCGTTGATGGCAACGGACGCGTTCGACGACACTCATCGACGCGACGCGACGCGCGATCGACGCGCGATCGACGCCGAAAGCGACGCGAAACGAAGCGGAATATTTCCTTTGCGTCACGAGCGCTGAGCGACGAATTCAGTCACCATGCACGACGGCGACGACGCGTCATCATCGTCGTCATCCGTCGACGTGGAGTGTCCGCTGGAACAACTCTTGGACCCAAAGTACACGGGTGAGGTGACCAAGGCGAGCACGATTGCGTTACTGTCGAAAATGTCCGCGGCGGAACTGTCGAGAACGAGCGAGATGTGCGTGTGTTCCGGGAAGAAGGGGTGCAAGTATAAAAAGTTTGTGGACTGCGACGAACTGTGGTGGCCCAAGTGCGCCGAGACGTGGTTCGAAGCGGGAACGGCGCCGGAAAAAGCAATGGGGAAACCACCCAAGGATAAAAAGACGTGGAAGAATGCGTACTTGGCGTTGAGACCAGAGGACGGACCGACGCCGGAGGAGGTGGCGAGACGGGAGGCAAAGGTGGCGAAACGCGAGGCGTTGTTGGCCAAGTGGAAGGAGGAAAATTTGGCGGGCGCGGGCGGGTTGAGAGGACGCGCCGCGGGCGTCGGGGACGTGATCGCGCCGAATGATTTGAGCGATAAAAATGCGATGCGAGACTTTTATAAATCTGTGCGGGCCAAGCCAAAGGGGAAGAGCGCGAGGGGGAGTTACGTTCCAGTGTTCGCTGGTGAAGACTGATCCAATGATCCAACGTTCGTTTGTTTGTTTGTTTCAGATACTTGTACAATTACTACCGTCGGTGACGATTTTTTGTAGTTTCAACGTTTTGTGTCTTCAATTCGTTCCTCCTAAGCGCGCCTTGAGTTCGTCAAACGCAGTGGCGCCGTCAATGCTGACGCGACCAAACAAGAGCGCGAGTTCATCGTCGGCATCGGAAACGTCGTCTCCGAGCGCGCGAGAGACGACATTCATCAAATCTCCTAGCGTGTTTTTCGTCTCCACGGAAAGTCCGGACGAAGATTCGACGTCGACAATATTTTTCATGATTTCGCCGAGCACCCCAGTCGTCATGTCGACGAACATGGCGTCGAGAGGCGATTCCATCTCGGCGCGTTTCGTCGCCAACGTCTCGCACGTCAATTTCAACCAACCGCTCTCAATCATGTTTTCGATTCCGTACGCCTCTTGGGTCGTCATGACAAAGTACCCGGCAAAGAATCGCACGAGTGAAACGGTGGCGGTGTCTACAGCGTCGTCGTCCCCGCGAAATTCGTCGAGAAATCCACCAAACCAGTAAGGCATGAGTGTGGCGACGCGACGGCTTTCGATCTCTGGCGCCTGCGCGATGTGACATCCAACGCAACGCAAAACAGCCAAGAGCATCATGGGATCAATTTTCTTCCGGTCATCTTCATCTTCAAAACATTCCAACAAGCTTCCCGTGACGTCGTGCAGCGTTTGCATCACCTGTTGCAATTCTTCTGCGCTGAGTTTGCCCATTTCGTTGCTGAGCTCAAACGCTTCTGCGTCGACGTCTTCAGCCACTGTAGACAAGGCTTCAATGAGCGTCTCAAAGAGCGCGAGTGAGCTCTGCGCGTCGTTCAAAGCCTTCATCGCGCCCTCTTCTGACGTCCCATCGCTGAGTAAAGTGTGAAACGCGACGTTGACTTCGACTCGAACGAGCTGCGAAACCAATGTGAGAAAACTCGGCACTTTTTTTGTCGCCCCACCGCTCACGGCGCCCGCCAAAACGGCAGACGGCGGCTGGGTGGACGAACGAACGAACCACCTCCCACCAGAGTAATTTGCAACGAATGATGCGAGCGCCATCGCCATGAAACGAACGTCTCGAGGGGTTCTAGAGCTCAAAACGATCCACAATCCGCAAAGACAATCGCGTTGCCAATCGGCGTTCGCTTCGTCGGGTTTATCCAAACGCGCATCCTCTGGCACGTTCCACCCGCACCCGAACGCGCTGGAAAACAACATGAAGAGCAAAGAAAGAACGCTCAGTTGTACTTCGTCTCCCACGGCGTCACTCATGAGTTTACAGAGCGGCGGTACGCACGAAGCGAGACTACTCAAATCCTCCCGCGTCTTCATTCCCGATGTAAACTCCAAATCCAACAAACTCACCGCCGCCTTGGACAACGGCAGCTCGCCTCGGCTTCGCTGGAGCGCTTCTATGGCTGTTTCAAATACGATCCCCTCACCGTGCGCCTCGTGCGCTCCTTCGCCTAGTTTCGCCTTTACGAGCGAGTACGCAAACGCGCACATCAACGCGTCCGCCGCCGCTTCGTCTGACAACCCCCCGTACACCCCTCTCTTCCCCCCAGCATCCACGAACGCCCGAAACCAGTACTCCATCGTCTTCGACCCGGCAAATTTGTCGCTTCGACACAACACCCGGCACACGTTCAACCCCAACGTCGCGCTCATCGCCGCGTCCTCCGCCTCAGCCGTCGCCTTTGGTTTTAACAATTCATCCAAAAACTTTGACCCGAGTGCCCGCGCCACCGCATCGAGCGTCTCCGTCGGCGTCTCGCGCGTCATCACCTTGGTCACGAGCAACATCCCGACGAGTTTCTTCTCCCGAACGTTAGAGGAACACAGTTCCAGCGCTTCTTCCAACGTCGGCACGTCATTCACTTCTTCAACGCTCACGACGTCCACGCCGGCGGACGCCGCCGACGGCATTTCTCTATTCTCTATCGAGACCGGACAAAGAAGAGGGTGAGATTGCGCGATCACGTGTTCGTTCGGTCCTGTATTGAGATCCGCGTATTGAGATCCGCGCGTCGCGGTCGTCGTCGTCGCTTTCTGACGCATCAATGCGACACTTTTTCCTCAAAACGAGACGCGTCGATGACGCCTCCCAGGGATCGTCGACGACGATTCCCGCTCGACGCGATCGACGTCGCCATCACTGTCGTCGTTTTCGCGCACGTCTTCGTCGCCCCGCACACCAAGGTGGAGGAGTCTTTCGCGTTGCAGGCGACGCACGATGCGATCGAATACGGTTGGTCCATTGATGATTACGATCACAAAACCTTCCCCGGGGTCGTTCCGAGGACGTCCATCGCGTCGTATATCCTCGCCGGGGTGACGTCGGTAGTGTGGCGCGTCGTCGGAGTGGTCGTGGAGGGCGTGAAAGGGGAAGAGGGGACGAAATTCTTGGGGCAAGTGTGCGCGCGTTGCACGTTGGGATTGGCCGGCGTCGCATCGCACGCGTCGTTTCGACGAGATGTAGCCTTGGCGTTCGGTGAAACGACGAGTGTGATGGTTGGTATAGTGTCTTTGTGTCAGTTTCATACGTGGTTTTACGCGTCGAGGCCGTTGATGAATGTGTTCGCGATGGTGTTGACGACGAGAGGGTGCGGAAGGTGGATTGGAGCGACGGTTACAAAGTCAAAGCGCGACGCGTGTGAAGCCGCGGTTTTGGTCACCATCGCAACCTTTTTGTTGCGATGCGACGTCGTATTGTTACTCGCGCCGATGGGGATGCACATGCTCGCGTGTGGGTTGATTAGTTTACCGAGAGCGGTCGTTTTGGGAGGCGCAGCGGCGACGGCGACGACAGCGGTATCCGTCGTCGTAGATTCGTGGTTTTGGGGATACCGCGTGTGGCCAGAGGGATCGGTGTTGTGGTACAACACCGCGTTGAATAAGAGCGCGAATTGGGGCACGTCGCCTTGGTACTGGTATTGCGCGTCCGCGCTTCCGAAGAGTTTACTCTTTGCGTATCCGCTTGCGCTTGTGTCAGTTTTCGTAGAGCGACGCGTGAGACCAGTCATGTTTGCGTGTGCGTTTTACGTCGGTTTATACAGCTTTTTACCTCACAAGGAATTGAGGTTTATATTCCCGACCTTGCCGTTGTTCAATCTCTCGGCGTCAACCGTGTTGGCGCGTGTGTGGAATAACCGCCGCAAGCATAAATTGCTCGCTTTGGCTGCAGCGGGCGGTTTGGCGCTCAGTCTGTGCTTGGTGTTCGTTTTCACCGCGGCGTCGGCGGTAAACTACCCCGGGGGTGTCGCGTTTCAAAGGTTACACGGCGACGTCAACGTTGCACCCAAACCTGGTTCGGTTCACGTCGATGTACCCGCCGCGATGACTGGTGTGAGTCGTTTCGGCGAAGCTAGGCCAAATTCTGGTTGGAGCTACAGCAAAGAGGAAGGCTTACGCGTGGACGAATTCGCCACTCGTAACTTTGATTATTTGATCAACGCACACGATTCCGTGCCCGGGTACGAAGTCGCGGACGTCGTGCATGCATACGCGGGCTTACGACTCGATTTGAAATCTCTGCCCAAGGTGCTCGTCATTCGTACGCGACCAGAAATTTACACTCATCGCAGACTCGTCCAAGCGGCCATAGAGACGGACAATGATTAGCCTAGCAATGTCGCTATATTTCATTTGCAACAAACAATGCGTTTCCTTTTAGTTAATATCTATCGCGATGTCGGTCGTAGTGATCGCGTCTGTCGTCGTCTCGGCGAGAGTATCTATCGTCCCTGCGATACCTGTCGTCGCGTCTACCGTAGGGCTCGTGGCGTCGATCTCTACTGCCGCCTCTGTAACCGCTTCGATCGCGAGAACGAGAGCGAGAGCGGTATCGTCTGTCTCGGTCGCGAGAGCGAGAGCGCGGGGGAGATCTAGAGCGTCTACCGCCCCCGCCGCTTCCTCTGCGACGTTCGTCATCCGCCGCACGCGGGGAATCCAAACCAGCGTCTTCGTACTTTTTGAGGCGCTCCGCCAACTCGTCCCGCAACTCGCGTATGTGCTTCCAACCTTGATACTGTTTGCCGATGAAGTGCTCCTGACGACGCTCCGCCGTGTCCGTATTCATCAGCAACGTTCCACTGATGGGACAAGGCTCGGTCAGTCGGTAGCCATCCAAACTCTCCAACTTTGCTTGGACTTCATCCGCGCGCTTCTTAAAGGTTTCAATCTGCGCAAACTCTGCCTCTGCGCCATCGACATCACCCTCCTCACCGAGTTTTTCTGCTTTTTCCGCGCTTTCATCCATTTTTCGGCGCAACAACGCGAGCATGTCCGCGTCCGCGCTCACGGCAGCCTTCTCCGTCGCAGCGTCTCTCTCTTCTTTAGCCCTAATCATCCCACGCTCGATTCGCTTGTCGCACTCGCGAATCATTTTATCCAGAACGTCTTTCGTCATTCTCTCGTAACCTAGTTTGGCTTTCTCCTCGCTCGGCGCTGCTTCAAACGCCGCGCGCAAACCGTCGTCTCGCAGTTTCTCCAGCGCATCCGCGCCCACGAACCGCTGCACCTCACCGTCCGAGCGCGTGTTCTTAAAGCACGTCACGTCCAATCCACAGAGGTAGTATTTACACACCTCCGGATCCTGCGTCGCGCGATCGTTCGTTCGTTCGTTCGTTCGTCAGTCAGTCATCGAGGTGTCTAACAGAAGAAACTCTCTTCCTTCTTTTTCGATTCCTCCTAAGCAACGAACAGTCGGCGGTGCAACGCGTCGACGCACCGAAAAATGCCGCCCGCGACCGGTTCGCTGATCGAGCGGAACATCGCGTTCGGTGCCCATGAGCTCGTCGAGCATCGCTCGCATCGCGTCCGCCATGGCTGCGCCTTTCTTCTCCTTCGAGTCTGACACTGAAGCTCGGCGAGTGCGCGAGCCGACGACGGATTTCATTGGTACATCAACTACAACAATCGGTGAATGGGCTAATTCTAAAATGGATGACGCCGCGCGAGCGAAGCGTCGAGTGTGTGAAACGCTACTAGGCCGCGCTGCGGAATCTATCAATCGATGGCAAGGATTCTCCGCGGCCTCTATTTGCCACGCCTTTGGCGATGGACCATAACTGTTCAGAGTTTGAGTTCGCGGTCGCCTTGGCGAGTTCTAGCGCGGTTCTCGAACGGGTTTTCGGTGCTGTGATTTTCGGCTTCGACACCGCCCTAGGTCGTCGCGGTGGTTCGTCGCGGATGAACGCGTCAGGCGGCTCGCCGCCGCAGAACGCTAAAACCAAAGCGTCCGCTTCGCTCACGCCAACAGACATCAAATCCTTTTTCGAACACTCTCGCGCCACGCTTACATCGAGGAGATCTTCCTTGACGTACAGCGACTCAAAGTACCGCTCCATACCTATCCTCTTGAGCCAATCGTGAATGTCCTCCGTGCTGAGAATAGCTCGGCGCTCAACTTTAAACTCGACGTCAACATCTTCTTTTTCTTTTTCTTTGCTCGTCTCGGCGTCGGCGACACGTTTTCGACGACACGCGTCTATTTGATCGACCAACATGAAAAGTTTATCATCCAAGTCGTCGTCTAGTTCATCGTCTCCGTCCCCGTCGTCTCGTTCGTTGTCTTCATCATCTAGTTGCGTTAACACGGCTTCACACTCCTCTGCGTGTCTCTCCCGATCCATCAACGGCGCGTGGGTCAAATCGAGACCGCACGTCGGGCACATGACAGACTCAAACGCCCCGAACCGCCAAGGGGCGGAGATGGCGGCTCGACGACTCTCAGACATGAGTCACCATCTGAGTACAACGGTTACGTGAAAGCGCTTTTTCTCAACACCAGATGCCGACGAAAAAGCCGTGTAAAACTGCTTGAAGAGGCCCGCCTCCGACCAATAATCGCGTCCCGGTTTCATCCCAAGCGTGTGTGAGTATCGCTGGAACCAAATACTCGGAAAATTGTGAATCGTGATACAGCGTTTCATCGTTGAGTTGGACGCACGGATCCATGTTGTACAACTGATGGATTCCGCCGTACAGAGGCTCTTCCAGATAGCGGCGCATTCGTTCTTCGTAAAAGCTAATCAAGCCACGCCCTCCACCAACGGTGAGGAGATTGGATGGTCCGTCGAAGGATAAAGAGCGAACAGAATTTACGTCGTCGTACGGCAACGGAACGGACGCATACAGCGTGCGCTGTCTAAAATCAGCAAAGCCAATGTGCGAGCGCGAACCTACCGCAACTATTTGCCCATTCGTCGCCATGCACGCAGTTTCGAGATAACCTCGACACCGGTATCCCTGATTGATGAGCTGGAGAGTTGAGGCGTCCAATTGATGGATCAATCCCGTCGACGATGCGGTCGCTATTTGTTTCGTGGGCAATCGATCCACCACTTTCACGCTGCGTATGCGATCAGAGAAATGCGTGCACGATGCCAATGGTGCAATCGAAACGCTAGGCGCTATGACGCTCTCGCTCGCGCCTGATGTGCTGTATGGAAGGCTCCAGAGCTTCACGGTGCCATCTCGAGAGCACGACACGAGATCGTCTCTGCTCACGAAATCCATTCCGAAAACCACATCTGTGTGTCCTTTCAGAGCCAACTTTGGCGTCAAGACGCCATCAACTCTCGCAAATGCGATAATGTCGTGCCCAGGACCTCCGCTCGAAACGATGTGTTCGCGCGTGACATTTGTCAATACGGCGTGCCCGCCGCCTCTACGTATCTCCGGCGGCGGTTGCGCAGCCACCGTCCCGTGCCCTTCGTGACCAGAAAGGATCGGTGGAAAGTAATTCAAACCCCACCAATGTCTCGGACGCGCAGAATTTTCTTTGATTGACCCGAGGGCCACCTCGCGAAATATCGTGCCGCCGCATCGGCCTAGTCGGTCCAGTTCAATCTCAAACAATTTATTATCCTTCGTACTGATCATCGCCTTGTCCACCGACAACCAACACGACCCGAACACTTTATCGCACCCTCGCACCGCATCTGCACCGCTCACATCGTCCAAATCACGAAAGTCACGCAACGCCAACGCTCGAGCGGCGTCCGACGCCGTCGCGCGCCGAGAATCCCAACATTTCCATCCACGTCCCATCTCACGCGCACCACAGCCGCGGTACCCCACAATCGCATCCGTCCGTCTCGCCCGCGCTCGAAGATCCATCTC
>Ga0181592_10004279_pt1 | contig 11823 bp, 14 predicted proteins | sample 071ome_20_FD_133755 | JGI IMG/M metagenome (GOLD analysis project Ga0181592, IMG submission 133755) | Coastal salt marsh microbial communities from the Groves Creek Marsh, Skidaway Island, Georgia - 071412BT metaG (megahit assembly) | ecosystem: Environmental > Aquatic > Marine > Intertidal...
CATCCGCTTTTTATAGAACATAATATAGATGCTGTTCCATTCAAACACGAAGATATTGATAAGTGGAGAAATTTTAGGCAAGGATTATCATATATATCAGAAGAACATGGATATCACTTTTATGGGGCCATAGATGACGTGTGGGTTAAACCAAATGGTGAATTGATTGTGTCGGATGTGAAATCTACATCAAAAAAAATATTTGATTGGTCTGAAACAGCTAAATATGAATATGCTCGAGGTTATCAACGTCAATTAGAAATGTATCAATGGTTGTTTAGAAAGAATGGCTTCAATGTGTCTGATACTGCTTATCTAGTATATTTCAATGGTCTAAAAAACGAACCAATGTTTAATCAGACTCTAAAATTCGAACTGCATCTAGTGGAGTTAAATTGTAATGCCAATTGGGTAGAAGAAAAAATCATTGCAGCTAAATCATTGCTCGAGCAGGATGGTATACCAAATGGTTCTAAGTATTGCGAAACCTGCCAATATTTAAAAAAACGATGGGATATCTATAAGGATGTCAGTATCTAATTTTTATTACTAAGCTGTTAACTGTAAAATAAATTTCATATATTGGTTTTTTTTATCAAATGAGAATTTGAAAACGTGTGTTTTTTTATAAATACATCAGTTAAATAATAACTCAGTAATAATTTATAATTTTGACATAAATTGGACATAATTCTGTCTTAATATTTAAATATGAAAACGCTTACAATTTTATTTGTGGTTTTTGTATTTATTCTTGGTATTTCTCCCCAAGACTCTTCGGCCATGGCTCTATATAACAATGAACCAAAATTAAAAGTCATGGTCGAAGCATTTCATGATTTTAATTACGAAAATATTGACGATATATCAGTTTATGTCTCACATAAAGATATTGAATTAAATGATGATTTGGAATTCAAAACCTATAAAGAAATTATAGAACAAAACTTTGAAAACCTAAATTATTCAATTACTAACCAATATGAGGATGCAGATTATCTAGTCGAAATTGATTATGGAATTGATTATCAGGAAAGTTATAGTAATTATCCAGTATATAGATATGTAAAACCTAAAGAAAAAACTATATTTGAGTCAAAGAAAAATAATTTTGAATTTAAAATTCAGACAAAAGCACCAAGTGGACGTATCTTAGTTGGGTATCGAACATTCAAGGATAGTTTTTATAGTCGCCATCTATATATGGATATTTATTCCATAGACACAAATCAAAAAATATATCAAGGCAAAGCAGATAGTGATGGTAAGATAAAATCATTGCCATATGTTATCAATGGTCTTGCTTATGCGTTGTTTAATGATTTTCCAGGTATTAACTCTGTATTATATACATACGAAATTGGTGAAGACATATACAATCCTGAAGCCTACCTTCAAAGACAAAATAATAAATTTCTAAAAATTCAAAATAGAAAAATAAGAAACTGGTGATCAGCTTTGTCTATTGACCAATTTTTTTCCTAAGAAGACAAGAGCTACAAAAATCATAAAATAAATGATTGGTGCCCTTATTTCGGGTGAAGATATCATTTCACTCATACCAGGAATTTCTTGATTTTTAGAAATGATGATGTCAAAACCTGATCCAATAGATGCCCATATAAAAATTGATGGGAAAATTCCAATTATTGTACCAATAATGAAATTTTTTGTCTGAACATTAAATAAAACAGCAACAAGGTTTGAAATACCAAATGGTATGCCAACGAAAATTCTATATAATACAAAGAATATTAGTTCGTTATTATGAAACTTTCCCCTTATATTTGAATATTTATTTTTAAATAAATTATTGAGATTTTTTTTAAATAAATATTGTGCTGAGATATATAATAGGGTCGCTCCAGCAGTAAGACCTATGAGCGAAACGACCGTTCCAAGATACGAACCTAATATCATACCTGAAAAAATTCCAATTGGGGCGTTAAAGCCAAGGAAGAAAGCCCAGAGCAGAGCTAAAATAATTATTGCAAGGGATGTAATGAGGGTGTTGTTTTGTGAGATTTCTATGAAAGATTCTTTTAAGATTAATAAAAATTCAAGGGAAATAATTTCCTGCAGTGAGAAACCATCAAAGATAATGACTACAAATGTAATCATACAAAATAAGTATATTGATAGGATTATTTTTTTATTATTATTCATAGTAATATTTATTTTAAAAAACTTATTTATAAATTCTAGGATAAATATTACAAAATTATTATAACTAATTTTTAATTCTATACCCAGTCGAGAATATTCTCCAGATGATAAGCAAACATATTAATGTGAAAGTTATTATGGCGAATATACTATACCCAATATAGACATCGGAGTTTCCAAAGAATGCCCATCGGAAACCTGAAATAAGGTAAACTATCGGATTGAAGAGAGTAACCTTTTGCCAAAATTCTGGTAATAATGTTATTGAATAGAAACTTCCACCTAAAAAAACCAATGGTGTTATGATTAAATCAGGAATGATCGTGATTTGCTCAAAGTTTTTTGCCCATATTCCAACTATGAAACCCATCAAGCTGAAAGCAACACATGATAGAAACAATATACAAATCATCCATATTGGATGCTGTATGCTAATATCTACAAGAAAAGATGCAGTTATAAGTATAATTAAACCAATTATCATCGACTTTGTTACTGCCGCAGAAATATACCCAATTACAATTTCCGTGTAAGATACGGGAGCGGATAGTAATTCGTTAATTGTCCCAATAAATCTAGGAAAATATATTGAAAAAGATGCATTTGATAGGCTCTGTAATGACACAGTAAGTAATATTAAGCCTGGAACAATAAAACTACCATAGCTAACGTCACTAATGTTTTCCATTCTGCTGCCTATAGCCGAACCAAATACGATAAAATATAATACAGTTGAGATTACGGGTGATGCAATGCTTTGGACAAGTGTACGTATTGTTCTCGACATTTCGAATATATAGATAGCTTTTATTGCTTGGATATTCATAATTATTTACTCACTATATCTAAGAAAATTTCTTCTAACGATTTTTCTTTAGTCTCAATATTGTTAATAACATGCCCATCATTTTTAAGTGTTGTTATAAACCTATCAAAGTTCTTATCACTCTTTAAGTAATTGTAATGAATTACATGTTGATTTGATTCAGCGTCATTAATTATATCAAACTCATCAGAGTATTTTGTATGATTTATTGCTTCACTCAGTTCTATTGATATTACTTTCTGTCCCATTTTTTCAATAAGTTCGGTTTTCTTTTCGGTAAGAAGTATTTTACCCTTATTTATGATAGAAATACGATCAGCGATCTCTTGTGCTTCTTCGATATAATGTGTAGTTAGTATAATAGTTGTACCCTTCGCCCTTATTTCTTTGATGAGTTGCCACATATCAATACGCAGATCAACATCTACCCCCGCAGTTGGTTCATCTAAAAATAGTATTTTAGGGTTGTGGCTGAGAGCTTTTGCAATAATAACACGTCTTTTCATACCACCTGATAGCTCAACAATTCTTTTGTCTTTCTTTTCCCATAATAAAAGCCTCTTGAGAATATCTTCTATATATTTGTCATCATTTTTGAATCCAAATAGGTTTCTTGAATAACGAACAACATCAATTACTTTTTCAAATGGTTGCAGTGCAATTTCTTGCGGAACCAATCCGATAATGGAGCGTGTTTTACGGTAGTCTTTTTTTACGTCAAATCCAGCAACTTTAACAGAACCTGATGACATATTGGTTATTCCGCACACTGCAGATATAAGTGTTGTTTTTCCTGCACCATTCGGGCCAAGTAGTGCAATAATTTCACCATCATGAATATCCAGATTAACACTAGAAAGTGCTTCCGTGCCATCTACAAATTTTTTAGATAAATTTTTTATCTCAATAATATTTTTCATTTATTTAAAGTTATTTTTATAGATTATTAATTTGAATGATAATTTGCAAAACTATAGTTTTTTATTTTAAAAACTACTATATATTATGTAGACGCTTTATTTATTATTACAAGGTGAAAGTTATGGAATATAAGAATAAATTATACATCAACGGTGAATGGCTTGATGGAGCAAATAAAGAGACATTCAACGTCATTAATCCAGCAACAGAAGAGGTGATAGCATCAGTTTCATCAGCTGAAATAGAAGACGCAAAAAAAGCTATAGATGCCGCAGAAGTTGCATTTGAAAGTTGGTCAAAGGTTTCACCGAGAGACAAGTCAGTAGTACTTCGTAAAGCATATGAATTATTTATGGATAGAATTGAGGATTTTGCAAAAATCATCACGCTAGAAAACGGTAAAGCATATGGTGATGCAAAAGGTGAAGCACTATATTCTGCTGAGTTTTTTCGGTGGTATTCTGAAGAAGCCGTTAGAGGTATAGGTCAAATATCTAATGCACCTGCCTCAGGGGCACGTATCGTCGTACAATATAAACCAATTGGAATTTCTATCCTTGTAACACCTTGGAATTACCCAGCAGCGATGGGTACAAGAAAAATTGCACCAGCAATTGCTGCTGGTTGTCCTGTAATCATCAAACCAGCATCAGAAACACCGTTAACCATGCTCGAACTTATGCCATTACTCGAAGAAGCAGGCGTTCCAAATGGTCTTGTCTCTGTTCTTCCATCACGAAATACATCTAAATTGGTTGATCATTTGCTGCATGATAAAAGAGTAAGGCTTGTATCATTTACTGGTTCAACAGAGGTGGGAAGAAAGTTATTAAAAGGTGCTAGTGATCAAGTATTAAAGACATCAATGGAACTTGGTGGTAATGCACCGCTAATTGTCTTCGATGACGCTGATATGAATACAGCTGTCGAAGGAGCAATGGTTGCTAAGATGAGAAACCTTGGTGAGGCATGTACAGCTGCTAATAGAATTTATGTCCATGAAAACATTGCAGAAGAATTCAAAGTTAAATTCTCTGAAAGAATGGGATCCTTAAAAGTTGGCAATGGTTTAGATAAATCTGTTGATGTTGGCCCATTAGTCAACAAAGAAACACGTGATAAAGTTGCTTTCTTTGTTGAGGACGCTTTATCAAAAGGCGCTGAGCTTTGTGTTGGTGGTCAAAACATAGACGGTCCGGGGTATTATTATCCTCCGACAGTCTTGTTTAATGTATCTGATAAATCTGAGTGTTTGAATGATGAAATATTCGGGCCTGTGGCAGCAATACAAACATTTAATGACACAGAGGAAGTGATCAAAAGAGCTAACGATACTGAATATGGTCTTGTCGCATATGTCTTCACAGAGGATATGAAAAAAGGCATGCAGGTCTGTGAAAGACTAGATTATGGAATGGTTGGTTTAAACAGAGGTTTAGTGTCTGATCCGGCTGCTCCATTTGGTGGTACAAAACAATCTGGGCTTGGAAGAGAAGGTGGGCATGAAGGAATGCTTGAATTCATGGAAGCCCAATACATATCTTCAATCTGGTAATTGTAACTATTGATTAAATGTCTAAAATGGGCGTTTTATTTTATGCCCATTTTCTAACAATTTGTAAGACAGAAATTTCCTAAAAAATTTAACCCCAATAGAATTGAATGCTCCAAAATATAGAAGTGAGAGTTTTTTGTTTTTATTTGTAAATAAGTATATTGATTGTATCTGATTTGCCCATGTATTCTGCTTATATAACTTATTTTTGGAGTATCAATATGAAATATTTAAACAGTTTTTTTGCATTTTTTGCAGTAATCTTTTTCTCTTCTAATTTAATTGCTTCACCTTTAGTTGATGTTGAATGGTTAAAAGGAAAAATTGAATCAGGGGAAACAAATAGTAACATCCTTCTGATAGATATTAGAAATAGTATTGGCGGCGGCAGTTACGAAACGTATCTTGATGGTCATATACCTACATCAATTCATTCAGATTATGGTAAAGATGGATGGAGAGTAAATGTAGATAATACAGTTGGACTCGTCCCAACAGAAGAACAGTTTCAAATTTTAGCGAGAAGTCTTGGAGTAAATGATGATACACACGTTGTAATTATTCCAGCTGGTGTTTCATCAAGTGATTTTGGAAGTGCAGCACGTAGCTATTGGACCTTTAAAGTTTTTGGGCATGATAATGTTTCTGTGCTAAATGGCGGTTTAAATGCCTGGAAGAATGCATACCCAAATGAAATTGAGACTGGTGATTTCGTTAAAAGATCTGCTGGTAATTTTACAGCAAAATTTGTTCCAGAACTTTACATCAGCACAGATGATGTTGCAAAGGTTGTTGGTAATAAGGGGGATATCATATTACTTGATGGTCGACCAGCTGATCAATTTTATGCTGAATCACAACATCCGAAAGCTCGTATTGCAGGCAGATTACCGGAATCTGTAATGCTATTTCAAGAAAATGCCTATAACGTTGCACAAAATATTCTAAAATCTGACTCAGAACTCAAAGAAGTTTTTGCTGATTATCTAAATGAAGATGTTATCAGTTATTGTAATACAGGGCACTGGGCTGCAAACAACTGGTTTGTTTTATCGGAAGTTCTAGGTAATAAAAATGTTAGACTATACGATGGTTCAATGGTGGAATGGACACAAGATCCTATCAGACCAGTTGAGACTTCTGGTAGATCAAATCTTGATAAGCTAAAGGGTATAATAGGCTAATATTTTATATATTCTGAATAATTTTATGATATAAAATTGATATGATCAGAATTCAAAATATTGGAATATTCTCTTTTTTATTGTTAGCAGGTCTAAGTACAGGCCTGCTAGCATTTTTTGATTCTGGGTTGAAGGGTATTGTACTACTTTCACTTGGCATTATCCTTGGAATCACCTTCTTATTCTTCCAATATGGATTTGCATCAGGATGGAGAAATCTTATTGTAGATAAAAATCCATCAATGATTTCCTATCATTTTCTGCTTGCTACAATTTGCTCTCTCTTCTTTATTCCACTGATAGGCTTAAATTCTGGGATTATAGGCAGTATTGCCCCCGTTAACTTATCATTGGTTATTGGGGCGCTTATGTTTGGTTTTGGTATGCAGCTCGCCAATGGATGTGGTTCTGGAGTATTATTTACATTTGGTGCTGGTTCGGGAAGGATGATTATAGCATTACCTTTTTTTATTATAGGTTCGGTATTAGGTACCTATATATTGCCATTTGTAATTGATGTTATGTCTCTAGGGCAGATTGTTATAGGCAATGATTTTCCTCTCTTTGTAAAGACATTGATTAATGTTTCACTTCTCGCTTTCATGTTTCTAATTTTTCAATTTTTTGCTCGAAAGAAAAAAATACAGTTAAACAAGAAATTCCTGATTGGTACCATTATTATAGCAATATTATGTATTATGGTTCTTTTCTTCTCTGGGTCTCCGTGGGGTGTAACTTATGGCTTTACACTTTGGGGTGCTAAAATATTTTCTGCTTTGGGTATTCCTGTAGAAAATTTTACATTCTGGAACTGGCCGGGACCAAAGAGATCATTGGAACACTCTGTTCTCTCAGATATTAGCAGTATGATGAATATTGGAATGATTATTGGTGCTGGTTTATTGGCTTCAATTACAGGGTTATTTTCAAAAAGTAATTGGCCTCCAAAAGCTGAGTTAATTTCAGCAGGAATTGGTGGTATACTTATGGGTGTGGGGGCTAGGTTGAGCTTCGGCTGTAATATTGGTGCATTTCTTGGTGGAACTGCCTCTGGAAGTTTGCATGGATGGATTTGGTTTGCAATGGCATTTATTGGTACATACTTTGGTATTATTTATAGAAATAAAGTAGGTTATAAATAATGAATGTTAAAAGAATATATGCAGTACTTATAATCATCGGATTTATAATGGCAATGTACGATCATCTTACAAGTCCTGTTCTCGCACTCGCATCACCGGGTCAAAGTGAGAATGCCTGTGCCCCATGTGGAGCACCATGTTTGGATAAGGAATAATATGCGGTATATTTTTTTATTATTTTTAACCATTTTTCTTGTTAATGAGGCAGATGCTGCATCGCGTTTGGAACAACTATATCTTGAGTCTCAACTTATAAATAATTATTCAGATGATTTGTATTTTAATGAGAATGATTTTGTCATTGGTAACGAAGATGCTGAAGTAACAGTGGTTGAATTTTTTGATTATAACTGTGGTTACTGTGAAAGAGCTTTAGCCGACCTAATTAAACTCATAGACTCCAATCCTAATATTAAAGTTGTATTAAAAGAATATCCAATTTTGAATGATAATTCATATGATTTAGCTAAATTATCTCTTTCTGCAGGATTGCAGGGTAAGTATTTTGAATTTCATAGTATTTTATTGTCAACTAAGGGGACGGTCTCCTATGATCAAGCTCTAAAAATAGCTGCTGATATAGGTTTGGACATTTTAAAATTAGAGGATGATTTTAAGAGCCAACAAGTTAACGATACCATTGCCAATACAAAAGTTTTAGGTTATTCTTTAGCCGTATCAGGTACTCCGGCATATTTTGTTGGTGATATAAAACTAGCAGGTGCTGTCGGTTATGAAACCTTGCAAGAAGTGGTAAATTATATAACAGAGGGTATTTCTATAGATGATTATATAGTTCAACTAGCTCAAGCAGGCGATAGTGATGCCTATAAAGTTATGGTTAGATATGGATTGTATTAATTTTAATTAAAGAATAGGACGTGAAAAATGGATAAAGGTATATTGTGGAGAGGCGGACTTATTTTAGTCTTTGGTTTGGCTATTTGGTTCGGATATTCCCTATCAGGAGATATGAGAGATGGAGCAAAGGCGCGCTCTGGTAAATTTTATGATAAAGCAATTGCTATTTACGAACCAATTGCTGAAAATGGTTCAAGCATTCCATTCTGGAATCCGCAAACCAAAGCTCAACAGGAAATTGGACACATACATGCTTTTAGAGATGATGGGCAAGATAATTGGGAAGAAGCTGTAAAATGGTGGTCAAGAGCATCAAAAGGTGGAAGTGTTGTTGCTCAATTTGCTATTGCGCAAGCGTATAAAAGTGGACAAGGCGTCGAAGAATCATTAGAAAATGCTTATGTTTGGGCAATGGTCGCTGGTGATAAAAAATCAAAAAGCCAAAACAGATACTTAGTGGATGCAAGAAATTCAGCAAAAGATTTATCAGCTGATCAAATGGCCTCAGCCGAAAAAGCAATCAAGGCATGTATTGACTCAGATTTTGTTGATTGCCCATATTAATAATTCGTGTAAAGTGGGATATTTCTTCGATTGACTTATCCCACTATGCGCAAAAATCAGATAGTTTTTCTTTCCATCCTATAAGTTTAATAAACTTATCATTAATTTTTGTATTTTTGCTGACTTTATCACCCCAAGTTAGAGAGCCTAAAATTATCATATCAGCGTAAGAGATACCATCTTCGAGTATAAATTCTTGTTTTAAAAGAATCTTATTTAAGAAATTACAACACTTATCAAATTCATTTTTTGTAGAGCTCATAGTGAGTTCCTGAAATTGTTTTGGATGCATTCCAAACCTCTTAGTTCTGCTTTCTACAAAGTATTTTTTATCTTCATCGTGAAGGCATTCGATTATATCGAATGCAACCCGTTCAAGTATTGAATAGTTTAGAAAGTGATCTGACCAATGGTTTATCAATCTGATTGCCTCAAGGTTATTATTAATTAATTTAAGGGTTTTTTGTGCGTAATTATTTTCTATGTGTTGGGCTATTATAAAAGAGTCTGAGATTAATTGTTCATTATCTATGATTGTTGGCAATCTTGATTCACCAAATAACGGATTATTAAGTCTCTGATTGAAGGTTGTTGGTATTGTTTTGTAATCAATTTTTAAAATATTAAGTAAGTATTTAATTCTCCAACAATAAGGACTGAATCTTAAATCATTCTTACCTGCTAAATCATATATTTGGATCATTTTCTGATGGTGGTTTTATCTATTTATTAAAAATTGAATATAATCACAACTTTAATATGAAATTACTTGTTATGACAATTAAATTATAATAATAATATTCATAATTTTAATATGGAATTTTAGATGAATCCTGTCATTCTTGATTACTTACCTATTTTAATATTTATTGGTGTAGCTATAGTTGTCTCTGCGGCATTGATGGGTTCTTCGTTCATACTTGCAAAATCCAATCCAGACAATGAAAAACTCTCAACATATGAATGTGGTTTTGAGCCATTTGAAAATGCGAGGGTGAAGTTTGATATTAGATTTTATCTTGTTGCTATTTTATTTATAATTTTCGATTTGGAAGTGGCATTTCTTTTTCCGTGGGCTATTACTCTTGGGGCAATAGGGGTATTTGGATATGTGTCAATGATGATCTTTTTGACAGTTTTGACCGTTGGCTTTGTATACGAATGGAAAAAAGGTGCATTAGAGTGGGATTAATATGAGCTTACAAGATCAAGTTATTAATCAAGATGATTATTTTAAAGAGTTATCAGGTGAGCTGTCAGACAAAGGTTTTCTAGTAACTAGTGTAGACGAACTAATTAACTGGGCTCGCACAGGATCACTTATGTGGATGACATTTGGTCTCGCATGTTGTGCTGTTGAGATGATGCAAGCATCAATGCCAAGATACGATCTGGAAAGATTTGGGACTGCGCCAAGGGCATCACCCAGACAATCTGATTTAATGATCGTTGCCGGCACATTAACTAATAAAATGGCTCCTGCCTTAAGAAAAGTATATGACCAAATGCCTGAACCACGTTATGTAATTTCAATGGGTAGTTGTGCCAATGGAGGCGGATATTATCATTATTCTTATTCTGTCGTTAGGGGCTGTGATAGGATAGTCCCGGTTGATGTATATGTTCCTGGATGCCCTCCAACTGCTGAAGCTCTATTATATGGCATACTTCAGTTACAGAGAAAAATCAGAAGAACTGGTAACATAAACAGATAATAGAGATTATAGATGCCTGATACAGATAATGAAAATATTTCAGATGAAGACATTTATCAGTCTCTTAAGAATAGATATAAAAAAAACATACTAAATTTTAATTTAATTCCTGATTTATCTATAGATATTAAAGCTGAAATAATTAACGATCTTGTTAAGCACCTGAAGGACTCAAGAGATTTCCAATTTACTACATTTATAGATATATGTGGGGTTGATTACCCAAATCGAAATAAAAGATTTGATGTCGTTTATCATTTCTTGTCTATGAAAAAAAATAAAAGAATTAGAATAAAAGCAGCAATTGATGAAAAAGAATCAATTGAATCTATTGTTAATGTTTTTCCAGCCGCTGATTGGTATGAACGTGAAGCGTACGATTTATATGGTATAAACTTTAACAATCATCCAGATCTAAGAAGGATGCTCACAGATTACAACTTCCAGGGGTTTCCACTTCGTAAAGATTTCCCTCTAACAGGATATACACAAGTTAGATATGATGATACGCAAAAGAGAGTTATACAAGAACCTGTTGAATTAGGTCAGGAGTTTAGAGATTTTGATTTCCAGAGCCCATGGTTAGGGGATCCTCAAGAAGAGGATAAAGAGATTGCAAACAAAGATGAATGACAAAATAAAAGATAATACATTTACTATTAATTTTGGACCACAGCATCCAGCTGCGCACGGAGTGTTGAGATTGGTTTTGGAATTAGATGGTGAGATTGTTGATAGAGTTGATCCACATATTGGCTTATTACACAGAGGAACTGAAAAACTTATAGAACATAAAACTTACACACAAGCGGTTCCATACTTTGATAGATTAGACTATGTTGCTCCCATGAATCAAGAACATGCATTCTCATTAGCTGTGGAAAGTTTA
>Ga0181592_10004281_pt1 | contig 11822 bp, 8 predicted proteins | sample 071ome_20_FD_133755 | JGI IMG/M metagenome (GOLD analysis project Ga0181592, IMG submission 133755) | Coastal salt marsh microbial communities from the Groves Creek Marsh, Skidaway Island, Georgia - 071412BT metaG (megahit assembly) | ecosystem: Environmental > Aquatic > Marine > Intertidal zone...
ACAGGCACACAGACCAGTCCAAAGGTCTTCTGAGCGCCTCCCAGACGGATCACACGCCCGATGGACTGGGAGATTCCAATGTAGTCCATGTTCCGCATGAACAGGACTGCCTCAAGACCGCTGACGTTGATGCCCTCGGACAGGATAGAGTGGTGCAGAACCACAAACTTCTTAGAGGGATCCTTACCCCAGGCGTTCAGAGTGTCAAAGAATACCTCACGGTTGACCTTCTGACCGTCGATGATAGCGCCAGTCTTGGAAGTAATATACATGCAAGAATAACCACGCTCAGACAACTCTTTGCGGAAGTCAGACTCACTCAGCAGTTTGACAATCTGCTTGGTAGAACGAGCACAAATGAGAATCTTATTCAAGGAGTTCTCATCAATAGTATCCAGCAGGTTCTGAGAATCACGGTCAGCAATCATCTGCTTGTCCTGCACCATGTCCAGTTGCTTCACAACAACCTTAGGCGGCAGGATATAACCTTCCTCAACCAACTTAGGAGCAGGAACGTTACAGATAACAGGACCATAAACCTCAGGATCGTTCATCCCAGGCTTGGAAATAGTAATAGAGTGCTTAGGAGTAGCAGTGAAGAAATAGCAGCGGTCAGCAACAGCAGAGAAGTGCTCCGTAGCAGGAAAGAAGTTACGTTGAACCGAATTGTGCGCTTCATCAAAGTAAATCGTATTGACCTCAACATCTGCCTGTTGCAGACGATGGAGAGAATGATAGGTGGTGAAGATAATTACATTCTCACCAGCAGTCCGTGCAGTGTTGACGAACAGGTTGATCTTACTAGGGTTAGTAGTAGAGAAGTGGTGCGTTTCTCCACTGTGAACGTGAAGAATGTGAGTATTGGTGGTATCAATGTGCTCCAGAAACTCAGAGCAAAGTTGCTCAGCAAGAAGAATGCGAGGAGCAACAACAACGGCAGTCATGCCATTGTCGATATACTGACAGTTCACAATCAGATCGTGGAACATAACGGGAGTCTTACCACCCCCAGTGGGGATGATAACCTGACCCTTGTAAAATGCCAGCATCGCGTCCAGAGCGTCTTGCTGGTGGGGTCGCAGTTGCATCACAGGTCTCATTGCGTATGAAACTATTATAGCAGAAAACCGCCCCTGGTGCGACCCAGTGGACGGTTTACAAACTGGTTAGAAGTAATTAAAGTTTATATTGTATCTTCCTTTTTGATTTGATGTTGTAGAAGAATTGTGCAATTCCGATGCATCAAAAAATATCATTCGATTTGCAACGCTATCCACTTTATCACCATTACTCATTCTTGTAAAGCCATCGCAAGTGTTTAGGGAAAATAAAGCAGCACGATGACTAAAACTATAGTCGTAATGTTGTGCATGTTCCTTCACTTCAGATGTATGAGGATAAAAATTAACTTTTATTCTCATCAAAGATTTCAGAGTCCATTTACCACGAAAAAAATTAACAATGTAATCAAAATGAGGACTCTGTGGAAGAGTATTATAGACTGGATGAACAGCATACCAGTTCCACAACTGAGTTTCTATTTCACTATTATAATCTTCATTTGATCTAAGAGCAGCAACGTCAGTAATTATTTTCCAATCAAAATCTAAATTATTACCATCACCAATAATTAAACTTCGTAAACTTTCAAGATCTTCTTCTTCTAAAAAGTTGTCAACTACTTCATATGTCATTACTCTAAGCTCTCATCTTCAACCCGGACAAAGGTATTCTACAGATGTTTTTTAAGTTTGTCAAGACCTATTCCCAAGAAAAACTTAAAGTCACTCTAGGTCCAGAGACTATTGGATCATGGTAAAAGTCTGTAGGTAAGAATAAACTATCTCCAGGATTTAGTGTGTACGTGGCATCATCACATTGATAAGTAACGCTACCTTTTGCTTGAACTATCAAGACATCTACTGGATCATTATGCCTTCCAAAAGTTGTACTATTACTTCCAAAAGAAGTATACATGTGCATTACTTTAACACCACAATCTTTACTTACCTCTTCGAATACATCCCCTATTGTTCCGGGATAGTAATCATCCATTAAAAAGTAAGTTGGAGGATTTAGTGTAATATTTTCATGTAATACTACCATTTTTGAATGTGCTTTGGAGATTTTTTCAATCACATCATCCCAAGTAATATTTTTGGCAATAGAATACTTATTTTCTGTAAAAACTATCATTCCAACTCCATGTTAAATGAAATTATTTTTCTTGGTTTATTTGAAGGACTTGGTAGTGTTTGATGTAATACATTTGCAGGGAAAAATATTATTGTTCCTTCATTCACTTGTGGCATGAAGTGTAAATGAGAAAAAGTAAAAGAGTCTACAAATGGTGATATGAATTGAGTTGGTGAATGTTCTGAAGAATCATAATCGATATAGCAAACACAACTCATAGAGGTATTGTTTGCACCATGATCATGTATAGGGTGAAACATATTTTCTCTTTGCTCTTGAAACCAAGAATATACAATAGAGTAACGATTAAATCCAAAAGATCTTTTTGCCTTACTTAGTTCGTCTTTAAATATAGACTCAATTAAGTCATTGTGATTAGCGGAACTTTCGTCGTAAAATGAACTTTCTAGTATAGAATTTGGATTTTTAAAATTACATTTACTCATCAATTCCAATAATTTTTTCTTTTTATCATCCCAATCCTCTACCTCTAGTTGAAGATAGGGTATCATGAACATAGATCTAAATGGAATGACCTCATCATTACTCATTGTTTTCCATACCTTTAATAACGGAATCAAATTTTTGTTCCATCCAGTCTTTATCAGATTCTGCCCACTTTCCTAACGGGCAAGAATTCAGAGAAAAACTTGTCTTAGCTTCTAGAAAGCATCCACATTCAATACATCTAACTTGTTGCTCGTCATACTTCTCACAAGTTCTACAAATTTCTAACCTTTGGTTTTTTATTTCGTCAGAAACTTCGAGAGCACCAGTTTGTATTGCATTCTTAATGAGTTCAAAAGAAAACCCTGCCAAATTCTTCCCCTGCTGTAGAAGGGATGGATAATTCTTATCCTCAGTCATTTAATGTATTTCAGTTAAAAATATTTATTATGGGTTATAAGAACCCTTCAATGTTGTTGAATTAATTGTTCCTGTTACACTATAGTTTGATCCTGTGATCGCTCTTCCTACCCCACCACCATCTCCACTATTGCTTGTGCCTCCACCTGCGGTTGCCCATTCTCCACCAGTACCACCAGTTTCACCAGTTCCTCCATTTTGAGCACCACAACCACCACCACTGGTGCCAGCAGATCCACTAGCACCTGCTAGAGATCCAGTTTGAATATTATATCCTCTTCCAGGACCACCATTTCCTCCTGCACCACCAATACCACCAGAAGTGTCCGTGTATTTCTCACATTCTACCCACCAGATATTAGCGTTACATCCTCTTCTATATTCGCAGCAGCTATTTCCAGAAGCAATTTGATTGAAACCACCAGGGCAACTAACGGTGTTACTTTGTTGACAACCACTCTGAACACGAGTTGTTTCTCTACATCTTCCACCACTTCCATTAGAACCGTTTATTCCCTTTTCTCCTCCACCGCCACCACCGTAGATCTTTGCTCCAGATCTAACCAAAACACTTATATTGTTTCCACCGGAAGATAGCATGGAAAGGGCATCTCCACCTGCTTCCCCGCTTATTGACGGTGCGCCAGAAGTTCCACCCCCTCTACCACCACAACCTAGAATATTTCCATAAACATCTAGGGTAAAGTTGTATGTGGTTGCATTATGTTCTGCAGCTGGGGATAGAACTGTATTGGAACCGCAAGTTCCATCAATAAACATAACCTTAACAATATTTTTATTCAGATTCGTGTTCCAAGTTTGGGCATCAATATCAAAGTTAGTATCAGTTCCAGACTGTGCAATATAATAATATTTGATTGAATTTCTAAAGTGTGATACTTTCCAATTAGATTGTGAATCTGTGATTCCTGTATTTGAGGGTCCAGATTGTCTATTTTCAGTGCAGTCTGGAACTACTGGTGATGTTTCATTTGTAGATGTATTCCTAAGTAATTCGGAGGCGCTGATAGATCCGCTATTCAAACCACTGTTTGTAGTTTCACTACCACTAGATGTAGTCTTTCGCACATTAGCACGGAAGTCTCGTCTCAAATCACTAAACTTGATCTGTCCTGATGAATAATATGGACCTGCCTTTGTTACTGTTGCTGCCATCTTCTATCTCCTATTAGTGGAAATCCGTCCAAGCAACGCCCGTATATCCTTGGAATTTTGATGTAGTGGTATTGAAAATAATAGAACCAGTTGGTGTTTCAGCAATTCCAGTGATGACTGTGTTATCAATATTTGGGACAACCATTACGGGACGAGTTGTAGCAGCACCAACGTTTGAAAAATCAAATACCGCCTTTGGATCACTAGTATCAAATCCAACCGTACTGTCAGATTTAAGGTTCAAATGTCCCTCATTTAAATCAATTAATGGGGCATATGACTGTATCGCTGCTCCAGATGGATCAAAATTGGTTGTTCCAATTCCAACTCCACTAGAAATTACGGCATTTCCATCTGCAGAAATTACTGCATTATTGTAAGTTAAGTTGGTATTTACTCCTACAGATAAGAATAAACCAGTTTGAGTTCTTGCATCTAGACCTTCTATTGGATCGTCCGTTCCAATTCCTACCGAAGATCCAATAGAAACAAACAGCTTTGAATTTATTTCTACATCATTAAAAGTAGAAATTCCACTGGTTACATTTGTGTTACTGGTAATAGTGTCTTCTAAAGTTATAGAACCAGTTATTGCTCCAGCGACTGTCAGATTTCCACCAATAAATGCATCTCCAGTTACAGTAGAAGTTCCTACAACATGAAGTGTATTGTCTGGATTTGTTTTTCCTAGTCCCAAACTTCCATCATATGTAAGAGACATGAGTTCGGCATTTGTTTGACCGTAAATCCAGTCAAACCTTCCAGTATTGATTCCAGAAGTATTAGCAGCATGGAGATACATGCTGATGCTTCCGTTATCGTTATTCAGAATATCAAAAGATTTATCACTATTACCATATCTTAAAACAGCACTACTATGACCAACACCAACTGACTGACCGATGCTGATTCTAGACTGTCCAGTTTCTGCAACTACCTCAAGTAAAGTTCCAGAACTCTTTCTAATTTGTAAATCTGATGTTGGAAGTGCAGATCCGATGCCAAGTCTTCCACCTTCTAAACCAGAAACAGCAGTTCCACCAGATCCAACATGCAGTAACTTAGTAGCTGTTACAATACCTGTTGATGGTACGTTGATAGTATTGGCAGTGATTGTGTCTGCTGTAACTGTACCAACAGTAATATCAGGAGTTCCTGTAAGACCTCTAGCGGTTGTTGCAATACCAACTACATCACCAGTCACATTTCCTGTGACATTTCCAGTAATATTGCCTACAAATCCTTCAGTTGCAGTTACAACACCAGCAACACTAATGTCTCTGTAAAGTCTAGCGTTGTCTAAAGTTCCACTTGAAATATTATCAGCGTCTAGTGTAGTTAAATCTGCACCACTTCCTACAAAACTATTTGCTGTTACAATACCCGTTGCAAGAATATCTCCAGTTGAGTTAATACCAACTCCATCGGCAAACCCAGCAACAGTTGTGAGTGTATTTCCACCGATTTGGAGACTGAATCTAGGATCTGTCGTTGCAATTCCTACACTTCCAGCAGCATAAATGCTTGTGAATCCAAGTCCAACGTCAACATCAACCCACTGTGAAGTTGGGAGATTACTTAAAGAAGAACCATCACCTAAGAAGGTAACAACACCACTGGTAGAACGGATATATCCATCTTCACTAATAGAAACGATGCCAACTTTAAGGTTGGATGTAATGGTAGCAACACCAATAAATGCATCCTGAACTGTTGCAACACCAACAACTTTTAAAGTTCCACGAACGTCCAAGAGTTCGGTTGGAACCGATGTGCCAATTCCAACCAAACCATTTGAATTTACAATCAGGTTGTCTTCATCAACCTGAACACCATTTCTAAAACTAAACGACTTCCTGATATTCGCCATCTTGTTTTTTTAGTTATTTATCTGCCTCTAAGGCTTGGACTTTTTCAGTCAGTTCCTTAACTGCCTCAACAAGAAGTGGAATGATCTTATGATAATCAACTGCCAGGTAACCATCACCTTTAACAGTGACTGCCTCTGGCAATACTTCTTGAATTTCTTGTGCAATCACACCAACATCTTCACCTTCCTTATTAGAATTCTCGTTCCAAGTGTAAGTGTTACCACTGATTGAAAGAACCTTTGTGAGTGGATCTTCAATTGGTTTGATATTATCTTTCAGTCTGGAGTCGGAACTATAGAATGCAGTAATATCTCCAGTTACTGTCAGTGCACCATCAATAGCAGTGTCACCAGTAATATTAGTTGCTGCATTGATATCGATAATGTTGGTTGCAGAATCCAGAACCAAGTTGCCTGAAGATGTATCAATGGTTTGATCATCTGTGATTGCAACTTGAATGTTTCCAAATTTAGAACCACCAGTAGAAATGATAGAACCGCTGAAGGTTGTGATGCCAGTTACTAAAAGATTGTCATTGAATACTACACCACCACCAACATTCAGTCTCTTACCAATACCAACACCACCATCAACAACAAATGCTCCCGTGATGGTGCTAGTTGAATCTGTAGTGTTCTTCAGTTTGGTTAGATCATTAATGCTCAGTTCGCCATTGACTCTGACATCATTGTTGAATGTTACAGGACCATCAAATTGTGAAAGAATTGTTCCAGAATTACCACCTTCAACAAGGATTCTCTCTTTAACAATAACTTCATCATAAACAACACTCAGTCTAGTTGGATCCTGTCCAGTGATTGTTGGAACAGGAATATCGAAGACTTTTTCTTGACCAGTTGCGGAACTGACCCTCTTGTTACCAATGAAGAAGTCACCTCTGTTGTTCATACCAGTATAAACAACAATACCGCAAGATCTCTCTTGTGATTGTGCTAAGAAGTCTTCATCTTCAGTTAGTGTTTTTACTTGAACTTGTGGAAGACCTGTTGAATAGTTACCAGGACCATATCCAAGATATTCAAATGTGTGTCCAGATGCACGTGCAATCGATGGTCTTCTGAATTCAATTGGAAGTGGTTTGATCTTCTTGATCAGAGTTCCAGCATTGTGATTTGCTCTTACAGTTCCCAGAGCACCACGAATAACAGTGAGTTCGTTGTTACCAGAACCAGTGAGGGTCTTAGCAACAACTCTCATGATCTCACTATCAACTTGGATGTAAGATCCAATCTCAAATCTTTGAGTTGTGGAAATACCAGATCTAGGAACTGAAACTGCGATTGCTGTTCCAGTAGTAACTGCTGTATGAAGAACTGCTATCTCATTACCATAGAAGTGTAATGCTCTTGATCCAAGGTTCTCACCATCACGGTCAGAGGTTAAATCATTAGAATTCAGACCATTCTTCAGAACATACTTGGATGAGAGAGATGCATTGGTTGTTGCACTAAATGCGGTTGTTCCAAATCCAACAGCATTGACCAAGTAATTTCCAAGTTTTGCATTACCAGAATTGAGTAATGTAACTCTATTACCAACTGCCAGTCCATGTGATTCCTCACAATAGAATGTGCTAATTCCAGTTACGGAGTCATATACTGAAGATCCAACAATAATTTGTGTTCCAACGTTAATCAGATACTGACCCTGAACAACCTTAGGATCTAAGTTTGTGATAGCAATGCCGATTTGATTTGTAGCAGGAACACTTGTTACTCTGTAATGACCAGATGCAGTGGTTCCAATACCAGTGATCTGAACAGTGTTGCCAATGACTGTAGAAATTCCAGAAGTTGCGATTGTAACTTCTGCACCAGATCCCCCAGTAAAGGTATTATCAAGATCAAGTGTTTCTCCATCAGCATATCCAGAACCACCAGCAGTGATATCAACCTGAGTAACTACGTTTCCAGATACAACGACTTGTGCAGTTGCACCATCCCAAGTTGATGTGCCATTGTTCAACAGCTTAACATTGTGATAAGTTCCATCAGTCAGACTTGATCCTGCATTTGAGATCGTGCAAGTAACAATACCACTTAAGTTGTGTGGTCTTGAGAATGTTAATGTCGCTGTTCCCTCTGTTGCACTTGAGAATGAAGTAGAAACACCAGAGATACTCAGTCCAACTTTAAAGTCTTCTAAGAACTTATCAACAGTTTCTCTAGAAATACTCTTCCTCTGATCACTAGTTGCAACTTCACCAATTGGACTTCTCTTTGCGTAAGTTTGTGCTGAGAGTGGGTCATCATTGATGTTATCTCTATCAAGTTGTGGGTATAGATCTTGAACTCTCTGACTGAACTTAATGTCAGTAAATTCAGTTGCAATTGCATTTCCAGCATTTAAAACATACAGGTGATAGACACCATCCTGAACGTTTTCAGCATATGGGGTAATAGTTTCGTTTCTGTAGATATAGTAATTACCCTTCAGATCGTTTCTTTCAAATCTAGGTAATGTTGTAGTTCTAGAACTTGTATCGTTTGTAAAATTCCCTGGAGCATGAACTCCACCATCAACATCCGTCGTCGAATACGTGAATGTTTTATCGTCTGAAACAGCATCAACTTCAAATGTTCCATTATATCCACTACCAGCAGCACCAACAGTATTGTCCGTGCTCTGAACGTTTTTAACAATAATCTTATCACCAATGTCAAGATTGTGTGGAAGTTCTGAAACAACAGTAATGGTTGAACCACTTACAGAACATGTGCTAATAAATCTTGGATTTCTGTCAAAGTCATAGTCTGATGTTGTCAGAGTTCCAAGGTTAAAGTCTGAATTTGATCTGTAACCTGTTGTGCTAGACTCTTGGATAACAAATCCTTCTTCTGGATTCTTGGCGTTTGCAAGTTCTTTAGGAACAACAACTCTAAGCTTAAAGAGTTTCTCGTCAATACTTCTATCATCTTCTCTTCTCTTGAAGAAACTGACAGGAGATCTCACACCAATACCAGCAACACCTTGCGTATTCAGATAGTTATAGATTTCGCTGCTAGTGTCTGTATGAACAAACCAATTGTTATTGCTGCTATCGTATTGAATTGGTGATCCAGGATCTCCAGCATCTTTCTCAGAAACTCTACTCAGAATCTGAAGTTGTGCTCCACCAACGATTGAAACAGCAGTTCCATTTTCTGCGTTAGTTAATGATGATGCAAGTTTAATTTCAGTTGATGAACTTCTAATTGCATAATAAGTTTGATGTGCAATAGTATTTTCTGGTAGATCTCCAGTGTCACTAATTAGTTTTATCTTCTCACCAGTAAGAATATCATGTGTACCTACTGTAAGAGTATTTGATGTTGGACCAGATATGACTTTGTATTTTTTGAAGGAACTATGAGTTCCGAAAATAGCTGGTGCTGCACTAGTACCAACGTTGTTTGCCATGTAGATGCTGGCAGTTGATGTGATACCAGTGGTTGCATCTGTTACATAGATCTTTTCACTTATTCTAGCACCAACCCTGTAACCAGAAACAATAACTGGTGGCGTATCATTTTCATCAGTGAATCCATAGAGATAAAGATGGCTTGTAATACCAACAGAAGTTGTAAGTCCAACATCAATAGAAACCCAATCAACATTCTCTTCAGAACTCTTGATTGCTCTTGGTGTAATGATTGAAGTTAGATATGCCTTATCATCTTTGTCAAATGCTTCTCTCTTGAATCCACTAGATACAAGTGATAATTGACCAAAGTTTGAGTTAGAGTTGGTAATCGAAGCATCACCACCACTCTGCATATCAAAGTGTCTACCATATCCAATAGCAAATACAGAAACAATCTGAATAATTGAATCGTTGGATGCTTTGATGTGACTTGATTCCCAACCGTTTCTGTAAACTGCGTTTGAATCTAAGTGATAAACTGTAGCAGCATCTGTAGAAGATGATTCTGTTGCAAGAGCTGCACCAGTTACCTTAGTAATATTGATTCCTTCATAAAGTCTAGATGAAGTATTATACTTTACAAATGCACGGTCATCTTTTTGAAGTGAAACACCAGTAAACTGTGCAACAACCATTGAACGGAAACCAGTTGCCTTGTTTCCATCAGCGTGCATTCCACTCATACCCCATACAGAACGGAGTGAAATATTAAAGATATAAGGAGATGCACCAGATACGGTATCAGTTTCAACCGTTACTGTTGCTGATCCAGTTGTTGGAGATGCTGGTAAGTTCGCTCTTACAAAAGGCAGAACATATGTGAATTCTGTTGAGCTAGTAACACTTTGAACTTTTGCAGAAATATTATAGTCTGATACACTAATACCCTTGATCTTAATAGGTGTTCCTGCGTTCAATCCGTGAGCAGTTGCTGTTGTAACGGTAATTACACTGCTTGCTGTAGATCCATCACCGGAGATAGCGGAACTGATATTAATAGGATCTGATGCAAATGCGCCAACGATCTCAGATTCTGCACGTTGTTTTGCAAACCCTGCTGCGTTTGCTGGGTACTTCTGGTCAATATCTCTACCAGAGTTTGTACCAAATGCATTTGATAACTTGGCATAATACATGTCCAAGTCAGAAATTGTGTATCCTGAAGGTACATTTACACCATCAGCATACTCAAAACAAGTCAGTTTGTGGTGAGAGAATGTTGGTTTTGATCTATTTGATGCACCAAAGTCTGATGGATCGGTATAAACTAATCCACTCTCATCACCATCGAAGAGTGAGAATTGCCAGAAATAGCAAGTACCAGTGATCTTAAAGATCGCAGAGTTTGGTGCTGCAGAATCAGTTGGATTTGGTACATACTTTGGACGAAGTTTGGTCTTTCTTAAGTCAAGACCAACAATTGAACATCCCCTAGGGACAATTACACCACCGTAAATACTATTATACTTATAAAGTTGGTTTCCTTCCTGAGTTAAATCAAAGATTGTATCAGAATTTAATTCAAATTCTGTAAGTGCTGTTGATGTGGAACCAGCAGGTGATACCGCTTGTGCAGTCCCACCAGAATCTTTGATTGCATATCCAGGTCTATTATCAATAACGTGCTCACCAGGGAAAAGAAGAACAGTTGTCTTCTCAATTTGGTCGTTATCGCTTCCTCTCAGATATGAAAATCTTGCTGCTTCAATCAGTGCTCTCTGAACAGTCTTGAAGGGTTTTGTTAGAGAGTTACCTTGATTCTCAATCGCATCAGTAGCATCAAGGTCACTTGGATTTACATAAAGAATACGACCTTCGGTATTCTTTATAAAGTTCTCAAGCTTATTAAGTGGCATCGAATTATTCCAACCAGGATATTTCTATGTTTTATTTATCCCATCAAATCTTCCTCGTCATAGATATAATGCTCATCATCTGGCATATCTTCAGGATTTTCTAACTCAACTGGAAATAGGCAAGGATGTACCTCTTCATCTATAAGATAGAAAGAACTTCTGTATAAATCTTCTGGTTCAAATGATGTTTCTTTATCTGCAAGTGCTACTAATTCTTCATCTTCCAAGTGTCCATCAGGTAGTTCATCAAAAGTGAATGGAACCTGATTGATAAAATACATCTTGACTATCATACTGTGGTCCAAATACCAGCAGTATGCGGTGTCAATCTTATAAGACATAGTGGATGCTTTTGTCTTATTTATTTTATAGGACGAGAGAGACTTGAACTCTCACGGGCACAATGCCCAACAGATTTTAAGTCTGGTGCGT
>Ga0181592_10004282_pt1 | contig 11819 bp, 8 predicted proteins | sample 071ome_20_FD_133755 | JGI IMG/M metagenome (GOLD analysis project Ga0181592, IMG submission 133755) | Coastal salt marsh microbial communities from the Groves Creek Marsh, Skidaway Island, Georgia - 071412BT metaG (megahit assembly) | ecosystem: Environmental > Aquatic > Marine > Intertidal zone...
GGAATTTTAAATTAATCTGTTACATTTGTAAACTTCACAAAATTTTAAATTTTGATTAGTCTAGATAAATTAAAAAAAGGAGACAAAGCAATTGTTAAAGATTTAGTTACTGATGAAGTTCCACTAACTCTGCTAGAGATGGGATGTCTACCAGGAAATGAGATCTGTGTTTTGGGTCTTGCATCTAAAAGAGGTCCAATCTATCTTAAAATTGACGAATCTCATATGTCGATTGACTCTGTAACTGCCAGTAATGTAATTGTAGAATTAATTAAATAAAATGGTAAAAACAATTACAGTAGCTTTAATTGGAAATCCAAATACTGGTAAATCATCTGTTTTTAATACTCTAACAGGACTAAAACAAAAAGTAGGTAATTATCCGGGAGTCACAGTTGAAAAAAAAACAGGATCATTCGAAATTGATAGAACAACTAATGTTCAATTAATTGATTTACCCGGCACATACGGTCTAAATACACAGTCACTTGACCAAAGTATTGTATTCGAATTGCTTCTTAATAAAAACAATAAAGACTTCCCAGATGTTGTAGTTGTAGTCGCAGATATTGAAAATTTAAAAAGAAATTTATTATTGTTTAGCCAGATTAAGGATCTTGAAATCCCATCAATACTTGTTATTAACATGGCTGATCAATTAAAATCAAAAGGGATTGAGATTGATTTAGATAAGTTAGAGCAAGAGTTTGACACTAAGGTTGTATTGTTGAGTGCTAGAAAAAACTTTGGTTTTGATCAATTAAAATCTGAGATAATAAACTATAGAAATTTATCAAATAAACCAGCTTTTGATATTAATGAAATTGACCCTGAATATTTCTCTAATCTACAGAAAACATTTCCTGGGGAATCTGTATATAAATTATGGTTACTTATTACACAAGATATAAACTATACAAAACTTGAAAGAAAAAGAATTCATGATCGAGGAAAATTTAAAACAAAGACAGAGTCACATCTAAAAAAACTTCAGCAGAGAGAAACAATTAAAAGGTATCAAATAATTAATAATTTACTTAAAGAGGCTTATGTAAAGGATATTAAAAAGGCTACTGGTTTTAGAGCCTCTGTAGACAAAATTTTATTGCATGGATTTTGGGGATATTTGGTTTTCTTCTCAATATTGCTTTTAATATTTCAAGTAATTTTTGACTGGAGTAATATTCCAATGGATTTCATAGATAATACATTTGTGTCTTTAAGTCAGTCTGTAAAGCTTAATTTGCCAGATGGTGTATTCACCTCCTTATTAGCAGAAGGAGTAATTCCTGGTTTGGCAGGTATAATAATTTTTGTCCCCCAAATAGCATTGCTATTTTTCTTTATCTCAATTTTGGAAGAAACTGGATATATGAGTAGGGTTGTGTTTCTTATGGATAGGACATTAAGAAAGTTTGGCCTTGGCGGTAAAAGTCTTATTCCACTTGTATCTGGTGTTGCATGTGCTATTCCAGCAGTTATGGCTACAAGGAACATTGAAAACTGGAAAGATAGATTAATAACAATATTAGTAATTCCTTTTATGACTTGTTCAGCAAGACTCCCTGTTTATTTAATTCTCATCTCACTAGTAATACCAAATGATAAATTTTTTGGGATTAACTACCAGAGTTTAACTCTTATGGGACTATATATTCTAGGGTTTTTAATGGCAATTTTATCATCTTATATTTTAAAAAGTATAATTAAAAGAGACTCGAAAAGTTATTTGGTTTTAGAAATGCCAGAGTATAAACTTCCATTAGTTAAAAATATATTTTTAACTGTTTATACTAAAACCAATTCATTCATTGTTGAAGCAGGTAAAATAATTTTTGCAATCTCAATATTATTATGGATTATGGCATCAAATGGGCCTGGTAATAATTTTAAAAATGCTGATCAAATTATAAAAGATAAATATGAAAGCATAGAAATATCTGATGAAGAACTTAATATTAATATTGAATCATTTAAACTAGAGCATTCATATATTGGTTTAGTAGGAAAATCAATTGAACCAATAATTACTCCTCTAGGTTATGATTGGAAAATAGGGATTGCTTTAGTTACTTCATTTGCAGCAAGAGAAGTTTTTGTGGGAACACTCTCCACAATATATAGTGTTGGTAGTGAGGACCAAGAGACCATTAAAAATACCATGGCCAAAGAAAAAGACTCTTTTGGAAATAAGATATTTAATCTACCGACAGGGTTATCATTAATGATTTTCTATGCTTTTGCGATGCAATGTATGAGTACGCTAGCGATTGTAAAAAAAGAAACAAATAGCTGGAAATGGCCAATGGCACAGTTGTTTTTTATGACAACTTTAGCTTACTTTGCATCATTCTTTGTATATCAAATCCTAAGCTAAATGGAGCAGCTGCAATACATATTGGTTATCATTTTTGGAGCTTTTGCTGCATGGTTTTTATTTAAAAAATACTTTAAAAAACCTAAAGATACCGATCCTAGTTGTGGTAAAAACTGTGATTGTTAGCTGTTCATTATATCCTCAATCTCGTCAGCTTCTATTACAATATTACTCATAAGATTGATTGGCGTTCCTTTTGATTGAATCACTACATCATCCTCAAGTCTTACGCCAAAACCTTCATCGGGAATATATATTCCTGGTTCTACAGTAAAAACCATATTCTCTTGGAATGGATCTTCAAGAAGTCCATAATCATGAGTATCTAGTCCAAGGTGATGTGATGTACCATGCATAAAATATTTTTTGTAAGCAGGACTCTTATTAGTCTGATTTTTTATGTCATTTTTATCAATGAGTCCAACGTCAAGTAGCTCTTTTGTCATAATTTCTCCTACTTGTTCATGAAATAGTTTCCAATTGTTACCTACAGTTAACAATTTGGTAGCTTCATTCTTAACCCTTAAAACAGCGTTGTATATTTCCTTTTGTCTTTTTGAAAATTTTCCTGATACAGGAACAGTCCTAGTCATATCACTAGAATAATTTCCATATTCTGCACCAACATCCATTAATATTAATTTCCCACTTCTACATTGCTTATTGTTTTTTATGTAGTGTAGTACATTATTGTCATTTCCACTGGCAATAATTGGAGAATATGCAAAGCCTTTAGAAGAGCTATTAATGAATTCATGTATAAACTCTGCTTCAATTTCATATTCCCAAACATCAGGTTTAATAAATTTTAAGACTCTGTTGAATCCTTTCCTTGTTATGTCGCATGCTTTTTTTATTTGACCAATTTCATCAGGGTGCTTTATAGATCTTTGCCTTTGAAGAATAGGATTGCTTTTTGCTACATTGTGCGCAGGGTAATTTTTTAATAGCCATGAAATAAATCTATCCTCTCTAGTTTCAACGGGAGAGTTTGCTCTATAATGCTCATTTTTATTTATATAAAAAGTGTCAACTTTAGTTGCAATTGAACTAAGGATATCTTTAAAGTCATCCGTAAAGTATATGCTATCAATACCAGATAATTCACTCGCCTTTTTTTTACTTAATTTCTCACCTTCCCAAACTTTAGTATGATCATCTGATTTTCTTATAAAAAGGATCTCCCTTGTCTTATCATCTTTTGATGGAGGATATAATAATAAAATAGTCTCTTCTTGATCAATTCCTGTAAGATGAAAAATATCTCTATGTTGCTCAAAAGGTAGTTCGGAATCAGCACTTACTGGATATATATCATTAGAGTTGAAAACAGCCATAGAATTTCCCTTCATTTCATTCATGAAATTCCTTCTGTTCCTTTTATATATTGAATTACTCAGTGGAATATACCTCATTTTATTTTTAATAATTAACTCCTATTTAATATAATGTTTTTAAATTAAAGGTAAAATTAAATAATATGAAAAAGTTTTTGTCAATTTCACTAAGCTTAATTAGTTCTGTTTTTGTCTTATCTCAACCAAATCCAACGGATGCGAAAAGTATAATTAAGGCTTATAAGGATAAAGAGGCTTTAGTTCAATCATCTAGAGTTAAAAACATTGAATTTAAAAATATAGGGCCAACAATTATGAGCGGAAGAGTTGTTGCTTTGGAGGTTAACCCTCAAGATCCAACAAAATTTTATGTTGCTTATGCTTCAGGGGGAGTATGGTATACAGACAATAATGGAACATCATTTCGATCAATTTCTGATGACTGGCCAACTCAAAATATTGGAGAAATTGCAATGGATTGGGCAAATGGCACATTATGGGTTGGAACAGGAGAAAATAATTCTTCAAGATCGTCATATTCTGGTATAGGAATTTTAAAGACAAATGCTGATGGCTCAAACTGGAAAAATGTTGGTTTACATGATAGTCATCATATTGGAAAAATTTTAATTAATCCAGAAAATTCTGATCATGTAGTAATTGGAGTTACTGGTCATTTATATTCAAAAAATATTAATAGAGGTGTATATGTAACAAAAGACGGTGGCAAAAATTGGAATAATACATTACATATTAATGATGTAAGTGGAATTATTGATATGTCGGATACTCCAGGAAACTTTAATATAATGTATGCAACATCTTGGGAAAAAGATAGAAAGGCTTGGAACTTTGACGAAGATGGAAATAGTTCAGGTATATATAAAAGTATTGATGCAGGAGATAATTGGAGCTTAATATCTAATGATGAATCTGGTTTTCCAACAGGATCTGGAATAGGAAGGATTGGACTAGCAGTTTTTGATAGAAATATAGTCTACGCAGTCGTAGATAATCAGAACTTTAGAGAATCCACTAAAAAGGAAGAAGATAAAGGTTTAACTAAAGAATCTTTTCTAGGTATGACACCTGAAAATTTTAATAACATAAGCAATGATGATCTTAAAGTTTTTTTAAGATCAAATAGATTTCCATCTAAGTATAAACCTGAGGCAATTAAAAAAGATGTAAATGATGGAAAACTTCAACCCGAAGACTTGTACAGATATTTGGTAAATGCAAATTCTGAGTTATTTGACACTCCAATAATTGGAGCAGAAGTTTATAGGAGTAATGATGGAGGAAAAAAATGGGTTAAGACTCATAATACATATTTAGATGGAGTTTATAATACCTATGGGTACTACTTTGGGAAAATTCATGTTGATCCAAGTAATAGTGAAAAAATATATACTTATGGGGTTCCAATTTTATCTTCTGATGATGGAGGAAAAAGCTTTTATAGAATAGGTAAGGAAAATGTCCATGCAGATCATCATGACCTTTGGATAAATCCAGAAAAACCAGGCCATTTAATAAATGGTAATGATGGGGGGGTAAATATTACATATGATGATGGAGAGAATTGGATAAAAAATAATTCTACTGAAGTTGGACAATTTTATGCAATAAATGTAGACTACCAAAAGCCATATAATGTGTATGGTGGACTTCAAGACAATGGAGTCTGGATGGGTCCTCATAACTCAGTTGAGAATAAAAGATGGAATATGACAGGTCAATATCCATGGAAAGGTATTCTAGGTGGAGACGGAATGGAAATCCAAATAGATAATAGAAATCCAAATATTGTCTTTACAGGATCTCAGTTTGGTTTTTATGCTAGGTTAGATCTAGACTCTGGAAAAAGAAAGTCTATTAAACCTAGCCATGAACTAGGTCAGTCCCCTTTCAGGTTTAACTGGCAGACTCCTATTTTATTATCACCACATAATCAAGATGTATTATATCTTGGTTCAAATTTTCTGCATAAATCAATTAATCAAGGAGATAATTGGGAGAATATATCTGAAGATTTAACCAAAGGTGGAAAAAAAGGAAATGTGCCATATGGGACAATCACTACAATTTCAGAATCTCCTGTAACAGAGGGGGTAATATATGTTGGAAGTGATGATGGTATTATTCATGTTACAAAAAATGGTGGAAAAACATGGAAGAATATCTCTGATAACTTACCACAAGATCTATGGGTAAGTAATGTTTATGCTTCAAATCATGATGAGAAAGTCATTTACACTTCTTTGGATGGTTATAGATGGGATAACTTCTCACCTTATCTTTTTAAAAGTAAAAATTATGGAAAAACATGGGAGTCTATAAGTTCAAATCTTCCAGATTCTCCTATAAATGTTGTGATTGAGGATAATCTAAATAAAAACATTTTATATGTTGGAAACGACCACGGAGTTTACATCTCATTAGACCAAGGAAAAACATGGGAGCCATTTAGTAAAGGTCTTACATCTGCAGCTGTACACGATTTAGTTATACAGACTGATGAAAAACATTTATTGGTTGGGACACATGGAAGATCAATTTATTTGGCAGATATCGAAAAAATCCAAGAATTATCAGAAAAAATACTTGAATCTTCACTATACATTTATCCATTGAGTAACTTTAAAAAGTCAAACTCCTGGGGTGTTCAAAGAAGTATTTGGAGCCAAGCTTATACTCCAAAGCTTGACATTACACTATTTTCATCTTTGTCAATTGAATATAATATTTCAATTAATGACTCTAATGGAAATAACGTTTATAAAAGTGAAGGCATACTAGATAAGGGATTCAACTATATTAGTTATGATTTAATGGATAATAATGAATATTTAGATAAAGGTTTGTATAAGGTTTTAATTATTACAGATAAGGATAATTTAGAAAAGGAATTTCAAATTCAGTAGTTATTTAAACGCATATGCATTAATTTTGTTATAGAATTAATGTAGATGAAATTATTTAGTTCCTCGATTGGACGAAAATTATTGATGGCTCTTTCGGGCCTCTTCTTGGTTGTGTTTTTAACACAACATTTTCTAATTAATGTAACTTCTGTATTTAGTGAGGATATATTTAATAAACTTTCCCATTTTATGGGAACAAATCCTTTAGTACAGTTTGTACTTCAGCCAATATTGATATTTGGAGTTATTTTCCATTTTGTAATGGGATTTTATCTTGAAATATTAAATGCAAAGTCAAGAAAAAATAATTACTCAAAATTTTCTGGTGGTTCAAATTCTTCATGGATTTCAAGAAATATGATTTTTAGTGGCGGGGTCATCTTAGTCTTTCTAGTAATTCATTTCATTGATTTTTGGATACCTGAGATGAATTATAAATATGTTGAAGTTCTTCCGGAAGATCCTAATAGATATTTTGAAGAGTTAGTCCACAAATTTGAAAGTCCCATAAAAACTGCTATTTACTCCCTCTCTTTTATCTTTCTAGCATTACACCTATTACATGGTTTTAGTTCTTCTTTTAAAACAGTTGGAGTTGACTCAAAGTATTATAATTTAATTCAAAAAGGTACTTTTCTATTTTCAGTAATAATACCTGCAGGGTTCATATTTATAGCTATATTCCATAATCTTAAAGCATGAGTAAATTAAATTCTAAAATACCAAAAGGCCCTTTAGCAGGTAAATGGACAAATCACAAAGGAAAGATCAATCTTGTTAGTCCATCTAATAAAAGAAATATTGATGTTATTGTAGTTGGAACTGGACTTGCTGGTGCATCTGCATCTGCTACTCTAGCTGAACTTGGTTATAATGTTAAATCATTCTGTTTTCAAGATTCACCAAGACGTGCTCATTCAATTGCTGCTCAGGGAGGAATAAATGCTGCAAAAAATTATCAAGGTGATGGAGACTCTACATACAGACTTTTTTATGATACCATAAAAGGTGGAGATTACAGGTCAAGAGAAGCAAACGTATATAGACTTGCTGAAGTCTCAGGAAATATAATTGACCAATGTGTTGCGCAAGGTGTACCATTTGCTAGAGACTATGGCGGACTTTTAGACAATAGATCTTTTGGAGGCGTTCAAGTTTCAAGAACTTTTTATGCTAAAGGTCAAACAGGCCAGCAGCTTCTTCTTGGTGCTTACTCTGCAATGAATAGACAAATTGCTCGTGGTAAAATTAAGATGTATAGCAGACATGAAATGATGGACATTGTTATTGTAAAAGGTAAAGCTCGAGGAATTATTGCTAGAAACCTAGTTAATGGTAAAATTGAGAGACACTCTGCACATGCTGTGGTTATTGCATCTGGGGGATATGGAAATATTTTCTTTCTCTCTACCAATGCTATGGGAAGTAATGTCTCTGCAGCTTGGAAAATTCATAAAAAAGGTGCTTTTTTTGCTAATCCTTGTTTCACTCAAATACATCCAACATGTATTCCTGTTTCAGGTGACTATCAGTCAAAGTTGACTCTAATGTCTGAATCACTTAGAAATGATGGAAGAATATGGGTGCCAAAAGAAAAAGCTGATGCAAAATTAATTAGAGAGGGAAAATTATCACCTACTGATCTACCAGAAAATAAAAGAGATTATTACTTAGAGAGAAGATACCCTGCTTTTGGTAATCTTGTTCCAAGAGATATTGCTTCAAGAGCTGCTAAAGAAAGGTGTGATAATGGTTACGGAGTTAATAAGACTGGTGAAGCAGTATACTTAGATTTCTCCCATGCTATTATAAGATATGGTGAAGAGAAAGCTAAAGTCAATGGACTTGATTCATCTGATTCAAATTTAGTATCTAAACTTGGTAAGGAAATTGTCAAACAAAAATATGGTAATTTATTTCAGATGTATGAGAAAATAGTTGATGAAAACCCATATGAATTGCCTATGAAAATATATCCAGCAGTTCACTATACTATGGGAGGTGTGTGGGTTGATTATAATTTGATGACATCCATTCCAGGATGTTTTGCAATTGGTGAGGCTAACTTTTCTGACCATGGTGCTAATAGGCTTGGGGCTTCTGCATTAATGCAGGGCTTAGCTGATGGTTATTTTGTGCTCCCATATACTATTGGAGATTATTTGTCAAACGAAATTAGTACGGGTGAAATCTCTACGAATCTACCTGAATTTGAAAAAAGTGAAAAAGAAATTATAGATAAGCTTAATAAACTTATATCTAATAAAGGAAAAAATTCTGTTGATTTTTACCACAAAAAATTAGGCAAAATAATGTGGAACAAATGTGGTATGTCAAGAAATGAAAAAGATCTAAAAAATGCAATTACTGAGATTAAAGAATTGAGAGAGGATTTTCATAAAAATGTAAAAATACCTGGCGGATTAAATGAATTTAATGAGCAATTGGCTAAAGCTACTAGAGTATCTGACTTTCTTGAGTTAGGAGAATTATTTGCAATTGACGCTCTAGAGAGGAATGAGTCATGTGGTGGACATTTTAGAGAAGAATTTCAAACAGATGATGGAGAAGCAATAAGAGATGATGATAAATATAAATTTGTATCTGCATGGGAGTTCAATAATGACCCCTCAAAACCAATCCTTCACAAAGAAGATTTGGAATATGAAGATATAGAGATTAAAACAAGGTCCTATAAGTAATTAATAGAAAAGTATTATTATGAAGTTATATCTTAAAATATGGAGACAAGCTAATTCAAATTCACCTGGATCTTTCCAAAATTATGAAATTGAGGAGATAACTCCTGATATGTCTTTTCTAGAGATGATGGATGTTCTCAATGAGAGATTAATTATTGAAGGAGTCGACCCAATTGCATTTGATCATGATTGTAGAGAAGGGATTTGTGGAAGTTGCTCCTTATTTATAAATGGGAGGGCACACGGTCCAGATAAAGGAATCACTACATGTCAATTACACATGAGAAAGTTTAAAGATGGTGATTCAATAGTGATTGAGCCATTTAGAGCTAGCTCATTTCCTGTTATAAAAGATCTCGTTGTTGACAGAACTTCTTTTGATAAAATTCAACATGCAGGAGGGTATATAAGCATTAACACTTCTGGGAACACTCAGGATGCAAATACAATTCCTATAAGAAAAGAAGATGCTGATAATGCGTTTGATGCAGCTACATGTATTGGTTGCGGGGCCTGTGTTGCTACATGTAAAAATGCATCTGCTATGCTTTTTGTGTCTGCAAAAGTATCTCAGTTTTCTTATCTGCCACAGGGTCAAGTTGAAGCAAAAGAAAGAGTTCTTAACATGGTAAAACAAATGGATCAAGAAGGGTTTGGAAATTGTACAAATACTGGTGCATGTGAGGTTGAGTGTCCAAAAGGCATCTCGATTAAAAATATCGCAAGGATGAATAAAGAATTCTTAAAAGCTAAACTTTAGTTTATGGAGTCCCTAAAAGATTTCATTCTATTTAAATCAAAGATCTCATTAAAATCCCAATTTGCTCTAACTTCAAGCTCATTTGTATAGTAAAAAACCGGCTCAGGTTGTCTCTTTTTAAGAAAATCCCCGGTATCCCAAACACCATTATTATTCAGATCTTCAATCAATCTAAATGTATATTTACCCGGCACAATATAATCAAAAGAGTAAGTAGAATTAGATTCTATATTTTTAAATTCTCTGATGACATCCATATCAGAGTCAATTAGTTGAAGAATATATTTTGAGTTATTACTCAGGATGACATCAAGAAAAATATTTCCGTAGTCTTCTAAAGTTTGACTTACAACATTATACTGTATAGAATCATTGTTGCTACCTCTAATATCCTTGATTGCCTTTGGCATAATTACAATGCTATACTTATCTGATGGAGAAACATCAAAACTAAGATCAATCTCATCTAACCGTTTGTTAATACTTGTTGAAAAAGGAATTTTTAATGAGTCAATGTCTCTAACTGTTATTAAAGAATCTTCAATTTTTGCTAAAGGTATATTTGAAGAAATTTTAAAAGACTCATTGAAGTGAATTATATTAACCGTTTTTGCTTTAAAGCTTAGTGAGTCAATTAAACTATCTTTTTTTCTGTCAAACTTAACAGTTGTAAGTTTAGTTGTATCTGATTGAATTAAACTAAAGTTCAGTGAGTCAAAACTATTTTTTGAAAGCCAAAGATTTAAAGTGTCAGTTTCTTTATCTTTTATAAATGCATAATTTACTGAGTCAGGAATATTAGACTCAATTTTAATTTTCTTTGTATCTAATTTCCCATAGAATCCGAATCCAATTTTTTCACTATTAATAAAATGAGGTTTGTCCCATACTATATTTACTTCTTCTTTAAAAAGTTTAAGATTGATAATTGAATCTCTTGGTAAAGTAATTAATGAATCGATAAATCCAATTTTATCATTTAAGGGATTAAAAAGATAATCACTGTTATAGTCCTTCAAGGCAATTAGCAAATATTGCCCTTCTTTTAAATTTTGAAATTTATAATTTGTTGAGTCAAGAGTATTTGAAATGTATGTAGGTTTATCTTGAAAAATTACTGAATCTTTATATAATGAATCTACCCTATATAGTTGAAGTGATATAAAGTCATCAGAATCTTTACTGAATGCATCTTTGGTATTCCCTCTAATGTATAGAGAGTCAATTGTTTCACCTGTAGAAAATGTGTAGCTAAAAAATGTTAGAGGATTATTTTCATTATTATCCTTAATACTATTTCCGAAGTTTACAGTATATGTTGTTTCTGGACTTAGACTATCTAAGAATTTTAAAAAAACCTTTTTTGTAACTCCTGTTAGTGGTTTTATTTCATATGATGATTTTTCTAATGGTGGAGAAATAATTAACTGATCTTGAACTTTATCTAATTTAATCCACTCATCAAACGTTAATCTAATTTCTTCAGAATCAAAATTTATAGAATTTAATTTTGGACTAGCATTTACTAAGACAGGAGGAATACTATCTTGTGGGCCCCCACTTGGAGAACCTCTTTTGGCACATCCAATTACAACAATAAGCGAGAGAAAAACATATATTAAATTCTGCATATAATTAATTCAAATACAAATTAAAGTATTTAAAATAGTAAAAAGAACTATTTTTGCAATATACTCATGGATAAAGACTCTCTAA
>Ga0181592_10004285_pt1 | contig 11816 bp, 9 predicted proteins | sample 071ome_20_FD_133755 | JGI IMG/M metagenome (GOLD analysis project Ga0181592, IMG submission 133755) | Coastal salt marsh microbial communities from the Groves Creek Marsh, Skidaway Island, Georgia - 071412BT metaG (megahit assembly) | ecosystem: Environmental > Aquatic > Marine > Intertidal zone...
CGTGGCCCAGTAAAGAATCCCGAAAGCCACGATCCCCTGCCAGCTCCAGAAGCGAGGCAGCAGGGCAAACGTTGCAAGCACGTGCATCGCCACCATGAACGATGTGGTGCCGCCTTTGAGCTTGCGTTGCTTGCGGGGCAAGGGCTCCCGGGGGGCCATCACCGCTGCGCGCATGCGCAGTTCGCGTTCGGAGGCGGTGGATGCCGGAGAGGTTGTGACCAAGGAGATCTCCACGTGCCGAGAGCGTCGTCAATACCGATGAGTCGGTGTCTTCGAGCGCCTGGCTGGAGAAATGAATGTAGGAGAGCGCTGCATGATGTAGCGAACAGCACGGATTCCAAGCGCTCTTCATGATTTCTCAGCAGCGCGATTCCGAGGAGGCGCAGCGGCGGGCCCAGGCCTTGGTGGCAGCGGCCGCGCAACGGTTGGCACCTCAGGCTGCAGCGCGCACCGCTGCCGTGGCCTCACGGCTGGAGCGGGTGTTGGAGGCCTTCAGGGCTGAGCGCGTGGGCACCCAGCATTTCGCCTCGCTCACGGGCTATGGCCACGGCGACCAAGGCCGTGAGGTGCTCGACCGGGTGTTTGCTCGGGTGCTGGGGGCGGAGAAAGCGGCAGTACGACTGCAATTCGTGAGCGGCACCCATGCCATCGCCGCGGCCTTGTTTGGTGTGTTGCGGCCTGGCGATCGGATGCTGTCAATCACCGGTCGGCCCTACGACACCCTCGAAGAGGTGATCGGTCTCCGCGGCCAGGGCCAGGGCTCCCTGGCCGAATTTGGCGTTGGTTACGACGAGATCGAGCTCACCGCCACTGGCGCTGTTGATCTTGAGGCCCTGGACGCTGCCTTGGCGGTGCCTAGGCGCTTGATTTTGATCCAGCGCAGTTGCGGTTACAGCTGGCGCCCTTCCTTGTCTGTGGAGGCGATCGGCCGGTTGTGCGAGCGCATTCATGACCGCCAACCCGACTGCGTTTGTTTCGTCGATAACTGCTATGGCGAACTGGTGGAGGAGCAGGAGCCCCCAGCGGTGGGGGCTGATCTGGTGGCTGGCTCCTTGATTAAGAACCTTGGCGGCACCATCGCCCCCAGTGGGGGCTACGTGGCCGGACGGGCTGAGTTGGTGGAACAGGCCTGCTGTCGCCTCACGGCACCAGGCATCGGTAGTGAAGGGGGAACCGGCTTTGACCTCCACCGGTTGCTGCTGCAGGGCCTGTTCTTGGCGCCCCAGATGGTGAGTGAGGCTTTGATCGGTGCCGATTTGGTGGCCGAAACCTTTGCCGGCCTGGGTTTTGCCGTGCAGCCCAAGGCCTCCGATCGCCGCAGCGATCTGATTCAGGCGGTGCAGATCGGTAGCGCTGATGCCCTCAAGGTGGTGTGTCGTGCGTTCCAGGCCTGTTCACCGATCGGTTCCTATCTCGATCCAGTGCCCGCCTCCATGCCCGGATATGCCAGTGACTTGGTGATGGCTGGCGGCACCTTCATCGATGGCAGCACCAGTGAATTCTCCGCTGATGCGCCTTTGCGCGAGCCGTTCAATCTGTATGTGCAAGGCGGCACCCACCGCGCCCATGTGGAGCTGGCCCTCGTGCGGGCCCTTGCTGCCCTGCACACGGCACAACTGGTGGATCTGCCTCACACTGGGTGAGGTTTTCGCCTGCTCCCGGCCCCATGGCCTTTGATTTTCCTGCGCAGTTCCGCTTCGCCGACAGCCATGAGTACGCCCACGCTGAGGGCGACCTGGTGCGGATCGGCATTAGCGCCTTCGCAGTCGATCAGCTGGGAGACATCGTTTTTGTGGATTTGCCTGAGGTGGGCAACAGCCTCAGCCGCGGCAGCAGTTTTGGCACGGTTGAGTCGGTGAAAGCGGTTGAAGAGATGTACGCCCCTGTGGGTGGCGAAGTGGTGGAGCGCAACGAGTCGGTGCTGGCCAGTCCGGAGGAATTGCAGAACGACCCCCATGGCAAGGGCTGGCTCCTGGCTGTGAGGGCTACGGATGCTGCCCAGTTGGAGGAGTTGATGGATGCCGCGACGTATGCGGCCAAGGTCGCTGCTGCCTGAGTGGCTTTTTAGAGTTGACGCCTCACGGGTGAGAGCGATTTGACGCAGCACGATCAACGCTCCGGGTCTGCCCCTGCTTCAGCCCAGCTCTCACCCTTTGTTCAACGCCATATCGGCCCAAGTGAGGCGGAGCAGCAGACGATGCTGCAGGCCCTTGGCTACGCCGATCTCGATGCCTTTGTGAGCGCTGTGGTGCCTGGCGCCATTGCGGATGTCGATCCGCCGGTGGGGGCGATGCCCCTTGGCTGCGGTGAAGCGGAAGCCCTGGCAGAGCTGCGCCGTATCGGGGCCCAGAACCGGGTGCAGCGTTCCCTGATCGGCCTTGGCTACTACGACACGGCCACACCGGCTCTGATCAAGCGCCATGTGCTGGAGAACCCGGCTTGGTACACGGCTTACACCCCCTATCAAGCCGAAATCGCCCAGGGCCGTCTGGAGGCGCTGCTCAACTTTCAAACCCTGATCAGCGAGCTGACCGGCCTGCCGATTGCCAATGCCTCTCTGTTGGATGAGGCCACCGCCTGTGCAGAAGCCATGGGCCTCAGTTTGGGGATGTGCAAGCGCCCTGAGGCCCAGCGGTTCTTGGTGGATGCAGCGGTCTTGCCCCAGACCCTGGCGGTGCTCCAGACCCGGGCCGAACCTTTGGGGGTGGTGATCGATCAAGCGGAGCCTGATGCCTTCCGCTGGGATGACGATGTCTTCGGCGTGTTGCTCCAACTGCCTGGGCGTTGCGGACGCCTCTGGGATCCCACGGCGGTGATCGATCTGGCCCACAGCCATGGCGCCCTGGCCACCGTGGCCGTTGATCCGTTCGCCCAGGTGCTGATGGCTCCTGTCGGGGAACTGGGGGCTGACATTGCCGTGGGCAGTGCCCAGCGCTTTGGCGTGCCGATGGGGGCTGGTGGGCCCCATGCCGCTTTTTTTGCCACCCGTGAGGCGTTTAAGCGTCAGGTGCCAGGCCGCATTGTTGGTCAGTCCCGTGATGCAGAAGGTCGCCCTGCTCTGCGCTTGGCGCTGCAGACCCGCGAGCAGCACATCCGGCGCGATAAAGCCACGAGCAACATCTGCACGGCCCAGGTGTTGCTGGCGGTGATGGCATCGTTCTATGCCGTGCACCACGGGCCTGACGGTCTCACCGCCATCGCCCGCCGGTTGGTGCTCCTACGCCGTCAGCTCGAAGCGGGACTCCAGCAACTGGGCTTTGCCGTCCCGGAGGGCTGCCGCTTCGACGGCCTTGATGTGCGCTCGGCCCATGCACCAGCGGTGCATCGACTGGCGTCGGAGCAGGGTTTCAATCTGCGAGTACTTCCCGATGGCGCTGATCCAGCCCATGCGGAGGGGTTTGGTCTCAGCCTCGATGAATGCAGCGACGAGCAGGAGGTGAATGCGCTGCTGGTGCTGCTGGCGAGAGCGGTTGGTGCCGATCCCTTGCCTCCGATGGCCATGGGGAACGCTGCTCAGGATGGGGCAGAAGTACTGCAGCAAGCCCTGCCAGGTGTGCCTCTGCGCCAGAGGGCCTGGCTGCAGCAACCGGTTTTTCAGCGCTACCGCAGCGAAACCGAGTTGATGCGCTACATCCAGCGCCTGGTCAGCCGCGATCTCTCCCTGGTGCACAGCATGATTCCGCTGGGCAGCTGCACCATGAAGCTGAATGCGGCGGCCGAGTTGGCGCCTGTGAGCTGGCATGGCTTTGCGGCACTGCATCCGTTTGCGCCGCAAGACCAGTTGGCGGGCTTGGCACGGATGGTGTCGGATCTGGAATCCTGGCTTGCTGCCCTGACGGGCTTTGCTGGCGTGTCGTTGCAGCCCAATGCCGGATCCCAGGGGGAATACGCCGGTCTGCTGGTGATCCGTGCCTGGCACCGTTCCCGCGGTCAGCAGGAGCGCGACGTTTGTTTGATTCCCACCAGTGCCCACGGCACCAACCCCGCCAGCGCCGTGATGGCAGGTTTGCGGGTGGTGCCGGTGGCGTGCGACGACCAGGGCAATGTGGACCTGGCCGATCTACAGGCCAAGGCTGAGCAGCACAGTCAGCGGCTGGCGGCACTGATGGTGACCTACCCCTCCACCCACGGGGTGTTTGAACCAGGGATTCGCGAGATCTGTGCCTGCGTTCACGCCCATGGCGGCCAGGTGTACCTCGATGGCGCCAACCTCAATGCCCAGGTGGGGCTCTGTCGCCCTGGGGCCTACGGCGCTGATGTCTGTCACCTCAATCTGCACAAAACCTTCTGCATCCCCCATGGGGGTGGAGGCCCTGGGGTTGGTCCGATCGGAGTGGCGGAGCATCTGTTGCCGTTCCTGCCGGGGCATCCCCTGGCGGCCTGTGGCGGTAGCCAAGCCATCACTGCGGTGTCGGCTGCACCCTGGGGTAGTGCCGGCATCCTCCCGATCAGTTGGATGTACCTGCGGCTGATGGGGCCCTACGGGTTGCGTCGGGCCACGGCTGTGGCTCTGCTTGCGGCCAACTATCTGGCCCATCGCCTCGACCCCCATTTCCCTGTGTTGTTCCGGGGTGAGGGGGGGCTGGTGGCCCATGAATGCATTCTCGATCTGCGGGGGCTGAAGCGATCAGCGGCTCTAGAGGTCGATGACATTGCCAAGCGGCTGATGGATTACGGCTTCCATGCCCCCACCGTGAGCTGGCCTGTTGCCGGCACGGTGATGGTGGAGCCCACGGAGAGCGAAAGTTTGGCCGAATTGGATCGTTTTTGTGAGGCGATGATTGCCATCCGTGCAGAAGCGGCAGCAATTGAATCGGGTGTCAGCGATGCCACCAACAATCCGCTCAAGCGTGCTCCCCACACCCTGGCTGCGGTGACGGCGGAGACCTGGGATCGGCCCTACAGCCGGCAGCAGGCCGCCTTCCCCTTGGCCGATCAGCACGACAACAAATTCTGGCCCTATGTGGCCAGGATCGATAACGCCTACGGCGATCGCAATCTCGTCTGCACCTGTCCATCCGTTGCAGAGCTGGCGGATCTGGAGCCTGCGCGGTAAATTTTCACCGAAATCGAAAAAATACCTTTCGATTTTTTCTGCAGAACGAAAAGTGTTTCCACACTGTTCGGCATCTGCTCTACGCAGGGGGGACATGGCCATCAAAACCACCACACCGGAACTTCCCGGTTGTCTTGAATCAGCATTGGAGCGGGGCCATACCCTGCAGGTTGAAGGGACAAATGTTGTGCGGGTTCCCTTCGGCGTGCGTCAGCCCCGTCGGCAACGTCCGGATCGTCCTGACACCTGGGCGACCCTGGTCATTCCCTTCCAGGTGATGGATTCACCCACGCCTCCTCCCCAAGCCGCCTGAGGCCTTCTGTTCTGATCAGCCTGGGGTCAAGCTCGCGGGCTGATCAGGACCACTCGAATCGATTAGGCCGTTTGAATCAAGCTCTGTTCCTGGGAGAGTTTCCAGTCGACCAGCGCTTTCACATCCTCCAGCGAGCAGGTGGGTGTGCGGAATGGCATCACGGTGATCGGGCTGCGCTCGGGGCGCACGATCCAGGAATGGTCGATCTGCTCCAGCAGCACGAAGCCCTGATAGCGGATGGTGAGGGTTTTGATGTCGGCGGATCTCCTCATGAGATGCGGCTCTTCAACACATCGCTATTTCAGGGCGCAAGATCTGGTGTGGGGGAAGATTTCCCGATCTCTTTGGGATCGTGTGACTGCTTGTCACCATGGCCAGCCAGAAAGGCGGTTTATTCAGTGCCTGACAAGGGTTTGAGAGTGACTTGTTGTTCTCTTTGATACCAATGTCATGAACCTTGATGGTGATCAGCGTGCTGCTGGCCGCTAGGGATGGGGTCTCGTGCCGGCGGCGGCCTCAGGCCAGGGCGAACAGCAGCAGATCGCAGCCATTGCTGGCGCTTTGCAGGCTGCCCATGGGGTGATTCGGGCCCAAGCCGATGCCATCGCCACGGCTGAGCTTGATGCTCGTGTTTGCAGCTGTGCTGCTCAGGTCGGTGTTTTGACGTACAGCGCTGTCCAGGGTGGCGCTGCCATCGATCATCTGGAGCCAGGCACTTGTGTGGCCGAGGGCGGGCAGCTGCAGAGTGGTGCCGTTCTTGGGCTGGGCGCGCCACAACCGCACGGGCCGGGCGATGGCCATCACGCCGGTTTGATCCGGTGCAATCAGTGGTGTCCAGCCATCGCAGATGGCGATTTGGCGTTGCTCGTAGCTCGGCGGCAGGTTCTGCTCCTCAGGCTCGATCCAGATTTGCAGCAACCGGCAGGGTTGGTCACCCTCATTCAGTTCGCTGTGCACGATGCCCGTGCCGGCGCTCATGCGTTGCACATCTCCGGCGCGAATCACACCGCTGTTGCCCATGGAATCGCGGTGGTTGAGTTGGCCCTCCACCATCACGGTGATGATCTCCATGTCGCGGTGCGGGTGCATGCCAAAGCCTTGACCTGCCGCAATCACGTCGTCGTTGATCACCCGCAGTGGCCCAAAGCCCATCCAGTCGGGATGGTGATGGCCGGCAAAGGAAAAGCTGTGCCAGGAGTCGAGCCAGCCCCGCTCGCTGTGGAAGCGTTCGCCGGCGGGGCGAAATAGGGGGGTGGACGTGTTGGGAGTCGTGGTCTCGGTCATGGTTCCTGCAGGTCTGGGTACTGCTGACTTGAGCTCAGAGCTGGAGCGGAGCCATCTGCAGTAAGCGTTGGAGCAGGTCGTGGATGCTGTCGTCTTTCGCTGGTTTGGTGTGATTGCTCAGCAGCTGTCGGCCGACGACCTGCGCTCCCAGGTGGGTGAGCTGGATTCGCAGCGACAGCAACAGTTCCATGCCGCCACCTCCAGAAAACGTGGCGATGGCCACTGGTCTGCCGTTAAACAGGCTGCGGAAGTCGTCCCCTTGCACCGAGAGCCAGGCAATCGCGTTCGTGAGGCAGGGGGGGATGGAGCCGTTGTACTCCGGCGCGCAGATCACCCAGCGCTGGGCATCGATCAGCTGCGTTTGTAGGGGGGCGATCGCTGCTGGTGTGCTGCTTTCTTGGGCTCTTGGGGTGAAGAGGGGGAGGTCGATTGTGGTGAGATCGAGCACCTCTGCGGTTTGCCCCAAGGCTTTGGCCTGCGCAGCGAATCGATCCGCCAGCTTGAGGTTTTCGCCGTTGCTGGCGGCGATCACCAGCAGGTCGGGGGAAGGGGCTGTCATCGCAACGGGGGTGGCAGGGCTCGAGTTGAAAAGCATCGTGCAGCAGGGGAGTGGGGCGGGGCAAGGCCGCTCTCCTGTCCCCTGCGGGTCGGTGGTTATGCAGTTTTCAGTTCAGCTTCCCGGTAAGGCACAAAACTGGCCTTGCGTGCACCGCAGATCGCGCATTGCCAGTCGTCGGGAATGGCTTCAAACGGCGTGCCGGCTGGGATGCCGGAATCGGGGTCGCCTTCGCTTGGGTCGTAGATCATTGAGCACAGCTTGCAGATCCACTTGCCGGGCACGGGTTCGGAGGCTTCGCCTGCCGTTCCTTTGCCCTGAAAGGCCTGCAGGGCAACGCCATAGCGCTCGGCGTGGTGCTGCTCGATCGGAGCCAGCAGGCCGAAATTTTTGGCAGCGGTGCGAAAGATGCCGGCGTGTTCTTTCGACTCATCGATCTGCCCGTTGAATTCCGCTTCAGCACCCCCATCCCGGTCGCTGCGGGCCTGGGCCGCAAATTCTGGATACATGGTGGTGAACTCGTAGGTCTCACCTTCGATGGCCAGTTCCAAGCAACGGCTGAGCAGGGCCTGCTTCTCGGCGTCGCTCAGGCTGGCGGGATCGTTCACCACCAGCTCGGGATGGAGTAGGCGGAAATGGGCAAAGGCGTGCTCGGTTTCCTGGGCGGCGGTGTCGCGGAAGAGTTTGGCGAGTTCGGTGTGACCCAGCTTCTTGGCCACGTCGGCAAAGAAGAGGTATTTGCGGTTGGCCATGCTCTCGCCGCCGAAGGCGGCCTCGAGGTTGGCGTGGGTGTTGGCGTTGGACAGGTCCATGGCAGATCGTTGTCGGTGCACCCATGCTAACCCAAACTCGTAATGAGTATGAGTTAGGGCGCGGGTGGAATTGATGGGTTTCGGGTCGTGTGTCGTTTGTTGGCTCCCCCCCTTTTTTTAAGCGTCGTGGCTCAGTAGTTGGCGCCGCTCCGGCGTTGATGCACGGCGGTGGTGCCCTCGCTGTCGAGTAGGCCGCCGTGGGCCACTTCGGCGTAGATCAACCAGTGATCGCCACATTCCATCCGTTGCTTCACTTCGCCTTCAAGCCAGGCGAGGCCATCGGGGAGCAAGGGCTGGTCGTTGGGGCTGGCCTCGAGATCGAGCCCGCTGAAGCGATCGGCGCCCGGGGCGAAGGGCTGGAGAAACTGTTTCATCGGTCCGCTTTCGCGCCCTTCCGCCAGCACGTTGAGGGCGAAGCGATCGCCCTTGTGCAGCAGGGCTTCAACAGCTCTGTCTTTGGCCACCGCCACCGTGATTCCCGGAGGAGTGAAGCTGGCTTGGCTCACCCAGCTGGCCACCATGGCCCCGCTCAGGGCAGCATCGCCCTGTCCTTTGCGGGCTGTGAGCACGCAGAGGGATCCGACCACACGGCCAAGGGCTAAGACCGCCGGATCGCTGCGGCTTTCGCTCAGGCCGCCGGCACTGCGGCGCTGCTGTTTGCGTTGTTCCCGCTGCAGGTCACGGGCGAAGCGGGTGCCGGTCTCCTCCAGGGTGCGCACGGTGGCGGCATCCGGGCTGAATTTGATCCGGATCGGGTCGAAGCCGAAGCTGAACCCCCCATCCCGCAACTTGCTCTCCAGCAGGTCGAGGGCTTCCCCGCTCCAGCCGAAACTGCCGAACACGCCCACCGGTTTACTGCGGTCGCCCTCCGCCAGCACTGTGCCTAAGGCCGAAACGATCGGTGTGGGGGCGTGGCCTCCCAGGGTGGGGGAGCCGATCAGGATGGCGTCCGCCCCGCGAATGGTGGCCACCAGTTCATCGGCAGGGGTGAACTCACAGTTGAGGCTGTTCACCCGCACGCCGGTGCGGCTCACCCCTCGAGCCAGGGCATCGGCGATGGCGGCGGTGTTGCCGTAGGCGCTCGCAAACAGCAAAGCCACGTTCAGTGCCGCCTTCTGTTGGCTTTCCCCCCAGCGGCGATAGTCATTGAGCAGACTGCGCCAGCTCGCTTCGATCGCCGGGCCGTGGCCGGGGGCGATTGTGCGGATGTCGAGCTCTTCGAGCCGTTCCACCACCGCATCCACCTGGGCGGCCATCGGCGCCATCAGGGAGTCGTAGAAATGCCGACGTTCTTCTTCGGTGGCACTGCGGTTGGTTTCGGCCCAATCGGCGGTGCACACATGGGCGGAGAAGAGCTTGTCGCTCATCAGCAGGCCTTCGCTGGTCTCGAAGGCGAGCAGGCCTCCGGGCCAGCGGGGGGTGGGGGCAGGCAACAGCTCGAGGCTGTGCCCATGGCTGAGGGGCAGGGTCTGCTCCTGACGGATCACCTGCAGGGGCGGGAGCGCCGGCAGTGGCGGCCTGTCGTCAACCTCACCTGGCGGCAAGGGCTTGCGCTGAAGCCAGAGCTCGTCCAGCAATTTCGCCCCAGGGTTGGAGCAAATCAGCGTCAGCTGGGGATAGCGCTCGGCCAGGGAGCGCAGCAGCGCCACCCGGTTGGGGTTCACGTGGCCCACCACCACCAGCAGGGTGGAGCAGTCGTTGCCAAGCGCTGCCGTTAAGGCAGGAAGAAACACATCGGCGTAGGCGGCCCCTGGGGGGTGCACCAGCACCGCTGGCTGCTGGTTGCCCTCCTGATCGGCACCGGCAGCGAAGAGAAAACTGTTGGCGGTGCTGCCCCGTTCAAGGGCATATTCGAGTTCAAAACGCAGCCGCTGGGGGCTGAGGCCGCGAAGACTGACGAGCCCCTCACTCACCGGAAGGCTGATCATCTGACGATCGCCTGCAGCCTGGGTTTGCATCGATGCTGCCGTCATTGGGCTTGATCCTCGTTCATTGGTCAGCTGGCCAGGGCTCCTGTCATGAGCATTGGCCTGGATTGATGCACGCCATCTCAGGGTGCAGGGCTCCGGGCCTCAGGCGTGATCCCGGCATGCCAGATGGCGGGGATGGGCACGCGTCACGGCGAGGGGCCTAGTAGTGGTTGCCAACCTTGCGGTGGTGCACTGCGGTCACCGCTTCGGTGTCGGCCACATTGCCCTGCTCCACCACGGCATAGATGATCCAGTGGTCAGGACCCTCCAGCCGCTGCTCCACGCGGCAGCCCAGGTAAGCCAGGGCATCGCCCAGCACCGGGCCGCCGTCGGCAACGCCCTCCAGCACATTCACGCCTTCAAAGCGATCGGCGCCGGGGCGGAAGCGCTTGAGGAAATGGCGCAGCAGTGGCTGGTGATTGTCTTCGCGCAGCACGTTGAGCACAAACCGGTCACCCACCTGCATCAGGGCTTCGATGGCCCGGTCTTTGGCGACGGCCACCGTGAGGCCCGGGGGCGAGAAGCTGGCCTGGCTCACCCAGCTGGCCACCATGGCACTGCGGCGCAGGCTTTCTCCATCACCCTGGCTGGCGGTGACCACATAGAGGCCACCGCTGAGGCGCCCCATGGCTTTGTCGAGATCGCCATCGAGGCTCTTCATCGCCGCGATCGTTTTCTCGCGGGTGAGCAGCTGGCCGAGATCGGTGCCGGACTCTTCGCAGCGCTGGTAATCCGCTCCGGTGGGCAGCTGGCGGATGCGCAGGGGGGCAAAGGCTTCCTTCTGGCCCTGACTGCGCAGCTGGTTGGCGACGGCATCGATTGGTTCATCATCGCCACCGAACGCGTCATAGACGCCCACCCACTGTTTGCCGTGTAGGGCCGCCAACAGGGTGCCGATGGCGCTTTGCAGATCACCATCGGGGTTGGCCGGCCAGGTGGGCACCACCACTGCCTTGGCTTCGCCGATCAAGGCGGTGAGTTCCTGGGGATCGGTGGCCCGCAGGTCCACCAGCTGCACCTGGGCCTCGGCTTTGCCGATGCCGTGGGCAATGGCTTGGCTGATGCGATCGGAGAAGCCGTATTGGCTGAGATAACAAACAGCGGCATAGCTTTCGCCTTTGCTGCGCTGACCACTCCATTCGCGGTAATCACTGATCCAGTGCTGCAAGTGCTCCCGCAGCAGCGGGCCATGGCCCACGGCGATGGTGTTGATGGCCGGAAGACCGTCCATCCGCTTGAGGGCCTGCAGCACGCTGCGGGCGTTTGGCCCCATCAGGCAGTCGTAATAGAAGCGAAAGTCGGGGGCGATGGCGCCCGGATCGTTGTCGAAGACGGCGTCGGAGCAGTAGTGAAGACCGAAGGCATCGCAGGTGTAGAGGATGCCGCTGCCGTGGTCGAAGGAGAAGATTGTGTCGGGCCAGTGCAGGTTGGGAGCACTGAGGAACTCGAAGCGGTGATGCACACCGCTGTCAGGGTTGATGCCGAGATCCAGCTCTTCGCCGCTTTTCACGGCCCGTGACTTGAAGGGCCGGTGCACCTGGTTTTCCAGGAACTGAATCGCCACTTTCGACGCCACGATTTCCACATCGGGGTTCAGCTCCAGCAGGTCGCCGATCAGGCCGGAATGATCCGGTTCGGTGTGGCTGACGATCAGCACATCGATGGCTTTGGGATCGATCTGCTCTTGCAGTAGGGGAATCCAGGTGTCGCGGAATTTGGCGTGACTGGTGTCGATCAGCGCTGTGCGCTCACCTCGCACGAGAAAGCTGTTGTAGGTGGTGCCGTTGCGAAGGCCAAATTCGATGTCAAAGCGGCTGCGGTCCCA
>Ga0181592_10004297_pt1 | contig 11809 bp, 18 predicted proteins | sample 071ome_20_FD_133755 | JGI IMG/M metagenome (GOLD analysis project Ga0181592, IMG submission 133755) | Coastal salt marsh microbial communities from the Groves Creek Marsh, Skidaway Island, Georgia - 071412BT metaG (megahit assembly) | ecosystem: Environmental > Aquatic > Marine > Intertidal...
AAAAACGCATTTATGTAGGTAAATCGGGTACTTTGCCCAAATTTACACACAAAAAAGCCGGGGGCTTTCTCCCCGGCGTCTTTTTACATTTTCAAAAATTTATTATTGTCCCTTCTTTGCCTTATATGCGAGCGTTGCACGCATTGCTTTGGTGAATGCTTCTTCATCTGGCAGCTCATACGCCAGTTCTTTCTTAGCAGAAGTGACAAAATCACGTACTGCTAACGAATCTTCTCCACCTTCCGCCATTTTCATGGCCTTATTTTTAATCGCCTCCAGGGCTTCGACCCTTTTTTGGCGGATACCGGCTTCCATTCCTGGTGCAGATCACGTATTCTTTAAATATAACGCCTCTATTTCTTGGATTTTCCAAGAATAGAATGTTGAAAGGAAATTATTCCGTCAATAGTAAAAAATAAAAATGGATCCGTCAGCTCTTAACTCTTTAATGCTGGGTCAATCTGCCATGGACTGGCATGAACGGCAAAAACAAGCAGAAAGCGGCGGAATAATGGACACTTTGGGCAAAGTTGCCCTTGGAGCAGGCTTAGCAGGTGCTGCTTTGTACGGTGCCAAGCGTTTAGGCGGTACTGTCGACTTAAGTGGCGTTGATCTTGGGAAATTACGCCGTAAAGTCTCGGGTTTTGTTGCACCAAAAGGTGAAACCCCTGGCACGCCACCCCCATCTCGTCCTGCACCTACTACTTCAGTAGAGCGTCTCCAAAATATTGAAGAAGTTACCCGTGCTGCACGTGCAGAACGTCCGCAAGGCGTTTCTTTGGTTGATACAGAGCGTCGACGCATGTACGCCAAGATCGAAGAACCTCCTGTTGGGTGGGAACAAGGCGCACGTCCTATTCGTGAAATTGCTCCAACTTCCTCTGCTGCTTCACGAAAAGAGGTTTATGAGGCTATTGCAGATAAACCTGATGAAGCAGTACCGTACGTTTCAATTCCAGGAATGGAAAGAGACGTTCGCGTAACGCTTACCGATCCAAGAACGGGTGAAATTTTTAAAAGCGGAAAAAGCCCTGAAAGCTTCAAAGAGACGTACGTAAAACTGCACGGCACCCCTGGAACTTTTGCTGAATTTAGCCAAAAAGCTTCTGTGCTTCAAAAAGAAGTAAATACTGCACAAGCCGCAGCTCAAAGCGACTTTGGCCCTCAACAATACTTTAAGTCCCAACAGTACGTTGAAGCTGACAACTTAGTTGATCAACACCAGGTTAAAGCCCTGGGACGCATCGACCAAACTGTCAATGCCATCGACACGGCTGAAGATCAAATGACTGGCCGTGTTCGCCAGCAACTTCAACGTAATGAAGATGTAAACCTTAATGCTGTTGACCAGCTAGAAGATGTAACTGGCAGTATTGATATTGCAGCTTCTCAGTTTGAAGATGGTTTGCCTACTGACCAAGCTGAAGGTATTACTCGTCCTATTACCGCACAAGAACAAGCAGATCTTGCCAAACAAGAAATGATTGTTCGACGCCAGGAGCTTGAAGCACGCGGTTTTCGCCCTGGAACTGTAAGGTTTGAACGAGCACTTGCCGAGCCTTTCCGTACTTCTGCTTCTACACAAATGCGTGGAACTGGAGCAGTGGAAACCGCTTTGCCTGCTGGACCGATTCGCGGAACTGTAGAAGCCGTTAGTGCATCTGAATATTTGCCTGAAAAAAGCGTTTTAAATGTTGGACCACAAGCTGAAGTTACTTCAACGGCAGCAGGTACTTCAATTCGTGGCGCAGCACCTAGCTATCAAACTGTTCCCTCTAAGGAAGAAACTCGCCAACTGTTTGGCACTCCTGAGCCTTTAGTGCCAGGTGCACCTAACGAGATGGGTCCTGACTTCCCTGGCAGTGCACGTGTTCGTGGCGTAATGCCTGAACTTGAAGCAGGCGAACAATTATCTAAACAAGAAATTGTCTATGGTGCTTTAGATCGACCGGTTGCACCTGAGGCTCCAGGCGGAAGTGCGGGGATCGGAGTACATGGGATTGAACCAGGTTATGTCCCTGGTGCAATGAGTAAAGTAACAGGTGAATACAGTGCAGCAGCTTCTCGTAAACCAACGTATGTTCCAGCCTGGTTACAAAAAAGAGAAGCGGCAACTGGCTTTGAAGCTCTAACGACTGAGCAACTTGCTTCAGGTGCAGAAAAAGCACGTGGTGGACGCATTAAACAGGCTTTTGAGTCTGAGCTTGGTCGCCGTCAAACATCAAAAGAAGCCTTAGCATTTTCTGAAATCGCACGCAGAGCAATCATTGAAGGGCGTGATATTCCTTCTGCATTCAAAGCTTACGGCGTTGAGCTTTCTCCAGCTCAAGGTCCTCGTGAAGCCTTTGGTCGTACAACACAAGGCGTCCGTGCTATTTCTGAGGCTCAAGAACCTAAACTAAGAATAGCAAGTCCAGAAGACTGGCAAAAACAACAGGCCCGTCGTCGAGGTTTGATTTAATTATGTCTGAAAAGAAAAAGAAAGATAAAAAGTGGATTCAAGGCATGGAGATGAAGGAAGGCGCCTTCACTGCCAAAGCTAAGAAGCGTGGCATCACTACCGCACAACTTCAGGAGAATGTTCTGGCTAATCCTGAAAAGTACGATGAAAAAACAGTGAAGCAAGCCAACCTTCGTAAGACGCTGGTAGGATTAAAAAAGAAGAAAAAAGAGAAAAAGTCTGAGGGCTGATGGCTAAAGATTCCAGGTTAGATCTAGGCCGTTACATCCAAAATCCTTTCAATCGCCGTGGGCAGATTCCCAAGCGTTTGGATTTTGATGATCTGTTCCGTGCCAAGCCGGAAACAGGCGACTATCCCTGGAACCCATCCCGCTTTAATGAGCGTGATCTCCTCAAGCGTTCAATGACCCGAAAGGTTACTTTGAACCCAGACCTCAATTTTGTTGGCAACTCACCGTTCTTTGATAACAATCAAGATGTTGAAGCTGGGTATGAGTTATTTGAGGGTTTGGGACGTTTTAACCGTCCTATGGATTATGACTTTAATGAAGGCCGAGCACGTACTGAGCAACGCCCTCAAAGCCAGCCTGACTTTAATCCGCAGTGGATGGAAGCTTACAAAATTAGTCCGACGTTAAATCCGGGCAAGATGGCAAAAAATCCGATGCCACGCCTTCGTAATCCCGACCCCAATGGCTATCTGATGGCGATGGCCGAACGTCGCGCTGAAAATGAAGTGGAAGATAAACCGTCCATAGCACAGTTACTTGATCGGGAAGGTCTCATCCGAGCTGAACAGGCTAAGGCAGAGGAGAGGGTGGGAGAGGAGACTGCGGATGAATCCGAGGTCGAAACCAACGTTTCTCCTGGCAAAACTCAAGAGTAACCAGGGATAAAATACAAATAGTGCACTAAATAAAATGATACAGCTTGCGGGTAGGTTAGCAACCCAATTAAAGAATACACCGCAAGTTCAACGTTTTCTTGCTGGTGGTGGGAAGGAGTTGATTTCTTCTTCCATACCCGGTGCGGTGATGACCGGCGGTTTGACAACTTTAACCACAGGTAATCCCTTAGCGGGACTTGCGGTTGGTGCAACTGACCTTGCGGCTAGTTCTGCTATTGCCCGTGGTCTCGGCAGTCAATCCCTTGCTAAAGGCTTAGAAAAAGTAGGTCTTGGCAAGTTGGCACCAAAGCTTGCTGGTCGTTATGAAACCGTTAGCACTAAAGGTGTCCAACAACAACGCTATGCACCAAGCACTGCACAGCAGATTGGCATGGGCGTAGGCAGTGTTGGTGCTGCTGTCGCAGTTGAACCAATGTTCTTGCGCGGTGTTATGCCACCAAACTTTGAACAGCTGATGAATGAAGCAGCTGCTGTTGAAAGTCAAGCTTTAACTTCTGATCAACAACTTCTTCAACGGGAGCTGATTAATCGGATGCAAAGCAACCAAGAATTATCCCCTGGTACGTTATATCAACTACAGGGATTGCCTCAGGCAAGTATTGATCCCTATGGCTTAAGTCGCGGAGGTTTGTGATGGCACCTAAACTTGCAGCTATTGACAGCCTGACCGGATTCTTCCAAAACCGTCTTGTTCAACCTTTAAAACAAGGCGCAGGTATTGCGTCACAAATCAGTAAAGAAGTCAAAGAGCAAGCTGGTCCTGCAGGTGATTACGCTCGTTATTCCATGTTTTCGCCTAAATTTCCTGGGCGTTTAGCAGAAAAAGGTATAACACCCGGTGAAACACCAGTTCAATTTCTTGGCGCTTATGCAACCAGGGTAATGGAGGACATTGGCTCTGATTCTTCTCGTCAAGTTTATTGGCGACATAACCATCCAATGGCACTGGCTGATCGTGTTGTTGAAAAAGTTGCAGGAAAAACATATCGAGATTTGGATCCAACCCAAAAAGCTGCAGTAGGCCTTGCTGTAGGAGCGCCTGTTGTTGCTTCTCTTGGCCATATGGACCTCACTAATCCCGGTGAGTTGTTCCGTCCTAAGGGATATGCTCAAAGCTACGCCGAGAAGGGCTCAGAGGATCGCAGAGAGACCGCTCAACCTGGCCTTGAGTTTGTTGAGCGTGTTGTTCTTGGTCGCCAAGGCCGTCCCCTGAAGTACGAAACTGCTAAACAAGATATTCCTGATTTAACCCCTGAACGATATGGACGGGTTATGCGTAGTACTTACCAAGATAAGGGTCTTACTGGCCTTGGTCTTATTAAGTTCACGCCAGAAAATATCCAAGGTGTGCCAGAGGCTCGAATTGTTGGTTTCCCTGTAGGGCTGCAGTCTGCTGGCGCTTTGGCTGGAGGCACGCTTGCGCTTCGTCAGGCCTTAAAGGAACCTGTGCAACCTACTCAGTTAGGTCTTGCGGGCATTGCTGAAAATGTTGCTACACAATCAAAACTTAAACCAACAGGTCGTCGTGCCTTAGGTGTTGCAGGTATGACGCTTGCGGGTTCTTTAGCTGGTGCATTGACAGGCAACCTTGCCAACCGTGTAATTGCAAGTGCACAAAACAATCCTGAAAAACTGCCTTCTACTTACGAATACCAGCAAGGTATGTAGGCTGATAAAATTAAACTAAATAAAGACTGTTTGGACGTTAGTCTTATGGCATACGCGGCAGAGGGAACTTACGGGCCTCCTGGTATTGGTGGTATTGATTTCCAAGATTTAATTAACCAGCTTAAAGGCAAAGCAAAAGGCGCCGGTACTGCTGTTGCTGACGCAGCCACGACTCCCCGTGGACGCATGGTTGCAGGTGTTGGTGCTCCAATTGCTTATGGCGTTGGCAGCCTTACTCAAGGCAATATTGCACAGGGTGTCGGTGAGATCGGTGGCGGCGTTCTTGGCTCTCGTTTAGTTGGCGGCATTGCAAGCGGCTTAGAAAAAGGCGGCGTACGGGGCAAACTCCTTGGTGCAGGTGTTCGCCTTGCTGGTGGCTTGCTCGGCGGCGCTGTTGGCGGTGGCCTTCTTAGCGGCACTGCTAATGCAGCTGAAAATCTTGCTGGTGCTGTTACCCGTGGTCAGATGGCCCGTGGTGAATCTCCTGGAGTTATCCCCGGCATCGGTGGCAAAGGAATCGAAGGCATGACGATGCAAGATATTCAGACTCTTGCAATGCTTCAGCCCAAAGTTGCTGAGCAGCTGATGCCCACGTATAACAAAATGCGTGATGCTGACATGAATCGTCAGATGCAACTGAATCAACAGCTTGGTCAGCTGACCGGTGCTTTGAACCAGCAGAAGTACATGGCTCAGCTTGCAGGTGGTGCTCAGTCTGAAGCGGGTGCAACGACCCGCAGCATTTTGACCGCAGCTAATCCTTATGCTCAGTCCGCCTTCCAATACAGGGGTTGATCATGGGTGAGTTTTCTTTAGCCGGTAAATATCCATTTTTAATGGATCCTTCTTTCAAGGATCTTTCTCCTGAGCTGCAAAAGCAAGTATTCGCAGGAGAAACAGCTGGTGCAGAAACCCGTGAACTTGGAAACATCCTTCGAGAAATGAGGGACCCTGAGTTTATGCGTCAACAACTGCAGGTTGCTTCTGAGTTCGATAAAGAACGGATGAAAGAAGCCGGAAAGTACAAGATGCTTTTTGAACTTCCCGATAAAATTATCCAGGCAGCCACTCTCCCTGGACAGCTTGCAGCAGAAGGTTCTCGTGGCATTGCTGCATCCATGATGCAAGCTGGACAACAAATTCCTCAGCTTGTTGGTTATACTCCGCGCAATTCATATAGCTACACCCCTACTCGTTACTTTTAGCAACTTAAGTTAAACTGAGGTATAAAGCATGGGCGCTTTAGGAATTGGAAAAGATTATTTCCAAAACACAAGCACAAGCAATGTTTCGGATCCAGTTTCTTCTTGGAGCTTTTCCGGAGCGCCCGAAACTGGCCAATCTGGAGGAGGCATGGCATTTGATCCCGTTACTTTAGGTTTAGGCGTTGCCAATATTGGCGCTGGCCTCTTTACCGCAGGGCGAGCAAATAAAACTCGTCGCGATATTGCCAACGCTCAAATGGCAGCAGCTGGCGACCAACTTCGCTGGCAGACTGCCCTTGCTCGTGAAACAGCAAAGGGCGGTTTAGCTGGTGATATTGCCAATCGAGTTTTTGGCTCCACCGTTGCGCCAGATCTTGAGTTTGGTCGTCAACGGGAAGCAGCCATGTTTGCTGCAGGTCCCCTGGGTGAGCGCCAGCTTGCTTTAGGCATTGAAGGCAAACGCCGTGAGATGGGCCTACAAGGCTCTGCAGAAGCCAAGAAGCTTCGCCAAGAAAGCCGTAGGGCTGAATTAAAGCAAGCCTTGGCTGAGCGCCAGGGGCAGATGGCTGGTATGTTTGGCCGCATCGCTCCCGTCGATGTAAGTACTTTATTTGTGTAGGAGTTAAATCATGGGTGGCGGCGGAACTACGGTTCAATACCAATCTCCAAATATTCCAAAGGATGACACCTTTGAGAAGTATTTGTCGTACCAGCAAGGTCGAGAAGAAGCTGCTGAGCGCCGTGCCCAGCAGGAACGTGCAGAAGCCGCTGCTAAAGAGGCTGCTCGTAAAGCTTCCGCTGAATCTGCATACGGTGGACTTCGTACTGGCATTGAGTCCCAGCTTCGTCAAGGTTTAATTAGCTACAGCGATGCCACCGGACAGCTTCGTGATTACGCTGCCAAGTATGACCTGACTCCCAAAGAGTCGGATGTTGCTGATCTTACCAAGATGTACACGGAAGAGCTTCTTCCGGGTCGTCGTGCTACCGGTATTTCTGCTGCATACGAAGAGCTTCTTGGTCGTCAAGCAACCGAAGAAGAGAAGAGCAAGTCCCTGGAACGCTTCCAGCAGGGCTATTACAGCTCTGTGCAGGACCTGAAGGACTCCCTGGTTAAGAGTACCGAATATCAAGACAAGTTCAATCAGAGCTATCTTGATAATTACTACGACACGATGTTCGGCAAGCAAGCCACTGATGAGGCTGGCAAGAAAACCGGACAGCGTACTTTCACTTTTGACAAATCCTTACTGCCTACCTACAAGGGCTCGGATCTTGAAAGCCGTGCTCAAATTACAACTCCTGAATTTGCTGATAAGTTCACGGGAACGCCTGCGGAAATCGAGTCTCAGCTCCAAAATGTTCGTGACACTCGTCAATACCTTTACAGCGCTGGTTTAACCAACCTCCAGGGTGAGATTGACAAAGAAACCCAGAAGCTGAAAAACGAAGGCGCCAAAGAACTTCAGAAGGTGAAATCACAAGGTGATATTTATCAATCCCTTGTTGGCTCGTTCTCTTTCTAAGAGAATGTGCTTGGTATAATTACTTTAGTCAAACGTAAGTTACATGACCTCCTCCGTTCCTACCGGCCAATCCGGAACCGAAGATTACTTCGATATCAATAAGTTCGAAGAACTCCTCAGCCGCCTGGAATCCTCCAAGGGTCGTCAGCAGCGTCAGAAGTCCCTCGAGGGCCGTCGTGACATCTTTGCTGGTGGTCTCGCTTCCATGATGAGCAACTTCTGATTTTTTCTTGTAAGATTTCTTAGTCATGACTAGCAGTGTTCCCGCAGGACAAGTCGATGTCGACGATTGGTTCGACTTAGACAAGTATCGTCAAGCTGCTGGCGTGGCCTACGAATTTTCCAAGAAAAAAATGGAGACTGCTGGTGGCGAAGAACGAGAAACCATCGGTAAAGGCGCAGAAGAGCAGCGTACTTCCGCAGAACAGCAGCAGCAGTTCAAGGAGAAGGACGAAGCAAGAGACTACGGTCAGGCCAAACGAGCTTATCGATATTGAGCTTTTTGACACCTGGGTTGACAACCTTGATGCGTCGACCCAGGAGTCATTCTGCGCTTTTGCTTCCGACAACTACTCGGTAATTGAAATTTATCTCTACTCACGCTTCCTTGGATACCAGGGAAGTATTACTGCGTGTGAGCTTTGGGTAAAAGATCATTACCACAAAGCTGATCATCGCAAGAAACTCCTCTTTGAAATCGATGAGATGCAGGAGGATGTCCGCAAGTTGCGGGAAGACGTAGAGATGGGCACGGTTAAACGTGATGCCGGCGTTGCTCGTATTGCCTCCATACAACGTGAAATCCGTGGTCATATCGACCAGGTAGAAAAATACACTTCCATCAAAGACCGCAAAGGCCTACTGATGGCTGGTGCCGATAGGGCAATTCGTGAGTTGATGTTTATCTTCAAGGATGACCCGATTGAGTCTCCTTTGGAAGAAGCTTCAATGAGCGTCTGGGCTCGCATGCAACTCGAAGAATAAATCAAGTTAGGATAGTGTTAAGTCAAATAACTTATATCAATGGGCTCTAAACCTGGTGATATGGCCGATCCTCGCCAACGCCAAATGGCGAGAGAGGGTATGCGTATGCGTCAAGAACGTATTCGTCAACGTAAAGAGCAAGGTGCGCCGAATCAAGCGGGCGCTGCGCCCATGGTGCCTGGTATGCGCCCTGGCATGGCTCCGGTTGCAGGGCAAGAGCAACGTGCCGCTGGTATTTCTTTTGGCCCTGGTCGTGCTATGCGCGTACCTTCTCCTGATAGCCCCGAGTATCAGCAGATGATTGAACGTGTCCGTCGAGGTCAAGGTTAATGGCGAAAGGTAAAATGCCCCCTCAGCTTCTTGAGTACTTCAAGAAAAAAGAAGCAAAGAAGGAAGATGGTACTGAGATGAATGACAAGGAGAAGCGTAAAGCTGCCTTGGACAAAGCTCGTAAGTACAAAGAGCAGAAAGACAAAAAGGATAAGGAATAAGATAGTATTCAGTAAGAACTGAATTAATCTTGTGCCTAGTTATACGCACCTTGCATACCGTAGGAACGCCAAGGCTGCGGCACGAAATCAACAAATCAAACAACCTAAAAACGCCGAAGATCTTAAGCGGGCACGCGAAGACTTTGGCTTTTTTTGTGACTACGTAGCAGATAAACCTCCTGCTGAACACCACAAAAATTGGCACCGGCATTTTGTCACGAACGAAAACAGCAACTGTTTAATCAAGATTGCTGGACCCAACGTTGACCTGCTAGCACCCCGTGGTTCAGCTAAATCCACAGTCTTAGGTCTACTGACTGCTTGGGCTATTGGCATCCACACCCAAGCCAAAATGCCGCTTCAGATCCTGTACTTGTCGTACACGGTTGATATTGCACGTTCTAAGTCGGCAACCATCAAACGGATCATTGAAAGCAAACGGTACCAGGAGGTTTTCCCAACTGTTCGCTTGATGAAGAACGTCACCAGTAATGAGTACTGGTCCATTGATCACAAGTTTGCTGGTATCGACACCACTGGTGATGAACAGTTCACCCTCTGCGCTGCAGGCTTGAAAGGCTCGGTGACTTCGAAACGTTCGCACCTGGTCATGATTGATGACGCCATCAAATCAGCTGCGGACATTTCAAACCCTGACATCCGAAAGCAGATGCAGGACAACTGGAACGCCGTTATTGCACCAACCATGTTTGAAGGCGCCAGGGCAATCTGTCTTGGTACCCGTTTCCGTCATGACGATATTCATTCCACAACATTCAACGAGCAAAACAACTGGAGTCAGATTGTTCTATCCGCCATCCTCAATAATCCCGTTACTGGTGAGGAGGAGTCTTATTGGCCGGATATGTGGTCACTGGATTACCTAAAGGAAAAGAAGAAGCAAGCACCTATTGCTTTCTCCTTCCAGTACATGAATCAGATCGTCAGACAAAACGAGCTGTCCCTGGCGCCGGAGCTGATTGTTAAAGCGGAGATCTCAACTGAATTCGATACCCTCGGCGTTGGGGTTGACCTTTCTGCTGGCACAAAAGAAAAGAATGATTACACGGTAATGATCTTGGGCGGTCGCATTGGCGACCGTATACACATCATCGATTACAGAAGGATTCGTGTGATGGGCAACCTTGAGAAACTTGATGCGCTCAAGGAGCTTCTGAATGACTGGTCAGTGCTGGGCCAAGATGCAAATGGCCACTACTTCCCGACCTACTCAACGTGTGACATTTGGTCAGAAGCTGTCCAGTACCAGGCTTCCTTGGAAGCAGACTTCAAGCGGGTTTGCCTGAACAATGAAGGTCTCTACAACTTGATTTGGCATCCAGTGAAGGGCTTCCGTGCAGACAAGCTGGCACGATTCCGTGGAATCATGGGCATGTTTGAAGACCGGAAGATTATCTTTAACCGTTTCCGGAACTTCACTAATCTCTTCGAGGAACTCACAAACTTCGGTGTAAGTAGTCATGATGACTGCGTTGACGCTCTCGTTTGGTTGGTGACAGGATTAGCAAGAAAGGGTCAGCTTCATCTTGATTACTAGCCCTTAGAATTTTAAAAAAAGGAAAAACGTTTTGTCGTGGGTCCAGAATACGTAGCCATAGCGTTAACTGCTTGTATTTCAGCGTTAACAGGCGGTTCTTGGGTTGCAAACCGCATCATGGATCGCCAAAAAGAAAGAATGGAACAAGCTTTTAGTTACATCAGTTCGCAAAAAAGACGGATTGATTGTCTTGAAGATGACCTTAAGCAGTTACCAATTGAATACGTATTAAAAGTGGATTTTCTCCGGGAGATCCAGGAGATGCACGAAAACTTTCGACAGATTAATAATAAGCTTGATAAGCTGATGGAAAAGCTTTTGGCAAAATGAGTTACATCTTGGAAGTACAAGAAGATGTAAACGGTGATCCTTTCATCACTCTTCCCGATGAACTCATCGAAGAATTGGGCTGGATGGAGGGTGACGTACTTGACTGGGATGTACGTTCTAATGGCATTATTCTCACCAAGGTCAACGACCCTTGCGGTTACGAAGTTATAGACGAGTAAAATAAAAAAATCAAGGATAAAAGTATGTATTACGCCGGTGAATCCAATGTCCCTGGTGCTCCGGGCAATCTTTTGGCTGGTGGCCCTAGTTTTGATATCCGTCGTGGATCTGGTGCGCTTGGCGGACGATCTGGCGAACAGCTACGCCGCCTTTATGAAGGCGGTACGCAACAAAATGAAAAACTGAACGAAGAACTACGTCAGCGCGGGATTATGCCTGGTGGCCCTCAGCTTCCTCTTGCTTTTGGCGCTTTTGGTTCCAGCAATCTCCCTGGCGCCGTTGGAAACATGCAAGGCATGGCCAACGCTCAGTTTTATGGCGGTCCCCAGCTGGGCCAGATTCCTCCTGGGTTCGATAACAAGATCGTTTCCTGATGGCACAAGACGATTCCAAATACACGAAACCTGGACTTCGTGAGCGGATTAAAGACCGTGTAATGGCTGGCTCCAAAGGGGGAAAGCCTGGTCAGTGGTCTGCTCGCAAAGCTCAGCTCGTTGCT
>Ga0181592_10004304_pt1 | contig 11800 bp, 6 predicted proteins | sample 071ome_20_FD_133755 | JGI IMG/M metagenome (GOLD analysis project Ga0181592, IMG submission 133755) | Coastal salt marsh microbial communities from the Groves Creek Marsh, Skidaway Island, Georgia - 071412BT metaG (megahit assembly) | ecosystem: Environmental > Aquatic > Marine > Intertidal zone...
CATCAAGATGGTGTCAAGTTTCAGAGAGCCAAAGAGTCTCTTGAACTCTCTTCTCAAGAAATTGCCGAACTCATCAGCCAGCATCAGTGCGACCGAGTCGTTATCACCGGCGGAGAACCTCTCCTTCAGCAAAAGGAACTCATCGAGCTCATTGAGCACCTTCCACAAATCTCAACGATCGAATTTGAGACAAATGGGACCATCATTCCTCACCCCGAGCTCATTGCTCCCTCGATCTTTTTTAACGTCTCACCAAAATTAGCGAATTCCGGGATGAAAACTGATCTCCGGATCAATTTTGAGGCCCTCAAGTTCTTTCGAGATCAATCCAATGCCGTCTTTAAGTTTGTCGTTTGCGACGAAGAAGACCTTGCCGAAATCCTCCAAATCCAGGCCACACTCAAGATTGCGAGCTCTCGCATTATTTTGATGCCAGAGGGCCGTGATCAAGAAACCCTCACCCAACGCGCGCAATGGCTTGCTGAAGTTTGCCTCACCCAAGCCTTCCGTTTTAGCCCACGCCTTCACGTGATTCTCTGGGGAAATGAAAGGGCACGGTAGCTCACGACGTTTAAATCCAAGAAAATCGCAACTTTTCAGCGATTGATGTGTTTTTTCAAACACACAGCATCATGAAGAACACTGACGAGCCGCTAGTCTTACCAGATCAGCTAGATCAGGACTTTGCATCTCATGGCGATCCACTTGGACGTCTTTTAGATCAAAGCTCTTGCACCAAGGCCTCCCCCACCTTTCTCCAAAATACCTTGCGTCAAAATCGACTTGAGCAAGATCATCGTCGCGCGAGCTTTAAGACATTGTTTCTGACAGGCTATCGTAGCTTGTCCTTTGCTTGCATTGGGGGCTTAATGGTGATTGCTGCATTCATTCTATCAACTCCAAAAAATCTGGCCACAGACGCATCAAGTCCTGCCGAAATCACTTCCTCTCAAAATACATCTTCTGAATGGATTGATCTAGAAGAAGCTCTGGTCGCAGAGGTGTTAAGCGATGCCGCTAAAGATCCCTCCCTCCTCTCTGATCAAGAAATTGTGACACTTCTCTACTAAATTTGCCTGTCATGAAACGCCTCCTCCCCCTCTTAGCAACCTTGCCCGTTGCCTTTTCTTCCCCCCTCCCCTCCAAGACCATCATGGAGGCAACGCAAAAAATCGATCAGGTTCACCTCCAAGGGCTCAAGGAACTTCAACTCACTGCGAACCCGATTGTTGATGATGCCGTCTTTTTGCGCAGAAGTTACCTCAATATCATCGGACGCCTCCCAACTGAAAAAGAGGCTCGCCAATTCTTAGATTCCAACGACCAGAAAAAGCGCTCCGTCTTGATCGATACGCTCGTTGATTCGCCGGGAATGAAATCTCGTCTCTTCAATTTTTGGTCTGATCTACTTCGCGTCAAAACGAATGAAGAATCTTCAGGATTGGGCTGGCACGTCTGGCTTCGGAATGCCGTCGAAAACAATATGCCCTATAATGAAATGGTGCATGCCATGCTCGGAGCAGAAGGGCACATTGCCGACAACCCTGCGGTTGGCTATTATCTACGAGATCGAGGAATGCTCCTCGATAACGTGAGCAATACCGTTGAGGTCTTTTTAGGCCAACAAATCGGCTGCGCTCAATGCCACGATCACCCTTTCGACGACACCACTCAGATGGAGTATTATCAACTTGCGGCCTTCCTCGGAGGAACCGAATACCGTTTCGATCAGGGGCGCGAGAAAATCCGGGAGATTATCGGTGCCCCGGCAATGGGATCTGAAGCAGCCCAGAGACTGGCTCGCATGGACCCCAAGAAAGCGAAAAAAATCCGCGAAACTCTCAAAAAGAAGCAGCGAGAAAAGTTCAACGAAGCACGCGATCTTTCGACGGTCCTACGCTATCACAATCGCAATGCCCTTACCGATATTGCCTCAAAAGATCTAAAACTGCCCGCCGATTACGCTTATGAAGATGGCAAACCTGGAGATGTGGTAAGCCCGAACGCATTATTTGGAAATCAGTTAGGTGAGGTCGCCCCAGAAGACCGCCGCAAGACCTTTGCGAAATGGGCAACATCCCCCGAAAATCCTTTCTTCACAAAGGTGATCGCGAATCGACTCTGGAAATACACCTTTGGTTATGGGCTCGTTGCGAATCCATCGGATTGGGGAAATTCACCCGAGCCTTCTCACCCGAAGTTGGTGGACACTATCGAAAAGGCGATGATTGACGTCGACTATGATGTTCAAGAATTCCTTCGTATCCTTTTCCACACTCAGCTCTTCCAACGAGAGGTCACTGCTGAAGAGCCCGCACAAGGATTTTCATTCCCATTCCAGGGTCCAATTCTCCGGCGGCTCGATGCCGAAGAACTCAGAGATTCTTTTGTGACCATGAGTTTTGGCAATATCGATGATAGTCGAAACTACGCCCTCGAACGCTCGTGGAACGAGTATGCCCGCTCATACGAGTTTGTCATGGAGACGACCCCTTCCCAATTTCGTAAGATCGATGAGCTTCTCGATGAGGCAGAAATCCGTCGCCGGCAGATTCAAAAAGAGACCTCGGAGTTGCGAACCAAGATGCAGGAGGCCAGACGAGAGGGCAATCTTGCACTCATCGGGAAACTCGCGAGACAGCTTCGCGAAGTCCAAAAAAAGAGCAACAATCGGCGTGATTATTTAGGAGGCGATAGCGAACTTGCCATGAAAGCACAAGCTGCTGTCAGTAGACGCACTCCCTCTGGGCGCCCTGATCAACCAGAGTTTAGATTACGCGCCTCAGAGCTTCCAGCCCCTCAAAGAGGAGGAAGTTTTGTCGCTGAATTCGGTGGATCGGATCGCAATAGCCCTTCCTCCGCTCATACCACCGCCACGGTTCCGCAGTCACTTAGACTGCTCAATGGCAACGAGACCTCACTGCTGACCTCAAAAAAGAATTCCATAGCAAAAACCCTCAATCAATTAGAGACCCCAGAAGAGCGACTCGATTATCTTTATCTCACCTTTTATTCCGCCTACCCCACCGAAGAAGAAAAAGAAGCCTTTCTCCCTGACGTCTCAACCCTTGCCTCAACCGAAACTTTCGCCAGAGCAATTCTCACCTCTAACCGCTTCCTCTTTGTCCAATGAACCCACATTACCAACTCGATGACCTTTCGCGTCGAGGATTTCTCGCCGACACCGCCCGCACCGCCTTTGGAGTCACTCTGGGGGGAGCTGCCGCATCTTGGTTCCATTCCGCAGAAGCAGCGCAGGCTCTTGCTCAAGCAAAGGGCAAAGCCAAGAATGTCATTTACCTCTACATGTCAGGTGGAATGACTCACATTGACACCTTTGATCCCAAGCCAGAGGCACCTGTCGAGTATCGGGGCCCATTGAAAGCCATCTCGACTAATGTGGAGGGCATCCAACTTGGTCAGCACCTCGTCAAGACAGCAAAGCACGCCGATAAAATGGCGATCATTCGCTCGATGAATTCGACGCAAGGTGCTCACGCTCAGGGTAAGTATCATGTTCACACCTCTTACACCCAGCGAGCTTCGATCACCCACCCCTCTCTGGGCGCTTGGGCCAATGAACTTGATCCTCCTCGTCTTCAAGGAACCTTACCACCCTATGTGACCATTCATGCAGGAAACCAGCACACAGGAGCAGGTTTCTTCGAACCAACTGCTGGTCCTTTACCGGTTGGAGACGCCATGCAAGGACTTCAAAATGCCAAACGACGATCTGGCATCTCTGAAGAAGCATTTAATCGGCAAATTGCCCTGCGAGCAAAGCTCGATGCAGACTTCACCGGCCGATTTGGCAAAGGACAAAGAAGCGTCAGAGCCTACAATGAGATGTTTAGTTCCGCGGTGAACCTCATGACCTCCAAAGATCTCGAGGCCTTCGATCTTTCGAAAGAATCAAAAGAAGCTCACCTCCTCTACGGTGAAGAGAAATTCGCTAAAGGAGTTCTATTAGCCCGGCGCTTGGTTCAGTATGGCGTGCGTTTCGTCGAAGTTGAATTTGGAGGTTTCGACTGGCATGCCAACAACTTCACCCAAGCCGATGAAAAGCTTCCCATTTTAGATCAAGCTTATGCGGCTCTTCTTCATGACCTTGAAATATCGGGGCTTTTAGATTCAACCCTCGTTGTCATTGCTACCGAGTTCGGGCGCACACCAAAAATCGATGATGATGCTGGAAGAAATCACTTCCCGAAGGCATTTTCATTTGTCTTGGCAGGAGCTGGGATCAAAGGTGGAACCATCCACGGACAAACCGATGAAACGGCCTCGAACGTCGTTTCTAAAAAAACTTCGATCCCAGATTTCAACGCTACGATTGCGGCTGCAATGGGACTGCCCCACGACCAAGTCCTTTATTCACCGAATCGCCGCCCGTTCAAGATGGGAGGAAAAACCGGGGCTCCGATTACCGAGATCTTGGCCTAAAGTTCATTCTCTTGCTCTAGCAAGACAACTTAACCCCGGGGAGAACCCGGGGTTTTTTCGTTTCAGCTGACTTTGCGGTTCCCCCAAGCCCAAGCACCCTCTTAAATAAGTTTCTAGATGGCAGGCACAAAAAAGCTCACCCCCATGATGGCGCAGTACATGACGATGCGCCGATCCCTGCCCGACGACATCCTCCTACTCTATCGCCTCGGAGACTTTTATGAAATGTTCTTCGAAGACGCGAAGATGGCAGCAGGCATTCTTAATGTCGCTCTCACCAAGCGCAATGAAATTCCAATGTGTGGGGTTCCACATCACGCCGCCCAAGGCTACATTGCCAAACTCATCAAGGCGAACAAACGGGTTGCGATCGCCGAACAGACCACCGCCCCTGAGCCAGGTAAAATCGTAGAACGAGAAATCGCTCAAATCATTTCAGCCTCGACGGTAGATGATCTCAGCCTCCTCGATGACACTCGCCACAATTACCTTGCGGCAGTCTACCAGGGAGGAACGGCCAAAAAACCGACATATGGACTCGCCTACACTGACCATACCACCGGTGAGTTTACAGTTGCTGAATTTAACGACCTTCAGCAACTCGAAGATGAATTAACAAGAATTCGCCCCTCGGAACTTTTAATTTCAGATCATCAGATTTCCCAACTTGGCCATCTTTTAAATCACCTTCCCTACGACAGTTATTGCTTCCTCATCGATCAAGCTCTTCACCTTCTTAAAGAGCAGTTTAAGGTCCAATCTCTTGATGGTTTTGGATGTAGCGAAATGCCTTCTGCCCTCTCGGCAGCAGGAGGAATCCTTCACTATCTCACTTACCAATTAAGGAGGAAATGCGACCACCTTCGTTCCATTTCCGTTCGGCAAGCGTCCGATTACGTCCTCATTGATTCTTCCTCTCAACTCAACCTTGATTTAGTCGAATCTCGTTCTGGAAAGCAACATACCCTCGTTGGGGTGCTGGATCGAACATCAACACCAATGGGCGCTCGAAAGTTACGCGACTGGATTCTTCACCCGCTACGTGATCTTGAAGCTCTCAACGCTCGCCTCGATCTGGTTGAATCTTTTCTAGCCGAGCCTTACCTGCTCACAAAAATCCAAGATTCCCTCAAACAAATCCGAGATATTGAGCGAACCACTGGCCGTCTTTCACAAGGTTCGGGTAACGCTCGCGACCTCAAATCACTCCAGTTCTCTCTTGAGCGAATTCCTGACCTGAAGGCAGATCTTTCAGCAATCTCATCAACATCAGGCCTTAGTGAAAAACTCCTCACAAGCATTCAAGAATTTCCCGCTCTTGTCACCCTGTTAAACCAAGCTCTTGTCGACGAACCGCCCGCTCAGATTCGAGATGGAGGCATCATCCGTGATGGCCATTGCTCTGCGCTCGACGAACTGCGCGACGCGTCCCGCAGCGGCAAACAGTGGATTGCCGAACTCCAGCAAACCGAGCGAGAAAGAACTGGGATCGATTCCCTTAAAATCAAATTTAATAATGTTTTTGGTTACTTTATCGAACTCACCAAAACCCATGCCGATAAAGCACCGGATGATTATCAACGCAAACAAACCATGGCCAACGCCGAGCGCTTTATCACTCCTGCCCTCAAAGAAGTTGAAGGGAAAGTGCTGGGAGCTGATGACCGTGCCAAGGCTCTTGAACACGAAGAGTTTATTAAACTTAGAAATGAAGTTAGCGACTATTTAAGCCCCCTCCAAACAACCGCTGACGCACTAGCTACCATCGACGTGCTCATCTCTTTTGCTCAAACCGCTCAACTTTATCAGCACAGTCGCCCTATCATTGATCACTCTCAGCACCTTGAGATTACCGGAGGAAGGCACCCAATTCTTGAGCAAACTCTGATCGACGAAAAGTTCGTCCCTAACGACACCCTAATCGAACCCGCTCAATCTCTTTTGCAGATTCTCACGGGGCCAAACATGGCAGGAAAATCTACCTATATCCGGCAAGTGGCCTTGATTACTCTCATGGCCCAAATCGGAGCGTATGTTCCGGCGCAATACGCTCACATCGGACTCACAGACCGTATTTTTTGCCGAGTTGGAGCATCGGATGATTTATCTAAAGGACAATCAACCTTCATGGTTGAGATGAATGAAACATCGCTCATCGTCAATAATGCGACTGATCAGTCACTCGTCATTTTAGATGAAATTGGCCGAGGCACTGCCACCTTTGATGGACTCTCCATTGCCTGGTCGGTTGCCGAACATCTTCATGACCAAGTCCGATGTCGCACCCTCTTTGCCACGCACTATCACGAACTCTGCGCGTTAGCCGACAACAGAGACTCTGTGGCCAACTTTAACGTTGCTGTCCGTGAATGGAACGATGACATCATCTTTCTGCGAAAAATATTACCAGGACAGGCTGATAAAAGTTACGGCATTCAGGTCGCTCGTCTCGCCGGCATTCCAACACCTATCTTAGAACGTGCTAAGGAGATTCTCTCACACCTTGAAATGAGTTCATCAAAGCCTCAACGAGAAGGATCAAAGACACCAAAGGCTAAGAAAGTTTTGCCCGATGCCCATTCTCCCCAACTCGACCTCTTCGATTAAGATCTCCTAAAAGGCCGTCGCTACAGGATCCTTCATCTACGGAGCTCATCTCATCATTCCCCTAAGAATCAATTCCCGAGCATTAGTTCTGGTCAGCAGCTGAGACCAGACTAACCTTGCTCCCAGTGGCGCACTTTTCTTTTCAATCTCTCAACCTTAGAGCCGAGATTGGTGGCAATTGTTATACCCTGGATCTCGACGGCGAACGAATTCTTCTTGATGCAGGCATGCATCCAAAAGAGGAAGGCCCCAACGCTCTTCCTCAGTATCACGAAGTCGCCCACGATAGTGCCACGGCAATTATCATCAGTCATGCGCACCTAGATCACATTGGCACCCTTCCAGTGGCACAGAGAGATCACCCGTCCGCTCCGGTTTTTCTGACTCCTCCGACAGCAGCTTTGGGCAACGCTCTCCTTCATAATTCAGTCAATGTCATGACCAGCCAGCGAGATGAGCTCGGCATTCATGAATACCCACTCTTCTATCACCGAGAAATTGACTACCTTCAAGATCGTTGGATGTTACGTGACTATGAACGCCCTTTCGCGCTAGATACCCGTAACGACTCAAGCGCTCAGGTCACCTTTTTTGATGCTGGACACATTCTTGGCTCTGCGGGGATTCTCATCGAAAAAAATGAGAAAACAATTTTCTACACTGGAGATGTGAACTTTGAGGGACACACCCTCATTAAAGGAGCACGATTCCCCGATCTTGATGAACCAGATCTACTGATCATGGAGACCACACGAGGAGCGGATGAACGTCCCACAAATTACACACGTTCAGATCAGGAGAATCTCTTTGCTCAAGCCTTATCCGATGCCCTTTCGGCTGGCGGGTCAGCTCTCGTTCCCGTCTTCGCGATTGGAAAAACTCAGGAAGTTTTAACCATGATCGATCAGTTCAAAGCGGAGGGTCGAATTCCTTACCAAACACCCGTATTCATCGGAGGACTGAGCACTAAAATGACGGTAATTTATGATAGCTTCTCAGACTCAACGAGGAGAAATCGGCCAAATTTTGAAATTTTACGAGATATGGAACTCCGCACTGGAAATCGGAGAAAACGAACTCCGATCGAGTATAAGCCGGGTGCCATTTATTGCCTCTCGAGTGGCATGATGAGCGAAAAAACCATTTCCAATGTTTTTGCGCGAGGTTTCATTCAAAACCCCAAAAACTCTCTGCTCTTTGTCGGATACGCTGACGAATCAACGCCTGGAGGAAAAATCAAAGAAGCTTCCAGTGGAGAGATTATTCGCCTTGATGGCACCCATAAGGTTCAACTCAACTGTGTTGTTGAAGATTTTGATTTTTCGGGGCACGCACGCCGTGAACAGCTTGTCGAATTTGCCGTAAAAGCTCGCCCGAAAAAAATTCTCCTCGTTCACGGGGACACTGAGGCCATGATTTGGTTTCGTGAGAAGCTGAGCCAACGACTTCCAAACAGTGAAATCATCATTCCTGAGCCAAAAGAACTCATCACCTTCTAATTGGTTCTCAGCACAACGCGACAGGCTTCTACAAGTTTACTCGTCGGATCGAGCGTAAGGTGGTCCCACCGCTCTCAAGAATAGGCCCCAAATGCTTTTCTAGATTCTCTTGGGATAAAAAATCCAAGCCTAACAAGGCGCGACCAACACGCTCACCCGAATAGCTGTAGTTAAAATAACAGAGGCTAGCAATTGGGCTTACCTCTCTTAAAAAATCAAGTAAGGCCCCCGCTCTCTCAGGAAACTCAACCTCCACAAACAACGCAGCAACAAAAAGCGACGGAGTGTATGGAATCACTCGATAATGAATCTCTGAATCTCCAGTCACATCGACCCATGGAGTTTGCTGAGCTTCTAACCATTGGGAAAATTCTTTTTCACCGCCCTCGGGCAAATCTAAGGTCAGAACGGGCTCCTGATACTCTCCAGAGATTCGTCCATATTGCAAATCCGTGATATTAATCTCATCGGGAAGATCACTAAGCAATTCCACTAATGAGCCTTGGTAATCAGGTATCGAAAACCTCCAACTCCGATGTTCCGGCTTACTAATACCAGCAAGACGTGAAATATCAGTGAGCTTGGCAAAATCCATATTGGCACCACACAAAATCGTCAAAACCTTCTCTCGATCACTGACTTTATTCTCGCGAACGTGCTTTAAGTAACCCGCTAAACTCATTGCTCCGCTTGGTTCGGGAATGACTCGTAAACCATCCCAATGCACTTTAATCGCCGAGGAAACCTCCTTGTTGCTGACCGTCACGATATCATCAAGAAGCTCTCGACAGAGGGCGTAGGTCAAATCACCAACTTTTGTGACTGCCGTACCGTCACAAAAAACATCGACATAAGAAAGCGCAGTCGGCTGACCCTGGTCAAAGGCCGCTAACATCGAAGCCTGGTCCTCACCCTCAACTCCAATGATTTCAACCTCTGGCCACGAGGATTTTAACAACACCGCAACAGCCGCGGCCATTCCTCCTCCGCCAATTGCCACATACACCCGATCAAACGGCCCCTCTCCAGAAGTAAAGATCTCATCCGCTAGGGTGCCTTGGCCCGCCATCACCTCCATCGAATCATACGGAGCAATAAACGTTGCCCCCGAACGGGCCGCGTCCTGCAATGCTGCGTCTTGGGCTTCAGAAAAACTATCCCCCACCAATTCGATCTTTACCTGATCCCCTCCGTGCTCGATGACCGCCTTGCGTTTTACTCTTGGCGTCGGTTTGGGCATATAGATCCGAGCTTTCACCGAGAGACGTCGGGCCGCCAGGGCGATTCCTTGAGCATGATTTCCCGCTGAAGCTGCAACAATCCCTTTTGCCAATTGCTCTTGAGAAAGAGAGGCCATAGCATTGAAAGCGCCGCGCCATTTATAAGCTTTAATTGGCCCCAAATCCTCTCGCTTGACCCAAACCGGACTGGAGAGTCCTTCGACAACCATCGATTGAAGAGGAGTCGGTTGACCGACTTGGTAGACCCTCGCTCGGGCGAGATGAATTTTTTTCCGTAATTCGTCTATGAGCTGCTCCCTCGACACAATCACAGATTGCCCAAAAAATACGAAAATGCCACCTTTCTAGAGCTTGCTGCTTATCTCGCCTCTTAAAAACCTAGGATCAGCAAACAATTCAGGATGAGAATTTCTTTTTTATTTGCCGAATCAAAGGGCGATTTCACCTCTAAAACTGGCCACAATTGCTTCATTTCGATCAATTTCCCTGCTTTCTAGTTGGATTTGCCCTGTTCAAACGCCTGCTCATCCATAGAGTTCCGACGCAATGAGCGACGAGAGCACCTCCCCACAGTCGAATTCTAGCGCGGAAGATTTAATCGCCGTCCGTCGGGAGAAGTTAACAAAACTCAAAAACTTGGGCCTTGAACCATACGGCGCAGCTTTTGAAACCAATACCACTCCTGGTGATTTAAAAGCCCAGTTCAAAAACGACAAGTCTGTCAAGTTAGGAGGACGCTTGCTCGCAATCCGAGACATGGGAAAATCAGTTTTTGCCACTCTCGGTGACGCGCACGGCAGAATTCAAATCTATATCAATAAAAAGGAAGTTTCCGAATTAGATTGGGAAGCCTACCAATGCTTAGACTTGGGCGATTGGGTTGGGGTTGAGGGTGAAACCTTCACCACTGGCAAAGGTGAACCTTCTGTGAAAGTTCAAGTGCTCACCGTCCTCTCGAAAGCCCTGCGCCCCATGCCTGACAAGTGGCATGGGCTGAGCGATCGTGAAACCAAGTATCGCAAAAGACATCTCGACCTGATGTCAAATCAGAGCAGTGCGGAGCTCTTTATTATTCGCTCAAAAATTGTCGCCGAAATTAGGAATTTTTTCCATCAACGAGGGTATCTTGAAGTGGAGACTCCGATGCTTCATGACGTTGCCGGGGGAGCAGCCGCGAGACCATTCGAGACGCACCACAATGCTCTTGATATGCCTCTGACCCTGAGGATTGCCCCGGAACTTTACCTGAAAAGACTTCTCGTTGGAGGCCTTACCAAAGTTTTTGAACTGAATCGAAACTTTCGCAACGAGGGGATCTCACGTAGGCATAATCCAGAATTCACCATGCTGGAAGCCTACCAAGCTTTCGGAGATTTTGAGGTCATGGCTGATCTTGTAGAGGAATTGGTTTGCCATCTCGCAGAAACATTTTTCGGGACCCTTAAGATTGAGCACAAAGATGAGAATGGTGAAGTCGTTCGAACCCTTGACCTTTCCCGACCTTGGAAACGCGCTTCCTATCGGAGCCTCATCAAGGACGCGGCCGGCGAAGAGTGGTTCGACCTCTCGCCAGAAGAACGGCGAAACAAGGCCCAAAGTGAGTTCAACCTTGAAATTCATGATCACCTCGAGGACTACGAGGTCACCCAACAAGTCTTTGAGAAACTGGTCGAAGAGCATACCTTCGACCCCTGTTTTGTGACTCATGTGGATTCCAAACTCATTCCGCTTGCGAAAGAAAACAGCGAAGATTCCTCGGTCATCGACGTCTATGAGCTGATCATTAACGGTCAAGAAATCTCTCCAGGCTATTCCGAGCTCAACGATCCTGACACCCAACGTCGTCGCCTTCAGGAGCAGTCGGGAGGCGAGGCCCAAGAAATCGACGAGGATTTTGTCGAATCACTCGAACACGGAATGCCCCCAGCTGGAGGTATTGGAATTGGAATCGACCGGCTCATCATGCTCTTAACTGGAGCGCCCACCATTCGTGACGTCGTTCTTTTCCCA
>Ga0181592_10004311_pt1 | contig 11790 bp, 7 predicted proteins | sample 071ome_20_FD_133755 | JGI IMG/M metagenome (GOLD analysis project Ga0181592, IMG submission 133755) | Coastal salt marsh microbial communities from the Groves Creek Marsh, Skidaway Island, Georgia - 071412BT metaG (megahit assembly) | ecosystem: Environmental > Aquatic > Marine > Intertidal zone...
TAGGCGTTGAAATAGTAGATGCCGTTAATTCTTATGTAGAAATAATTGGAACCTCTGACGCTGGTACAATTACTGACATTGAAGAAGGCGAAAAGCGAATTATTGCCGATAAAATTTACCTAAAAGGAGAAAGAAAAAATAGTACTCAGTCTAGCTATTTAACTGTATCTGACTTTGAGCTTTATAGTAATGTAACTTTTATTCCGCATTATGCTCAATCAACAGATACTATTGTAAAATTTCACCGACGATCTACTGGCGGTGGTGCTAACCGAGACTATATTGTTTTTGGCACTAGCGACTATGATGCTGTTGCAACACTTAGTCTGCCAAAAGATTCTATTTTGGACAGAGTAAATATTTCTTGTGAAGTTTCAGATAACACTGGCGATGCATTAAGAATGTATATATATGCTCTTAACAAAAATGGAATTACTTCTCAGTTACAAAGTCAAATACTTTATGATCCTACTGCGTCTGAAACTTCTTTTTATTCTCATCATTTGCATCATTTTCCTCTATATCATTTAGAAACGTCTGTAGAGATAGGAACGGCTTTTGATATAGGGGTCTCTGGTCAGTATTACACCAACGCCTCCACAGACAGAAGAGCTTATCAAATTGCCTTTAGGCATCAAGGAACAGGCCACACTGTTCTTAACAATGTAAGCTTTGAGTTTACACAATTTTCTTGGTAATTAAATGCTTGACCTCAAATTTCACATAAAAAATAGAGTTGTATCAAATTACAATATTGGAAATTTTTACATTAATGTTTCCGAATCTATTCATGGAATTAAAAAAGTTCAAAATATAGCAGAAGGCTCTGTACCCCTTGTCTCTGTTGAAAAATACTCTAGTTTTGATGCCGAGAATATACTTACAGTTAATACTTGGGATTTTTCAAAAAGAATATTTTATACTTTTGATGGTTACTACGAAAACAAATACAACCCTAAAAGAATTAGAAGCTATTCTAGTAAATTGCTAGAAGTGCCTTGCGACCAAATATTACTTACTAGTATTTCTAATGATTTGGGAGAACCCTGTTTTTATAGACACGAACTTGAAGGTGATTTAGCTAGTTTAATAGCTCTCAAAAATGAAAATAAAATATCTCTTTTTTCTAAAGGCAAAGAAATATCTTCCAGCAAGTTTCTTGTTTTAGAAGAAGGTGATGAAACTACTAGTGCCCATGAAACAAAAAAAGTTGTAGTTGCTCATTCTTTTGAACAAAAAGATCTAGACTCTTTAGTCTATATTGAATACAAAATAGGCTCTACCCAATATAAAAGTGTTTTAAAAAATGAACCTCTTTTTGTAAAGTATGACTATTTCCTTAATTACGATTTTTATTCCTCTAATGTTGACGCTAAGTTGCTTGGCTACAAGTATTCAAAAAAATCTGATAGATTTGTTTTTGAGGTGTCTGAAGATTACTCTAAAGTATTTTGGAAAGAACGTCCAAGTTTTGCTACAATATCTACAATCAACAGCTTTAAAGACCACTCTATCCCTTGGTTTTTAAGAGTACCAAGAATTAATTGGCTAGACAGAGATTCTAGCTCCTACAGAATTAATAATTATTATAATGATTTTTATTCTGGCACTCAAAATCACTTTGTAATAAAAAGAGAAAGAGGAGAAATACTTAATGATTTTTACGTTAAGTTTAATTTGTATGGACTAAAAACAGATTCAACATACCGGACGTCTATTGTTCTTTACAAAGATGGTGTGCCAAAAAGAGCCTTTACAGAAGATTCTTCAAAAATAAATACTTATGCTTACGAAAAGCTAGGCATTGTTTGGGAAGAGGCTTTTTTTGAGCCCATTTACACTCAAGGTATTTTAAAGTTAAATAAAAATATTTCTGATTATGATTATGTTTTGGCGGAGCTTTATGTAGAAAAGCATCATTATGATTTTTATGATGTAAATTTAAATCCTTTTCAGTCTGAAGATTTAATAGGAAAAACTTATGTTTTTTACTTAAAGCCAAATGCTTCAAGTTTGTTTGATAATATATATTGGATTCTTTTAGATGAAGATGGAGTTATAGTTGACTATTCTCAGGATGGCTCTGACGGAGCAGCTGCAATAACAAGTCCGGTTGGCAAATATTTTAGCCAGGCTGTCAATGTTTTTGAAGACAAAAATTCTAAATTTCTAGGACTGGTTTTTAAGGTTGGTGAAGATTTTTATGATGATAATTCTGAAAATCTTTATCTTGCACATATTAAAATTAGTGATGAAATTTCAGAACTTGGTAGCTCTAGGTTTACTCCTATTGTTTATGATCCCCTACAAGATAAGGTAAAAGCGGCTCAGACTTATCCCTATTTTTCAAATAGCGGATTGTTTAGCTCTCTTCAAAGTTACGGCTCTATTTACTTAAAAAACAAAAAGTTAATTAGTATTCCTTGGCCAAGCTTGAAAGACTACAACAATAAAGCAAAAATATCTATGCAAGATGCTAAAAATCTAGTCTCTAGAAGCAGCAAGTTAAGTAGCAAAAGGTTTGTCACTTTAAGTGGTGTGCCAAACATTTTTATTGAAAGTATTGACTATGCCAATAAAAAACTATATATTTCCTACAAGTCGCTACCGTCTTATAAAGGTAGCGACTATTATGGTAACTTTTTAGTTGGCAATTCAAGGGATGCTATAAACACATCTGTTGCTTCTGTTGAATCTTGCTACAAACTTCACAAATCTATTGAGCTAGATTTGTCTAGCTACGATACTTTTTATTTACAATTTGAAACTTTTATTGATATTGATGGCGCTACTCTAGTAGGCCCTAAGTCCAATATAATAGCTTTTAGTTTTGGAGAATAACATGCCAAACGTAAATTTTACTTTTTCAACTTCCACAGCAAATAATCCAATATTTCAACCAGACAATATTGGAACTATGACATCTGAAAACCAGACATCCTCCAAAGGTTTTTACTTGGTTCATGACTCCACTTCTACGCTAGAAAACGTTGGCTTTTTTATACAACCTTTTTCTGGAACTGGTTATGTTGGCTTGTATGGCGAATCTGTTGACTACCTGGATGTTTTAGAGTGGGGTACTCAAGCAGGCAAAGGTCTTTTAATTAACCAAGACTCAACCTCAACTGGAACATCTTATGAAACAAAGTTTGTTGGTGGTACGTCAAGTGTTGGCGACAATTATGCTAATGCTATCGAGCTTGACAAAAATGTTTTTGCTTGGCATACTTCTACAAGCGGTTTAACAAATGGTGAGTTTCCGGCAAATCATACCGCTCATTTTACACTACAGCTAAGCGTCCCTTCAACGGCGCTACCGGGAACAAAAATGTTAGGAATGTTTTTAAAATGGGAAGAATAAATTGAAAGAAGAATGGAAAAACTCTTTACTTGTTCACTTTTACGAAGAAGATGTAATAGAAGGTTTAATACCTCCAAAGCCAAAAGACAAAAATACTTTAATAAAAACAATTGAACTTTGTCGAGTTCAAGACGGTCATATTGGAATACTTCCAAAAACAAAAATTATTCTTGAAAGTCCTACCGAATATGGCAAATGTTTTTTAAAAACAATTAAGGTTTTAAACGTTAATACTGGTATTCAACAAACGGTGGGTATGTCCTTTTCAATCAAGGACCACACGCTTGATTTTACTCACACTAACTCTGAGACTCTTATTAGACTGATACCTTCTAATTTGTATCACTTCAAAATTGACTATTATTTTGATAAAGGCTACAGGTATACTTTAAAAGAAAAGAATTGACTTATTGCAAATTGTTTTTATAATTTCCGTATTAGAAACCTTTAGCTGAAAAATAATTATGGAGATTGTAAATAATAAATGTCAAATATCTTTAACTCACATATCAACTATCTTCCAGTAGAACTTCAAGATTTAGAACAAGAGTTTTTCTATACAAAAGAAGACTTAGAAGCGTCCTTCCTTTCAGAGCCAGCTCCAGATGAATACTATTATATGGCTGAAGCCGATGGTATAAACATACCAAAAGGCTTTACTGGTACAGCATTCGGTCGTGTTAAATTTGTTGATGGTGTTGCTAGGATTAAAAAGCATTATGATTTTAGGATGTGCTTAATTAGAAACTGTAGAGACATCACTCCAAAAAGTCATTGGGACAAAATCATGTCTAGGAATTTAAAGCGAATCTTGGTAATCAGAAATGCAGCTTTTGGCGACTGCCTTATGATAACTCCAGCCCTAAGAGCTTTAAAGGAAAAGTACCCAAGTGCTACTATCCATTTTTACGGCAGAGATGATTCTAGAGTTGTTTTAGAGCACTTTCCTTTTATAGATGAAGTTATTACTCCAAGAACAACTGAACTAGGAAGAATTGTTGACCACTATGATGAAGTCTTTGATCTTGTTCATACAATTGAATGCAATCCCGTTGCAGACAGACAGCATCCTCTAGACTATCTAGAAGATTACCTAAAGCTTGACATTAAGCACAAAGTGCCAATGTACCGAATGGTACATCATGAAGTTCAGTCCGCTGCAAAAATACTTTCGGAAAATTTTAAATTTGATCCAAAGCGAAGGTTAGTTTTATTTCAAGTTCAAGCAACTGCTGCTGCCAGGACCTTACCAGCAGCTACGGTTTACTATGTAGCCAATGTAATAGCACAAGCTGGCTTTAACGTTTTGATTGCTGCTCATAGTCCAATCTTCAAAGAACTAAATTTATTTAAGTCTAAAACCAGACACCATTATATTTCAAACAAAAGCAATGAAAGTGAGATAACTATCAATAAAGAACAGTACGTTAAAGTTGATAGAGATCCAAACATTAGGTTTATTCAGGATATTTTAGGCAAAGTGCCGCCTAGAAATGCTTTTGCAATAGGTCACTTTTGTGACTACATGGTAACTGTCGATTCATTCTGGAGCCACCTTGCCCCTGCGCTACAAAAGCCATGTGTAACTATTTATACAAACACAGAAGCAAACGCTAGAGCTAAGTACTACAACAACACTATAGTTGTTACCCCTGATTACTCCAAGGTGCCTTGTGGTCCTTGTAACGGGCTAATAGACAAGTGTCCTTTAACTCCAGATAAAACACCTAGGTGTACAGAGCTCGTAAGCCCAAAAAGTATTTTAGATGCATTTTTTAAGTTAGTCGAAGGTGTCGGTCCAGTTATTGACGTCGCCAAAGATACTGCTAAATCTACTGGAGAACGCACAAGACCCTGTCCGTCTTGTGGAGAAGACCACAACATTGAAGAGGTTACCACAAAAGGCAGTGTAACTCATTTTCATTGTTGTAGCTGCAAAACTATTTTTACAAATGGGTCAATAAATGTAGAGTCTTACAGAAAAGTTTTAAAGAAAGATAAAAACTATCGTTATTTAAGAAACTTAAAGCTTGAATCTTATGGCAACAAGATTCAAGATCTTTTAGTCAAATACAACATTCAACTTTCAAAAGAAAGACCTTTGACTATTTCTGATATTCTAAACAAAAAGTTTTTAGATGTGTATTCTGATAGAGAGTGGTTTTTAAAAGATTTCAAGAAGCACTGCACCATGCTTCCAGAAGCAAGCATGGTTGATCCTAGCGATTCTACTAAAATAAATTCCGATGTTGTTTTTTGGATTCAGGGTATCAATGAGACTGATACTCCGGCTCAAGATGTCTCTAGCATTTTAAGTAAAATGAAAGATAATTCTTTTTTGTTCTTAGTTTTCTTAGCAGGTCAATCTTGGAATGAAACTTCAAACTCCTGGACCCCACTTTTAAGTCCGGTTGTTGGTCTTCACTCTTACATACCTTCAAGTGATTCGTTAAAAGAACTTTTATTCTCTAGTGATATAATAAGTAGGCAAGCTGAATTTATAGAAGTAATCAACAACCCAAATGGCAGTTTAATGATTATTAGAAAACATGAAAATAAAAAATCAAACCAAGAAAATTCTTAAATCTAAAGTTTTAGAAAGCAATCTTTTCAACTTTACCTCTTCCGAACAAGTTGATAGTTTTTTAAACTTCATTCTTGATGAAGACAATTTGCTTGACCATTTAAACTCATCAACAACAAAAACTGAAAGAGAAGCTTTTCAAGAGATACTAAGTATTCAATCAACTGCAATCAAAGAAATAGTAAAAGACTATAATTCTCAATTGCATGCTTTGAACACATCTTTTTATGGCGACTTAGTTCTTCTTTCTAAGCGATTTGGTGAAATTTACAATGCTTACAAAAAGATTTATTATACTCACAGACTGCTGAAGTCATCTGACTCTGCTCACTATTTTTTAAATTTAATTGACGTTAATTCTTACTTAAGCAAAGGTAAAGATGGCTGTCACGTTACTTTAAATAGAGAGTTAACGCTCCCACTAGACTTAGATAGAAGTCTGCTGTTTTTACCCTCCCTAAAAGAAAGGTCTGGGACTAAGCTTGTTCATGTTTTAAACGACAGCGAGCTAATCAATTCCTTTACTATTTTCTTGAATAGTAAAGGATTGCATAATATTGAATCAATTGTCTTAAGAGACTCAACCGGTCGAGTTACAAAAAGCTTAAATTCCGAAGATTTTTCTAAATTACTGCTAGAAAATCCCTTTAACTTAGAGCTTCATTTTTCGCCAGTTAATTGCAAGTATTTTACAATTAATATGGCCGATCAAGTAGAAGACGCTGCTTCTATAGTAGTGTTAAATAGATTTTTCTACATGCCTTTTGGAAGTATTCGATATAAAGCTTTTTCGCTAAAAGATTCTATGCTAAAAAGCTTTGGCGTTTCTTCTGACTTAGAAGGCAGAGAAAATGTAAGGTTTTTTGCTAAAGTAAATTATTTTGATGACTTTAATCAAGCAAAGCAAGTAAGCACAGAGCTACCTCTTACAATGCCTGTTAGTTATTCTCAAACCTTTGTTGGCAATCTTATAGATTCTAAAGTAGTTAATTTAAATTTGCCCTATAGCTCAGGCAGTGTTTCTGCAACTCTTATAGATGGTTCAAGTATTCCTTTTACTTTGATTGATGACAAACTAATTTTTAAAAATCTTTCAATTGATAGGATTTTAGTTGGCTATGATTTAAAGCTAAATTCAAAGCTGCCATCTTTGAATGGGTTTCTTTCTTCTGGCGGTCAAATAGTTCTTTTTGATTATCAATCTTTTTACAAAGATATTACTGGAGAGCTAATGGTTGAACTTAGCTCTAGTACTTACAGCGAGCTTGAAACTCCTATTGTTAAAAACTTATATTTTAATTACTCATACAAAGGAGTTGAGCTAGATGAATCTTAAAGAAATGCTAATGGATCAGGTAGGCGCTACTGTTTATTCTGATGTTAACAAAACTCGACCATTTGTAGTCAATACAGTTGACAATGCGGAAACTCACTATAACTCTTATGCGTACACCGCTAGGCAGCTTCAAATGCTGCTAGAGCTCTCCAAACCATTAAGCGTGGGTGTTTCTAGGACTTCTCTTCAAAAAGCTGGATTTGGGGCAATTGAAGAGCTTGAGGAGTTAGTTTCTGAAGTAAAGTTAAAGCTCTCACATGCTAACGCTGGATCGAGGGTCGTTAGGATTTTTCCAAAAACAACGACAAAGACAAAACGCAAGGTTTATACCGGAGCCTCTCCAAGCGAGGCTTCGGTTAAAAGCCCTTTTTCAATAGACCAAATTAAAAATACAATTGAAAAAGTTTCTAAAAGCTTAAGTAAAACTGAATCTCAAAACAATATTACAAGTGACGCTTCTTCCGCCAATCTTGTTTTGAGCGACTTTACAAGCGTAAGTTCTATTTATGAAACTCCAGTCATGCCTTCTTCGACGGTAACCTTACCTAGTGCAGAGTATGAGCCAATCAGTATAAAGTATAGGTCTGAGTATTCGTTTGAAGACAAGATTAGTTTTGATTCAACTCCAGAGGCAATTTCCGTCATTGGACTTTCTCATTTTGGAAGCCCTGATTTATTAGATTACTTTAGTATTACTTATTCTTTTAAAGTAAATTCTCAGTGGTTTAATTTGTCAAAAAAGGATAAAGGCATTTCTTTTGTTCCTGGAAAAGCAGATTATATTTACATAGAAGATGAACCAAAAGAGATTATTGCAAAAGTAAATATTAAAAGAATAAAGACAATTCCAAAGAAATTGCTTGAGATTTTTTCTCCAGAAAAAGCTAGTTTTGAGTTAAATAATTTTGTTCAGTTAAAAGGCTCGAATCGCTTTACCCTTCCCAATACAATCGGCAAAGTCCTAGGCTGTTTCGAAGTTTCTGATTTTTATTATGGATCAAAGTATAGCTTTAAAGAAATCTCACCAAGCTCTCTAAAAGAGCTTGATTTAAATTTTTTAAAAAGTGAAATTTATCCTTATGAAAAGCTTCAACTAAAACTGGACAGTCAAGAGCTGTCGCTTATACCTAGCAATACTTCTTTTTCTACGCCCTATGAATATAAAATATCTAATGATAAAATAATATTTTCTACCTTATTGGCTTCTTCTTATGGAGAGTCTGACAAAGTTCGATTGGAATACAAGTATCCTCTAGAAAATATTGATGTATCTTTGTTTGATAGTGGTGTTGAAGTTGACTTGTCAGACTTTAAAAAAGTTGATTCTTTTTTTGTTGACCTTAAAAAAACAGACTCAACTTCTCACAATAAAAACTATGATTTTTTGTACGTTCTTGGAAATATTTACAAAGTAACTTTGCCAGAGTACAAAACGATTAACTCGATATCTTTAACTGGATCGGCATCTACACTAACTCAAATTACTGGAAATACTTTTTATGATTTAGCTTCGGATGGTGAGTACTTTTTAGAAAAAGGAAGTAGGGATATATATTTTTATTTTGACAAAAATCCCCATGGCGCAAAACTCAAGGTTGATTACTCTTTAAAAGAATATCAAAATAAAATTAATTTTACTACCAAGGACTCTAATACAATCTTAATTAATTCTTTTAATATACAGCAGACTTCTTTTTTGATTCCAAAAAATACGCTAGAGTATTCTTTAGGTACGGATGTTTTCTTTTTTATTGACGATTCGGACAATCCTTACACTTACAGAAAGAATAAACTAAAATCTAACGATTATCTTTCATCATTAAAAATATACAGAGACAACTACTCTAGTGGGACTTCAGAGTTTATAGTGCCAAATTTTGAGCTTGGAGAATCTAAAGAAATTGTTTGGAGAGACTCTGCATCGGTCCCTCTTGGTACATCTACCACAACTTCTAACAGCCTGCTTCTTGGAACTGATTTGAATTACGTTAATCTTAGCGTAACTCCTCTTAATGGTTTGTTTTCAGATCAATTTACCTATAAGCCAAACGAAAACAAACTTATTTTTGGTTCTGTAAGTGCCACTGATTTTGTAATTAAAGGATACAAACTTGACTTAGACTTATCTATTAAGGACCACAAAAAAATAGACTATCAATTAGATGGTAAAGTTTTAGAGTCTACGAGCAGTGATATTTTATTAATACATCATCCTTATATTGATGATCTGGAAAGTTTGGACCAATCGTACTATACACTGTCTCCAAAGTATTTTGATTTGTTGGTAAAAGAATAATGAATAATAATTTAGAAACTACAAAAGCCAGACACATCATTAATAAGCTTGACTATCCGCTACTAAGCTACCCGCTTGTATTTAGCTTATTAGATATACCAACAGACGGTCAGTTTGTAGACTACGAGTTTCTTCAAAAACATTTAGATGAATTCCAGGTTCTTCTTTCTGCTGAAGCCGAGTTGACAGAATTTGTTCAAGACCAATCACGTCTAATAAAACAAACGCTATTGTCTTTAATTGATTCTGATTTAATTTATGATCCTTTTATTTCAGAAACCTTTAATACACTTTCAAATGTAGACAAAGTCAAGACAACAGCTCTCTATAACTCTGATCTAAAACTATTTGAAAATGCAAAATCTAAGTCTGATTTTTTGATCAACCATACTGCTTTTAGACTTGATGGTTCTTCTTATGAAACTTATCAGCTTCCTGTCAAAAATGGCATTGTTTATCAAATAAAAAGCAATGTTGGTGATACTTTTGACTTTTTAATTAAGCTTGATGTCATGTCTATCAAAGATGCAACTCTTTATTATGAAGTTTTAGATAACTACAAAAATAAAGTAGAAGTTCTTGCTGTTGACCTTGACGGCCAACAGCACCCACAGGTGCTTGAAGCTGGAATTAATTTAAATGATTTTGTTTCTATTGACATTGTTTTTAGGTTAGAAAAACCTTCTGATATTTCTAAAAGTGTTTCTTACTTTGTCTGTGGTTTGAAAAAATACTTTATTTTAAAAAATGAATTTGAGTCATCTTCTTTGTATACAAATCCGTATACAATTAAACCAAAATATACTACTTTTTCTATTGACTTAGATTCAAATAAAGTTGAATCGTACTACTCTCTTTTTAGCGACCAAACTAAAGATTGGACTGCCTGGACTTCTTTTGAAAGTAAAGACAGGATTTATACAAACGAAAGAAAAACCTTAACCAATAGCGCAGCTATTACACAGCAAGTCACTGCCCCAATTAAAGACAGCTACACAAACAAAAACTTAATCAAGATTCTTTATGATATTGACAATGTTGACTTTAGTGGTTTGTATACAAAAAGTTCAAATGAATACTACGCAGACATTGAAGAGTGTCTGCTGTTGATAGGTGTTGGCTATCTTGCAAGTGGATCTAGTGACACTGAAGAGCTTGGCTGGACTAAAGCTGACAACGGTTATATAACTTACTTTAAGCCTCACTATGACTTTGCTCAAGAATTTAATCGACCTGTTTATATTAACAATAGTTTGGTAACTGGAAAGTATCAGTTTGAAAAAGATAATATATACAAAATTAATATTCTTGAATCTAACTGGAAACCTGTTTACAAAACAGGTTCTACTTTTTCAGACATTGATCCGGTATATCCAAATAATCAAAAGTATATATTTCAAGGAAGAGTTGAAGACACAAAATCTTACCCGCAAAAAGGCATCATATTTAATAATCTTGGAAGGTACGTTCCTTATGACATTCTTGCCTTAAGTTCTGTTGGGTCAGTTTTTAGCCTAACCGTTAACGAGCGTGATAAGATTAACTTTTGTATTCCAAAAAAAGAAAACTATGCTTTGTATGGCAAAGAGCGCTGTGTCTTTTGGTTGCCTATTTACAAAAAGAATACAAATCCAACCCAAATTAAATTTAAGTTTGTTCTTGATTCTCAAGATAGTTTTGTGAATTCTTATACTGTTAAGGTGAAGTAAGTGGAAAAGCTGCCTATCAAAAATACCTTTTACTCTCACTGTTACTCGTCAGATGTTCTTGTTAAAATTATGAACTTAACTGACGATTTGTTTTTATTTTTAAAACTTCACAGACTGTTTTGGAACAAGAATGTTTCTAGCATTTTTAGTTCTACCGATTTTAATGGGACTGCTTCAACTTTGACCTATCATCAGTCTCGGACAAAGACTGATAACAACTGGGATAAGATTGAAGACTCTTACAAAACTATTGAAGATAAAGTTGTTGATTACAAAGTTTTAAAAAGTAATTTTGATTTTTCTTTTTTAGAAAGTGACGCGCTTTCTTCTTACAAAAGTTATTTAAAAAATTCTACTTCAGTTTTGTTTTTGAAGAATTTTTCTAACTTTCCTCCCTCTGGAACTAGTTTTGTTTTTGCTGTAAATGGAGAGTTTCAATATTTAGACTCAAATTTATTTAACCTATCACACAAAACTAGCTTTGCAGAATTTTACAATATAGAA
>Ga0181592_10004312_pt1 | contig 11789 bp, 4 predicted proteins | sample 071ome_20_FD_133755 | JGI IMG/M metagenome (GOLD analysis project Ga0181592, IMG submission 133755) | Coastal salt marsh microbial communities from the Groves Creek Marsh, Skidaway Island, Georgia - 071412BT metaG (megahit assembly) | ecosystem: Environmental > Aquatic > Marine > Intertidal zone...
GCTGTCTGTGCTGTACTTGCTGATGTTGCTGAAGTTGCCGCATTAGTCTCACTTGTACTTGCTGCACTTGCACTACTTGCTGCCGCTGTCGCACTAGATGCTGCTGCTGTTGCTGAACTTGCTGCTGCACTTGCAGAAGATGTTGCACTTGCTGCATCTACAATTAATGCCCAATTTGCTGAATCTGATGAAAATAAAGCACTTGATGTATGTGCTGTAGTACAAATATAAATATTGTTATTAGTTGTATCTTTAACAATATCTCTTAAAACATAAATAGTAGATGATGCCCAGTTACCTTTATATGTACCTAACTCTTGTGTAATGTTTGGGTCACCAGATGAATCAAATCCAAGTATCTTATTTGCTCTATCTGTTGCGTTTTCTGTAAACTCAGATAAAGGTATGCCTGTAGTAAATTGTCCAAATCTAAGAGTTCTGTTGCGTACATCAAATTCTAATTGCTGAACCATAGCGATTAACTTGTCAAAGTCATCGTTTACTGTGTCTGCTAAAAAGTCACCATTAGTTTGATAGTCTGATGTTCTTGATACTGGAATGTCTCTATAAATAGTAACAATGTCATCTGCTGTAGCACCAGTTGTTAGTGTTACTGTGCCACCATTATCATCACCTGCACCAGAAACTGTGTAATCTGTAGTTAAAGTTTGTAGCGTTTGTCCAATGTAAACAACAATATCGCTATCATTAAAGATAGGAAACGAATAGGCAAACGCAGTCTGTCCACTGGTAGCAGTGTATTGGTTTCTTGGCGTTAAATCACCTATCTGTATATGTGCCATTAGAATGTGCCCTCTTTAGTAATCTTCTTGACTTGAAGTATATTATCATATTCATCCCTTAATTGTGGGTATTTCTGCATGAGCATGTCATGTGCACCTGTGCATATCATTTCTCCCATTTTGCCAACTCTACATGAACCTCTATGGTCTCTCACTACACCTCTAATTAATGCAGCACGACCGCCATCTGGTCCAGTAGTAGCATTCTGGTATTCATCACCCATCATTAGTATTTGTAAATCTTGTCTTAAACCTGAACCTGCAAACAATACAAAGTCATGATATTGCTCTGTATCTAGTTCTACTTTAAAACGACCTGAACCCAAGTATCTATCAGGCATTTGAATATTGACTTCATTTTGACGAATCTCATTGTCCTCATAGGTTGGTTGTAATTCTTGTGTTCTCCATGGTAAGAAAACTCTTTCGCTTAACTCTGAATCTAATCTAACACACTCACCATATATGTTTTGTTTACATGGTAAATCTTCTGATAGTCCAGGAATTTTTTTCCTAATCTTTTCTAATGTAGATTGTGCATCACGCATTACTGGGTCCATGCCCCTAGTTATTGTGCTTTGCAAAGAACTATATGGCATAGCACTAGATATTAGATTATTAATCCAGTTCTCTATGCGTTTAGTGCTACCACCTTGTGCACTCATTGCTTCTTGAAAATCTGAGATACCTTTTGTATATGATTTGTCTGATAGGTTGTGATAAATTGCTAATATAACTGCTGATGCTGCTTCTGATGCATCATCAAATGTACCCATCTGTGCTATCTCGTAAGCATCTGCAACAATAGTAAAGAATGATGTAGTTGGGTCTAATCTACCAAGATTTGTATATGTGTTATCTTCTTTGTCATAATATGAGTATGGTTGCCACCCTTGTCTGTAATCAGCATCTCTAACACCACGCCATTTATGACCTTGACCTGTAATCTTACCTTGATATGCTAGGTTAAGTGCATACATTGTCAACATAGTTCCGTATGCTAATTTGCCTAATGCCATATCTTTTCTAGCACCACCTGCTTTAATTTCTGTATCTATGTGTGTTGCAACATTTGGTAGCAATCCTAGTGGTGTTCTGTGTACATAGTATTTTTGTAGATTCACAATCGTTCTCATGAACGGAATCATAACTTTTAATACTGGATGTCTATTGACTGCTTGTTGTATGTTTTTACCAGTTGCACCTAACTCATTAGTGAATGTCATTTGTCTGGCAAAATCTACAGCACCCATGTGTATCTGCTCTGTAGGTTTAGCAATAAGTTCTTCTACACGCTTTTGTAACTTAGCACCTTTAAAACCTTCTTGTCTTGCAGTTCGATATGCTAGTGCATTTAGTTCCATACGATAATTTAGAATCTTGAAGAATGCATCTTCTGCTTGTAGTCCACGCTCTGTTGGTGTTCTAATTAACTCACCAAAAAGGTCAATGCCTTGTGCCATGAAACTATCTTTCTTAATACCGCTGCCACCCCACTTAGTAATTAGGTTATCGACATTTTCTGCCGTGATTGATTGATACCTTCTTTGCTCTACTTTACCAACATCATCAAATTGTGTTTCACCAGTCTTAGCAGTTTTACCTGCCAATGTAAGACCATCTTGCATACCACGCAATAGACCAAACATTTGACCCATGACTTCTTCAAAATAAACTCTATCTGTTACTTCTTCACCAGTCAATATGCTGCGGACTGACCCAGATGTAGCACCTAAACTTCTTTCTAGTATTGATTGCAATGTAACTAAACCATTTGAGGTTACATTTACCATGTGTGTTTGTGGTCCAGACAAAATACCATTAATCCAGACTTCCATAAACATGTCTGATGTTTTTGCAAAATATGTCTCTCTAGTCGCTTTGTTAAGTTCTTTAAGGTCCTTAGAGTCACGAATCATCATCGCCATACTCATAGCACCATCACGACCACCTGATAATTCAAATGCATCCATCATGGTCTTAGCATCTATGTTTGAACCACCAGATACATTAATCTTAAATGCTTGTAGTGCACGACCTGCTTCTGCAGTCATTCCAGATACTTGATGTTGTATTGCTACATGGGTTGCACCCATTTGTCTAAATTGCAGCATCTCTGCTTCTGTTGCATCACCTTTAAGAATCTTATCTGCCATTTCTCTTAGGTTAGATGCTGAATCAAGTAATATCTTTCTAGATTGTGTGATTTGTGCTGCGTTAAAGGCATCACCAGGTTTTCTACCTAATAGTTCTTCTATGGTGTAATTATCTGCTTCTGATAATGTTTGCTCGTTTGATACAACGCCACGCCTAGCACCAACAAAGTTATCATTAACTTCACTTGTAACATCTAGTAATTGAACAATGTCATCTGTAGTTTGTATGTTATTGACATTTAGGTTAGGTTCAAACTCTATGTCTGTACGACCCATACCTACTTTTTGTTCTTCTTTTGCTTCTGTTTCTACAACACCTTCTACTGATTTAGTTTCTTCTGCAACAACTGCTTGTGCTTCTTCTTTAACTACTTCTGTTTCAATCTGGTCACTTGTTTCTCTAGCGATAGACTGGTCAACACTTTCAACCTTACTAATTCCAAAATCACCTTTCTTTGCAGACTCTACAACATCTTGTGTTGGTACACCTTTTGTTGTTTTACTAAATGCCTTAAATGCTTCTTTAATTGCCATATTAATATAGTTGGTAGTTAGTGCTTAAAATCTTTTCTTTTAACTCATCTGTTAGTTCTATAGTCCAAACATTATGTATATCTGCATCATCTACAAACAAACCATCTGATTGTAAATTTAGATGCTTTGGTTCTACACCAGTAAGTTTCTTTACAATATTTGGTACTACTTCGTCATATTGTACATGTAATCCGTTTCTTGGTAATCTTGGTTCTTTAAATACAAAGGTTTTATCACCTAATTCAGTATGGTGTTCTGATGAACCATATTCTGTACTTGTATTAGTTGCCATCGCCCTATCTATTTCATCTAGAGTTTTTGCATTCATAGCATCTGTTAATTGATTTCTACTAACTTCTTTTGTATATGTTTCACCATCTGCATTTTGTAGTGTTACTGTATAAGTATTTTTATCCTCTGCATATTTTTCTATTTGTACAATTTTTGCATTATTTCTTAATTTGCCCCATCTTGCACTATGAACATTACCATCCGCCCAAGAGAATGTTTTTGCGTTGGAATTTGCTGCTCTAGTTAATTGGTCAACTAATGCCAAACGAACACTTTGAGAGTTACTTGAAAATGGTGGTTGTGGTATTCCATTAACAACATTCATCAATTCACTATAATCACGCCTAATTCGTGTTCTTTGTTTAAGAATATTAGTTTCAAATTTAGGAGTAAGAATAAATATGTCTGGGTGTTTTTGTATAGTATCAACATATTTATCAATAGTTTCTGATGCTGTGATATCAACCTCATAAATTATTTCTGTAATTTCTTTGCGTAACCTTTGTGTATCATTTATTAATTCTTGTGCACTTATATGGTCTGTAATATTTAAATTATCGTAAACATTATTAATTGCAGTATATGGTCCTTCTATATCACGATGAAATGCTACTATTGGATTTTCAGGAAACGCATCATAATCGACTGTAATTAATTCCGAATTAACATATTTTTCTTTTACTTTTTTTGCTATAGACTTTTTAAAAATTTTTGCACTATCTTCTGAAGCATCAAGTAATTCTATTTCATCATTAAGTTTTATCATTTTAGATTCAGCATCTGCAATAGTTTGAAAACCATTATCTTCTAATGCTTGTGCAATTTTCTTTTGACTTTTTATATATGCCTGTACCCAGTCAGATTGTAGTTCTTCTAATGTCCAATCTTTACCATGCATTTTTTGTCTAACAGTCATTTGCACTAAACCTGAATCAAAATCATGTGCATCTGCTACATCGCCATAATGTGTCTTTTGTGAATTAGTTGGTAATCTAGTTATCCATTCATATTTTCCTCTAGATGTAAATCCTGGAACATTGTAAAAATAAACACCATAATCACTTCCACCACTCCTGTGTAAAGTGTATTGACTCCAAAGACTTTCCTCTTTACTGTCATACCTATTATTGTCATTAATTGCATCAGTTAGATAATTTTCAGCATCTGTAATTGCATCGTCTCTATTAAAATAAGTAGTACCATCTGGTCCTGTGTACAACAATGCATGGTCAAAATCTTCATACAAAGCACCATCGTATTGTGCTAAATCAATAACTGCTTCTTGATGTGACTCATATCCCATTTCTTCGCTGTAACGACTTCCAACATCTTGTGCCACATAATATTTTGTTTCACCAGATTCATTTACAATTTCTTCGATGTCATCGTCATATCTGCCATCGTAGAACTCGTCATACCATTTTTGTGTTATTTCATCAAACTCATGAACATCATCAGGTTCAGCATCGTGGAATCTATATAGACCAGTATCCCAATCAATGTCAATAGTGGTATCAAAACCAAAGTCATTTTCACCTACATGGATGTAATTATCATTGTCAGTAGTATGATATTCTATTTCACCATAAACAAATTCTTTCGCTTCTACTTCTTCTTGCCCAATTCTTTTAACATTTAGTTGGTCTGGTCTTTTTCTTAATGCAGTACCAATAGTGTTACGATTAATAGTAAATCCACCATCTATAGACTTTTTCATTTCTAAATCAAAATGCGATGCATAGACTTCTTTAGCATTAACACCATAGTTAATTAGACTTTCTTGTACTTCTTCCCATGTTTTAAATTCTGTTCCACCAGGAATTGTGTTGTACCAGTTGTATAACTTAGAGTAAACATTTTTATTCCACGCTTCAGATGCAATTTCTTCTTGTACTTTAACTGCAACTGTTTGCTTTTTATCTAATTCTCTCTTATATTCAATAAGTTTGTTACGCTCTACTGGGTCTGTAGTCTTACCAATTTGTCTGCCAATAAGTGAAACCTTTTGCTTCTTAGGCAATGTTTCAATGCTTTGTATAAATGCTTCTGCTTGTTTGACACTGTATTGTCTTGTAATTGCTTTATTGTGTGCCACACCTCTTTCATGTAATAGTTTGTTTACACTAACATTTTCATATCCTGGTCTTGGATAGAATGTAACTAACACTGCTTCTTCTTTGTTTAACTCTTTACCTTTAAGGTTCTTAGCACTTTTAACATCAACAACTAATGTGTGTGTGACATTACCATTGCCATCTTTAATATCCCAGTTCAATGTAGAAAAACCTGTTCTATCTGTCAAAATCTTTGGTGGGTTTTTAGGATTGTTTACTATTTGTGCAATCGCTAATACATCTAGTGGATTATCAAAAGAAGTAACATTCTGACCTGCATACTTTCTGCTTGGTTTGTAATGCTTGTCAATGATATGTGTTAGACCTTCTGCAGTATCTCCTTTACGAATCGTTATTTTGTTTCCTCTAAAGAAATTCTGGTTAATAATTGCTTTTGCCTGAATATAAGCATTTTCGTTACCCTGAGATAGCAGTTTAAGTGTTTCTGCCCAGTCTCTTGGCATAGTTTCAAAGTCTAGACCTAATTTATCTAGTTCTCTCCAACTATCTTGTAAAAATGTAGCAATTTGTGCAAATGATATATTCTTAGGGTTTTTGTAATTTGTATTAAGACCTTCTTTGTATGTAGGCATGATAGACCTTCTAACATCAAATGGCATGTTAATTCTATCCATCACCATGTTTGCTTCATACTCACCAGACAAATTAAAGTATTTAGTAATTGCAGTATCGTAAATATCTGAGTCTCTTAGTACACCATCTTTAGTCATTAGGTGTTCTATTTCTTCAATTTGTTCCTGTATCTTATTAGCATGTTCTTGCATAATTGCAGGAATCTCTAAACCTTGTTCTTTACGATTTAGGTATTCTGTGTATTTTTTGCCACGCACTAACTTAGCAATATTGTCCATGTGCTTGGACCTAGTTTTTGCTAATTCTCCAGTAAACATAAATGGTGAACCACCTGCAGGTCTGTTTTGTAGCATTTGAATCTTATGTGTTAATTCATGAGCAATAAGACCTTTAGTTGTATCAGAATCTACGCTGTTAGTCTTAACAACAATAGTGTCTGTCATATCATCGTAGTATGCGTATGGTTCGCCTTTGATTAGTTGGACATCTAGATTAGTATCTTTTGCTTCTTTAAACAAACTAAACATGCTGTCATTCTTTACAACATTACCAACTTTCTGATTAGCACCTTTCTTAATTGCCCAGTCAGTATTACTGTAATCAATATCAAAAACCCATTTACCATCTGGTGCTTTGACCATATTAGTGGCAACCCAAATATCTTTTGGTGATTTACCAAAGTAATCCATGGTGTCTGCAACCTTGTTAAATCTTTTAACTCTAGTAGCAAATAAATCAATACCAGATACTTTCTTAACAAACTTATCCATACCCGTATGCTGCACATTCATGCTGCGGAAGTTCATACGATTGTTATGCAATGCTAACTTAAATACATCAGCAAGACCATCTGTATGTTTAATTGCTTCATATAAACCAATACTTGCCCAGTTAGTTTTAGCAAGAATACCGCCCTCTACAGACTGTTCTAATCTTTGTAGTAATCTTTCTTTAGCAGTTGATTCTTCTCCAGGAGTAACATCTAGATAATCAATGATTTCATCTTGTACATCTGGGTCACCCCATAAGGTATTAATAGCATGGATAATTCCACCTTCTTCTGGTTTTAGTGTTGCATCAGCAATAGCACCTGCCACAACATCTTTTAGTCCTGGTGGCATCTTAGATATAACAGATAATTTAGTCATACCTGCATAAGGAATCATGAACTGACCAATCGTATTGATTAGACCATATACCATTTCTTCTTTTTGCTCTTGTGTAGCAGTTGTCATAAACTGGAATGGTCTTGCATCTTCATCTACAGCACCAACACCTTGAGCAATATCTGTGAAGAAACGAATTGTATTATTCATAGTTTCTGGTGGTATATCTAAAATTGCTGCCTTGAGTGTATCCATATCACCTTGCATTTCAAGTTGCTTCAATTTAGCATCTGGAATGCGGAACAAATCTTTGTTCATCTGGTGTTCTTGTTCTATGTTCTTATTTAGTTTGTGCTTTTCATCTTGAACAAATTTAAAGTAATTCTTGTATAGACCTGCATATACATCTTTGTTTTCTGGATATTCATCAGATAGTCTTTCAACTTCTTCTCCAAAATCATTTAATGTATTGTCTAATGCTTCAATGCTGTCATGTAATTTAGTAACTCTGTCTGAGTATCTAGCAACCGAGTTTTCATAGGTTGTTGCTTGTGGTTTGTATGCTTCATCAATTTTTTGTTGATTCTCAAGCATCTTGTCAGTATTACGCTTAAATGCATCTTTAATGCTCTGACCTTTTTTACCTTGCTGTTCATTTTGACTCAATGTCGCCCAAGTACGCAACAATAGACCTTGCTTTCTTCTGTAACTATCTACTTGCTTACCTCTAAAGTAATCGTAGAATTGTTGCATGTCTTGCTTATCTTCTTCTCTATTGCTATCATAATTAAGTCTAAATTCTTCCGTATCGCTGCGAATATCAAAATCTGGATGTAGGTATTGGAATCTATCCCATTCGCTTAAATTTGCCACATCTACATCGCCCACTTGCCATGGTGCTACATTAGATACATCTGGTAATGGTTCTTGATAATTAGGATTAACTAATGCTTTTGCTAATCCTTCAGTGTTTGCAATGTCCTCTAGTTCTTTCTTTGCTTTAAAATCTTCATCTAAGATACGAGGTTGTGTGTATTTACTGTCGTATAACTGTTCGTATTTATTGATAGCATCGTAAGTCTCTTGAGCATATAAATCACTTGCAGTCATTTTTTCACCTACATAAGATTTAACTTTGCCTTCCTTAACTGCTTGTGAATGTGCTTGTGCTTGTTCTAGTTCATCACTTTCTTCAATAAATGCCATATTAGTTTCCTACATCAGTTGCTTCTTCGATTGTGCAGTATTTAAGATAGTTCTTCATTTCTGCTGCTTTAATCCTTATGTTACCATGTGCAGCAAATGCTGACTCTATTTGGTCATAAGACTTTTTACAATTAACACGAGCGGTTGGTCTGCCATCAGGACCTTCTACTAATTCTCTAACTAAACCTTGTGGGTCTGCATCAACAACTTGACCTAAAAACTGGTCTTGTACCTCACGCCATATAGTCAATGGGTCCTCACCTTTTTGTGTTCTTAACATTAATTCTGTAATTGCTTCTTCCATGTATTGTTTATCAATACCTTTAGCAAAAGCACCCAGGTCACCATAATCACGCTGAAATGCAGGTTTAAGCATACTAACTGCTCTTTGAAAGTTAGGGTTCTTGGTCACATCGTTTTGTGTACCTTTACGCAAATTGTCAATAAGTTTGATAGCAGAGTCTGTAGATATACGCTTATCTGTATGGTACTCCATAATAGTCTTTTGTTTATCTGCTTGACTTTCTGTACTGGTCATCAAATATAAATTTAAATCTAACAATGATTGTTTATCATCTTTATCGTATTTGCCTTCAGTCAATGCATTAACTAAGAACTTAGCATCATCTTCATCGTATTTGCCTGGTTCTGCTGTAATTTCTTTTGTAATAGAATCAAGTGTCACATTTTCGTCACGACTTGCAACTTTTAAGAATGTATCCATAAAGTTAGTATCTTGCTGTGCTTCTAGTGCTCTTTGTTCTTGTTTGTATAATGCTTCTGTTGCTGCGTTATCATTAGACCAATATTTTTTAAGTTGACCAATAACAGTATCTTTAACATCTGGACTTAGACCTTCTAACAAATCATCTGTTAATAATTCATTTAGATAATCTTTGCTGCGAATATAACTAACAATATCTCTACTCATTTCTTGGAATGTAGCAGTACCATTGCCGTCTAATGTTTGTTGTCTTAATTCTTCTTCTAATGCTGAGTAAGCAAAATCAACAATTAAATCATTAATCTCTTTGTTTGCTCTTTCATTTGACCAACCTTTAGGCATTGCAACAATTTCTCTTGCTTTATTTTCAATGTCTATAAATTGACCTCTAATTTTTTCTAAACCAAAACCAAAGTTATTATTTGCTTGTTCACTAAATTCTTCAGTAAATAAATTTTTAATACTTAACTGAGTTAGTTTTGTTAAATCTGTTTTATCTTTCTCCCACAGTTCTTCTGTGCTTAATACTGCCTTAGCAAACTCTATATCTTTGAATGATTTGTAGATAGGCGGCAAAGTAATTGCCATCTTGTCATCAAACTTTTGTTTAATAATTTGTGTAAATGATGGATTATTAACGCCTTCTGTTAAACCTTTGAAGTATTCATTTGCTTGTTCTTGGAATGCTTGTGGGTCTGAAGGATTTTCTGCAGCAAGTTGTTCTAATTTTGTTTTTAAATTACTTTCTGTTTTGTCTGCATATCCTTTAAGTAATTGAGTATTGTATGCCTGTCCATAAATAGTTCCCCAATCTTCTAGTTCTGGGTTGTCTAGATATGAATCATTAAGTCCTGCTCTTGCACCTTCTTGTTGAGCAATATCACCTGCTTGTTGATAAAACATATCAGACCAAGAATCAAGCGTATTTGCTAGTGCTTCCCAACCTTGTGCTTCTGGCGATACGCTACCTGGTTGTGGTCCGCCTGGTGGTTTATATTCGTATTTCTTTATTGGCATATTAAATTATGTTCTATAGTATTGATATGAACCTTTTGCTATTGTACTTAAAGCACCTAATCTGCTAGTAAAGATAGCATTCGTTGCAGCATTATTAAGCAATGATACTTGTCTTTGCGTTCTTGCTGATGATGTACCTTTCTCAATCAAAAAGTTTTGTACTGATGTGTTTTGCAGATTTAATACAGAACCAGAACGGAATGGGTCAACACCTAACGCACTGAATGTAGTGGTTGTTTGTGCTAATGAATTATTAAGTTCCATAAGTCTTGCAAGTTGATTATCTTTTTCTCTTTGTCTTGCATCTTCCGCTTGTAAAGCATATTGTTTTGCTTGTGCTTTACCTTGCTGTATTTGACTATATGCAGATAATGCTGTTGATGCTATTAATGCTATTTGCCACATATTATCCTGTTACCTGTATTGTTAAATTCAAACCCAATAGTGTTAATGGCATTGGGTCAACCTGTGTTACTGTTATTTGTGATGTCTTAGAGTATCCAAGAATCGGAACTGACTTAATACCAGTAAATGTATTAATTGCAGAACCTAGTGCTGAAGAACCAAATCCTCTTACTGGCAATGGTCTGCCTTCGACTTCTAAACCTGCTGACTCATATAGTTGTATTTCTGCTGTCACTATACGCCTTCTTTTTGAGTGTATAGGACCAGATTGTAGCACCATATTGACTGGCATGGTTTTAATTGTTACATCATAGTTTAAACCTACCTCAATATCTTCTGCTGCAGTTGTTAATGTAATGCTGCCAGATGAAGGAGTTGCGTTTGCTTGAACTGAACCATCTGCTCTAATTCTGCATTCTTCACCATTAAGATGTCCAAGTCCAGAAACTGAAGTAGATGCAGGACTGTTAGTAACTTGTATAGAACAGTCTGTGTAGTATGTTCTATCTAATGCTTCAATAAAATATTTATCTGTGCCATTAATATTGCGTTTTACATAGAAATAAACTATGTTTTCTAGCACTGCTACATCTTTAATTTCACCATCTGTAGTAAATCTTGTCCATGCACCGATTGCTTCTGCTCTGTTTGTAATAAATACTGCTACTGTGCCATCATCATTAACAACATATAAGTAGTTACCTTCGTTGTTTACATCGCCAGTTAATGCATCCATGCGTACTGGTGTGCTTACTAGATGTGGAGACAATATGTTTATCTCATTCGCTGTGTATGATTCTTCTGCAAATGTATAAAGATATTCTCTGACTTGTTTACCA
>Ga0181592_10004324_pt1 | contig 11779 bp, 17 predicted proteins | sample 071ome_20_FD_133755 | JGI IMG/M metagenome (GOLD analysis project Ga0181592, IMG submission 133755) | Coastal salt marsh microbial communities from the Groves Creek Marsh, Skidaway Island, Georgia - 071412BT metaG (megahit assembly) | ecosystem: Environmental > Aquatic > Marine > Intertidal...
CCAATTTGGGAAGCTGCTTCACTTGATGAATGGCTGTACAACGGGGGTCCATTCCAACTCGTCACTTTCCACTTCCTCATTGGCATCTATGCTTACATGGGACGTGAGTGGGAACTTAGCTATAGACTAGGAATGCGTCCTTGGATCTTTGTTGCATACTCTGCTCCAGTTGCCGCTGCTACTGCTGTATTCCTTGTTTATCCGTTTGGACAGGGTTCTTTTTCGGATGCTATGCCCTTGGGGATATCCGGCACCTTCAACTACATGCTGGTATTCCAGGCTGAGCATAATATTCTTATGCATCCTTTCCACATGTTGGGTGTGGCCGGCGTTTTTGGTGGGAGCTTGTTCTCTGCTATGCACGGCAGTCTGGTCACGTCGTCGCTCGTTCGTGAGACGACTGAAGACATGTCTCAAAACTATGGCTATAAGTTTGGCCAAGAAGAGGAAACGTACAACATTGTAGCGGCTCATGGCTATTTCGGTCGCCTCATCTTCCAATACGCATCCTTTAATAACAGCCGCAGCCTTCACTTTTTTCTTGCTGCTTGGCCTGTTGTGGGCATCTGGTTCACTGCTCTTGGCGTGTCTACGATGGCTTTTAATCTTAACGGGTTCAATTTTAATCAGTCCCTTTTGGATACTGAAGGTCGCGTGGTCAACACTTGGGCAGATATCCTCAACCGGGCGAACCTTGGTTTTGAGGTAATGCATGAGCGCAATGCACACAATTTCCCACTGGATTTGGCTTCTATTGAAGCTACTCCGGTCGCTCTAACTGCTCCATCTATTGGATAAATGCAGGTCGCATAATTTTAGAGGGGGTCCTGTTACCCCCTCTTTTTTATGGCTTGGAATCCTGAGAAGTCTGCTTGCTTGGCTTGAACTACCATATTGTTTGCGGCGATGCTTACGAAAGCACAATGCGAGACTTACTGCAAAAGTGTGGTATGCCAAATAAGAAGATTCACAAAGGTGTTAAGTTTGTCTTGCAGCTTCGAGGGGTTCCCATTGGTTGCGTAAGAATTATCCTTTCAAAAGATTGTCATTCCATACTGTTGGCATCTTTATGCGTCTTGCCAGAGTTCAGAGGTACTGGATCTGGTAAATATCTGATGGAATACATTCATCATTGGTGCAGGAAGGTTGGTGTTGAAATTATTTATTTGGCGGCAGTTGATAAAGCTGTTGATTTTTACCATAAACTAAATTATCGCGATATTGCGCTCGACGCTAAGGTGCCTTACGAATTCCTTAAGCCAATGACCAAGATATTTGAAGAATATGAATATGGTGATTACGAATACAAAATCACTAAATATATGCTCAGGGATTTATCGGAATAATACTCTTGTAAACACAGTCGCCCTACACCTCTACGAGGGGGCTGTAACCAATCAGGAGTAAATCCAATGGCTGCTCGTTCTTCGGGTATTTTCCCCCGCGAAGGCTTTAATCTTGACGATTCCGGCAAGATCACCGCTACCGCTACCGGTACCGATGCCCCCTTCACCCTGACTGCCGCTAAGACCATCCGCGTTGTGGTGATCGGTGCTGGCGGTATCGATGATGCCGGTACCAACAAAATCACCGTGACCCTGGGTGGTCAAGCAGTGGTTTTCAACGCCGCTGATCTGGACCGTAACGGTGTTGGCATTGCTCACGTCCGTGGCACCCTGTGCGACCAAGACGACAACGATGCCTTCTATGTGCTGGGCGGTACCGCTACTCTTGCTGGTGGCGTGTTCCTGGAGCTGGTTGACGGCCCTGGCCGCTGATCCTAGTCATAGGACTTCGCAGAAAAGCGCCCCTCCCACAAGGGAGGGGTTTTTTATTGGTTATCAGGTTTCCATTCTCCGCACCAGCATTCGTCTATGACCTTGGGGAATTTTGAATAGTGCAACCTTCCCAAACTTAGGACACTTGGCGGAAAACGCCTACAGCGGAGAAACCCTTTAATAACGACAGAGAACAGGCAGTTGCCACAGCATTGATTGCATTCCATCAAGGCTTGCCTGAATGTCGCTCTCTGACGACGCTGAATGCGAGATGGCGGGATTCCCCAGGAATAGCCATGTTGATGCGCTGCAAATTCAGCTCTAGCTTCTCGTCATCTGGCTCCATGCTCTCGTGGTGTAGGTAACTATGCTTAGTGATATGGGTTACCATGCTGATGGCATCAGCTTGCGTAAACGGGCAGTCAAGCAGGTCTGAGAGCTTTACCTTGTCGGCGATGGCCAGCAGTGCCTCAGGAAGCTGAGTGGAGTAAGTCTTTGGGTTCATGTGCAATGAAATCGGAACTCTAGGTGAGCCTTCTTGATCATATGGCACTTCTCGACAAACGACCGACGTGGTTCGTCAAAGGCGATCAGCGCCGAGCTGCATACTACACGATCCAAGCCAAGGAACTGCGGGACGCAGGTTTCGTGGAGGAGGGCAAGGAGCCCGCTAAAGCAGCTGTACTGGAGGACAAGCTCCCCGAAATCCCCGTGGTCGCTGGTGGCGATGCCTTCGAGGTGGTGGTTGACGAGCCAGAACCCGAGCCTGAACCGGAGCCTGCACCACGCCGAACTCGTCGCAAAAAGGCTGAAGCCGAAGTTAAAACTGAAGAATAATCAAAAGGCATCCTAGTTTACTAGGGTGCTTTTTAATGGAAATCACTTACAGCGTTGGCCCTCGTTATATCAACGGGAAAAATATTGACAACGACATCAATGCATCTTTTCCGAAGATCTTGGCTGAGCAAGAGATCAGTGATCCTGTAACTGGCATTGCCGGCAAGGGCTATGAGCCTGGTCAGTTAAACAGGGACGGCGGAGAAATCTGATGCCAGAATACGCCCTTGCAATTATGGTTTCAGCCATACTTGGCTGGGGTAGTTTCTGTTGGCGTAAAGCTGAAAAGGCAATGGATGCCGCAGATAAAGCCATAGACAGAAACGACAAGCTTGAACTAAAAATGTCTGAGAAGTATCTCTCGAAGCTGGAGTTTAAGCAGCATATGGATCAGGTCATGGGTACGCTATCTCGCTTGGACGAGAAGCTGGACATGATCATGTACTGGAAGGGTTCTCCACGGAATTATAGAGAAGACATAAATGCGCATCATGGCTGGGAAGACAGCTGAGTATTATAAAAAGAATCCAGAAGCTCGCAAGAAAAAAGCAGCTTATGATAAAAAATACAACAGCTCAACCAGTCGCAAGAAATATCGCGCTGAGCTAGCCCGTGAGCGCCGTGCAAGAGGAATCATGGGTAAAGGTGGTAAAGATGTCTCTCATGCAGCTGGAGGCGGTTACAAGCTTGAATCCAAGAGCAAAAATCGTGCTCGCAATGGCCACGGTAAAAACGGAAGACTAGCTCCAGGTAAAGGAACTCGGAAGCAAAAGTAATGCCACTCCCTTACGCTACAGCTAAAGCCACTGGTGGCAAAAAGAAGAAGACTCCCAAGGGATATCATCGCATGCCCAATGGCAAGCTGATGAAGGGAGCCAAGCATGGAACTAAGAAAAAAGGTAAAAAGTAATGGCACCCAAAAAGGATTCGCGACTTTCTAAGAACAAGCTTTCCGGTTACAACAAGCCGAAGCGAACTCCCAATCATCCAACCAAAAGCCATGTTGTATTGGCTAAGGAAGGTAACAAAACCAAGCTGATCAGGTTTGGTGAGCAAGGTGCTAAGACAGCTGGCAAGCCCAAGAAGGGTGAAAGTGCACAAATGAAGCAAAAGCGAGCAAGCTTCAAGGCACGCCATGCAAAGAATATCAAGAAAGGTAAAATGAGTGCAGCTTATTGGGCGAATCGCACCAAGTGGTAAGTGCAAATAAATCTACCTGATTTTAATTTCCCGCAAAATTTAATCCTGCCAACTCCTGTATTGGAGTTGCCTAAGGCCGAAATTCCCAGTTATCGGCCTATTTTTGTGCCACCTAAAAGCAATCTCGCTTTACCTCGATTGGCGGCACCTCAGCCTGTAACTCAAGAAGATGTTGAAAAAGCAATAGAGGAAAAATTGGAACCACTATTGCAGAAATTAAAATTACCGCCCGTATCAGCAGAGGTTCCATCCGCAGAAGTCATACAAGCTAATATACCGGGAACTGATATACAGATACCTTTACCGAAAGCAGAAATCTTGTCCGCTGCGGCTACTACCAGCGTTATCAGTGTTGGAGCTACCTTAGCTGCTACATCTCTTTTTAAAAGGCTTGTAAGTATCTTTAAGCCTATTCTGAAGACTGCGGCGAAGAAAATTCAATCACGTCGAGGGAAACCGGTTCAGACTTGGGCGCGACAGCGGTTATCGGAACGACATCTGCGCAAGCTACGTAGTATGGAGAATCTTCCCTGATCTTGTATCCCATATCGTACAACTTTGCACATTCCCTGAAACGCACAAAGGCTAAATCAAGCCTTTCTTTTTCAATCTTTTTACGAGCAAGCTCTTTGCACATCTTGACCATGCCTCGATTTAAAGGCACGGAAAAGCTTACCTGTGCTCCAAAATTCTGATTTCTAACATATGGGTTTGAGTGTACGTCATTCCCAAGATAGAAAGGGGTAAATACCAAGGTGGAAGAGTTGCAGTAATGACCTGTGCCAAATCCTTGCTGGCTGTATCCACCTTGATTGATTTGTACCGCTTGATTGTTAACTGACCCAGAAGATGTTGCGATTGGATTAGCAACTGCAGTGACTCCTTCTTCCGCCTTGATCGGCGAACAGAATCCTATTACTGCGAGAAGACAGACAAGCTGTTTGTAACCGATTCGATATCGATTGTCCGAGTGACATCCTCGGTTTCGACTACTCCTGCCGAACGAACGGTTTGCTCTAGCTGAAACTCTGCTCCAGCGGTTGTAATACTCCATGTGGTAGAAGCGTCGTGAATAGCACCGCTAGGCGTGACGTTGTATCCAGTTGTGTAAGTGTAATCGCCACCATAACGCTTGATCGCAATTGTTTCGTCGATCGAGGTTGTGGTAGTAGTAGTACTTGTCATACTCCCTTGCGTGAAGTTGGGAGTAATACTTTGAGCGAATGCAGGTGACGAGAGAATGATGAGTCCAAGCAGAAGCTTTTTCATCTTTACTTGGTGGCGGAAGGGGGTGTTGGGGTTGCTGGTTTTACCTCTTCATTTTCTTTCTTTTTCTTGGTTCCAACAGCTAGCCCAAAACTAGCAGCGGTACCAGAAAGAATAGATGCAGGATAAGTTGGGTCAACAGCTTGCTTGAAAATGCCAAGGTAGTTGGCAGTGAGGATGCCCATCGCCCACACGAGGAGGGCGATTTTTACGGCATCACCTAAACGAGAATGATCGTCCTGTTCCTTGCCTTCCTTAGCTGTCATTTCCTTCTTTTTTAGGGAAGAACTTGACCAAAGCCTCAAGGATGACTTGAGCAATTCCGTTGCCCTTCAGGGGGGTGAAGGGCAGAATTTCGGAAACTGCTGATACGATTACTGCAATGATTGCGAGAAGAGCCGGGTCCATTAGTAGCCAGAAGCTACTTTATAATGCCTAGCTAAGGCCAGCAAGAATAGGAGGCTTGTAGTTTTTGCCCTTCATAACCTTGCCATCTTCACGCAGTATTGGTCGACCTTTATCGTCCAGCTTGCTCATATTGCTTTCATGGACAATGCGTAAAGCTTCATCAAGATCCCAGCCCATGACGGCAGCAAACTGGTAGCAAACGTAAACCAGATCAACAAGTTCTTTGAGGCAATGTTCTCTTGATTCAGGCATAATGATTTGCATGTCAACCTCAGCCTGCAAGAACTCTTTGAATTCCTCAATGATCAAGTCGCGCTGAAGTTTCCGCACAGGAAAAGACGGATAGCTTTCAAGGCGATACTTCCTGCGGAATTCCATCGCAAGATCCATCATTGCAGGTGCTGGAGTGGTTTCCATGAGCAAAGGTATTCTATATCCATTTTAACAGTAGGCAAACTAGCATTGACTTAGCAGCGCTATGATCTTTTCATCCGCCGATATCTTCAGGCTTATTGGCGGCGATCCGGTCATCCGTCTGTTGGCGAAGATACAGATCGTTGACGGCAAACCTCCTCTAACGGGTGAGGAAGGTTTATTTATTTATATTGATCGATTCCCTGTAGTTGAGGAATTCGAAGCAACTTGGAAGATCTGGGTAATTGATTACTCGGATGAGCCTGTTGAAGTTGTTGTCAGTACACTTGAAGCGATTCTCCCTAAGGTCAAGGTAAGCAAAACTGCTGTCGGCTATCAGCTCACGACAACTGAATTCAAGTCAGCAAATACACAGGTCAAGCCAACAGAAGAAATTCGACCTGTCATTGCTCCTGATTTTTCTAAGTGGGAAGATAGGTTCCAAACTCTGGTTGAGGATGTTCAGGACCAGATGCTGCTGGTCACGTCTGGCAGGGCTGGTAAAGATGGTCAAGACGGTAAGGACGGAAAGGATGGTGCAGATGGTAAAGATTTGCTTGCCACAGAGGCAAGTATTAATGATCTTCAAGATGTTGATCTTGAAAGCAAGCTAGCACTACAGAAGGGCCATGTCCTGACTTGGGACGGCACTGCTTGGACCAATCTTTTTATTCCCCAAGTTTATGCAACTGGCGCAGCTGGTGGCGGGGATGGTACTGGGGACACTGGCGCTCCAAGTACGACTATTCAATGGAAGTTTCATAATGAGGTTGGCGAACCTCACGACAGGGAATTTCATACAAATAACGCAGATCCAACACTACTCACCGTCTTACATGTTTCATTCGAAAATAATTCAGGCACAAATATCTCAAGCCTGTTAAATGGCTTACTGCCTAGTACTGACAGTATTTATGTTTACAAGGTAAGTGAGCCAAGTAGTGCTCATCTGTATTCCGTTACAGGATACACTACTACAACAAATGGTGTAGAGATTAGTGTTACTCACGTAGAAACTCCTGGTGGCGAAGAAGACCTAGTCAATAACTCTATATACGGCTTCACTTTTATTGCTGCAGGTAGCGGCAGTGGTGGCTCTACTACTCTTGCTGGATTAAGTGATACAAATACAACAGGGGTCCAGGATGGTGACATTCTGGTTTATCGCTCTGCCACCGGTAAATGGACAGTTGAATCTGCTGTAGAAGAAGCGCCACAAGATGGTGGCTATTATGTTCGTCAGAATGGACAATGGGTCAACCTTGCTGTTGCCTTGGGCGCATTTGACAATCGCAGCTTTGATGGCGGTAACTTCACTACGGGCACTGGCAGCAACTTCGATAATGCTGTCATGGATGGCGGAAACTTTACCCCCTGACGGTAAACTAGCTTACGCATACTAGGCAAATGTCGGTTCCTTCTCCAAGAAATCCGATCAAGCCAGCACGGGGCGACTATAGCGATCTCTCAAGCAATGTAGCATCTCTCGAGAATGGTGAAATTTGCTACGCGATTGATCAAGATCAGCTTTACGTAGTGGAAAACGGTTCACTGGTTCCAGCTAGTGGATCTTTGGCGAACTTGACGGATTTGAGTCTATCTACTTTAAATAATGGCGATGCTTTGATTTACAATAATGGATCTTGGGCAAATGGTGGGACGCTAAACGGAGGAGCTTTCTAGGAATTCTAGACAGAGATTGCAATTCCTATGGCCAATCAGATTCGCATCAAAAGGAGGGCCTCCAGCGGCTCAGCAGGTGCACCTTCTGCGCTACTGAATGCGGAACTCGCTTTTAACGAAGCGGATAACGTTCTGTATTATGGCTATGGTGATGATGGCAGCGGTAACGCTACCAGCATTATTGGGATTGGCGGTTCAGGCAATAGCGTCACTCTGAGTGGAACTCAGACAGTAACTGGTAATAAGACTTTCTCTGGTACCACAAACTTTAGTGGTACTTTACAGATCGGCGGCGTTGCGCTAACTGCAACTGCTGCTGAACTTAATTATACCGGTGATCTTGGTACTTTTACCGGTGCGACGATCAGTGATAATGTTGATGTAAAGGTTGCGCTTCAGGATCTGGAGACAGCGCTTGAGAATGGCGCAGGCTCTCTGACTGCCGATGACTCAGGTACCGCTAGCTTTAGTGGTGGCACGGTTACCATTTCTGGTGGAACCGGTCTCAGCAGCACTGCTACTGGCAGCACTCTGACTGTCAACCTTGACAACACGAGTGTCACGAGTGGTTCATATGGTGCAGCTGGCACCGTTGGCACCTTTACAGTCGACGCACAGGGGCGGCTGACTGCAGCTAGCGACGTCTCGATCTCGATTACCCATACTCAGGTATCTGATTTCGATACTGGTGTTCAGGCTAATCGTCTTGACCAGATGTCTGCGCCTACCGCAGATGTTTCATTCAATGGTCAAAAAATTACGAGCCTAGCTGATCCGACCAGTGCTCAGGATGCAGCAACCAAGGCTTATGTCGATTCGACGGCACAAGGTCTTGATGTTAAGGACAGCGTTCGAGTCGCTACGACTGGCAACATCACGCTGAGCGGCACTCAGACTATTGATGGCATCAGTGTTGTTGCTGGCGATCGTGTTTTGGTTAAAAACCAAAGCACTGCCAGTCAGAACGGTATCTATGAGGCTGCTTCAGGCGCTTGGTCTCGTACTGCGGACGCAGACAGCTCTGCAGATGTAACTCCTGGCATGTTCGTGTTTGTCGAGGAAGGCTCGACGAATGCTGATGCTGGTTTTGTCCTTTCTACCGATGGGTCGATCACGGTAGGCTCCACCGCTTTGACCTTCACCCAGTTCTCTGGTGCTGGTCAAATCACTGCTGGTGATGGTCTAACCAAGACTGGTAATCAGCTTGATGTTGTCACAGCAGACAGTGGACGCATTGCCGTCAATGCCAATAACATTGACCTAGCCACTCATGGTACGGCTGGAACCTATATTGGTTTTACTGTTGATGCCTACGGTCGCGTCAGCAGCTTCAGCTCCCCGACTACTCTTGGTGGCTATGGCATTACCGATGCACAGCCTCTTGACGCCACTCTGACTGCACTGGCTGGTCTTACGACGAGTGCGAATGAACTGATCTATGCAACCGGTAGTGATGCTTTTAGCACTGCTACGCTGACCAGCTTTGCTCGTACTCTTCTTGATGATGCTAGTGCATCTGATGCTCGGACTACTCTTGGTCTGGGTACAATTGCTACGCAGAATGCCAACAACGTAAACATTACTGGTGGCACGATTGATGGCGTCGACATTGACGGCGGAACCTTCTAATCATTCCCACAAAGGAAGACTACAGGGACCGTTAATACGGTCCTTTTTTGCTAGATAGCGACCATGGCCAACGTGATTAAGCTGCGCCGTAGCGCGGTTCAGGGCAACGTACCGACGACTTCACAGATTGCGTTAGGTGAGGTTGCCATCAATACGTATGACGGCAAGCTGTTTATCAAAAAGGATGACGGCACTGCGACGGTCGTTGAGCCAGGATATAACGGCGCAATAGTTTCTGATGCAGCTCCAACGGCCAGGCCTGATGGTTCGTCGTTGGTAAATGGTGATCAGTGGTGGGAGTCTGACACTGGAGACTTTTATATTTATTATGGCACCAGCTGGATTGAGGTAGGCGGCGGAGGTGGAGGAATCGCGGAAGCTCCCCAGGATGGTTCGCCTTATTTCAGGCAGGATGGCGCCTGGGAGAACGCCGACGAGCTGGCTCTGTATAGGTATCAGATCAATGCCGACGGTGGAAACTTTGATAACGGGGAAGCCAGGGGTGCTTATCTGATCCTTGATGCTGGCGACTTCAACGCTGGAACCTCGACTGGAATTGATCAAACTGTAGACGGCGGAGTTTTTGCCTGATAGGAAAACTAGCAGGATTGCAATTCTCTTATGGCGACCCCTAATCCAAGGACAAAGGTTCTAATCGCCAGGGGCACTAAGTCAAATTTAAATTCATCCCTTGCGGACATCGCTGAGGGCGAGTTCGTGTTTGCGACTGACGAGGATCTGACTTATATCAAGTACAACGGTTCGCTGGTGGCGACCTCTGTTTCAGCTGCGCAAATCGGTGTTACGATCCAAGGCTACGACGCGGATACTGTTAAGAGTGACGTTCTGCCGACGTTTACCGTTGCAACCCGCACCACTGAACGTACCATTACTGCAAGTGCATTTGATCTGAGTACTGGTAATTTGTGGACCGTTGGAGCCATTACTGTTCCTAATCCCACGAATGCTGCAGCTGGTCAGACAGGTGCTATCCGCATTACTGCTGGCCCTGTTGTTTGGGGATCTAACTTCAAGTTTCCTGGTGGCACTGCTCCGACTATTGCCACATTCCCAGCAATTATTCCGTATTACGTGCAAAGCAGCACCGTTATCTTGATGGGTAGTGTCGTTGAGGGGATTTCCTGATGAATAACGCTGAACTGTTTTTCAGCGCAGCTGGTAGCGCTGGAGCCATCGAGATCGAACGTTCGCTTCGGTTCAATTCAGCCGATAGCGCGTACCTCAACCGCACCCCCGCATCTGCAGGCAACCGCAAGACGTGGACTTGGGCGGGGTGGGTGAAGCGGAGCTCGCTAACTGCCGGCGATTATCAAACCTTGTTTTGCGCCGGAGATTCAGGGAGCGCTAATAGAACCCTATTACGGTTTAATTACAGCGCAGACGACTGTTTAATAAGCACTTTTAACGAATCAGCGACATGGAATTTGTACACTACTGCCGTATTTAGGGACGTTTCCGCGTGGTATCATGTTGTCTTAGCAGTCGATACAACACAGGCCACGGCTGCCGATAGGGTTAAATTATATGTGAATGGCGTTGCACAGACGCTTTCTGGAACACAGGCAACTCTTGATGAACTGGGGAATATTAGTAATAACAAACTGCATTACCTTGGAAATGATACAAGAATATCTACTTTTTTGTACGACGGCTACCTAGCCGACGTTCACTTCGTTGACGGTCAACAGTTAGACCCCACCAGCTTCGGGGAGTTTGACGACAACGACGTGTGGCAGCCGATTGAATACACCGGCAGCTTCTCTGGCAATTCGTTCCATTTGGATTTTGCGGATAACAGCAGCGTAGCCGCACTGGGTTATGACGCCGCTGGCAGCAACGATTGGACGGTTAATAACATCACTGCTAACAATAACGGAGCTGTGTACGGCACAGGTAACAAGTGGAATACAAGCACAAAAACGGTTGATACAGCACTCTACGATGGCGCTTCAACCTCTCCATATATCCTTGATATTGCCGGACTGTACAGCGCTAATCCAGCTAATTTTGCCTATAGCGGCAGCATAGATAATATGTTTGACGGCACAGACAGCTATGCATACATTTTGAACGACTATAACAATCAATCAGTCTATTCGTTTTTAGTTGATCTCAGAGATTTTCTACCTGTTACAAGTGTTTCAGTCCGAGGTTATGCCATGAATGGCACCTCCTACGGGTATTACTACTCGCCTTACAAAGCGGAACTGCTTGACGCCAGCAAAAGCGTTATTTCTGGTAGCACGATAACTTTAGCGACCAGTATGTCTGACAACACGGTACCAGTATCAGGTACACCGCGTTATCTAAAGATATTTAGATCAGGTGGCTCTTATGACCGTGGATACATTGCAGGGTTTGACATCAACGGAACCCGGATGGTCAACGCCGAACTTGCTCAAGATGTTGACTCCCTCCTTGACTCGCCCACGAACGGCGACACGGCTGATGACACCGGACTCGGCGGACAAGTGCCGGGGAACTACTGCACGTTGAACCCGCTTGATAAGGGTAGCGACGTAAACACTGTCACGAACGGCAAC
>Ga0181592_10004325_pt1 | contig 11777 bp, 15 predicted proteins | sample 071ome_20_FD_133755 | JGI IMG/M metagenome (GOLD analysis project Ga0181592, IMG submission 133755) | Coastal salt marsh microbial communities from the Groves Creek Marsh, Skidaway Island, Georgia - 071412BT metaG (megahit assembly) | ecosystem: Environmental > Aquatic > Marine > Intertidal...
ATACCCGCCTTCGGTAAACCGGCAGGCGCGGATGCCCAGTTTGCCGTGATCGGCGATATTGTCATGGCGCAGCTGGGTCAGTGCGACGTCTTCGTCCCAGGTCTCCAGCCTGTGGGGATTCATGGTTGGGACGTCGTCGGGTTTGATCCGGTCGTAGACGTCCGAAAACAGGCAGAAATGCTCGTATTCGTCCTTCATCGTGTCCAACAGGTCGAGCACGTAGTGGCGCGATACGCTGTCGTCTTCGCCGGTGTCGATCTTGGGGAAAACCTCCTGAAGTTCCACAAGCGGCCCCATGAACACGCCCATGTTCTTGTATTCCCCGATGCCGGATCCGTTAAATTCCTTGGAACACTGGCGCCGTATCCACAACAGATCCGTTTCGAGCGTACGTACCGGCGACGTCCAGTATGTCCGGACGACCTCTGCCTCGCCCGCCCAGAGCGGCGCAGAAACATCGATAAGTCTTTGCAATTCGGGGCTGAGCGCCATGGAGACTGCTCCCATTATAAATTCGCGCCGAAATATTAGGCCCTGCACGGCATGCCGTGCAAGGTTCTGGCCGACCCGGTAAACTTTCTGTACCGAAGTGCCGAGACAACTGACCGAAATCCGATGCTTGGAGCCGACATGAACATCCGGGAGACAGACTCCGCCGATCTCCCATTGATCGAGACGCTATACCCCGTGGCGTTCCCCGGGGAAGATTTGTTACCGTTAGTGCGGCAGCTGCTTGGCGGCGAAAACGATGTTCTGTCTCTGGGGGCGATGGAAGGGGGGCGCCTGATCGGCCACGTGGCATTTACAGTCTGCCGGATTGCAGGTGCTGACGTTACGGTCGCGCTGCTCGCGCCGCTTGCTGTAGATCCTGAGCTTCAGCGACGCGGCGTCGGCATTGCTCTCGTGGAAGAGGGCTTCAGGCGCCTGCGATCCCGGGGCATTCAGCGCGTAGTCGTGCTCGGCGATCCTGCCTATTACGGTCGCTTCGGGTTCGAACCGGATGAACAGGTCCTGCCTCCCTATGCTATACCGGAGGAATGGCGCACCGCATGGCAATATGTCGATCTGAACGAAGGTGAGACAGCCGAGAGGGCGGTCGGCGGACGCCTGACCGTTCCGCCGGTATGGCAGAAAGAGGCGCTATGGCTCCCGTGACGATATCGGATGCGCGACTGGTCTACATCACCACCGATGGCCCCGAAGAAGCCCGAAAAATCGGACGTGCGCTGGTGAAAGAACGATTGGCGGCCTGTGCGAATATTCTGGGCCCCATGACGTCGATTTTCCGGTGGGAGGGAGATATCCGGGAAGGCGCCGAAACCGTGCTGATCGTCAAAACAACGGTCGAAAATGTCGATGCGTTGACGAAACGCGTTATCGCGCTGCATTCCTACGACTGTCCATGCGTTGTTGCGATGCCCATAGAGAGCGGAAATCCGGCGTTTCTCGAGTGGATTGCCGGGGAGACCGCGCGCTAGGCGTCTAGTGTCGGCCGGCCCGCCCGTCGCCGCGGATACCCCAGCGGCGCAGCAAATCCTTCACGGCCCGGCGATAGTCCGGATCCGCGACCAGACGGTCGAGATCGATTTCGTCGGGCGTGGCCGGCAGGTCACGGGGCGGGACGCGTTCGTTCTTAGCGTATGGCTGAATTGTTGGCTGCATGGTGACATGCTGACAATCGACTATGGCATGAATTTGGCGTAAATGGGGCAACATTTGGGCGCCAAAATTCTTTCAAATTATTGATATTAAAAGCAAAAATTTCCCGTGCGGGCGCGTGGCACGGCCGGTAAACTGGCATTGCATTCCCGGAACGGCGGCATGAGAGCAACTTCACCTGACACAGGCGGCGGTAAAGCGCTGCTTTTCGCCAATGTCGCGCATTTTTATAGCCATATGATGATGCTTGTGTATCCGACCGTCGTCATCGCGCTGGAGGCGGCGTTCGGCATGACGTTCGGCGAACTGCTGTCGCTGTCTTTTGCAGGGTTCGTGCTGTATGGCGTGGCTGCGCTGCCGGCCGGCTGGCTCGGCGACAAATGGTCCGCGCCGGGGATGCTGGCGGTCTTTTTCATCGGGACCGGAGCGGCGGGTATTGCGGCCGGTTTCGCATCCGGCCCGTTGGGGATTGCCGTCGCTCTCGGCGCGATCGGCCTGTTTTCGTCGATTTATCATCCCGTGGGCACCGCCTGGGTGGTCGCAAATGCCCGGTCCCGGGGGAAGGCTCTCGGTGTCAACGGTGTCTTCGGGACGGCCGGGATAGCAGCGACGCCCTTGCTGGCCGGCGCGCTGACGGCGGCTTTCGGCTGGCGCTATGCGTTTATCGTACCAGGCACCGTGATCCTGCTCACCGGCATTGCCTTCCTGTTCGTCATCAAAACCAAGACACCCCGACAGGCGAAAGACGAAAAAGTGGGCGACGTCGCGGTTTCCCGTGCTCAGGCGATCCGCGGCTTGGCGATATTGTCCGTCACCGTCCTGTGCGTCGGTTTGTTGGCGCAGGCGACGACAGTCGGCATGCCCAAGATTTTCGCCGTCCGTGCGCCGGGCGTTGTGGAATCGGCCGGATTGATCGGAGCGGGCGGTCTGGCGTCGCTGGCGCTTGCCATCGGGGCGCTGGGGCAGCTGGCCGGCGGTTGGCTGGCCGACCGATACAGACTCACGCTCGTTTATCCTGCGGTTTACGTCGCGATGATCCCTGTCGCCCTGTTGGCGGGCAACCTGTCGGGATTGCCGCTCGTCGGAGCTGCGGGCGCCGTGATGTTCCTCATTACGGCTTCCCTGCCCACCGAAAACAGTCTTGTGGCCCGCTATTGTCCCACAGACTGGCGCGCCAGCGCCTACGGCGCGAAATTCGTCCTCGGCCTCGGAGTGAGCTCTCTGGCCATTCCGCTGACCGGCGGCATATACGATGCGACGGGCGGTTTCTGGTGGGTTTTTGCCGGCATGGCGATGCTGGCCGGCGTTATTATCTGTTTCGCTGCCTGTTTGCCGAAAGCGGGTGAACATAGTTCAACTGTCGAGGAGCCGGTCGCCGGTCCGGTGGCCTGAACAACGCCATGACGATCAGGATAAAAAGCCTTGACCATCTGGTCATAACCGCCAACGACCTGCGAGCGACCATCGAGTTCTATTCGACGGTGCTGGGCATGGAGCATGTCGAATTCGGCGACGGGCTGCATGCGATGCAATTCGGCGACCAGAAATTCAACATTCACGACACCTCCACCGACGTGACGCCAAAGGCTCGAAACATTGTTCCGGGTTCCGAGGATTTCTGTCTTATATGTGAAACACCCGTCCCGGAAGTTGTCCGGCACCTGCAGGCGTGTGGTGTTTCGGTGGAAGAGGGGCCAGTGACCAGGTTGGGGGCGGCGGGTACGCTGGAATCGGTCTATTTTCGCGATCCCGATGGAAACCTCGTGGAGGTGTCGAACGTGATCGGCTAAGGCCCGGTCATTTTGCCGATGACAGAGCCTGATCGAGGTCGGCAATGATGTCGTCGACCGTTTCGATCCCCACGGATATTCGCACGACGTCCGGTCCCGCGCCGGCGGCAATCTGCTGCTCTTCGGTCAATTGCCGATGCGTGGTGGAAGCGGGATGCAGAATCAGGCTGCGCGTATCGCCGACATTGGCGAGATGGGAGAGCAGCGTGCAGCCTTCGACCAGTCGCGTACCGGCATCGAATCCACCCTTTAAACCGAATGTGAAGACAGACCCACAACCTTTTGGTAAATAGGTATTTTTATTCTTGAATGAATCGCTGGATCGTAGGCCTGCATACGACACCCAGGCCACGGCGGGATGATCTTCCAGCCAGCTGGCGACCGCTTCCGCGTTAGCGACATGCCGTTCCATCCGCAGCGGCAGGGTCTCAATTCCGGTCAGGGTCATGAACGCATTGGTTGGCGACAGCGAGGGCCCGAAATCGCGCAGCGCTACGGCGCGAACGCGCATGGTGAAGCCGAAATCGCCGAAGGTCTCGTAAAACGTCAGCCCGTGATAGGCTTCGTCCGGCGTGGTCATGGACGGAAACTTGTCGTTCTGGGCCCAGTCGAATTTTCCGGATTCCACGATCGCGCCGCCCATGGAATTACCGTGTCCGTTAAGATACTTGGTGGTCGAATGGATGACGATATCGGCCCCGTGATCGATGGGGTTGAACAAATACGGCGTCGCCATCGTGTTATCGACGATCAGCGGAATGCCGGCTTCATGCGCGATGGCGGCGATTGCCTCGATATCGCCGATGACGCTGGACGGGTTCGACACGGATTCGATGAAAATGGCCTTGGAATTGGCTTTCAGGGCGGCGCGGAACGTCTCCGGATTCAGGGGATCGGCGAAATCACAGTGCCAGCCGAGTTTTTTGAAGCTGACACCGAACTGCGTGATCGATCCGCCGTAGAGATTGCGCGAGGCAACGAAGTGATCGCCCGGCTCCAGCAGCGTGAAAAACGCCAGGAACTGTGCCGCATGACCGGATCCGGCCGCGCAGGCGGCGCGGCCGCCCTCCAGATTGGCGATCCGTTCTTCCAGCACCGCGACGGTGGGGTTCGTCAGGCGTGAATAGATGAAGCCGAAACTCTGCAGATTGAACAGCGACGCCGCATGGTCGACATCGTCGAACACATAGGACGTCGAATGATGAATCGGCGTGTTACGCGCGCCTGTCGCGGCATCCGGCGCGGCGCCTGCGTGGATCGCGCGGGTCTCGAATCCGAAGGAGGGTTTCTTTTCTGATTCAGTCACTTAAGAGCACTACCGCGCCAGCCGGGGGCGCTTGGAGGAAATCACGCCGGAATTGATGCCCGACCAGGAAAGCTCGTGGTTGAGGCGTCCGTATTCGATTTTTGGGCAGTGGTCCATGATGACCGTCAGTCCGGCGGCCTCCGCCCGTGCGGCGGCTTCCGGGTCTATCACGCCAAGCTGCATCCAGATGGTTCGTATTCCCTTGCTGTCTTTAAGCGAAATCGCCTCATCGACGATTCCACCGGCATCTTCGGACCGACGGAATATATCGACCATTTCGAAAGAGCCTGGCACGTCGGCGAGGCCGGCGTAGCAGGGTTGGCCGTGAATCTCAGTGCCTGCGCTGCCGGGATTGACCGGAACGACGCGGTATCCCTTCTGTTGCAGATATTTCATCGCGAAATTGCTGGGGCGCACCCAGTTGGCCGACGCGCCGACCATGGCGATCGTCGAGGTTTCGTCGAGTACGCGCCGGATCAGCGCGTCGGGATAGAACAGGTCACTCATTCCGCGGCGCCTCCCGCGACAAGGTCGGCCGCGGTGGCGGAACTGCCGCTGTCGCCCGATTTGGCGGCTTTCATCAGTTTGCCGAAGTATTGCTCGGAGAAACAGGGCGCATCATTCGTATCAGTATCGTCTCCGATACCGCCCAGAACGGCATCGTGATTGGGCAAATGGAAGTAGACCAGCGAAATCCGGTCCCGCTTTGCCGCGTCGGGCGGCGGATTGACGACACGATGCAGGGTCGAGCGGAAACGTCCGCCCGTCCATAGCTGCATAGCGTCTCCGATATTGCACACGAAACCGTTCTCCGGAGCTTCAACGTCGTGCCAGCCACCTTTGCCGTTGCTGACCTGCAGACCGCCTGGCACATTGTCTCCCTTGACGAACGTGAAACTGCCGTAATCGCTGTGTGCGCCGGCGCGAAGCTGGCCGGGCAGGGGGCGTTTTTCCTGCGCCGGATACCTTACAAGGCGGATATTGCTGCATGGGCGGTCGGTCTGACTGGCGAAGAAATCCTCCGGTAATCCGAGCGCGAGAGCGAAACCGCGTAGCATGTGATGCGACAGCCCCGTCATTGCGGCAAAATAACTTTCCAGGATTTCTCTGAATTCCGGTACGTCCGGCCATTTGTTGGGGTGGAAAAACGTCGTTCCGGCACCTTCGTTGTAATAGGGGCCGCCGGCCTTTCCAGGCGGCCCCATGGCCCAGGCTTCCTGCAGGTCGGGGGGCGTTTTTTTGCCCAGCGTATAGGCAAGAGAGCGGTCCTCCGGCGGATTCCATCCGCGCGATATCTTTTGAGGCGGTCGCAATACCTTGATTTTTACACTCTCGGGCGCGGCGAAGAAGGATTCGGCCGCTTTTCGCGTCCGGGACAGAAGATCGGCATCGATCCCGTGTCCGACGACCGTAAAAAAGCCGGTATCGGTACAGGCGGCTTCTATTGCCCGCGCAATGGACTGTTTCCCCGTGGCAGAACCGTCTATCAGCGGCGCGATGTCGATTTCGGGTACCCTGGCCGTCATTTCGTCATTCTCCGCGCCACTCCGGCGAGCGTTTTTCCAGGAACGCATCGATCCCTTCTTCCGCATCCCGGGCAAGCATATTGGTGACCATAACCTGGCTGGCATATGTATAGGCGTCTTCCAGCGGCATTTCGAGTTGCCGGTAGAACGCTTCCTTGCCGATTTTCAGTGTCAGCGGAGATTTGGAGGCAATCGTCGCGCACAGATCCGAGACCGCATCGTCCAGTTCGGCTGCGGGGCATGCACGATTGATCAACCCGGCGTCCGCGGCCGCTTCGGCATCCATCATCTCTCCGGTCAGCAGCATCTCCATCATTCGTTTGCGGCCAACATTGCGGCTAACGGCGACCATTGGCGTGGAGCAGAAAAGACCGATATTCACCCCCGGAGTCGCGAATTTTGAAGTATCGGCGGCGATGGCGAGGTCGCAGGCCGAAACAAGCTGGCAACCAGCCGCCGTTGCCGTGGCATGCACTTTGGCTATGACGGGCTGCGGCAGCCGTGTAATGGAGAGCATTAGCTTCGAGCATTGCGCGAACAAATATTCGTACGCCTCGCGTTGCGGCGCCGCGCGCACTTCGCGCAGGTCGTGGCCGGCGCAGAACGCGGGGCCGTTGGCGTCGATGACGACCACCCGAACCGCGGTGTCGGCGGAGATGCGGTCCAGTTCGGTTTGAAGCGCCGCCATCAGGCCGGTCGACAGGGCGTTTCTGGCATCGGGACGATTGAGCGTAAGTGTCGCGATGCCGTCTTTGTCGGTGCGCAGGAGTATGTCGTCGTCTGTTACGGTATCCATTCAGGTAGTGCCCTTTAATGTGATGGAAAATATACTAAATCTCATTTTGGATTCTCGGTTCAGTCCGACCTGGAAGGACTGCTTTTTTCCAAAAGAAGGGCCACTTTTTTCCAAAACAGGGCCGCAAGTACCCCGCTGAAATCCATGTTATCACACCATTGTAACCTGGTTAAGCATGGGGTGGGGGCATGGTGTTTTCTCTCTTCAGTTTGTCGTTGTTGGGGAAACGTGAACCATCAAGCGGCGGACGCATCGGCGTACAATTGAAAGCACGATCGGCACGTAAAGGAGCGTCGTGACGCTCTGATCCAGGCTTTCGCGTCAATGACAAACATCTCAAGGGGAATAGGGGTGGGGTAATATAATACCTATTTCACATCTCACTGAAAACGTTGTGTTTTTTGTAGTTGAATCCCGTTGACACTGATTGGAATCCTGTCATATTCCGCCTCCTTCGCGCCCGGGAAATGCGGGTGCCAGTTATTTTGGACCGATTGCTATGAAAACCATTTCCGCGAAAGCGGCGGATATCGAAACCAAATGGTACCTCATCGATGCCGAGAACCTCGTTCTCGGCCGGATGGCCTCCATTTGCGCCAAAATCCTCCGTGGCAAGCACAAACCGATCTTCACGCCTCATGTCGATTGCGGCGATGGCATTATCGTCATAAATGCGGCGAAAGTCGCGATGACCGGCACTAAGACAACAGACAAGGTCTATTATCATCACACCGGGTATCCGGGCGGTATCAAATCCGTCACACCGGAGAAACTGATTGCCGACGGCAAGGCCGACCGGATCGTGATGAAAGCGGTCGAACGCATGCTGCCGAAAACCAAGCTCGGCCGCCAGCAGTTGACCAAGCTGCGCGTATTTGCCGGACCGGAACACGATCACGCTGCCCAGAACCCGGAAGTTCTGGATGTCGCGGCGATGAACTCCAAGAACAAGAGGAGCGCCTGAGTATGGCGGACCAGGACGAAAACACCGGCGGCGCTCTCGGCGAAGCCCTGAAGGAAGCACAGGCCGAAGCGGCGGCAGCGGAAGAAGCGGCGGCGGCACCTGTAGAAGAAGCAGCGGCAGCGCCGGCTGTTGACGCCCCTGCGGTGACGACGCCCGTGACTCCTGAGCCTGCTTCGGCTCCGGCCGAGCCGAAGCTCGATGCACAGGGCCGTGCCTACGCGACCGGCAAGCGTAAAAACGCCGTCGCCCGCGTCTGGATCAAGCCCGGCAGCGGCCGTCTCACGGTAAACGGTAAGGACGGCCCCGAATATTTCGCGCGGCCGGTGCTGCAGATGATAATCGGTCAGCCTATGGCGGCCGTCGACCGCTCGACCCAGTACGACGTGTGGTGCACGGTGTCCGGCGGCGGCCTCTCCGGCCAGGCCGGCGCGGTTCGCCACGGCATTTCCAAGGCGCTGACCTATTTCGAGCCGGGCCTGCGCCCGACCTTGAAGCAGGGCGGTTTCCTGACCCGAGACTCGCGCGCGGTGGAACGCAAGAAATACGGCAAACGCAAGGCGCGCCGTTCCTTCCAGTTCTCAAAACGATAAGGCTGGGACAGCCAATTCAGACTTCCATGGGCGTCCCTCCGGGGGCGCCCTTTTTCTTTGCGGCGAAGCGGTTGCGCGCATTAATCTGGCAAATGAGAATAGCGCCATGGCACACACGATTTTCATAGACGGCGAGGAAGGCACAACCGGCCTTCAGATTCGAGAACGGCTGGAAGGCCGGGCGGAACTGGATCTCATCCATCTGCCGGACGACAGGCGCAAGGATGCCGATGCCCGGCGCGAGGCGCTGAACGACGCAGATGTCGCCATTCTATGCCTGCCGGACGATGCCGCGCGGCAGGCTGTGTCGATGATCGGCAGCAACGATACCCGGGTGATCGACGCCTCTACCGCGCACCGGGTTGAGGATGGCTGGATCTACGGTTTTCCGGAAATGACGCCGGAACAGGCCGATGAGGTCCGCGGCGCGGCGCGTGTCGCTAATCCGGGATGTTATCCGACCGGTGCCATCGCGCTGATCCGGCCGATGGTGGATACGGGCATTGTGCCGGTGAACTTTCCGGTTACCGTGAATGCTGTGTCCGGCTATTCGGGCGGCGGCAAGGGGCTGATCGCGCGGATGGAGAACGGGGAGGCCGAAAACGCGATCGACAGCGCCTGGTTCGGCTACGGCCTGACTCTGGCGCACAAGCATGTGCCGGAAATGCAGGAATACAGCGCGCTTGAGCATCCGCCGCTGTTCAGCCCCAGCGTTGGCCGGTTCCGCCAGGGAATGGTGGTGCAGGTGCCCCTGCAGCTGTGGAGCCTGCCGTCGCTGCCGACGGGGAGCGAGATACGGGATATCCTGCAGGCCTGGTATGAGGGATGCGAATTCGTGTCGGTCGCCGACGCGGCGGAAACAAATGACCGCGCGGCGTTGCTCGACCCGGAAGAACTGAACGATACCAACCGGTTGCGGCTATTCGTGTTCTCGAACGACGACACCAAACAGGTCATCCTGGCCGCGCAACTGGACAATCTCGGCAAAGGTGCGTCCGGCCAGGCGGTTCAATGCCTCAACCTGATGCTCGGCCTCGACGAAACCGCTGGACTGACCTGACCGATAAATTTAGAGGAACGCTTTCATGACCCAGTTTCAGGGCAATATCCTGCCGTACAAGGGCAAATGGCCGAAAATTGCCGATGATGTGTTCATTGCGCCAGGGGCCAGCGTCATCGGTGACGTCGAGATCGGCGCCGGGTCCTCCGTCTGGTTCAACACGGTCATCCGGGGCGATGACAATCCCATCCGCATCGGCGAACGGGTGAACATTCAGGACGGCTCGGTCATTCACGTCCATTCCAAGTTCCAGGGCACCTATATCGGCAACGATATCACCATCGGTCATATGGCCCTGCTGCACGCCTGCAATATTCAGGACAAGGCGTTCGTCGGCATGGGCTCGATCGTTCTGGATCAGTGCACGATAGAGACCCACGGCATGCTGGCCGGCGGCGCGATGCTGACGCCGGGCAAGACCGTTAAAGCGGGTGAATTGTGGGGCGGTCGGCCCGCAAAGGCCATGCGGGAACTGTCGCAGGAAGAGATCGACAATTTCGATTGGTCGGTCAACGGCTATGCGGAGCGCGGGCAGGAGTACCGCACGGAGCTGTTGGCGCTGGCCAACGCGCGGGGCGAGGCGGCGGAGTAGGGGCTTCGTGTTCCCCGGACGCGGAAATTCTGCTACGCCCTTTGCTTCAGACAAGCTTGGGAGAGAGCGATGAGCCGCGTCAGGATGCTGAACGATCAGGAACTGGAACCCTTAAACGATATTATCGCGCCGTCGAAGGAACGCCTCGGTTTCGTGCCCAATTCCCAGCGGATCATGGCGCACAAGCCCGAACTGGTTGCCGCCTACAACGAACTCGGCAAGGCGGTCATGCTGCAGACCGAGGGATCGATCCCCGGCGATCTGAAATACATGATCGCGAACGCCGCCAGCCTTGCCGCCGGATGTCTGTATTGTCAGGCCCATACAGGCGGTGCATCGAATATGCGCGGGGTGGACGGCGACAAGGTCGCGGCAATCTACGAATTCGAAACCAGCGACCTGTTTTCCGACGCCGAGAAATCTGCGCTGCGGTTCGCGCAGGCCGCCGCCGCCGTGCCGAATATGACGACGGACGCGGATTTCGACGACCTGCGCAAGCATTTCACGGACTATCAGATTGTCGAGATCGTGTCGGTGATTTCCATGTTCGGGTTTCTGAACCGGTGGAACGATACCCTGGCGACACCGCTGGAAGAGGAACCGATCGAATTCGGCGAGAAGCACCTTTCCGGCAATGGCTGGAATGTCGGAAAACATGTCACCACGGAAGCAGCGGAGTAACGGCACGATGACACGTGTGAAACCCCTCACTGACGAGGAAATGGGCGACTCGATCGGTTTCCTGAAACCCACCATCGAACGTCTCGGGTTCCTGCCGAATTCGCAGCGCATCATGGCGCACAAGCCGGAACTGCTGGTCGGCATCAACGAGCTGTACAAGGCGATCATGCACCGGACGGAGGAGTCCGTCTCGCCCGGCCTGCTGTATCTGGTCGGGAACGCATCGAGTCTGGCCGCGGGCTGTATGTACTGCGTCGCCCATTCCGGCGGCGCGGCGAACCATTCGGGCGAGGATGCGGCCAAGATAGCTGCGATCCACGAGTTCGAAACCAGCGACCTGTTTACCGAAGCGGAACGCGTGGCGCTGCGCTTCGCGCAGGCCGCGTCGTCCGTGCCCAACATGGTCACCGACGAGGATTTCGCGGCCCTGAAAGAACATTACACCGATTACCAGATCGTAGAGCTGCTCTCGATTATCGGTCTCTACGGCTTTTTCAACCGCTGGAACGACACCTTCGCCACCCCGCTGGAAGACGGGCCGAAGGGGTTTGCCGAGAAAACCCTGGGCGGGACGGGCTGGACGGCGGGTAAACATGCCGCGGCGCAAGACTAACGCTTGCGGGAATTTCCAGACACAAAGTCAACCCGCACCTGCATCGCCAGCCCGGCGGCCAAAACCAACGCCGCCGACGGGTTCAGGCTGGGAATCGTGAAGCGGCCGGTAATCTCGGCGACATAGCCGCCATAGGCGGGGCCAATCATCTGGCCGGCTCCGAAAGCAGCGACGATCAGGCCGAGCAGGCGGCGCGGGTC
>Ga0181592_10004342_pt1 | contig 11754 bp, 10 predicted proteins | sample 071ome_20_FD_133755 | JGI IMG/M metagenome (GOLD analysis project Ga0181592, IMG submission 133755) | Coastal salt marsh microbial communities from the Groves Creek Marsh, Skidaway Island, Georgia - 071412BT metaG (megahit assembly) | ecosystem: Environmental > Aquatic > Marine > Intertidal...
CTTCGAGGTATATGAGCAATTTCTTGCCGTTGAGTTTTCCTTTTTGGCTCAAAAAAAATGGAACCAGTTCCTGGTCAATGTCCAGTAGAACTGATTCCAAATCTTTAAAGTATTGTGGGGTAGCAGAGTCTATATGTAAAATAAGACCTCCCTTATACCCATGGAGTTTCGTGATTTTACCGAGTGAAAAACACTGCTCCTTTTGCACAATTACTCTGCGCTTTCTTCTGCAGGAGCTTCCTCAGCTTCAGCAACTACTTCTTCAGCTGGTGCTTCTTCAGTAGCTTCTTCTGCCTCGGCAGTTTCTTCAGTAGCTTCAACCTCTTCAGCTGGTGCTTCCTCAGTAGCTTCTTCTGCCTCGGCAGTTTCTTCAGTAGCTTCAACCTCTTCAGCTGGTGCTTCCTCAACAGGTGCGTTGGCAGCAGCAATAGCTGCAGCACGTGCTTTGTTAGCTTCAGCTTCAGCAGCCAATCGGTCTGACTTAGCCTTAGCATCTGCACTAGCTAGAGATTCTACTTTGTTTTGAATCTTAGACTCTTTCTCGTTGGTCCAAGCTTCAAACTTTGCTTCTGCTTGCTCTTCAGTCAAAGCACCTTTGCGTACACCTTCCAACAAGTGCTTTTTCATCATTACACCACGGTAAGATAGAATTGCACGAGCCGTATCGGTAGGTTGAGCACCTTTCATGACCCAAGATAGAGCTGAGTCAAAGTTTAGATCGATTGTTGCCGGGTTGGTGTTAGGGTTGTACGTACCTAGTTTCTCGATGAAACGACCGTCACGCTTAGCGCGCGCATCTGCCACTACGATTGAGTAAATTGGACGTGCTTTGCGTCCACCACGTTGCAAACGAATCTTTGTTGCCATAATTAATTGTTTTATAAGGGTCCGAAACCCAGTTAATTAATAATTAATGAAGCGCAAAAGTAAGGAAAGTAATTGAATGCAAGTACTAAAGCGGATTATCTTTCCACATGTATAAGTTTGGAGCCTTCTGTTTCCATAGAGAACTCAAAAGGTGTAGCCCCAACTCTTTCCATAGCCGAATCCAATGCTTCATGCACATCTGCCGGGGCGTAGAACAGCATAAAGCCGCCACCACCGGCTCCCAATAATTTACCGCCTAATGCACCAGCGTGCAAGCCAGCATCGTAAGTTTCAGTGATTTGAGGAGTCGTAATTCCCGAGGCAAGCTGCTGCTTTAGAAGCCAATTTTCATGCATCAAGGCTCCAAAATCATCTAATTTACCGGCTTCCAAGCTGTCACGAAGCTTATAAACGAGACTCACCATATGTTCTAAGGCCTTGAATTTATCCTGGGCAGAGGTGTTTTTCTTCTGCTCGGAAAGAATGGCGCTCGCAGATCTTTGATTGCCGAGATAATAAAGTTTTAGATTTTGGTCCAATTGGCCCCTGATCTCATCACTTATATTCACGGGACTCACGGCAACCGTGCCGTCAGGATTGAATACAATAACATTCAAGCCTCCATAGGCCGCCGCATATTGATCCTGCTTGCCAATGGGCTCACCCAAAAGCTCAATCTCGATGCGACACGCACCGGCACCTAGTTCCTCCTTGCTAACTTCCTTACCGATATAGGTGTTCAGATTGTGGAGTAGGCCAACTGTAAAGCTCGAGCTGCTGCCCATACCTGTTCCACCAGGAATATCAGCAATGGAACTCACCTCGATTCCGTTGAGATTAAAATCGCTTAGCACGGTTTTTAGGATGGGGTGCTTCAATTCGTTGACATCTCCAACGGTCTCTGTTTGAGAATACTTACAACGGATTTTGTCCGCTTCGAAGTACTGGTGGGTGCTGATGTACATGTACTTATTAATGCTCGTACTAAGCACGGCTCCTTTTTGTTTCTCAAAGAAAGCAGGTAAGTCACTACCGCCACCAACAAAGGAAATGCGGAAAGGGGTCTTGGTGATAATCATGGCTCTAAAATAGGTATTGTGGATAACCTAAAGTTTTCCAAACTCACAATTTTTTGAAGGATATCCTCGTAGTTTTAAAATCGAACAACACCTATACCGATGATTAAAACTGTCCCGTCACAAAGACTTGATTGGAGCGAATTGCATTTTTTCCGAGAACCTAAGGGCCATTGGTCCACTTCATCCATCCAATGCCTTCGATTTTCAAAAAAAACAACACTCAAATACAGTAATAATGTACAGTAATACACATTTGATCCAAAGTAAATCGACTTTCTTTCTTCAGCAATCCGCACATCGTGTTTTAACGTATTTCCATGAACTTAAAGGCCAACCTGTTTATGATAGCATGTTGCAATGCCATATGTTTATGACTCAAGCGATTTGTGAATTCAATGAGCATAGTCCGTTGGAACAACACATTCTTACATATGATTTTCTTGTTCATCAAGTCATTGAATTCAAGACATTACTGCGATGTATCATTCAAGAGGGTTTAGATTTTCCCGGGATAGACCATGTGCTACATGAAATTCATGAATTGTACTACCGCTTGCAAAGTGAGGTGGGGCAGATGCGTATTTATCTTTATCAAATTCAAAACTTAAACCGCCCAAACTAATCATGAAAACACATATCTCTCAACCCATGTATCAGGAATCCTTGGCCATAAATAGAACTATTCAAGACCTAACCCGAGGATATCACAGCAATGGAACGTTCAATCTTGCCTTTAAAATTAAAGACGATATCGTCGGTATTTGCAATGATTTGGATTTAGGGGTCAGTGCTAGATTCAAGCATACATTCATTAGCTATTATCAAAGTGCGATGAAGCGATTGACGTTACTATTGGAACATATCAGAATTGCCAATAAGGCACGCATGATAAGGGGAGGGTTTCCTTCGGATTTGATTGAACGAATTCGTTTATTGCGGTGGAGAATCAAATTGGTTCTCGAGCTTGTGAATTCTGAGGTGCCCCTTGATTACATCACCTTATCTTCATGGGCTCGGAAGAAATTAGAGCTGAGCTAGTGAATACGGACCAAATCAACGACTTGTATTGGTGGGCGCAGGAACGCGTCCAAGGCTTTATGTCAGGGCTGCACCGCAGCCCTGATTTTGGCTACAGCGTAGAATTTGCTCAGCATCGTCAATATGTACCGGGTGATTCTCCCAAACACATTGATTGGTCGGTTTATGCCAAGACGGATCGCTTTCTTACCAAATTGTACGAGGCAGAATCCAATATGAGGACATTCTTTGTGTTGGATTCTAGTTCCAGTATGTTTTATCCGAATGAAGACGCAGGGAAGTGGGAGCGTACCGTTCAAGTGATCACCCTGATTGCATCATTGCTCCAGAAGCAACGAGATGCATTGGGATTGTTTGAGGTGAATGATGCCGATGCCCAATTCTTTGAAAGTTCCAATAAAGAGGAAAACATTCAGCTCCTCCTTCACAACATACGAGGTTTACAAGAGCGCCAGATTGGCAATGAGATTTTTTTAGACCAGCTCGAAACGCTACATTCCAGGATACCGAAGCGAAGTCAGATTCTGATTTTTACTGATATCTATCACCAAGATGCAGCCGCATTGGTTCAATCGCTTTCAAAATTCAAACACGCCAATCATCATGTTCGGTTAATGATCATGTATAGCCAGCAGTTTGAAATAGATGGAAAAAGACTATCCGGTCACCAAGTAATTGATCATGAAACGGTTAAAAAGACCTACCTCACGGAGGAGAAAGTACGCCGATACACGAATTTCTGTCAGGAGCAACTCTCCACCTTGGAGCTCACTTCAAGAGGGGCTGGGATATCCATAGATGCACTCAATGTGGACGAAGATCCTATCGTACTATTGAGAAAATTATTGGCATAAAAAAGCCCGGCTCTGCCGGGCTTTTCAATTCAACGAGAGAATTTATTTATTCTTCTTGACTGTGTCGCTGTTGCTATGTGCATCATCAACCTTTTTAATCTCTTCAGGAGAAAGCGTAGTGGCTTCTTTACTTTTCTTCTCTGCTTTATTCTTTTTGTCTTTCTTAAAACGTTTGTCAAAGAATACCATGCTCGCGCCTGCAGTAATGTTTACTCCTTGAGTGGCAGCACCCACCATGATAGACTCGCTGGAATTAGCTGCAACCGTTGCGATATCACCAGTTGTAGTGGTTCCAACGTATAGCTGAAATAAAGGCGTAACTCTAAATTGCAATGCGGTTGTGATTAGGTCTGCATTATTCTCGATCATGGTTAGGTAATAAGCACCCTTCAATTGAACGTTTTTATTCAACCACAATAATGAGGTGAACCCCAAGTACTCATAATCCGTCATGGAGTTCGTACGGCTTGTGTAATGTACGCCAACATAGGTTTGACCTTTAAGGTGGCAGTTCATCGCTGCGTTAGTTACTTGTGGTACCGCATATTCGTAGCTGAAGGTGGTGCTTTCTAGGTTGGTGTTGAGACCATTAGAAATACCCTCTGTAAAGCTCTGTACCTGATTGCGTACAGCAGTACCCAGCGTATCGGTAGCATTACTGATGTACTCGAAGCCGTCAATGGCCACACCTCCTGCAAGACGCTTAGCCACATCCGTTGAAATGGCAATAGGAGAGGCTCCCAAGCCACTCATGCTGAACTGGAAACTAAGATTTTCGATAGGCTTGTAATTTGCTCCCACGGTGAAGGCCGTTGTGCTGTTTGCCGGGGTAGTAAGGCTCGCAACAAGTGCATCTGTAGCTGCTAGTGCGTTACCCAAATCAGATAACTGATCCGTCGTTGCGGTAGCATCTAATACACCAGTTGTAGCAATGGTGAAGTCATAGTTCACATTCACATTGTTGCGTCCAGGAATGGCCGTGGCTGTACTGTTGATACTAAATGCATCGGCTTGCACTCTCATGCCCAATCCATAACCAATCTGATGCGCACTCACACCTAATCGTAGGTTGTTTTCCATGAAAGAACCCTGCAGCCCTACGAATACATCGTTCGTCACATCGAGAGACGCCCCGAGATCGCTGAAATCACCTTGGTAGTTCAAATTCAAGTTGCCATTGCCATCACCGAAACCATATTTAGCGAAGTGGGCAAGATCCTGATCGAAATCAAACCCAAGGGCAACATTTTGGGTGTAGCCGGCGAAAACATAGTTCTTACCTACCTTAAACCCGAGGTGGAAAATATCAACACTAGTTTCCCCGGTAACACTCAAAATATTCGAATTGAGGTTACTCAAGTTTGCTAGAAGATCCGTCGTGGCGAAAATTTCACCCGCCGTTTGATTCATTCCTAGAGTATTGTTTAGCCCCAAGTAGTTTAGGTGGAATGAGGTCAATGGATCAGCAGCTGGGTTGTGCGTTAAGTTGTTGGCATTTCCCGATAGACCGAATGTGGTCAAGTTCTGTGCGTTACTAGAAACAGTAACGATGGTCAATAGTAGTAGTGCTATTTTTTTCATCTTTAGTACTGTTTATAGTTCGTATTTCACTTGCAATTGAACCCCTAGGTCCAATTTCAATGTAGCATCCGTCCTCAACTTCACAGGATCATTGCCTGCATTGTAAGTGTCCATGGTAGCTTCTGCTACAATATGTTTAGCGTTCAATAGCGTAAGCGCTTCTGTAGCATCTAGTGCTAATTCACTATCGAGAACATTGGCAGTAGAAATGATACCCGCCGCATCTGGCGTACCACTTTCCATTAACCCAAGATCCTTCATCATGACCTCGTTCCATGAAGCATCATAGAACTTGATCTGAACGTTGGCGTCCAAAGGCAGGGTAGTGGTTGTTTGCAAAAGAATTTTAGCACTTTCTAACGTAGCAGCCTTAGGCAAGGCATTGGCGTTGTCCATATCCGTCGCCAAAGTATCACCGAAGGCTAGACCTGCAGCCGTAAAGTAAAAGGGCATTTCCATGAGAAGATCTCCAGAAATCGAAGAGGTATTGGTCACAAAGTTATCTGTGCCGAAGGTCGCGGTATCGTGATTTACATTGACCTCTCCTCCGTATACAATACTATCCTTCGGAAGGGTGAAGACATCTACGATGGATGAGTTAGTGTTGTCGTAGCTCAACGTTCCCGTAGCTGTATTGCCCAGTGTTGTAGGGTAAGGCAACACATAATTAGGGCCGTTTAATGCGTAAGCGGTTCCATCTTTATAAGAAGCGAAATCTAGGACCAATTCGATGGGAAGGCCAATAGAATTGGTCACATCCATTGAAATACTTGGTTCCGCAAAACTGATTGATCCTTCGAAATTATCAAGGAAGTCAATGGCTAAATCCACAGCACCTGGATCAATGGTAATCTGTTGTGTACCGAAGAAACCTTTGATGTGTCCGAACTGAAGATTGGCCATTTCAAAGGTCATGTTCAACGCATCTGAGCTATCTACAGTTACCATACTGGTGGAACCCAAAAGAGTTGCGCTAACCGCAATAGGCAATCTGCTATGGTTCTGAGCGGGGTCCTGAGTAAGATCCAAAATGGTGTTGTTCATGTTGATCGAACCTGTAGTCGTTGCACCGGCTGAAATCGTTATTGTGGTATCTATTTCATTACCGTTTTTGTCCGAACCAGGGAAGTTTAGATTTAAGTCTAAATCAGTCGCAAGTGACGAGATGAATTCGTAATCAAAACTTGCAGTGGAAAGCATGAGTTCTCTCAATTCTTCGCCACTGCCTGTACTCAAATTAACGAACTGGGTATCAGAAGAAATACCTTGTGAACTAATTTGGGTGATCGCAGAATAAACTTCAAGATCTGCCGAAGAGATGTCCAAGACTAGATTGTCAGTGGTATCAATACCAACAATGGAAGTCCCGGAGCCAGGAGAGGTCAAAGAAGTGATTTTAAAACCGATATTACTTGGCAGTGTCTTGTTCACTAGAGATTCTGTATCTGTTGCCGTTCCCCCATTGGCACTGGCGTTTGCTAAAGAATATGATACAATTGTACTTCCGGTAGTAGTATTCACCAAATCTACACCGAGGGAAACAGGCACAGGCCAGTTGTTGGTCAATTCCAATGAAAGTGTCCCGTTCGAAAATGATGCACTGCTGAAGGATCCGAATCCACTGCCACCGTATGTTCCAATATTACTTTCATTCATGGTTGGAAATGGTGCATTGGATCCATGAGCCGAAGTGATAGAGGTCAAACCGGCATCACCCGCTATGGTTCCAAGTGCAATGCTTTGTGACATCGTTACGTTGTCCACCGCAATCGTCCCCATGCTAATAGCGCTTGAGGAAGGGCTTTGAGCAGGAATTGAAATCAGATCACTCACATTGATTCCAAAAACGCTGTCTTGGGCTACGACTACCTTATAGGTAGCGTTATCGTTGTAGATTAGACTATCGTCAGGAGCAAGGAGATGCTCCATGGTTAGGTTTATACTCCCTAATGGGATGGCCAAGGCTGGTTCAGCGACAATGTTTATATCCGTGGGGTCCACGAGATCGGTTTGACAACTGAACAAACCTAGAGCCCCAGCAAGAGTGATGGTAAGAAATCTTTTCATAAAATGAAATCTCAAGGTTGTTTAGCGATACAAAGGTAATCCCTTGAAAGGGAACGACCTATTATTAAGCTTTGAAGTAACGACGCAATCCCGACAATTGCTGTGACATATTGTACGCGGTGTAGAGTTGCTGCATACCGCGGAGCAGCATAATGATGGAAATCAAAGAAGCATTGTCGTCCAACCAGCCCCAATGCTCGGCGGTCCAAAGTGTTAAAACTAATGTCGACAGGATGATGAAATCACGTGCATTCTTGTTGAGGGCATCCCAATGAATGGCTTGTTGTCTCGCATGTCCCCATTTTTCAACTAGCGCTGAATTATCTTCAACATCTAATTCTTGATGTAATTCTGAAACCAAATTGTGTTGTTGGTCTTGTTTCTTCTTCAGCTGGTTGATCAAGAACGACCATAGCAAAAGTGTAGCAAGAACTAAGGCTCCAAATTTTGGCATAAGGAATACACCTAGTGCTAGAAAAGCTATGCCTGGGACGAATTGAGACCAACCGACAAACAGGAAGTTTAACCCTTGGGTGCGTTTTCCAAATTCAAATCGAGCGCTTCTGTCGTTGGAAGGGTTTTGGCGGAACTCCGTCATTAATTGGACCCTAATAAAACCGTTCTTGTATTGACTTAAATACCCTAGAATCAGTCGCGCTACGAGAATTACGAGCAGGATTGTACCATATTCGATCCATTGAAAGTCCATGCCTGCAATGTGGATGCTGGGCTGATCGAGGAAAATGGTTCGCAACAGTGGGAGGGAAGCGAGGATGGGAAGGGTTTCGAAGATGCCGCTAAGACCGGTCAATAGGAACATAGCACCTAGCGAAGGTAATTGGTCAAATGACCTGTAAAACCTGATGGCTCCTGCTATGGTGTTTCCTTCTTTCAATCCAAGGGTGAGTTTTGTACAATTTCAAGGCCGTATCCACTTACCCCAATTCTCTTAATAGGGTTATTGGTCAGCAAATCAATATGCTTAATCCCTAGAAATCTAATGATTTGAGCGCCAACACCAAAATCTCGTGCATCTTTACTGAAACTGGATTTTTGCTCGGTGTTTCCTTTGTTGAATGAGCGAATTCGATTTAGTAATCGGTCGCCATTCGGCTCTTGATTCATGTAAATAATTGCGCCTTTACCGCGTTGACTAATAGCCTTTAAAGACTTCTCCAGTTGTGAACTTTCATTGCTGGTGAGCAGGTGGAAGATATCATTGGCTACGCCCGCGCTTTGAATGCGTACCGGTACGGTCTCCTCATCTGTCCACTGGCCCATGGTTAGGGCGATGTGTACTTGGTGATTGGTCTTTTGCTCAAAAGCGTGCAAACAGAACTTACCGTGTGGTGTTTCAATTTGGAATTTTTCGGCCAATTCTATGAGACTTTCCTGCGCCATTCTATACGCTACCAAATCCTCAATCGATACGATTTTTAGGCCGTGCTTCACTGCAATCTCACGAAGCTGGGGCAAACGCGCCATGGTACCGTCTTCGTTCATGATCTCTACAATGACGCCGGCGGGCTCTAATCCGGCCAAACGTGCCAAATCTACCGCTGCTTCGGTATGGCCGACACGGCGCAAGACACCGCCCTGTTTAGCGATCAATGGAAAAATGTGACCAGGGCGCGCGAGTTGTTCCGGCTTGATGGCAAGATCTACCAACGACTTCACGGTCATATATCGGTCGTAAGCACTAATTCCCGTTGTACATCCTTCTCCAATGCGGTCAATACTCACTGTAAAGGCCGTTTTATTGGGGTCTGTGTTATTGTTCACCATAGGAGGGAGGTCCAATTCCGCCGCACGTGACGGGAGAATGGGCGTACAAATCAATCCACGTCCCTCAGTCGCCATGAAATTGATCATTTCTGGGCTGACTTTAGAGGCTGCAGCAACAAAATCACCTTCGTTCTCACGGTCCTCATCATCAACAACAATGACCACTTTGCCGGCTTTGATATCCTCTATTGCTTCTTCTATGGTGTTAAGACTCATTCTGATTTCTTTTGGTGGGTTGCCATACACTTGACGACACCCCTTGTAAATAGGTTAGGTAACCTTGCAACATAGCAAGATTCATGGCGCAAAAATACACCAAAGGACCTGCACCGCGATAGAAGAGCAGTTCCAACAATACTAACACTCCAAGACCTATAAAAGTTGGCAGGGCGAAGGGAGTAAACACTAAGGCCAAGGCCCCGATGAGCATGGCTTGAGGTGCAGTCCAGCGCAAAATTTTATGGAATAAAAAGACCCATCCGAAGGGATGAACTTTCTTCAGTAGCAGGCTACGGAATCTTTTTAAGTTTTGATAATTGCCAATGCTAATGCGCTTTTTGCGTTTGAATTCCTCTCTCAATGAGGTGCTTACATCTTCATATCCAAGGGCCGTATCACTGTAGAAGATTCGATGATCGTTTTGAATGAGCTGAACCGTTTGGAAGAAATCTTCCATGAAGGTGTGTGGAGGAATAGGTTGCCATGCAGATTTCCTCATGCTGTACAGACCGCCTTCCATGCCTAGACAAAATCCGTATTTCTGGCTTTCAGATTTACGTATTTTATTTTCAATGGTGAGGTATTGTCGCTCCGTGGTTGCCGTGGTACCGGCGGTCTTTACCTTACCGTAGGTCAATGTACCCGCGACTGCGGTGGCTTGTGAGGACATAATTGGACGGGCCAATTCCACTAGGGTATTCTCATCAAAAATGATATTAGCATCGGTGGCAACGATGATCTCACCCGTACACAGTTCCACCAATCTATTAATGGTGGCAGACTTACCCGAACGCTGGGTATTAACGTGCAGGTTCAGGCCTGGAAACTCCTTTTGAAGTTCACGAATGATATGGTCTTGACCGTCATCCGAAAGGTCACTACCTATCCAAACCTCGATTAGTTCCTGTGGGTAGCGCGAGGCGAAAATGCTCCTGATTTTCTCTTCAATGATGGTTCGCTCGTTATATGCCGCAAACACTACACTGATCTTAGGAAAAGAAGATGGTGTGTTGATTTCCAGTGGTTTACCTGTAAATGCCAATTGCCACAACGGATACCACAAGTAGGGTATGGTGATCCAAAGAAGAGAAATAAAGAATATTGTTGTAGCTGCTATGACCATACCTTTTCTATGCGTTGCAAGGTAGGTTGCATTCCGAACCTATTCAAAATATCCTCTTGGGCCTTTTGTCCTAAGGCTAAGGCTCGCTCCGGCTGCTGTACGAGTTCAACAAGGGCCTCAACAAACTCGGCGACAGATTCAACAATAATGGCCTCGGTGGAGTCCTTGGTATAAATTCCTTCCGCTCCAATAGCGGTGGAAATAGAAGGTACCGCGGCAGCGCTGTTCTGTAGGATTTTTATACGCATCCCAGAGCCCGCCAATAGTGGAATAACGCTGATTCCGTGCTCGTGGGTGAAAGCGGTGGCATCGGCAACTCGACCGTGAAAAAAGATGTTTTGGTCTTTGGGGAATTGGAAATTCTCGGGGGGATTGTTGCCCGCAATGTGGAATTCAGCATGAGGAACTCTGTGGAGGACCTGTGGCCAGATTTTAGTCATGAACCATTGCAGGCCTTGGAGAGAAGGCGCCCAATCCAATGCTCCTAAATGGTGGCAACGAAGCGGCTGAATGTTCGATGGTCCAGGGTTGGGTAGTACGGCGGTAGGAATAAAAGAAGCCGCTGGAGTTAGGGACTCAAACCACTCCTGGTCCTTTTCTGAAATGCACCATATTTGGTCGACGGCTTGTGATAATTGGCTTTCAAATCTTTTCAATCTTCGAGACTGAAGTTTTAAATACCACCTTTTCAACGGATTTTTCTCGTTCTCAGCCAATCGTTGCCAAATCTCATGCTCCACATTGTGCGCGCGTAATATGGTCTGTTGCCCGATGCGCTTGGCCTCGCTTGCATACATGCCCATAAACGCACCTTCCAAAACAACAGTATGGAAACTATTGGTATCGAACGCTTTAAGTCGTTCTAAGAGGGTAGGAATGTAAAAGCGACTCACATGATAAGGCAAATTTGTTGCCAAATTCCCCAGTGCAGTACTTGGCTTCGGGGAGGTGTTCCAAGCAATTGCTTCAAACGTCACATTGGGTTGATGCGCTTTACTCACGTCCACATCTTTGCTATGCTTGTCGGTATTGATGGCATAATAATGTAGGTCCAATTCCTTCATCACCAAGGTTTCCAGCAACCGTGCCATGGCGATAGAACTTCCATCATCACTAGGATAGGGGAGTTTGTTCGATAGAA
>Ga0181592_10004346_pt1 | contig 11750 bp, 10 predicted proteins | sample 071ome_20_FD_133755 | JGI IMG/M metagenome (GOLD analysis project Ga0181592, IMG submission 133755) | Coastal salt marsh microbial communities from the Groves Creek Marsh, Skidaway Island, Georgia - 071412BT metaG (megahit assembly) | ecosystem: Environmental > Aquatic > Marine > Intertidal...
AATGTATTTTTTACCTTTAGATATTGTAAGGGGAGTGTAGGGTTTATAAGAAAAGTTTTTATCCCAATGTTCTTTTCTTTTTTCATTGACTTTATCAAGCCACATTTCAAATTTACTCATACTTTTAAGTTTTAATTATTAATCATTTACATAGTAAATATACGAAAAATTTTCCATATATCCAAGCAAAAAGTGAATTATTTTTATAAATTATATTCTCTTGTTATTGTATAATTGTAAAGTTCTCCACAATCTTCATCATCATCTACAAGATTTTCTGTAAGTGTGAAGTAGCCTGGTAATATATCACTTAGTTCTTCTATATCTACTTTTTTCCAATATCCAAATCTAAGTGTTAAACCATCAGTATCGTATCCGATTTCAAAATCAGATGAACCATACCACTTTTTAATTTCTTTAAATTTTTTATATCCTATTCTCATATTTTAAGCTTTATATTACTAATTATTTACATAGTAAATATACGAAAAATAAATGAGAAATCCAAGCAAAAAGTGAATTATTTTGGAATAATTCTTGAATCCCACCAATAACCACTTTCCATCACAATTTTTGCAAGTTGGTAGTTTTTTTCTATTTTATCTAAATTTTTATTGTAAAGTTTTATAATATCATCCAATGATTGATTATTATAATTTTGAATAGAATTTATAAAATTTTTATTTTTTTCAGAAGTACTTCTATCATATATATCCCCATCACCAAACCCAAACTCATCATTCCAAACATAAAATCCCATTTCTTTTAATTCTCTGATATAATGTTTACCACCATATACAACAGGCATAGTTTTAGTTAAAAATCCTATTATTGTTTTTTCTGATAATTGGTTATAAACATATCCATTAAAACTTTCTATAATAAAAGATACATATGATTTACTATATTCTATGATTAATTCTTTCCAACTCGGAAAATGTGATGTGTTTTTAATCACTTCTGGTGTTTCATCACCAATATAAGCGGGAAAAGAAACATATCTAAAAATACCATCAAAATTTTCAATATTAGAAAATAAAATATCTCGTTCTTCGTTTTTCTTTCTAACAGATAAAATTCCTTTTATTTCTTTAGATTTTTTAGGATAATATTTTTTATCAAATTGATGAATAGGTTTAGAAGCCCAATTTAATTTTGACCTAGAAAATAATCCTTGCCAAAAATATAAATTTGTAATTGGGTGAGCAAAAAGAAAACCATCGGATGTAGTTGCTGATGATATTAAAACTTCTTTCTTAGTTTCTTTTACTTTTTTTCTTATGTAATTAACAATTTTTTTATCTCTAAAAATTTCTTGTTGATGTAGAACTATAAATTTATCAAAGTTTTCAAATACATAATCTATCTTTTCAAATACTAAATCACTTCTCTCATCACCAATAGTAATTACGGGATTTTTTTCTATGAATTTTTTTTCATATTCTAATCTTTCATTAAGATTCATTCCAATACTTTTCTTGTAATTCGTAGATATCGATTCTTTCTCTTTTCATGTGATTGCCTGAAGTAAATCGTGTTCCTTTTAATGCATAACCAGCAAGAAAGTTTCTTCTGAATCTATTTGAATTGTTTTCCTCTGAACCATGTACTGTATGTGAATGTAGAAGAACCATTTCACCCTTTCTTGTATTACCTTCTATCTTTTTAAAATCATGTCCTTCTGGTAACACACAAGGTTTACCTCTTTCATTAGACCAATTCTTAGGATTGGTTTTTACTCTTTCTTCATCTACTTCAATTGGAAGGATTGGTAATCTATGTGTACCTTCTAAGTTCCACACTGCTCCATTTTCTTTATCGTGATTGTCCAAAGCAAGAGCCATGTTTACATACTCATTATGTTTACAACCAGTATAAAATGCGTTTTGGTGCATATCTCTTCCTAATTGTCCTGGTGGTTTGAAGTATGCCCAAGTTTGAGTACCATCAACTTTACCACCCATTAGAAACTCACAAGCTTCTGTAACTTTTGGGTGTGAAAATAATTTAGTTAATTTTTCTGATATTTTGTGTGGGTATGCAAATGGGTCCCACTCACCCCATTGTGAACCATCTTCTTTTGTGGTTTCTTGTCTTTCTTTACGAAGTTTTTCTAACTCTTCATTTATTTCATCTGCCTCTTCTTCGGTAAGTAATTGTAATGTGGAGAATCCTCGATATCTCCAATCGAAAGAAAGTTGTTGTTTTTCTTCTTCGGTAAGATAACTCATATAACCTTAATTTAGTTTGTATATTTATATATATTAAATTTTATAAAATTGTATCAAATTTGGAAGATAAAATTTTAAATTTGGAATTTCATTCTTTAACAATGAAATTGAAATTCTATTTGATTCTAAGACTCCTTTATCTTTTATATTACCAACATTATCGTATTGAGTTTCTTTTGGGCCAGAAATTCTCCACTTTAAAGTACCAGTAGAGTAATATGGATTTTTACGATATAAGGATACATCAGATGACTTTACTTCAAATATAGGTGCACTTTTATCATTTGATTTTTGAATAAAATATCTTTGTAGATATCCTCTTTTATAATCATCTTCTTTTGGAGTTGGAATAAACGCCTTGATTTGTTTATTAAACTTAGGTGGTTTTTTATTTAATTTTTCGTATCTTTCGTTATTATTCATCTGATTCCTCTCCTATTAATCTCATATCAGCTTTTACATTTGTAGTCCATGTGTTACCATTTATTGATTGGTCTACTTTTGTCACTTGATAAAAATTAGGTGCTCCAAATTTATCAGGTAAACCAGTAACTCTAAATTGGTCTCCAACTTTAAATCCACTAACTCCATGTACATCAAAACTAAATTTTGCCAATCCAAGTGGAGGATTTTGTTTTTGTGCTTTTGCCTTACTTTGTGATTTAGGTGCACCTTTTACTAATCCCTTATCAATTAATTCAATTTGTTTTAGAGCAGATGGGTCATTCCATGTACCTACTATTAACAAATCTTCTATAACACTATTATTTGAACTTTTAAAATCTATTAATGCATCTGCAATATCTATTTTACCTTCTCTATCTTGTACTTTTGAAAATACACCAGCTCTATTAGCAAATAATTCATATGCTTTTGCTTTTGCATCTTCTTTAGAATCAGTTTCAGAACCAGGAACTTTACCTGTTGGTTCTTTATCTGGTTCTTTTTCTTTTTCTTCTTTCTTAGTGCTAACAGCAAGTAAAATAGCACCAGCTTGGTCATTTTTATCAGTTGAAAATACATTTCCAAACAAAGGTCTTGGGCCTTCATTAGAACCATCTAATGTACCTCCTGCAAATTTCTTTTGAACAACTGAGGACATCATTGCACCAGGTACATCTACTGAAAAATCTGATTTTATAAATGGAGATTTAGTACCTCGTGCTTGAAAAATTGCCATTCCATTAGGATATGGATTTATATCACCACAAAAATTTAAATCTACAACTTTTAATTCATATGGGCCGTTATCATCATTTGTTAGTGGTTGTTCTTGAATCTGAAATCTCCACATAGAATTACAAGCCGCACTCATACCATTTAACATATCATATAATACATCTCTTACAACAAAGTTTGGCTTAGATAAACATTCTACAAAGAAATCATAATTAATATACAAATCTTTTAACCAACCCCAAAATTTTCTACTTGATGTATATGGTATCACACTATCATCACAATCATAATTTATAACACTTTCATCTAAATCATACTCACAAGGAAAAGCATAAGGTACTGGTCTTGATTGACCAGTTGCTGGGTCATACGCATTTCCATTTAACTGAGACCTTGTATCTGATGGTGATTCTTCTATTATAGGATGTAAGTTGGCTAAATTATCATTATTATGTAAATCATCATATTTGATATATTCTAAATCATCAATGTCATCTGACTTTGTAAGTACTGTTCTTAAGTTAAAGTTTGGTGCAGTTGTATTTGGTATATATAGTTTAGACTTATCGGTACTAAACATATGTGGAAACCCACCACATACAGTATCACGAATATTAATTCTAAAATCTCTTGATTCTTTACTACATCCTCCTGCTTTGTGTGGTTGTAAATCAACAGGAAATACATGAAGAATGGCCACTGCTAATTCAAATCTTATAAATCTTTCTTCATCAAACAAAGGAACATCAGATGGTATTTTTAATTTTTCACCACTTCGTGTTCTAATTTTTTTACCTTTTGTTAACCACTTTTGTAAATATTCTTTTACTACCTCATCAAAGTTTATAAAATTTCCTTCAGTTGCCCATTTATTAGTAACATTATTTTTTTTATATTTTAGTTCTTTTTCTTCGTTGTGTGCCCAATTGTAACTTGTTGCTATTCTTTTTGCTGCAGGTAATCCATTATACATTTGTTTAAATAAAGCAACACCTACTTTTTTATCTTCAGCATCGGCAGCAATTGTCATTGGTGAAAAAGATAAACCACTATCTCCTTTAGCTTTATCAGTTCTATTAGCACCTCTATGAGTTTGCATATATTCTGCAACATTACCTATACCTGTTAGTTCAACTGATAAGGTATAAGTTTCTCCTTCACCGAAAGATACTCCTCCACCAGTAATTATTCCTAACATTGCATCGTATTGAAAGTTAGAATTAATTCTTTTTTGTTTTACAGTCAACCATTCATCATAAGCAACAACATCACAAACATCAATAGGGCCACCACCACCAACTCGTTGTTTCCAAGAATCTGCAACATTCCAACCAAACTCAACTAAAACATGAAATGAAGGTTCCATTAAATATTGAGCAATTTTATCAGTTTGTTCTTTTGTATAACATACAATATCAAACTTTACTAATCTTGAACCACCTTCTGCTTTTTCATCTACTGATACTTGTGTAATAATAGGAGATGGTCTTAATCCTCTACCAACACCATCTATTTCTACTGGTGTTTTCATATCTAATTCATAACCAAGAATACCTGGTTTTTCTGAATTTCCATATCTTCTTTCGAATGAATCAGGTGTATGAATGGATTCCATTACCAATCCTTTATCAACAGTAGATACTACTCTTAACCAAGTTGATAAACCACTTACACCACCTTCTGTCCAAGGTTTATTTGTATTTCTTGACCTTGTTTCGAGTAATGTTTGTAATTCAGGATATACATTCGATAATTGAGGAAAAAAACCCATAATATTTATTTTTCGAAATCGTTAATAATTTTTGTATAATTCTGTGGAATCCTTAGTGTTGTTCCATCAGAAACAGCAAAGGTTCCATCGTGTATATTGTTGGCTGTAGATATAATCCACCAAAGAGATGAATCACCATAAAATTGATTTGCAATAGTATCTAATCTATCACCTGTTTGAGTAACAATATAAATATCTTTATCAGATGGTGGAATATTAGGATATATCTTGGTGCGATATACTTCTCTACCATCTTTTAATTTTTGTGTTTCGTGATTTCTAAATCTACTTGCCATAATTAATATCCTCCACCAGGTAAATCAGAACTCATCAAAGCATCCGATTCTGATTCTTTACCTTGAGCCTTTAAATACTTATCCCAAGGTTCTGTAGTCCAAAATACTTTCTGACCTGCAATTCCACCATAATATGTATATTGGTAATAAGCCATTGTTCGTTCACCCATTTTTTGAGATTCTTCTTTTACCTTATAAACTTTTTCATTTTCTTTATCTATTGAAATTAGGGATAATGATTTACTAGAATATCTTCTTGATAATTTTAAAGCACCATCTCTATCATTTATTATTTTTCTAATTTCTTTATATCTTTCTTCTGCTGTTGAATCTGCTTCGGAAGTAAATGATACTGTTCTTAGACCATCAATAGTTTCATCACTTGCCATTTGAGGTGTTGATTCTTTTTCACCTGTATTAATATTTGTTACACCTTTAGATGAACCTTGTGAAGAATTTGATTCTTCTGGTGCTTTATCAGTTACTTGTCCTGCGTTATCAATAATAACAGGTGCCTGTTCTCCTCCTCCACCAGCTCCATCTGTTACTGGTGCTCCACTTACTGATTCTTCTGTTTCTGAATTTAACTCTTCTTTTATTTGTTGTTTTGCTGCAACAGATTTATCATATCCATAAAGTGCATATTCAGAACCAGGTACTTCAACAAATTTAATTGTCATTGAAACATCAATGTACTTTGGAAGGAATGAACCATCTAATTCGGTTTCCCAATTACCATTATCAGGCATCGTATAAGAAAGAGATTCTATAAAACCAGTTTTGTTTTTATAAATATCACCTAATCTAAATCTTATAAAAGGTGGATTTACCAAGTTATTTTTTATATTCGGATATGCCTTTGAAGTAAGATATGTTACTCTCTCCCAATTTTTCATTAACTCATATTGATTCATACAATATAAACTTAAATTGAAACTCACATTTCTTTCAACACCATCATAGGTATAGTAATTGTAAGGATTACCAACAAATTTACCACTACTCCAAGATGGAGATACAGTTTCAGTAAGTCCTGTTATTATAGTTCTAAAAAATACAGGTGCTGATGAATCTAATCCACTTATCCAAAATGGAATTAAATCCATATATTCCAATTCTTCCTTTGTATAGGTTATATCACCATCTTTATATTCTCCATTGACAGGAAATCCGGCTGAATTTATCAAATCTCCTGAATTTGAACTCAATCCCTTTTGCTCATGAGTTGCTTTACCAACAGTTGAAGTATATCCAACTTCATCATCATATGAATTGTTCTGTGGAATTCCTAATTCAGATGGGCCTCCAACTGTTCTAAATAATTTTGGTGTTCTTTTCGCATTATTGCCTGGTATTTTTGTTAAATCAATTCTTGAAAAAGTTCCCTCTTCTCTATCATCAACTTGCTGGTCTCTTATAGTTTCTCTATAAGTTTTTTCGTCAGATGTAGATTTATCTTCTGCAGATTCACCCAAGGGTAATTTAGAGTTTTCTTTATTTAAATTATCTTGTTTCTTTTCAGTATTTGATTCTTCAGATGGTACTGATAAGTTTGTTTCTGTACTATCATTTTGTGTAAATGGTAAGTTTACAGTTGAATATTGTTGTTCATCTGTATATTCAATAGAAGGAGATGTTTCTCCTACTGGTTTATTTTTATTAAGTAAATTTTTTGTTTTACTTTTTAAATCATCTATTTTTTCTTTTGCTTGTGTTTGTACAAGTTGTAGTTTATCTGCAATTGGTTCTGTATTTTTAGCAATACTAATTGTAGATGAATAAGGATTTACCGATGAATACTCATAAGAACTGTTCGTTGGAGAATTTTCACCTATTCCAGCAAGTGAACCAAATAATTTATCTCTTACTTTATCTTTTACAAGTGAAATACCTTCACCTATTAAATTTCTACCAATAGTTCTAAGATTACCACCACCAGCTTGTTTTAAGAATTTACCAACTTCAGTACCAGTTGCATCTTTTCTAATTTTAGCAAGGGTAATCATTGTATCTGGCTCAATACCTTTTTGTAATTCACCAGTACCATCAACATAAGTTGGTATCGGATTTGCAGGAATACCTAATTTATTGTTTGCAAAATTTCTTACATCAGAAATAGAATTTAACTTACCACCAGTAAGTTTTGAAATACCTAAACCAATTAAACCACCATCTGAAGATTCTCCACCAGTAGAGTTTTTCATATCCTCTACTGACTTGGTTGTTCTATTTGAGATTCTTATAGATTCATTACCATATATTAGAGGATTATTTAATTCTACTGCAGACTTAATTCGGATACCACTTGTCTCTTGTTCGATAAGGGTTTCGTTATCTGATTTAACCTCAGAATAGTTCGTACCATATCTGTACGAATTTTGATTTTGAAAAAGTTCTAATATTGTTGGCATATCTTAAGCTACTCCTACTCCAAAATTATTTTTTCTACCACCTCTTTCTTGTGCATCTGTAACTACTGCACCTAATGCTTCTTTACCTACAACGAAATCTTTATTTTCTCTGAAAGCTGTTTCTAATCTTTGTAATTGTGCAATAACTCCACTCATATCTACACCCCCACCTGCACTTACTTCTTCAGCCAATCCAGCTGGATTTTTTGTTGCTAATAAGAAATCCGAAGGGTTTGTAGAAATAATATCTCCATCAGGACTAATTACACCATCATTTACACCTTCAGAGGCTGATTCACTACTACCGCCAAAACCAAATAGACCACCAAGTGTTGAAATAAAATTACCAATACCATCAAAGAAACTTCTTACCGGCCCGATAATATATTTTTCAATATAATCACCGATTTGACCTATAACATCTGCAACATATCCAAATCCATTCACAAATACTTCAATTACACTTCCAAATAAACCAACTATTCCCCCAACAACTGCTAATATAAAACTAAAAATTGGTTTTAATATACCAAACACAATACTTAATGCTTTACCTATTAATTGAAAAGCAGGAACTAACACTTTACCTAATATAGAAGCTATATCTGCAAATATCGGCATAATAAATTCAGCAATAGGTCTAAATGCATCACCAATAGCTGTTCCAATTGCTCCAGTCTCATTTTTGAACCTCTCCATTACTGAAGCCATTTCTTGTTGAGATTTCATTCTAGCTGTTTGGTTTTTTAAATCAGCTGCATTTATCTGTGAAATATCTTTACCAGCATCTGCTAAAGCAAGAGCAGATGCTAATTGTTCTTTACCTAATTTGCCAAATCTTTCTCTAATTCTTTGTTGATTTACTAAAGAATCAAATTCCATACCAGTTGCATCTGCAAGAGCCTGTTGTTCATAAACATTTAATTTAGTTAAATCACCTATTCCAGCAACTTGGTCAAGTATTGCTTGTTGTGAACCAAGTATATCTCCATTTGCAGCTAAGTACCTTGCCTGTCCTAAATTAAGATTTACACCTAAAATAGCACTTGCTTCAAGTTCTTTTGATATAGAATTTTGGAAATCTAATAAGTTATCTGCCGCCTTTCCAGCCTCAGCTATTGATGTTCCTAACTTAGCTGCTGCTACTGCCGCTTTAGCTAATTCTTGTGGAGAACCTTGGAAGTATTTGTAAGCATATTCCGATGAATCTGCCATATCCTTAATTACTTTCTGAGGAGCAACTCCAGCCATTTTTGCCATTTCGGCAGTTTGGCCAATTAAGTATTGTGATTGTTCGGCTGATAAACCTCCAATATTTTGGAATACCTTGTTAAGTTTAGAAGCTTCAGCAGTTCCAATACCAAAGTTTTTGTTCAACATTACCATTGAACCTAAAACATTTCTAGCTGGTTTTTCTATACCACCAAATTCGTTTGTGAAATCTGCAGCTGCTTTTGCAACATCTTCAGCACTTACACCAAGATTTGCAAACTCAACTCTTGTAGATGCTATATTTCTATTTAATGTACCTGTCTGAGATACTAATAGACCTGTACTTTCTCTAAATGATTTTCCAGCTGCATCAAGAGCTTTAAACGATTTTAAACCAATAGCAAATCCAGTTGCGAGTATTAATACAGCTGCTCCAATTGGCCCAAGAGCTGCAAGTAAACCTTTACCCATTGCCGCGGCCGCTTTTGTACCTCCCTTAATACCTGCAGCAAATGATTTAAAGAAACTTGCACCACCCGCTCTTGCTTCTAAAAATGATTTACTAAAATTAAGTTTAAATTCTTCTCCAATTTTTTTTGCTGCTTCTTTACCTTTTTGTTTTAGAGGCTCAAACTGATTTTTTAAAAATCCACCAATAAGTGGTATTTGTTCTAATATATCACCAACCTTATCAAGTTGTTCACCATATTTAGAAACAACATCATCAACTGTTTTATTAACAGCTTCTTGAATTTCTATCTCCCTTAGTTTACTTCTTAAAATTTGTTCTTGTGTAGTTAATTGTGCTAATAATTGACCTTTTTCTTTTTCATTTACACCTAAATTAGTTTTTGATAATAAAGATTTCTGATTAATTATATCAGCAATATTGTCTTGAAGAGATTCAACTTGTACTAAGTTTTTAATTTTTTCATTTTCACTTTTGAGTTGGTCATCAATAATTTTTAATTCTTTTTCTGCTGCCTTTTTTTGAGCACCCTTCATATTACCAATATTTTGAGTAATAGTTGCTTTTGTTCCTAATAAATCTGCAATTCTCTTTTCTGCATTTGCTTCTTCTTTAAAATCACCAAGAACTTTTTTATTTAAAGAAATAAATTCTTGTATTTTTTTATTTCTTTTATCTGACTTATCAATTGTTTTTTCAATGGCAGATTGCATATCTGCTAAAAGAGATTTTGTCTCTTTTAACTGAGAATTATATTCTTTTTGTTGTTTAGGTGTAGCCATTGAAATTTACCTTATTATATTAATAATCAAATCCTAATGATTTTCTTACATTTGGTGGTATAGCATCTTTTACTTTAGATTTATCATTACCTAAATATTTTTCAATATCTTTTCTTGATTTTTCTAATTCTCTATCAGCTTTAGAAACTATATTTTTAATATCTTTATTATTTTTAACTTTTCTTTTAACATATCTTGCAAATAAATTTGCAAATACACTTCCTTCGTTTAACCACTTATCGTGTGTTTCTTTGAAAAGTTTTGCTTCTTCTTTTGTTAATTTCATAGTATCTCCTTTGTGGGTATATTAATACTACTATAAATATAGAGTAAAAAAAAAGTGAGGAATTATTTCCTCACTCTTATATTTGGCCCTTTTGGAGAAGAACCTTTCATGTTTTTTTGAGATTTTTTCATCTCTTCTTGTTCTTTCTTTTTAGCATCAAGTAATTGTTTGTAATAGAACCTTCTGATATGAATAGGTAGTTTATAAACTCCTGCCTGAGTAAATCCATTTCCATAATAACATAATTCAAAAATTTGTTTATGTAATAAAACAGAGTAGTTACTCGGAAGGCCAAAAAAACCCCACGCCCATTGGTATGGGCTTCACCTCCGTGTCTCCAGTATTAGGATTCTCATATTCAAATTCCATTTTAACATCAGGTTGGAGTTCCCTAATTAAGTCTCTGAATTTTCTTGTATCTCTTGTTAAGAATTGATTATTTACAAATTTAGTAATAGAAGATGTATTTGTATCACCATCTACTGAAAGAATCATATATCTATATCTTGTAGTTAATTCTGAGGTGGTTCCACCTTTATTTAATCTACTCATAGCCTTAACATCAGTATCTATTTTTTTCTCATCACCATGAGTTAATAATCTAAATTCAATTTCTTTACCTGTGGTGGTTTGAAATTTATATTTATTTTCACGATTAATTTTTGAATAATCAATTTCTTTTGTTTGAATTTTTGATAAATCAATTGTTATTTGTTCCTTTTCTCCTAATTCATTTTCAATTTCAATTGGATATTCAGAACCATAACCTAAAATACGAGCCGCTAACATTATAGCATTTTTATCCCCTATAAGAATGTCATCTACATTCACATCCTTATCTACTATAATCGACTCAAATAACTTATCAAGAACCACCCCCTTTCGTATCAGATTCTGCGATGCAAGAATTTCTTCTTCTTTCGCAGTCATGTATTTTATTTCTACTGTTCCTTTAGATAGGGGATTATCTTCTGAATAACAGTTACCTTGTGATGGGAGTGTTATCACTTCGGTAGGAAAATCGTAATTTGCCATAAACTTTAATTTTAATTGTTTTATATAAATATATACTTTTCAAAAAGTTGGAATATATGCATAAAAAAAGTTCTCACT
>Ga0181592_10004349_pt1 | contig 11741 bp, 9 predicted proteins | sample 071ome_20_FD_133755 | JGI IMG/M metagenome (GOLD analysis project Ga0181592, IMG submission 133755) | Coastal salt marsh microbial communities from the Groves Creek Marsh, Skidaway Island, Georgia - 071412BT metaG (megahit assembly) | ecosystem: Environmental > Aquatic > Marine > Intertidal zone...
TGGGGAATTTACCGACTATAACGATGGCTACGTATTACCCGTGGCCTTGGATAAAGCCTGCCACGTGCTGTGGCGTCAGCGTGATGATCAACTCATTCGCGTGGCATCCATGCAATACCCGGACCAACTGGACAATTTCGCCTCCGACGCCAACTATGAGCACGGACTCCATGTGTGGTCGCCTTACGTGCGCGGCGTGGTCGCGGCCGCGAAAGTCTCGGGGCTGACGTCAAAAGGCGTTGATCTACTTATCGATAGCCAGGTACCCGAGGGTAAAGGACTTTCTTCCTCGGCGGCTCTGGAAGTCTCATTGCTTGGCGCGCTGAACGCGATGAACAATTGGGCGTTGTCAACAGCGGATATCGCCCGTCTTGGTCAACGTGCCGAGAATGATTTTGTCGGCTGCCAGTGCGGCATCATGGATCAGCTGGTGTCGGCCTGTGCTCTTGCCCATCACGCGCTATTAATCGACTGTGCCACGCTTGACTGCACGCCGGTGCCACTGCCAAAGGACTGGGCAATCCTGGTGGTGGATTCCAACCATCCACGACAGCTGGTTGACAGCGAATACAATCAACGACGACTCGACTGCGAAGAAGCGCGCGATCAGCTGGACGTAGCTTCCCTCCGACATGCCACCAACAGGACCCTGACCGCCCATCGCGCGGATCTCTCAGACAATGCGTATCGTCGCGCCCAACACGTCATCGGAGAAAACGAACGGGTGCTCGCGCTTGTCGATATCATCAAGATGGGCGAATTGCCCCTCGCCTCTTCCATCATGGCGGCGGGACAGCGATCTCTCGCTGAAAATTTTGAAGTAACCGTTCCTGCTACAGATGCACTGGTCTCTCTCGCTCACGAAGCACTGGGTAATCGTGTTGCTGCGCGGCAAACCGGCGGTGGTTTCGGCGGTGCGGTGGTCACCCTCTGTCACCAGAACGACATCGATGCCTTGCAGGCTATTATTGATCAGCGCTACTTCTCAGAAACCGGTCTGCGGGCTGATATCCATGTGTGTCGCCCCAGTGCAGGTCTTGAGGTAAAAACGTTTGAGTGACGAATTTGCGGGCGGTCATACCAGCCTTGCGCTGGGGGTCTGTTATTACCCCGAGCACTGGCCTGAATCTCTTTGGCAACAGGACGCCGAGCAAATGGCAGGCTTGGGTCTCAGGTATGTGCGTATCGGCGAGTTCGCCTGGTCGCGACTCGAACCCATACGCGATCAATTTGACTTTGGCTGGCTCGATCGCGCTATTGCTGTGTTGGCTGAACATAATCTCAAGGTAGTGCTGTGTACGCCAACCGCCACGCCTCCAAAATGGCTGATTGATGAACGCCCGGACATCCTGCCGGTATCCGTAAAAACCGGCGCAACCCGCGGCTTTGGTTCCCGGCGACACTACGACTTTTCAAGTGATGTTTACCGAGAGGAAGCAATCAGGATTACCGAGGTGCTGGCGCAGCGATATGGGAACGATAGCCGGGTGGTCGGCTGGCAGGTCGATAACGAGCTATGCTGTCACGATACCGCGCACAGTGCCTCGCCTGCCGCCAGAGCGGCATTCCAAACATGGTGCCGGGGTCGCTATGGCACCATCGACGCGCTAAATAAGGCATGGGGCACTGTGTTCTGGTCCATGGAGTACCGGGACTTTGCCTCAATTGAATTACCGGTCCATGCAGTAACCGAGACCAATCCCGCCCACCAACTGGCTTACCGTCGTTTTTCTTCAGATCAGGTTATTCGATTCCACGATGCCTGTGTTGCGGCGTTGAGGACGCACATTTCAGATCAATGGGTGACCCATAACTTCATCCCCATGAAGGACACCCAAACCGACTGCTTTGCCCTGTCCGCTGCGCTGGACTTCGTTAGTTATGACAGCTATCCCCTCGGAAGGACCGAATTTTTGCTGGGAAAGTCGGATCCAGACCTCGCACAGCGCTACATGCGCACGGGCCACCCGGATTACACGGCCTATTACTTGGATCAGTCGCGGGGCTTGAAAGGCTCTGGCTTCTGGATCATGGAGCAACAACCAGGCCCCGTAAATTGGGCCCCGGCCAATCCGCGACCGGCGCCCGGTATGATTACCCTATGGTCGCTGGAGGCCTTTGCCCATGGCGCAGACGTCGTCTCTTACTTCCGGTGGCGGCAGGCCCCTTTTGCGCAAGAACAAATGCACGCTGGCTTACTGCGTCCTGATAATTCCACAAGTGATGCCTGGCTCGAAGTCGAGCGAGTGCAAACAATTCTGTCCTTACTGGTCGATGAAGATCTTGAACAGAAGCGGGCTCAGGTAGCACTGGTAGTGGATGTGCAAAGCCAATGGGTCGCTGAGATCGAACAGCAGGGCCAGTGTTATGACACCAACACTCTTCAGTTCCAATGGTATTCAGCACTGCGACGGCTAGGGGTCGGAGTCGATGTCGTCAGTCCGGACAGCGACCTTACCGACTACGCGCTGGTGTTGGTGCCAAGTCTGCCTATTCTCTCTCAGGCTTTTAAAGAATCTCTCGCATCCTCACCCGCTATATTTTTGCTGGGTCCTCGATTTGGCGCAAAGACCCCGGAATTTTCCATTCCCGAGGCCCTTCCTCCCGGCGATGTTCGGGGCCTGACTGGTTTTCATGTGCTCTCGGTAGAGACCCTGCGTCCTGACATAGAAGAGACGTTGAAATTTGGCTCCCAGCAATTTACCAGCAGGCTTTGGTGCGAGGATGTTGAGGTCGATGATGCCAGCGTACTGGCGACCAATCAGGGCACTCGCCCTGCTTTGCTGCGGCGAGGCAATGTAATGTCACTCACCACGCTGACCTGTGATGATTTTCTTACCGCCTTGCTAACGGAACTATTATGCGAATGTGAGATCGACTTTCACCACGATCTGGGCGACTGCCGACTCATGGCGCGAGGCTCGTTGATTTTTGCCTTTAACTACGACGTCGAGGCAAAAACATTACCAGTCAGCCGAGAGCAGATTGTTTATGGCAGCAACCCGATCCCGCCGCGAGATGTGTTGATTTGGCATTGAGTTCCCGCTTCTATTCCACCGTTACCGTCACCAACTCAAAACACATAGAACTTCATTGACACCGCACAGAGTCGTAACCGCTCAAGCCTTAGATGTCGTCACGGATCTCGAAGGTGCGTACAACCGGCGGGGCCGCCATATCACCGCTCACCGAGTCGATGAACCCGCTCTCAACCCGCCACCCCAAATACGCCTGTTGGGCTGCGGCGCTGTCCCAAATCTCTATAAACAGCAAAGAATGCGTTTCAGCCTCGTAATAGCTTTTTAGCTCCTGACACCCCTCAAATCCACGGGTATCCACCAAAGCCGTTTTCATGGTCTCCAGCATCTTTTCTGCAGACTCAGGCTTAAACTTCATTTCAACACTCACCATGACCGCCATAATGTATCCCTCAATTTTGGGTAACTTCCAATAGTAATTTCAGGTGAAGACTTCCACCCATAAAAAATGACTTATTGCTTTCGCTCGCTATTAGACCATATGGGTACGAGTAGCTGTACTTGGCGCATGCAATGGCATCTGCTTGCCAAGCGGTGATGAAGGCTTCACTCTTAAGTGCCAGCCGGAGATAGATACATGCCAATACACCGCTGCACAGAACTTCTGCTCGCAATAGCGTTGCTCGCTGCATCGATATCGGCATTCGGTGCCACCCAAGTGGTCATGCTCGGAACCGGGACGCCTATTCCCACGCCAGATCGATCTGGCCCCGCAACAGCCATCGTGGTGGACGGTAAAGCCTACCTTGTGGACTTTGGACCCGGCGTGGTTCGGCGCGCCGCCGCCGCCTCCACAGAATACGGAGGGACCATCGAGGGGCTGGCTGTCGATAAGTTAGAGATCGCCTTTCTTACCCACTTACACCACGATCATTCTGCGGGCCTGCCCGATCTTGTTTACACCAGCTGGACCCATGGGCGGGAAAAACCTCTGGAACTTTACGGTCCTGCAGGAATAAAAGCCATGGCCGAACATGTTGCGGCAGCCTGGGAAGAGGACAACCGGTATCGGCTGTATGGCCTTGAGCCCGCCGCTCCCGAGGGCTGGAAGATTAGCGCTCACGAGATCGACGAAGGCGTGGTATACCAGGACGAGCGAGTGACCGTCGACGCCTTCAAGGTAAAGCACGGCACCTGGCCCAATGCCTTTGGCTACCGTTTCACGACGCCCGATAAGATCATTGTTATTTCAGGGGATGCCGCCTACGACCCAACCATCGAAAAAATGGCCACCGGAGCCGACATCCTGATTCACGAGGTGGTGTCTGAACAGGCGGTCAATGCGCGAGATCCCTTCTGGCAGAATTATCACCGAAGCAACCACACCACCAGTCACGAGCTCGCAGCACTTGCCAGCCGTGCCAAACCCGGCCTTCTGATCTTGTATCACGTGCTTGTTTTTGGTCTGGAAGACGAAGTCGTGTTGGAGGAAGTCAAAGCGCGATATGACGGGAATGTTGTGCTCGCCGAGGATTTGGATATCTTCGAGTGACTTAAGCTATCCGAGGGAGAAATCGAAAGATCCAAACACGGCCGAAAAGCTGGCCGCTGCACATCATGCGAGGAGATAACGTGCTCAGGACTCAACCAAAGATTGGAAGGATGCCCATACACTTCAACAAGAAGCCACCGACGGTGGCCCGAGACCGATTCCCATTATTCAATGTTTTTTCAGCGAGCAGCCTGAAGCACATGGCAGGCAGTCTGCTGATGTGCTGCTTCGTATCGGCTGCCCACGGACTGACCTCCGATGAACAATCCATGCTCGACTGGATTGATGCTCACCAAGATGAGGCTATTGCGTTGCTGGCGGAGACAGTAAACATCGGTAGCGGCACCATGAATCATGCAGGGGTTCGAGCGGTAGGTGATGTAATGGCCTCTTCCATGAGTGACTTGGACATGGCCATTGAGTGGATTGATATGCCAACCGAAATGGCTCGCGCCGGACACCTGGTGGCACGCAAAGGTGGCAGTGGCGCAAGATTTTTACTCATTGGTCATCTCGATACCGTGTTTGAGGCAGACGACAGCTTCCAGGCTTTCATCCGCGAGGGTAACGTCGCCACCGGTCCCGGCATCAGCGATATGAAGTCGGGCAACGTGGTGCTGGTTTATGCGCTGAAAGCCCTAAACGCGATAGGCGCTCTGGAGGATATCCCCATCGCCATTGTCTTTACCGGTGATGAAGAGAAGCCGGGGAAACCGCTCGATGTAGCCCGCAAGGATCTTATTGATGCAGGCAAGTGGGCAGATATTGCGCTTGGGTTCGAGGGCGCTATCACCACTGAAGGTGCCGATTGGGCGACCGTGGCGAGGCGCAGCTCGAGCAGCTGGATTCTGGAAACTACGGGAACGCAAGCTCATTCATCCGCCATTTTCAGTGAATCCGTAGGCGCAGGCGCTATCAATGAAGCGGCGCGTATCCTGTCGCGGTTTTATGAAGATGTGCGTGGTGATTATGGATTGACCTTCAACGCTGGAACGATTCAGGGCGGCACCACTGTCAGCTACGACCCCGCACAGAACCGCGGATCTACCTTTGGCAAAACCAATGTTGTGCCCTCAACGGCTACAGTGCATGGAGGCATCCGCGCACTGACCCCAGAGCAGCTGGCGGCGAGCAAAGAATCCATGAGAAAGATTGTCGATGATCATTTGCCCAACACCACAGCCAGCATCACTTTTGACGATAGCTATCCTCCGATGGCCCCTACCGACGGAAATCTCGCACTCGCCGATCAACTTTCACAAATTAACCAAGAGCTGGGGCGAGGCCCCATGAAAATCTGGGACCCCCTTCGGCGGGGAGCGGCGGACATCGCTTTTGTAGCGCCCTACACCGATGCACTGGCCGGGATGGGGGCGTTGGGCGAAGGGGGCCACACACCCCATGAAAGTTTGGTGCTCGACTCCATTGGGCTGGCTATAAAGCGGGCTGCACTGTTGATCTACAGGTTATCCTCAGCTGCTGGATCAAGGCATTCTGTGGCGCCAGACATTTCAGTCGAGAGGCGTTGAGGCATTAATCACGATCAGCCCGTTTTTTATCACCGTCGACACTGATTTAAGCGCATCCACATCCGCTAGCGGGTTGTCGACGACGGCAATCAGATCTCCGTATCGCCCGACCTCGATAGCCCCTATGTCTTTGTCCAGATCCATGTGAATCGCGGCCACCGACGTTGCTGACTGAATGGCGTCCATCGGGGTCATTCCTCTTGCCACCATGGTGGCAAATTGCCAGGCACCCATGTTGTGGGGCAGAACTCCCGCATCCGTCCCGTATGGAAGCAGAACCCCTGCCATTAGTGCCTTTTCGAAACCTGCTCGCTGGGCTTCAGTGGTATCGGCGTTGCGTTGCAGAAAGACCTCCGGATACCCCTGCGCCCGCCCGACCGATTCCGTGTAGGTCCCGTTGTAGACGTCCATCGAAAAGGCGACACCACGCTCGGCTGCCAACGCGATGGTGGCGTCTTCTAGCAGGGATGCGTGCTCGAGGGAATCAACGCCTGCAAGAATCGCATCCTGACCTGACTGATCACTGTGCACATGGGCGGTCACCTTCACGCCTCGACGATGCGCGACTTCTACCACCGCCTCAATATCCGCTCGCATCATTTCAGGTGCACCGGGCTCCGTGCCCACCGAGAATACGGCGCCAGAGGCAATTACTTTTATAAAATCAGCGCCGGCATCAATAGCCACCTCGGCTCGCTCGGCAAACTCTTCAGGCGTTGTTGCAATACCCCGTTGTGAGTCGGCAGGAATCTTTTCTTCGGGAATTTCAGGGAAGCGCAAATCTCCACCGCCCCCGGGGATAGTGAGATAGGGCCCCGCGGTCTGGATTCTTGGCCCCAGTACCGCGCCGGCTTCAATTAACTCCCTCAGTCTGTAAATCGTCGATGGAAACCAGGCACCCGCATGGCGCACGGTAGTAAATCCACTCACTAATGTTGTTTTTGCATTGGTCGAGACTTGCGCCAAAACGTCTTCTGCAGTGCGAGTGGCATAGACGCTGTAATCTGCCGCATCCTCCGGATTGGCATCGAAGTGCACATGAGCGTTAATTAAACCAGGCAGACAAACCTTGTCGCTCAAATCCAAAAATGCGGCGCCTTCAGGGAGTTTTCCCACCACATAAACATCTTCATGAGAGGGTGAGTCGTCAAGATCTTTGGTGTACTTATCTGCACGTGACGCAGAGTCCGGGATGGACCGGACGGCCGTGATCCGACCCTTGTCGATGACGACCTCCTGGTGCAGAGCAGGCTCCTCATTGAGACCGTCGATCAACGTGCCGCAATGCACCACGAGGGAGCCAGCAACACTCTCCTTCGCCGTGACCACAGGGTCAATAGGATCATCAACCGGGGGTGAGGCCGGCTGTGAGCAACCAGCCACCGAGACCGCCAACCACAACCCCGATGCACTGAGGGTAGCAAGGAGTGACGACCGTGTGGACCGGCCACCGCGTGCTGTCCTTGGGGTGTGTCGTGAAGCGGTTTTCACGGGTCTCTTAGCCGCCAATATGTCTCTGATCCATCAATAGATAAAGGGAATGATCCGGTATCTGACCTTGGCGGTGTACTGGTCCCAAAGGGCGCCATATTTTTCAGCACAACGCCTGTCGTCGTCCCGCTCCCGGGGAAAGAGCAGTGCGACGTAGTAAAGAGGATAGAGCCAGGGCCAAAGCATGCTCGGATGGCCGAGGCTCAACGCAATACCGGTGGCCATCAGTACCTCACCCAGATAATTGATGTGGCGGCTCAGGCCCCAGAAGCCGCTGGCGAGGAGGCTTCGATTGCCGTCGGTAACCACCTCGGGCCTTATGCCAAGAAAGGGTTTATCGGGCTCGGTTTTGTAATAAAACTTTTGCATGTTTGCTCCACGGGCAAGACACCATCCCGTGAAGAAAATGACGGCGCACGCCCCATGCATCCATAACGCCCAACCGGGATCTGGCAGGTCAACCGTGGCCCAAAGACCAATGGTGTAAAAGTACGGATAAAAGGTTAGGCATCCCCACCCAAGCTTGAATCCAACCCTCTCGGCAAAAATATCGTAGGTATATAAGTGCACACTCTCGAAAGAGAGGTAGTCGAGCACAAAATACGTTAGCAGCGCAGCGGAGAGTAAAATACCGGGGGACGCCTGAGCACCGTAGAGCTGGTAATGGTGAGCTGTAAAACTCAACACGTTTAGCTCAAGCATGACCGCACCAATCAGGTACAGCCACATTTTGGCGTCGATATGTCCGCCTCTAAACTGGGGATTCTCCGGTCGGCCGAGAAACAGGTCAGCGGCAAAAGACTTACCCGTGGAGGGGTATGGCAGGACCGACATTAGGGAATACACCACGCCAATGGTGCAAGCACCCGCCAAGCTCGGCCACCGTACCCGATAAAGCCAGTCGTAAGGCACCCATTCGACATAGCCAAGAGTGGCCCACAAACCCACCATCGCGACCAAAACCAGTCGACCATTCAAGCGATAGCGAAGCTTCTCACCGGTCTCTGGATGATCGACGTAGCCGACAATCCAGCGGCCGGGCAGAAAATAGTGGAGCAACGTGATCAACCCGTAGATCGCAAAAGGCGTAAGAAAACCGAGTAACCAGATCATGAAGAAAGCCCTTTCGTTGAAGATGACATTAGCCGGATGGCGGTTTTGCGCGGCATCAGCCGGCGCATGAGGAATAAAGCAAATTGATTAAATCGCCCGGGCACTACCACCGGGCTCTGCCCAAGTGCCGCCAAGGCTTGGTAGGCCACATCCTCGGCGTTCATGGTCCCGGGGGGCTCGGGGCCCGATGCGGCGGATTGATAGCCCGGCGTTCTGATAGCACCAGCACAGGGCGCCACCACATCAATCCCCGCCCGTTTCAATTCTTGCCACAGCCCCTCGGCAAGTACCGTATTAAAAGACTTGGACGCCGCATAAGTCGCGATGTTGGCGCTGCCCTGATTACCCGCCAGGGATGACATCAGGATAACCCCACCGCGCCCTCGGGTAAGCAACCGTGGTGCTAGCAATCGGGTGATCAACAGGGGCGCGGTGACATTCACGTCAATGATTTGCTTTAGCTGCTCGGCAGGGGTTTCCAGAAACCCACCTACCGCAGAATAGGCGGCGTTACAAATAATCAGACCGAGGTCGGATTCCAGCGTACCCATAAAGGAAACCAGGGCCTCCTCGTCGGCCAGATCCAAGGATTGGGTCATGACATCGACGGCGTGCGACTCACGAAGCCTGACCGCAAGAGTCTCCAGGGGCTCCGCGCGGCGAGCAACCAAAATGAGATTAATGCTCTGGGCGGCCAGGCATTCAGCGAAGGCGGCTCCCAACCCCTCGGAGGCACCCGCAATTAATGCCCAGGGCCCGTAACGGCTGGAAAAGTCCTGTGCTAGCTGTGGCACGATTTGCTGTTCTCCCCCAAAACAACGGGCATCAGTATACGAGGCTCGGACCCGACGATGCCAGTGACCCAAACCCGATCGCTGTCGGCTTTTAACAGAGCCAGTTGTCGCGGGATCTATCCAGTTTGAGAGCGCGGATATTGACCCGGTACATGAGCCACTCATCGAGTCAATACACCCTCCAACAGCGGCACCCAGATGGGCTCAAAATCTAGTCGTTTTTAGTCCGAGCGATGTCGGTTTGAATCAAGTGCTTTTGCCCAAATGAGGCCACATTGTCGGCCACAAAAAGGGGTAACCACGAGCTGCGGATATTGGCGACCGGACTGCCCCAAAACAGGGAGCGTAAGGGGCTCAAATTAATCACCAAAAAAGCCCCCGAGCGCCAGAAAACGCGGCTAAAATTCGGGAAATTGCGAACAGCACCAAGCAATACGCGTCACACCAAAAAAGCACACAGGAAAAACGGATATGAGTGAGCGAGCAGCGAGACGGAAAGGCGGCGGCAGAGCTGGTCGCCGCGAGGCCCGTGGCGGATCCGCGGTAGCGGCTGCACCGTTCATTGAGCGCAAGATTCCCTACGTCAACATTCTTGACGACGAAAGCCTGGAGCTGATCGAGCACAACGCTGATCGACTGCTGCACGAAATTGGCATCGATTTTCTCGACGATCCTGAGGTCCTCGAGCTGTTCAAAGAAGCAGGTGCCGATGTCGACGGCACCCGTGTCCGTTTTGCACCGGGACTTTGTCGATCGATTATTCAGGGACTGCCCCAAAAGAATACGTTCAGCACGCGAGAAACCCGGCCCGCAATGTGACCATCGGTGGTGACCGAACCGTGCTGGTGCCGGCCTACGGACCGCCCTTCGTCCATGATCTTGACCAGGGTCGCCGCTACGCCACCATTGAAGACTTCCGCAACTTCGTGAAGCTTGCCTACATGGCACCGGGGATACACCACTCGGGCGGCACGGTATGTGAACCAGTCGATCTTCCCGTAAACAAGCGGCACTACGACATGGTCTACAGCCATTTCAAATACAGCGATAAGCCCCTGATGGGTTCGGTAACCCACTATCGACGGGCTCAAGATTCTGTGGATATGGCAAAGCTCGTGTTTGGCGATGACTTCGTCGATCAACACTGTGTGCTGACAAGTCTTATCAACGTTAACTCCCCTATGGTGTTCGACGGCACCATGCTGGGATCTCTCAAGGTCTATGCCCGCAACAACCAGGCGACAGTGGTATCACCCTTCATCCTGGCCGGCGCGATGTCCCCCGTGACCGTGGCGGGAACCGTTACGCAAATTTTGGCTGAGGCCCTCGCGGGCATCGCATTGACCCAGTTAATTCGACCCGGATGCCCCGTGGTGTTTGGCACCTTCGCCGCCGCGGTCTCAATGGCGACTGGCGCACCCACCTTCGGCACCCCTGAGCCCAGCATGGTGATATATGCGGCTGGCGCATTGGCCCGCCGACTGGGCGTTCCCTTCCGAAGTGGAGGGGGTCTTTGCGGGTCTAAATTACCCGACGCTCAGGCTGCCTACGAAGCAGCGAACACGCTGCAAACCGCGGCGCTCGCCGGCGTAAACTTCATGCTGCACACCGCAGGTTGGCTAGAGGGCGGCCTCGCGATGGGCTATGAGAAATTCATTATGGATTGCGATCAGGCAAGCATGCTCGGCGTTCTTCTCGGAGGAATGGATCTCTCTGAAAACGCGCAGGCCATGGACGCTTTTAAAGAGGTGGGGCCCGGAAAGCATTTCTTGGGATCGGCCCACACCCTGAGTAACTTTGAAACCGCGTTTTATCGATCCACCGTGGCGGACAATAACAGCTTCGAGCAGTGGTCAGCTGAAGGCAGTCTCGATACCGCCCAGCGCGCCAATGCCCTGTGGAAAAAAATGCTTGCAGAGTATGAGGAGCCGGCTCTGGATCCGGCTATTGATGAAGCACTGTTAAGTTTTATGGAACAGCAAAAAGCCTCCTTTGCTGATCGCGATTACTGATCGCCACCCGGAGAAAAATCCATGTCTGACGAAGAAGATATTATCCTGGCCGACCTCTCCGATGAGGACCTCGTGCTGCAGATGCACGATGATCTCTATGATGGATTAACCGAAGAGATCGAAGAGGGAACCCGTATCCTCCTTGATCGAGGCTGGTCAGCGGAACAGGTCTTGAGCAAGGCACTCGTCGATGGCATGACCATCGTCGGCATCGACTTCCGCGATGGCATTCTTTTCGTTCCCGAAGTCTTGCTGGCCGCGAACGCAATGAA
>Ga0181592_10004353_pt1 | contig 11735 bp, 8 predicted proteins | sample 071ome_20_FD_133755 | JGI IMG/M metagenome (GOLD analysis project Ga0181592, IMG submission 133755) | Coastal salt marsh microbial communities from the Groves Creek Marsh, Skidaway Island, Georgia - 071412BT metaG (megahit assembly) | ecosystem: Environmental > Aquatic > Marine > Intertidal zone...
TACCAGCAATGAATTTCAATGACTTCAATGGTCTTGCGTCTTTGCGTGCAGATGCAATAAGAGACCAAAACAACGCCATTGATAAAACTGCTGAGCAGTTTGAAGGGCTCTTTTTGGGAATGCTTCTGAAGGAGATGCGTAAAACTGTACCTGAAAGTGCGTTGTTTGATTCGAACTCGATGAAGCTTTATGAAGAAATGAGAGACCAACAATTGGCACTCGAAATGGCAAAGGATGGTCCTTTAGGTATTGCTGATCTACTTAAACATAATCTACAGCAAAATGGCCATCTGAAAGCAGATGCTACATCGCTGAATGTGAATTCAAGCATGTATGAGTTGCAGCATAAAGCACGCGCATATCCGCTAAATGCATATAAAGCATATCAGTTAGGGGAGTAAGACGTGGCAGATCTATTAACCATCGGAACATCTGGAATTATTACTAACAAGCGGTCGTTGGCTGCTGTGGGTAACAATATCGCCAACGTAGACACTGATGGCTATTCAAGACAGTCTGTCGAGAAGCAACAAGATATTGGTAGTGGCAATAATAATACTATTGTTGGAAATGGTGTTATACCACTAGCCGTCAAGCGAGCCTACGATGACTTTGCTACCAAAAGTTTGCGATTGAGCACAGCATCGCTTGAGCAAAAAGATCAAATGGTTACTTATGCCAGCAAGCTAGAGGATATTATTGGTGACAAGGATTTATCACTCTCTTATGCATTTGATAGGTTTTTTGCAGCGGCGCAAGACTTGTCAGTTAATCCAACATCAGCCGGATTGCGTGAAAATCTTCTAAACGAAGCGGCTTTTGTTGCAACTCGATTTGCGAGTATTGATAAAGACTTGCAATCAGTTGATATAGATTCATTCGGAGATCTAGAGAGTAAGATCGGAAAGGTCAATGCTCTAACAAAAGAAATTTCAGATATCAATTATGGACTGTTGAAAAAATCTGATGTGAATAGGCAGCCAGCTGGTTTACTGGATCAGAGAGACCGTCTCTTACAGGAGCTCTCTAGCTATGTAAAAATTGAGGTTGATGAACTACCGAATGGATCGGTAAATGTTTACTTAAATGATCAGTCTTCAGGAAACCTTTTGGTTGAAGATGTTTCTTCCTTCATGGTTTCGGTGGAAAGGGTGGAAGACGATCCAGAAACAATTAGTTTTGTATTTGATCCTTATGGTAAGAATCCAAAATTGGTATCAGGTTTAAATGCGGGAGCGATTGCGGGCATCGCCGATTTTAGATCAGAGCTCCTTAAGCCGACCCGGGATAAATTGGATTCCCTTGCTAATATATTCGTTGATGCCGTCAATAAAGTTCAAACCAGTGGATTTGATTCTACGGGTGAGTACGGCGGTGCTCTTTATGCAATTGGTAGCGATTCGACAAGAGATGCCGGAAGTATGCAAGTGTTACTTCGCTCAGCGAATGATGTGGCAACCGCAGCACCATTAACAGTATCGCTTGGCGATAGCTTTTCAGAATTTAAGCTGGATTCTTGGACTGGCTTCGAAGCTTCTGTATTAAAACCAGGAGAAGTGTCTGTAAAGCAAGCTCTTAAGTTAGATGAGTCAACTGGAACAGTATCTTTTTTAGCAACCGAAGGTCAGAAGCCTGCTTTCGTTATTCCTGCAAATGAAACTAAAGATTTTTATCTGACTACAACTCAATTAGAGGGTGTTCAGGTGTTCACGCGGGATGGTGTCCAGGTGTTTGGTGAAGAGATTCCGCTTGCGGATCAGAAAACCTATTTGACGGAACTTAATGGTTTTAATGCTGATGCCTCTTATAACACTTCTTATTTAAATCAAGAAATATCAACAGATGCTTTTATGAATGCTGTTACCGTCTCGAGTGACGGTAAGACAATGTCTATTGATGGCCAGCTAGGGCAGGATCTATTGGTATTTTTTACCCAGCCAGGGGGAAGTGCCAATTTCACCGGGGCTTGGTACGAACCCAGTGATACAACGACTGCAAATCAAATGCTTTCTGAGGTGCAACTTAGTTTTATCTCAGAGACTCAATATGTCGTTAAAGATTTGCATACGGGAACTATTGTTGCCACTAAGGACTATGCATTTGGCGATCAAATCTCGGTTAATGGTTGGTCGGGCCACTTGGATCGAATGCCTGCTGTGGGTGATGAGTTCATTATCAAGAGGAATACGTCTGTAGATGGTGATAATCGTAATTTGCTTGCATTAACAGAGCTGCAGTCAAGCCGAGAATTAACCAGCAATAAAGCTACGCTTACAGAGTTATATGCAGATGTAATTAATGATGTGGGTTTGGTAGTTGTTCAAACATCAGTATCGCGTGATTCACAGCAAGTTTTAGTTGATGAAGCGAGGCAGCGTCGCGATAGCGCATCGGCAGTGAGTCTCGATGAGGAAGCGGCTGATCTTTTAAGATTCCAACAGGCTTATCAAGCCAGCGCGCAAATCATGCAGACGGCGAATAAACTTTTTGATGCGATACTTAATTTGCGCTAATTGGATTAAAAGTTATGTTAAGAATCACTAACTCACTTATCTATCAAGGCGTTTCAAATGTATTACGAGAGCAACAAAACAAGCTCGCTATAACGCAGGAAAAGATTTCGTCTGGGCGAAACTATCTAAAACCATCTGATGCGCCAGATCAGATGGCTGCAATCGATCGCCTTGAGTCTAGGCTTCGCCATACAAATCAATATATGGATAACCTACAAAATGCCAATAATCTTTTGCAGGAGCAGGAGGTTGGTATCAATGCGATCGAAGAAGGTATCCGCAGAGTGTATGAATTAACCCTTCAAGCCAATAACGACACTCTGAGTGATGACATGAAGGAAATCCTCTCGCTAGAGGTTGAACAAATTTACGAAGGCATTCTGCAAACCGCGAACACGGTTAATCAATATGGCGAATACCTTTATTCAGGTAACGTCCAAAATGAAAAGCCATTTAAATTAAATGCAGATGGCAGTGTGAGCTACACCGGTTCTGACGATGTAAAAGAATTTATTGTTGATAACAATGTGCGCATGGAAGCGGGATTGCCAGGCTCCGCGCTTTTCAGTCGAATCTTTATCCAAGATAAATCAAAGCTTGATGCCGAAACGGGCACAATTCAAGGTCAGTTGTTGGGTGATTCAGACACCTACACTGCAGAAAGTGAAGCAATCACCATTAATGGTGTCAGTATTGGTGCAGTAGGTGATCCAGATACAGGAAAAGCCTCTGCCATCGAATATGCTAATGCCATCAATGCGATTACGGCTGAAACAAACGTCACCGCAAGCGCAAAATCGGAATATATCTTGTCCTTAAAAAGTGATGGTGCTGGCGAAACCTTGCGTACGGGTGCAGGGGCGGCTGCAGGCGAATTTACAATCAATAGTACTAAAATCATTTACGCACAAGGTGCTGATGCGTCTGATGTCATCACTGCTATTAATACAGCGATGAGCGCATTTGGCGTTTCTGCAAGCGCGACTGCCGACGGCAATATCAGTATTTCTTCAAATACTGGTCAGGATTTGGTTCTGGATGGGGCTAATTTTAATGGTGGTAACGAGGTCACAACCAAAGGTTACTTGGTGCTGAATCACAAGGAAGATGGCTGGATTAATGTTAATAGTCTGGCACCTACTGAAAAAGCGCGTGATGCCGTGGTTGCCAAAGCGGGCTTAACCGTCTCTGACGGCTCAATGAAGCCAGTGTCCATGTTCAAAATTCTTCAGAATGCAATTTCTGGCATGAGAACAGGCGATAAATCCGTTCTTCAAGAGTCAATAACCCACCTAAATGCCATTAACGACCACATGGCAATTCAAAAAGTGCGTTTAGGAACGCATATGCAAGCGGTTGCCAACCAAACCAATGTTTTATCTTTACGCGCAGATGCATTTGAAGAAAGCATCTCCAAAGTTGAAGATCTCGATTACGTTCAAGCGGTAACAGACCTGAAAAATCAATCACTTGCGCTTCAGGCGGGGCAGCAGTCGTTTGCCCAAATAAGTAGCTTAAGCCTGTTTAACTATATTAAGTGATTAAGGCAAATTGATGCCTAGCGGCAGACAATTGCCGTTTTGAGTTCAAGTTTTCTGATTTTTACCCGATAAGCAAGCTGTAGGCAGCTATTTTTGCGGCCGTTAACCAATCCTTACCTTGAGTCGCTAGGCCGGGGCGGGACTTAACACTCAGTTTGAGGAGTAAGAAATCATGGCAATGGTTATCAATTCAAATATTCCGTCGCTTAATGCTCAGCGACACTTAGAAAATTCCCGCGCGGACATGGAAACCTCTATGGAGCGTTTGGCCTCTGGTAAGCGCATTAATAGCGCGGCAGATGACGCAGCGGGTAGTGCGATTGCAGCTCGTATGGAAGTTCGCGTTAGCGGCATGGAAGTAGCTGTTCGTAATATCAACGATGGTGCATCAATGGTACAAACCGCAGAAGCTGCAATGGGTGAAGTAAACACCATGCTACAGCGTATGCGTGATTTGGCACTGCAGTCGACCAATTCAACAATGAATTCTTCAGATCGTGCAACGCTTCAATTGGAAGTGGATCAGCTCATCGAAGAGATCAACAATATTGCAGCCACCACTTCGTACAATGGTCAAAAGTTGTTGGATGGTTCGGGTGCGACTAATGCTATTCAATCGGGTTTGAATGCTGGTGAAGTGGTTAACTTTACTGTTGGTGGCGTTAGCTCGACCAAGCTTGGCCTATCAGGTGGTCTCGGTGGAAATGTAAACACAGGCCGTATTGATACAACATTCGATACCACAGCTACTGATGCTGTGTACATCAATGGTGTTGATATGGGTGACTCAACAAACCTGACAACAGCAACCGATATCGCAACCTGGATTAATACCAAAACGGGCCTAACCGGTGTGACAGCAGATGCGTATAACCGTTTGGAAGGTTCGTCAGTAGGTCTGGGTGAGCTTGAGATCGGTTCATTTACTGTGGGCGGTGTAACTTTTTCATCTTCATCAAGCCTAAATGACTTGGCAGGTAAGATTAACGAGCAAACCGCAGTGATTGCAGAGGTAACCTCGGATGGCCGTTTGATTTTGTCTAATACTACTGGTGCGAGTATTGTTACCGCTGGTGCGGGTGTGGCACAAGCAGGTCTTGAAGGCGCGGGCACATTCACCGGTTTCTTGCAGTTGTCCAACGCTGATGGCTCATCTGATCAGATCAACTTTACGTTGGGTGATTCGGGTACTGAAGCAATGTTGAACGATTTGGGCTTGATGAAGAATGCAAGCAATGGTGCTGTTACCGGTGCTACCGTACATGCGACAGCGGGTGCAACCACAACCACAAATGCCATCACCATTAATGGCGTAAGCATTGGTGCAGTTGGTGATACAACGGCATCTGCAGCACAGTACATCGCGGCCATTAATGCGGTGACTGAGCAAACTAAGGTCTCAGCGACTGCAAGAACTGTTTTTAACTTAGAGTTAGACAACACTGCAGGCTCTGGTACAAATCAATTAACAACGGCTACCGTTACAGCCGACTCTGATGATTTTGCAATTAATGGTACATATGTTGCCTTTGCTGCGGATGATGAAGCATCGGATATTGTTACTGCGATCAACAGTGCGGTAGGTTCACTGGGTATCACGGCGGTAGCAAAAACTGATGGCACCATCGATATCATTTCTGAAACCGGTCAAGACATTGTCCTTTCAGGTGATTATTTTGATGGCGGTGATGATGACCATTTGACCAAAGGTCAAATTACCTTGCAGCATGCGGACGGTGGTTCAATCTCGATTGGAAGTCTTGCAACTACAGAGGCACTCAAAAAGACCGCGGTTGAGGCTGCTGGTTTGACCTTGTCAAATAGCTATTCTTCAGCTGGTGGCGGTTTAAATATCTCGACTGCTGCAAGCGCGCTTTCAGCTCTTGATACGTTAGATACAGCAATCCTTGGGTTGTCTAATAATCGTGCTGAGATGGGTGCTTATCTGAAGCGTTTTGAGGCGGAAACCTCTAACCTGATGGTAGCAATTGAGAAGACCTCAGAAGCTTTGTCGGCAATCGTCGATGCAGACTTCGCTCAAGAGTCAGCGAATTTGGCTAAAGCACAGGTCTTACAACAGGCGGGTACTGCAATGTTGGCTCAGGCTAACGCATCAACCCAGAACGTATTGGCATTGCTTAAGTAAGGTAGGTGTTTGAGGCTAGAGTTCTCTAGCCTCAACATTCTTAAATGAGATTGATTTTAGAAGGAGCATTTTATGGTTGAGACATCTCCATTATCTGCGGTTTCTTCCCAATCATTTTCAGTTCCTAAGAATGACTCACCCGTTGAGGTAACGTCTAAGCCCGTTGAGCTAAACCCGAAGCAATCGTTTCAAACCAATGAAGAAGTCACTATTTCTTCAGAGGATCTTCAGCTGGCAGTAGAAAGACTCAATGAGTCACTATCTAAAATGAACAGGGATATTAATTTCAGTGTTGACTCAGCGACAGGTAAAGATGTCGTCAGGGTTATGGATAAAAATGGGGGACTCGTTAGGCAGCTGCCTAATCTTGAGATGCTCAATTTCATCCAAAATCTGGATAAAATGATGGGATTGATTTTCGATAAAAGAACGTAATTTTATTAAACATCTGTTTTAAAGCACCTTTTTCAAAGGTGCTTTTTTTTTGATTTTTTTTGGCATTAAGACATTGCCGTGAGGGGTGGCAAGAGTCGTCATAGTGGCAAAAAATCGCCATTCGTCGAGTTTTTGTGGTAAATAAATTGACAATATTATAAATAAATACATATAAAACAGTAACTTATAAAACTGGCACACCCTTTGCTTGGTTTGTATCGCCGAAAACGGAAAGTGAACTTATGTGGCTTTCCTCCAAACCCGTCCATGTTGGACGGGCTATTTCACACAAATGTGAGGAGTTACGAATCATGGCAATGGTAATTAACACGAATATGGCGTCTATCAATGCTCAGCGCCATCTTGAAAATTCGCGAGCAGAACTCGAACAAGCGATGGAGCGTTTGGCTTCAGGTAAGCGAGTAAACAGTGCTGCAGACGATGCAGCGGGTGGTGCGATTGCATCACGCATGGAAACACGTGTTAGCGGTATGGATCAGCTGGTTCGTAACGTTAACGACGGTATCTCAATGGTTCAGATTGCTGAAGCGGCAATGGGTGAAGTAAACAGCATGCTAGGTCGTATGCGTGACCTCGCGTTGCAATCAGCAAACTCTACTATGAACCCATCTGACCGTGAGACATTGCAGTTGGAAGTTAACCAGCTCATCGACGAAATCAACAATATCGCGGCAACTACTCAGTTCAATGGCCAGGTGCTTTTGAACGGTGCTGGTAAAACACACTCTATCCAGTCAGGTTTGAATGCTGGTGAAGCCGTTAATTTTTCAATTGGCGGTGTGAGTGCATCAAAGCTAGGCTTGTCTGGTGGTGCGGTGGGTCAAGTTAAGACTGGCCGTATTCAAGATCCAGCTGCTGCGACCACTGCAGGCGACGTACGCATCAATGGCGTTGACATTGGTGCATTGGGTTCAGCAGGCACTGATACTGCAGAAGATTTAGCAGATACGATTAATGCGAAAACTGGTTTGACGGGTGTAAAAGCGACTGCCTATAACCGTGTTGAGGGCGGCAGTGTAGGTTTGGGTGAAGTTGAAATTGGCGTCTTTAAAATCACCGGTGCTAATGGTACAGAAACCACATTCTCTTCTTCTTCTAGCTTGGCTGATTTAGCGGCTAAGATTAACGAGCAGACTGATGTTATTGCGGATGTAACCTCTGACGGTCGTTTGATTTTATCGAACACCACCGGTGCAGATATTAAAATTGAGGGTGCGGGTGCAGCTCAAGCGGGTCTGGAAGATGCAAGTTCTGCAATTACATATAAAGGCTTTTTGACCATTGAAAACACCGATGGATCGGATGCGGTTATCGACTTTGATCTAGGTACCGATGGCGAGGCAGCCGACTTAGCGCTGCTAGGTCTTATGGATAACACCGTTGCAGGTGCAGTTACTGGCGGTACAGTGGCTTCTGCTAATAGTAGTACCACTGAAAATAACGCAATCACCATTAACGGTGTGAGCATTGGTGCTGTAGGTTCTACTGTTACTTCTACCGCATCGGCGGCAGATTATGTGGCGGCGATTAATGCGGTGGCAGAAGAAACTAAAGTATCTGCATCAGCATTAACTGAGGTGACTGTAGAATTAGATGTTGCAGGTGGCGGTGCTGGTCAATTGAAAACTGCCGACGCGAGCACTTCAGCTGCACCTACGTTCACCATCAATGGCACTACCGTTGAGTTTGCTGCGAATGATGAAGCCTCAGATATTGTCACGGCTATTAACACCTATGTTGGATCCATGGGCATTAAGGCAGAGGCAATCACCACTGGTAATGATGCAGGTAAGATCAGAATTTACTCTGTAACCGGTCAGGACATTGTATTAGCGGGTGCATCGATGGGTACTGGTGCTGCAGCAGAAACTACGAAAGGTAAGATCACGCTTCAAAATGCTGAAGGCGGTGCGATTACGATTGGTAGTATGGCGGTCACTGAAGCAGATAAAGCGACTGCTGTTGCGAAAGCGGGTCTGGTTTTATCAAACCCATATGACTCTAATGGTGCAGGTTTGAATATCAATTCGGCTGCAGCAGCATTGGATGCGGTAGATAAACTGGATGGTGCAATCTTGTTGCTATCTAACAACCGTGCTGAGATGGGTGCTTACATCAAGCGTTTTGAAGCAGAAACGTCTAACTTGATGGTTGCAATTGAAAAGACCTCAGATGCACTCTCTGCAATTATGGATGCTGACTTTGCAACAGAATCAGCAAACCTTGCTCGAGCTCAGGTCTTGCAACAAGCGGGTACCGCAATGCTGGCACAAGCCAATGCGTCAGCACAAAACGTTCTAACCCTTCTCAAGTAATTGAGTCGCATATTGTTGGATTGTTGGTCTCTTTGAGCAGAGCCAACATCTAACAAGGTTAGATCGAACGTTATCGGCACATGGTTCGATTGCGCCCTCGTGAGAGGGCGCATTTTTCACCCCAGGTTATAAGGTGGAAAGAGGTTGCCGGTGATAGAGCTAAGTACACTATGAAAAAAGTAAAATTCTTTAAAAACAGTAACTTAAAATTAGGCACGCTATTTGCTGACTACATTTTGTAAGCAGAATGTCGATAACAATTAGTGTGATTTTGCTTACAAGCTTTAAGAATTTACAAAAGGTTAATTTAGATGGCGGTTGATTATCTCGCAGCGTTAAATAGCGGTTCTGGACTCGATACAAAATCCATTGTCCAGGCGTTAGTTGATGCTGATAGAGCAGGTCCTCAATCGTCAATTGATCGAAAGACAGCCTCTGTCGAAACACAATTATCGGGGCTTGCCCAACTTAAGTCAGCGATGGAAAACCTCAGGCTGGCGTTTTCGGCGGTAGATGATGCAAAAGAATTTTCCTTCTCATCTATTACCAATAACAACGATACTCACTACTCTGCAAAATTGACGGGCGATCCCATTGAATTGGCATCTTATTCAATCAAGGTGGATACGCTAGCGCAGAAAACGGTCAGAGTGTCGGATACCTTTACGAGTACAACTGCTGATCTCAATGCTGGGGTTGCGGGTACCTTTGAGTTCAGTATTGGTAGTGGTGATGTGCAGACCATCAGCCTTGATGCAGGAGAGGTCACACTAGAAAACCTAGTTACAGAGATAAACGCGTTGGATGCAGGTGCGTCCGCAAGTATCATTCAAGTCTCTGATGGTAATTATAAATTGCTACTTGAGTCTGATGAGACAGGCTTGAGTAACGTGTTAAATATAGATACAGATCTATTGGGCATTGGCACAGAAGATGCTGATCACCATGTGCAAGAAGCCCAAGATTCTGTCCTGATTTTTAATGGCATAAATATCCAGAGATCTTCAAATACCATCGACGATTTAATCGATGGTGTTGAGTTGGATCTATTATCCGAGGGAACGACAACAGGTTCCTTGAGAGTGTTTAGGGACAATGATGCTGCATTAAGCACAATGAATTATGTCGTTGCGGCGGTAAATACATTTGAAAATATAATGTCTGATCTGACCGATACAGTAAACGGTGATCTTGCAAATGACTCGGGCGTTCAGTCAATTAGAAGTAAGATAAGAAACTTCTTTTTCCAGGAAGGTTCAGTTGCCGGTGATGACATTAAAACCTCAACAAACCTTGGCGTCACCGTTGATCGCTATGGCGTTTTTTCTCTTGATGAAGAAAAGTTCTCTACGGCGTTTGATGAACATTATGAAGAAGTTGTGAACTTTATGACGGCGGGAACAAATAACCAGTCTTTGTCTGGCGAAGCTGATAGAGGTCTTGCTGGTGATGTGTTGGCAGAGCTTGAAATCTATCTGAAGCCAAATGGATTTATCCAGTCGCGCAATACGCAACAAAATAACATTCTAAAAGAATTGGATGACGATCAAATTGCCTTAGATGCAAGAATTGCTGCAGCTGAGGAAAGATATACACAAAAATTCAGCATGATGAATCGTATTGTTGATGAAATGAAGTCGTTACAAGAATACCTAGACGCGCAATTAGATAATTTACCATTCACTGCTAAAAAGGACTAATTTTTAGCAATATCGCTGTCAGCGCGATTACATTTTTTCCATTTTTTGCCGATAGTAAACTTAAGAAGTTTTTGATTATCGGATGGAATAAGATGGTATTGGCACAAAAAGCACTCACCGACTATAACAAAATCAATACTGAGGTTAGAGTTAAAGAAGCTACTCCCCATGAATTAACATCAATGATGTTCGAAGGTGCGCTTAAGTCACTGGTTATATTGCCCGCGCTGATCAAGAATAAAAAATACGAAGAAAAAGCTAAAGAACTTTCTAGAGCTATCCAGATTATAAATGCTCTAGCTGAGTGCCTAGACATGAAGAAAGGTGGCGATTTAGCTAAGCAACTTCTCTCTCTCTACTCTTATATGAATAAAAAGCTTTTTGAGGTGGCTAGTTCAAATGATCTAGAGACGATTAGTCATGTGCACAGTTTGTTGAAAGAAATATCAGATGGCTGGAATGCTATTCCTTTGAGTAATCGCTGATAAATTTTTAGGTGAGAATAATGAGTAATGTTTACGAATTTAAATCTTCACAGAATGACAACACGGACGCTGCAAACTTTTATTCAAATGAAGTGCTAGTGGGTTTATTGTTTAAATCCTGTGTTAACTCCTTGACGCATTCAGCTAATTACATTGATAACAAAAGATTTTTTGAAGCAGCCACTGAGGCCAAAAAGGCAAACGCGATTATTCATGGTTTAAGTGAAGCTTTAAATCATGATGGCTCTGAGTTGATATTGAACATGCATGAAAGCTATGTATATCTGCAAAAGAGGGTTAATACTTGTTTGGAAAAAGAAAATTCATCTGGTTTACGTGATGTAAGAGATGTGCTCAATCAGATTGCGCATTCATGGCTTCATGAGAATGCATCTGAATACTCAGATGATTCTGAAGTAAAGCACTATTCAACCCACCATCCTGAGAATCGTTTTCATTAATTAAATCAGTTAGTACACGTTGCTAATTAAATTGTGCTTATTAAGTGATTCTTATCGCGATATTTTTTATGGTGGACGTGTCTCTTTTATTCGAACTTAACGCTCTCTTCACTAAGTA
>Ga0181592_10004361_pt1 | contig 11724 bp, 7 predicted proteins | sample 071ome_20_FD_133755 | JGI IMG/M metagenome (GOLD analysis project Ga0181592, IMG submission 133755) | Coastal salt marsh microbial communities from the Groves Creek Marsh, Skidaway Island, Georgia - 071412BT metaG (megahit assembly) | ecosystem: Environmental > Aquatic > Marine > Intertidal zone...
ACAAAACTTTATTAAACATAATTTTATTTATTTTATCCCAAGCCCTAAATTTTATCTCTCTCATCTTGTCATCCTCCTAACAACAGCTTCCTTAACCAATCTCCTTGTAATTTCCTTCCTGGAAGTTTCTGATATTGAGTACAGGCCATATCCTCTTCCCTTCAATATCATGTTCAATATGTCCTTGGCATCATTACCTGATGGCTCAAAGTACAATGTTATGGTAGACCTTTTGCTTGTATACCTGTAATATTATTATCATCATCTGGTGAGTCACTTCCTGTGAAAAACATATACTCCATTTCATTAGAATTTATATCACCATGTTTTATTGCTCTCCACACTATATCATAGTCAATTCCTTCGATAGAATGATTTGGAATAGATATAGATGAAATGTCCCATGCAGTAGATGCGGAAAATGTCATCATGGCATTTCCTTTTTCATGTATTTTAGTAACTTTACTCTGTGTTGTAATAGTAGAATCAAATGTTACATGTATTTGAGATGAAGATGAGGAATATTCCGTAGAAGAAAAATTTTCATATTCAAAGTATGGTTGAGTGGCATATGTTATTGCATGTAAAGTAGTTCCACTTTTATTCCAATAAAAGTCTAAGATAGAATACCCTTGATTATGATTAAGATCAAAATACTTTGATTTTGTTGTGTAACTTGGATCAATACCTGATAATATATCTCCTGCAACTCTCAATTTATATTGATAAATTGTAGATCCATATTCGTCATTATGATATTGAGTATCTCCATAATCATAAGGAAAATTAGAATATTGGTATGCTATATCAGGCCCAGAAGCATTAACATTTACCTTTACTTTATTATGTAAAACATATATGTACTGTGGATATTGTTGATCATCAAGTCTAACTCTATTATTAATACTTGGATAAGTTTCTCCTGGAACCGTAATATTCAAGTCTATAGATACTGTTGAGGATACGCCATCAGAAATGTACCATGGGACGGCAAAAAAATATTTTTGTATCGAATCTCTTGCCTCGGCACTATATCCACTAGTGGGATTTCTTTCTATTACTTGTCCATAGTCATCTATGATTTGTCCATAAAATTCCCTATCATTACAATCAATATCACCATCGGATATTACTAAGAAAAAAACACCATCAGGATCTAACTCTAATCCCTTTTCGCCACCCAGAATATCTCCATTAGGAATTGTATATGTTTGGGCAATTGGATTTGCATCAGGAGTAGAAGATGGTAAATTTCTAAGTTCAGTATATGCAATGCTATTTGTGTACTGTGCAGTATTTAAACTTACATTGGTCAAATCAAAAGTGTTACAACTGAATTCATAAACAGCACCAAAAGAAATAACAGTGCCTTGTGCGACTGAATCTGGATTGTTTGGTCCCGCAACATAATGTCTTGTTAAAACATAAAAAAGTGATCCATCTGGTTTAAATTTTATTGAATATACTTGTGGGTTAGTTGGAGTAACACCACCTACTGCAAAATCAGAATTGTTGAAGGTATAGGTTTTTGTTATTATCCGCTACTCACATCATCTGTAGAACCTAATTCTATCTGGTGAATTATTTTAGAACCCGTAGAAATACCATTTGAATCAAGTGATGTCCCATTTGTAAGTATAAAAAGTTTTTTTCCATCAGGACTAATTGTACACTCAGTAATATGATCATTATATGTAGTGCTAGCACCAAAAGGAAGATACTGTTTTCCAGTGTAAGTTATATTTTCTAAATCTGTAGAAGTATTTTTAATTTTTAAATTTGCTTCTGGTCTATAAATTCCCAATGATTTAGTTCTATCAGATTCATTAGATCCAGTAAATCCCAATCTTCCTAATTTCATATTACGTTACCTTGAGAGGGAAAAATGACAGTATCATATTGTTATCAGTATACGTTAATGTTCCTGTTGATACTGCGGTGTCTATGTTTTGAGGTAAAAATCTATCAGAACCTTCGTAAACATATCTGAAAGGTTCTGATGCAGTGGAATTTAAATTTCTTGCATTATAATTTAATGCAGAAAAAGTGCATAATGACATTCCTTTTTGATCCATATATAATCCATTTATATTTGCTCCATTGCCCATATGATAACCAACATGAAGATCATCATAAAAAGATGCGGTTGATAAGTCCCATGGAGTCGATAATTCAAACTGATATATTTTTTGATGTTCATTACCACATACATACAAATATTTACCATTTCCAGAAAAAGTAAAATCTCTCATATCTTCATCATATGTGCTATACATCACTAACCTATTATTAGAATAAGTAACTGTTGATGTAGATATTTCTCCTCTGGAGGATAAATTATACTGATACAAAACAGAGTAATTATCTAAAACATAAAATTTATTAAAATTATCTCCAAATTTAAATGATTTTCCAGCTCTGTTATTACTAGGTATTCCCGAAATGCTGGTAGTAGTTTGCGAATTGAGGTCATACCATGAATAATTATTAGTTGAACTTTGAACACGATATCCTCCACCCCCCAATGAATATGGAGTATTGAGATGAAATTTTTCAATATACGGTGTCGGATCACTTACCATTACATATGCATCGTTCCCTCCAGGAGCAACCTCAAATCCATACGTATGAAAATAGTTTGGATATGGTGTAGATGATATTACTGATATGTTACTTAAATACGATAATATTGTAAAAGATGGTACAACTTGAATTATAGATTTAAATGAAGATGAATAATCAAGTTGTAATATAATTTGTCTATATAAACTAGAATTAGATGAACTGGAACGAGTCATAAATTGGAAAAAAAATCTTTTTCCATATAGACTAGGATTATCTTTATGGTCAATAGATGATATCACTCCAGCATATTGGAGTATATTTAATGCAGAAACATCTTCAAGAGGAATTCCAGGATCCTGATTATTAATATTAGATAATTGTATCGATGTAAAATTTGGACCTTGAAAATTATAAGAATTTAAATTATATTTGTAATTTGAAACATTTGCATTATCTTCAGGTCTATAGATGCCATCGGAAAATGTTCTTATATTTGTATTAGATCCCGTCCGAGGATTTATAAGTCCTCCTATTCTTCCAAGTGATGTATTTTGAGGAGACATTATGTTAACTCTTCATAAGATGCTATAATATCGACTTGATTTGATCCACTCGCAAAGGCAGATAAGTAATAACCTGTGGGTAAATAAAAATATGTTTCTTTTGTTGATATAATCTGAGTTGCACCTATAGGAATCACAACTTCTCTTGCAAGATATACGGAAGTTGATCCATTGTTTATAAAAATTGATACTTCTGCAGAAGTTGTGGTATCAATATTTGCGGCAAAGATACTATTTACTTTCAAAACAGTATTTGAAGGAACTGTAGATGTAGATTGAGGTAGTATCTTTGTAGCATTTGTAGTTGACAACTTAACAGTTGCTGTTTCACCTGTTATGCTAATTGGATTTCTGATATTTGGCATATTACATACTTTTTTATGTATTTATTTTCAAAACAGCATTGATAGTATAACTATACTTACATCATCGGAACCTGACAATCCTTGTGTTCCTTGATTACTTAAACCTTGCGAACCTTGAAGACCTTGAATTCCAGTCTTAGTGAATAATACCGTTACTTTTTCTCCGTTTGAGGGGAGATTACCACTTACATAAGTAACAGGAACAGTCCAATAAGTAGTATTATTAGTTACACTACCATCAACGTAGAATATTGTACTTGTATTCCCAGAAGACTTTACTGATGTTACATAAATATAACCACGATTTAAACCACTATTAACAATAGTATCGTCGAAAGTATCATACCAACCAGTTTGATTTGATCCAAGTAAATCAGTATCATCAAAATAAATCCTATCAACATCTGGAGGATGATTGGTGTTAAATCTCATAGATCCTTGACCACCAGAACCTGCTGAGACAGTGGTATCAAATTGATAGTAAATACCACCGCGATCTCCCAAATTGCCTTGGACACCTTGAGCACCTTGTATTCCCTGAAGACCTTGCGTTCCTTGATTAGTCAATCCTTGAGTTCCTTGAGAACCAATAGTAGAGAATACATGCCAGGTTGAATTTGCGCCATCATCTTCCCAAATAAAATCTAATACTGTTGTTCCAAGATCTACAGTTAAATCTTCAGATTCTCCTTCAATTGTTCCACCATTTCTATCTATTGTCAAATTCAAAATCGCCCAATTTCCACCATCGGCAATTCTTACAATTGCACCATTACTTAATTGGGAGTATGGTGGTAATTTTAATGTAAATGAACCTCCAGTTGTATCGGCAAGAATTTGATCTCCATCAGACAAAACTTCATTGTTATTTGCAGATGTTTTTCTAACCCATTGATTTGCCTGACCACCTAGACCTTGAATACCTTGTGTTCCCTGTAGGCCTTGAGTACCTTGTGTTCCCTGTAGACCTTGAATACCTTGAGTTCCCTGTAGACCTTGAATACCTTGAGTTCCCTGTAGACCTTGAATACCTTGAGTACCTTGAGTACCTTGAAGACCTTGAGTTCCTTGAGTTCCTTGAAGTCCTTGAACACCTTGAGTTCCCTGTAGACCTTGAGTTCCCTGAAGACCTTGAAGACCTTGAGTTCCCTGAAGACCTTGAAGACCTTGTGTTCCTTGAACACCCTGATTACTTAAACCTTGAGTTCCCTGCAGACCTTGAAGTCCTTGAACACCTTGAGTACCTTGAAGTCCTTGAGTTCCTTGATGTGATCTACCTTGAAGACCTTGTAATCCTTGAGTTCCTTGTCTTCCCGTAATCTCAGGTATTACGGATGTCATTGCATAGTTATCATATCCATCACCATTAGAAGTTGATTGGCAAAGTGCCAAATAGACACCAGACATATCTCTGGCACCATCAGGAATTTCCCATCTCAGTAAATTCCATTCATTAAAATCTGATACCTTAAGTTGATTAATATCTGGACCAATAAAGGTGTCTGTTGTTACATTATGTGCAGATATTTTAGTCCATCCATTTCCATTGGTTGGAGCTTCAGTATCAGTCGTATTGGTTTTGTATCTTAAACTGATTGATTCATTAGTATTACTATTACTACCTTCGGGTTTATCTCCCCAACCATCTGATGAATTTGCAACATTTATATAAGCATAAAGATAATTGACAGTATTTAAATAAACTACAGATTGATATCTTTTTACAAATCTAAAGTGAGAACTTCCAGTTCCAGCCCCGTTAAAAACAAATATTGGAGTATATTCATTTAAAAATGTATCCGATGACGTAGTTGCCATCGTTGAATTTTTAGCAGAATTATATTCGGTAATTGTAGTTAACTCTACAGAATTACGATAATACAGACCATCACCCGCCTGGGCATCAACTACCGCATATGTAAGTAAAGCTTCGTCTCCGTTGATGCCTTGAAGACCTTGAGTACCTTGAAGACCTTGAGCACCTTGTGTTCCCTGTAGACCTTGAATGCCTTGAGTTCCCTGTAGACCTTGGACACCTTGAGTTCCCTGTAGACCTTGAATACCTTGTGTTCCCTGTAGACCTTGAGTACCTTGTGTTCCCTGTAGACCTTGAGTACCTTGAGTTCCTTGAACACCCTGATCACCTTGGAGTCCTTTATCCCCACCCAAACCTTGAGTACCCTGAAGACCTTGAGTTCCCTGAAGACCTTGAAGACCTTGAGTTCCTTGATTTCCTGTTCTAGAAAATGAAATTACACACTTCTCGGAGTTTGAAGGAAATCCACCAGAAATTGGTGTTACAGAAAGAACTGTCCATCCATTGTTTGTTGTATTACTATCACCAGTAATACTAAAAATTGCATATGTTGCATCATTACTATCGGCGCTTTGAATTACAATATGTCCACGAATATTTGAAGACGTTGAATCATCCCAAGTAGCAATAAATGCTGAAATATCTGTTCCCTCAGCAGTATCATCAGATATTGATAATTTTGTTATGTTGGTAAATGTGCCATTATCAAATTGAAACTTTCCAGATGTTGGATTATTAGTACCGTTATTAACTGCAGATGAAAAATCATATCGTATTCCACCTCTAAATCCAGGTGTACCATCAGCACCATCAACAGCAGCAGCACCTTGAACACCTTGAAGTCCTTGAGTTCCCTGGAGACCTTGGTTTCCTTGAGCACCAACAATATCAACTTCTACACCTTCAGTTTGAATAGGTGCCCAATATCTCTTACCTTCATATCCATCTACTGCAGCTAAAATATATGTTTGTCCTATAGGTTTTGGATTTGCACCAGTAGATCCTACACCAACCGTAGGATCTCCTAAATCGGGTTCTGCTTGCTCTAGACCAAGATATTCATACCTGTCGGTAGTAATATCTCTTTGCCCAAATCTCTTTTTTCTTCCTGAATTATATTTTGCCATTATTTAATTATTGCTTTGCGGTTTCAAGAATGCTTAATACTATATTTAATTTACCGTTTTCACTTCCTTGGATTTTAAAAATATCATTTGTTTCTAATACCAATCTTCCATCACCTACAATACTATAAGAATCTTCTGGTGGAATTGGTGTATTTTTAGTTAATTCAAAATCAGATCCACTTCTTGAATGATATGCAGTAACTGATGCAATACCTGTAGACTTATTAGATACTTGACTTAAAATGACAATAGTAGCAACACCAGTAGGACAAGTGTAGATACCTACATTTGTATCTGTTAGTTCATGTCTTATTGTCTTAAATCGATTAAGAGGTATTTGTGCCATCTTATCCTAATGCTATAACTAGAGGTGTTACTGTATTTAACAGACTTTGACTGAATGCTCTACCAGAAATTGTGCCTGTAAGTTGATTAATTGAAACATCAGGTCCAATCTTGAAGTCACCTGATTGATTTGTTCCTGTAAATATAATTCTTCCTCCATTCTGCATTACAAATTCATTATCTACGATTGCAACTCCACCAATTCCTGGTCTTGCAGTATTAATGTCTGTTCCACTTCCTACCCATTCCAAAGAAATGGTTGTTGCAAGTTGCAGACTTGTTCTTGAAAAATAAACTGTGTCTCCAGAAGTTACATTATTATTTAGATTCTGTACTAGAACCACCGTACTTACACCAGCAGAAGGTGCAGTTGCACTCTCAATACCATAATAAATTGGATACATTACAGTGGTAAATGATAAACCATTTCCACCATTTTGTGTAATAGTTATATTTGGTGCTGTAGATGAATATTGAGATCCTCCATTAACTACATCTATAGAAGTAACAGTTCCTGTGGAATTGACATTGGCAGATAGTTCTGCAGTAATTCCATTTGGACCTGTTGGATCAGCAACTACAAATGTTGGAGGATTTGCAGGATTATATCCAGAACCACCATTGGTAACTTCTATTTTTTGAATTTCGTAATATAAAGTATCAAAGTAAATTGCTTGTCCATCATAAGGTCTATTATCCCCAATCCCAGAAATTACAATAGTATCTGCATTATCGCCATCAGCACTAACATCATTTACAACTTCTCCAGTATAACGATAGATTGATCTGGAATATTCATCACCGACGCCATTACTAACAAGTCCCTTGTTACCGAAAGAACAGTTAGAGTTTGTGATGTCACACTGACCACCACCAGAAGACCAATGTCCAATGTCATTACAAATAGTAAAGATAGAAACTAACTGAGCATATGCACCATTAGTTATTGATACTCCAATTCCATTTTGATTATATTGTGTATAAGAATCAACTGACATTGATCCCGTCACACCAATATCATTTTCATCCCCAGGTTCTGCATGGAATCCATCAATCTTCATTCCAATACTCTTTCCAATGAAGTTGGTGCAGTTTCTTATGTAAGGTCCTTGAGATATTACACCAACGCCAGGAGAGAATGTATTTCCACCAATCTTTGTATCTGAGTAAGCATTACTTGCTTGACCATCAGTACCTGAAGGTTGTGTTTCTGGAATCCCAGCAGAAGCATATCCACTGTTCATTATATTTGTAATGATACCTTTACAAGTATCAATTGCTGATTTTACATTTGAACAAGATCCAATATCAGAATTGGATCCAGTAACAGAATCTGCCTGCATGGACAAATCTTTGACCTGATAATAAGTTGATTGATTATTACCAGTCCATGTAACGTTGTTAATGCAAGAATATGCAATGTCTCTGCTGTAATTTAATGCAGATGTTACATCTGTTTTGCCGATAGCAGTAACATCTGCATTATTATCATAAAATTCTGATCCAATACCAACACACTTAGAATTACCTCCACGAGTAATATCATGGCAGATTGCTCTGTATGATCTCTTGATCAGTTCTGCAAGTTTTACTTCATTTGTAGGACTTAGACTTTCATTTGCTGCTGCTTCATATCCAATAAAATCAAGATTCATACGAATCATTCTTGCTCCATCAAAGAAACGATCAGAAGAAACCCCAGCAAGAGGTTGGAATGCAACAATTGCCGCACCACCAGTGGATTCTGATCCAACAAAACTTAAATCAGTAACATGGCATCCATTATTGACATGGAATAAATCAGATCCTGAATTTTGTGGTGTAACAATACAGTTTCTGAGTTCAGTTCCTTCTACGGCAACCTTTTCTTTAATGATGATTGGATTATTTTCTACATAAACACCTGGGAATACTTTTACAGTATCACCAGTACTTGCAATTCCTGCAGCATTTTTAATTGTTCTCTTTGGATGATTCTCACTCAATCCAGTGTTAGAATCGTCACCATTTTGTGCAACATATATGGTTTTCCCAGTTGGTTTGTATGAAGTGACTGTAACTTTTCCCTTTCCTCCAACAGGATCAAGATCAATACCAATACCAGGAACTATTTGAGTAACAATTCCAACAAGATTTACACCATCACCATAATATGAATCTGCAGTTGCAATACCACTAACAGTTAGAGTAACATTATTACCATCAACTGTTGCAATTGCAGATGTACCAACTCCAAGACTACCTGATGAAGGTATGAATACTAATTTTTCTGAGGCAACATTTATCGAACTTATCCCTAATGTGGGATCTGTAATTGTAACTGTAGATAAACCAACATAAATTAATTGATCAAGTTGATTGTCATCAGAAATTAATATGTCTGCACCATCACCTTTAATTCCTTGAACACCTTGTGTTCCCTGAAGACCTTGAATACCTTGTGTTCCCTGTAGACCTTGAAGACCTTGAAGTCCTTGAACACCTTGAAGTCCTTGAACACCTTGAGTTCCCTGAAGGCCTTGAGTCCCCTGAAGTCCTTGAACACCTTGAGTTCCCTGAGCACCTTGAGTTCCTTGAGCACCAAGACCTTGAGTTCCCTGAAGACCCTGTATACCTTGTAGACCTTGAATTCCCTGAGCACCTTGAGTTCCTTGAGCACCAAGACCTTGAGTACCTTGAAGACCTTGAAGACCTTGAGTTCCTTGAAGACCTTGAGCACCTTGAGTTCCTTGGAAATTACTCAATACTCCCTGTATTCCTTGACCACCTTGTGTTCCTTGGAAATTACTTAATACTCCTTGAACACCTTGAAGACCTTGAAGTCCTTGAACACCTTGAATTCCCTGAAGACCTTGAGTTCCTTGAAGACCTTGAGGTCCTTGAGTTCCTTGAGTACCTTGAGTTCCCTGTAAACCTTGAGGTCCTTGAGTTCCTTGAACACCCTGATCACCTTGGAGTCCTTGAGTACCTTGAAAATTACTTAATGCCCCCTGAACACCTCTTTGACCCTGTAGACCTTGAATACCTTGACCACCCTGTAGACCTTGAGTTCCCTGTAGACCTTGAATACCTTGAATTCCTTGAGCACCTTGTGTTCCCTGAAGACCTTGAATACCTTGTGTTCCCTGATGACCCTGTGGTCCTTGAATCCCTTGATTTCCCTGAAGACCTTGAGTACCTTGAGTACCTTGGAAATTACTTAAAGAACCTTGAACACCCTGACGACCTTGCGTCCCTTGTAAACCTTGTGTTCCTTGTAAACCTTGTGTTCCTTGATTTCCTTGTAAACCCTGCGTTCCTTGAGCACCTTGAGTTCCTTGGAAATTACTTAATACTCCTTGAGAACCTTGAAGACCTTGCAGTCCTTGTAATCCTTGATTTCCCTGTAGACCTTGAATTCCCTGTAGACCTTGAGTTCCCTGATTACTTAATCCTTGTAATCCTTGTAAACCTTGAGTTCCTTGGAAATTTGCAATATTTCCTTGAAGACCCTGAAGACCTTGAGTACCTTGAAGTCCTTGAGCACCTTGAGTTCCTTGTGCTCCCTGAGTACCCTGAAAGTTACTTAATGCCCCTTGAATACCAGTCTCACCTTGAGGACCAGGTTCACCAACACCCTGAGTACCTTGAAGACCTTGTACTCCCTGAGTACCCTGAAAGTTACTTAATGCACCTTGAATACCTTGCAGTCCTCCACCAGAACCAGTTCCAGTACCAAATTTCTCTCCGGTCTCTCCTACTATGGCGTCACCATAAATGACAACACCATCCCAAAAAGTGGTCTTTTCGTTAAAATATGTTTCTTTTCCGAAAGATTGTATCTTATTAGGATCTAATTCTGACATCTAGGGTTATATTGATATAATCTATCATAATCATATTTATGATATGTCTAAAGCATCATCTAATCCAGTTCTATCTCCAGCCTTTGCTCTTTCAAGTTCTGCATCAAGTTCCGCCCCAATATCATCTGATACAGAATTATTTACTGTGGATGCTGGTTTTGTAATAAAACTATCTAAAGCCAATCCTCTATCTAAATCACTTTGTAGTGCATGAGTTGCAAAATTTGGAACACTATCAATACTCAATCCTTTAGCAAGATTACTCGATGCTAATTGTGCTGCTCCACTAACAAGGGATCCTACTCCACCACTCAATGCACCACTTGCAGCAGCTCCTGCCATATCAAAAGCAGTACCAAGAACGGTGCTCCCAATAAATCCTCCGTTTCTCATAAAGGGCAACATACCACCAAAAGCACTACCAACAATACCCGACAATTTATCTCCAAACACTCCACTAAGTAATCCATCTGTACCAACAAATGATCCTTCAAAAACACGAACACCAAATTGACCACCATCTGGAATTAGACTTCCATAAAGTCCTTTTGCATCACATCTTGTTCCTTTTAATAATACTCTTTGTTTCGCATCTAGAATAATATTTCTTCCAGACTTTAAAGTTATATCCTCATCAGCATCAAGTACTATATTTTTACCCTTTATTTTTACTGCTCCATTACGATTAGCAGTAATTGTAATATCTCCAGACAAAGATGTTACTACAATATCAACTCCATCCGACTCTTGATTAGCACCGGCAATCACTTCTATACACCTATCATTCCACAATCTTAAGGTTCCACCTTGGGTCATTCCAATCAATGAAACGTCATTTTCATCCGATACACCATACATGGTGTATACACTTGGTCCATTACCACCAACATTGGGATTATTTACATCAATTCTAAATTTATCTCCTTGACTCCAAAGTAATCTACGTTCCCAATTTTTTTCGTGTCCCATATTATTCTATGCAGTCTTTTACAAATGTGGTATTTCTTAATGTTTGCTTCTTATTGGGATCAATTAGTTCTTCAGGAATTCTACTTAGAACAGGTTTTAGTATAGCTCCAAACCCAGTATCACTTTCAA
>Ga0181592_10004367_pt1 | contig 11715 bp, 10 predicted proteins | sample 071ome_20_FD_133755 | JGI IMG/M metagenome (GOLD analysis project Ga0181592, IMG submission 133755) | Coastal salt marsh microbial communities from the Groves Creek Marsh, Skidaway Island, Georgia - 071412BT metaG (megahit assembly) | ecosystem: Environmental > Aquatic > Marine > Intertidal...
AACGCCCAGCTCGTGCCGTTGCGGGCGATGGTGCCAACCATGGCCAGGGAGCTGAGCGCATAACTTTCCAGTTGTTCCTTGGGCCTGTTTTCATCGGGACGCACTTCGTCATTCTGGTTGCGAATGATCTGTGTGATATCCAGGGGCACATCAAAGGGGCTGCGAAGCGAGGCAGCACCATATTGAAACGGCTCATAGGACCTGAATTCGGGTATAGGCTCGATTTGTCCTGGCGGCCGGTTCACTGTCTGCTGGACAAAGTTTTGCAGCTCAATCATCTCTTCATTATTTGAACAGGCAGACAACAGCAAAATCGCTGATACCAGCAATAACTTCAGTCCGTTTGCTTTGTATGAATTATTCATCATCGCTTCGGTATCGATATGTTCTGGCAGTAATATCCATGAGCAATTCAGACCTGCTTGCTCCCGTCCTGATCAGGAAGTCATGCAAGGTCACAATTCGGGACAGGCTGGCTACGCCACTCACAAATGACCCGAAATCATGATAATCACCAACCACTGAAATATTTATGGGCAGCTCGATATAAAACTCCTGCTGCACCTCGTTCTCCAGGCGAATATTGGAAAACTCAAGCCCGCTACCAATGCCTTGAACAGTAATATCGTCGACCAGACCAGGAACTTCAGTTTCCCCGGGTAGCTGTCGCAGCAAGGCACCAAAGGAGTCTTCCATCTCTGCCAGTTGGGCACGGTAGGCTTCAAGGTTGGCAGCAAGTATTGCCTTGGTTTCCAACTCACCTCGCAGCGTTTCCTCTTCCTGACCAACTGTCGCCAGGTTGGTCTGCAATGGCTTGATATGGAACCAGTAACCTCCACCCAGGCAGCCGGCAAAAACAATAATGATCAGCAACAGTTTTACAGGACCTGGCCAGACACCAATCGTGTCGATATTCTGCAGATCGTTCCAGTCGAAGTTTTTCAGCTCATCGACTGATTTGTTGACCTTGTTCTTGATGTTCTCTACGGCGCTCATGGTCAGACCTGTTTACTCTTCTTCTTCGTTTTCAGGGTCAGGTGACGTCACCTGCACCGACAGCTGGAAACTGTTGCCGTTACCACCTGTTCCTGCTGCTGAAATCTGTTCAAGCACTGGCTGATTGAACCAGTCCGACTCATCCATGGAACGCATGAGTGCAGAAACCCTGTTGTTGGATTCTGCCACTCCCTGGAAACTAATCTGGTCGCCGGACCGGGTGATGGTGTTGTAATACACACCTTCAGGCAAGGTTCGAACCAGTTCATCAAACAGGCGCACAATGACAGGTCTGTTACCCTGCAGCTCCTGAATAACAGTCATACGTTCAGTAAGCTCACTCTTCTGGCGCTGCAACTCCCGAATTTCGGCAATCTCGCTGTCAAGTGAAGAAATCTGCTGCCGCAGGTAATCATTTTGTGCGGTCTGGTTGCTAATGAAGGCATTCACCACCCGGTCACCTGCAAACAGGATGATAGCGGCAATGGCAATGGTAATTCCCAGTCCTACCAGGAATTCCTGTTTGCGCTCTTCCCTGAGTTCTTCGCGCCAGGGCAGTAGGTTAATATTTGCCATGGTCAGAAACCCCTGATGGCGAGACCGCAAGCCATCATCAGAGAAGCTGCATCGTTTTGCAGCTGCTTTTTATTCACTTTGTTATTCATACCCATTTTTGCAAACGGGTTGGCCACCACTGTTTTGGTGCCCAGCTCTTCCTGAACCATCTCGGCCAGGCCAACTGTCGACGCAGTACCGCCAGCCAGGACGATCAGATCAACATCGTTGTATTGGCTGGAAGAGAAGAAAAACTGGAGAGTACGACCAATCTGGTCACTCATTTCCAGGATAAAGGGTTTGAGCACATCTGACTCAAAACCATCGGGTAATTCACCATTGACCAGGGCCGCGGCAGCATCAGCAGGCGACAGGCCATAGCGGTTTTGAATCTCAATGGAAAGCTGGGCCCCGCCAAATACCTGTTCACGGGTATATATAGATACACCGTCTCTCAGGATATACATGGTAGTCATGGTGGCGCCGATATCGATGATTGCCGAGAGCCCTTCCTTTTCCAGATCCATCTGCTCACACATTATGTTGAACGCTCTTTCCATGGCATAGGCTTCAATATCCACGACCTTGGCCTCGTAGCCCCCGATTTCCAGGGCGGCAACGCGGGAATCCACATTTTCTTTCTTGCAGGCTGCCAGGAGTACTTCGACCATGTCCTCGTTCTTCTTGGACATACCCTGGCGCTCAAAGTCGATGGCCACTTCATCCAGCGGGTAGGGAATGTACTGGTCAGCTTCCACCACGATCTGGTTTTCCATTTCGGAGTCAGACATGGCCGCATTCATTTCAATGATCTTGGTGATAACGGCGGATCCGGAAACTGCTACCGCAGCTTTTTCGGTGCCGGTCTTGGTCAGGGTGGCAAGCTTGAGCATTTCCTCGCCGACGGCGTCCAGGTTGGCAATGTTTTTCTCAACCATAGCACCATCCGGCAGCGGTCTGCTGGAATAGTTTTCCACCTTGTACTTGGAACCTGATTTGCTCAATTCCAGCAATTTAATGGAGCTGGAACTGATATCAATACCAAGCAAGGCATTGTTCTTTTTAGAGAATACACTGAGCAACTCGTCACCCCGTACAATTACTCAAAGCTTTTCAAAGCACCGGCATACCCCCATGTTCTTTGCACAGAGAGCACCGGTATATTAACTTTTACAACCCACTACAGTTCGGCAAGCTAATGAATTTAATTATTGATTTCAAGTAATTATCGCATTTTTTTACAAATTACATTAATTTGCTAACTGGTTCACAAATGCCGAACCACCTGCCTTCCAGGCTTTCCGAGGGCAGGGAGGAAGGATATTACACGGGTTTTCGAGTAAAAAAGAGAGAGATATCAAGCAATTTCAACACAAACCTGATCTTTGTGTGGACTTTGATTCAACAAGTGAACAGGAAAGTTAAAAGGGTTTACAATGGTCTGTCCAGACAATAGCGGCGTTTTAAACAGTGTTAGCAGGCCCCATATTCCAGCATTTTCCGTGTTTGATACCCTAAAATGAGCAAATTTTAGGCAATAGGCTACTTCCTGTTCTGGTGTGGATGTACCGTGGGCATCGGCATCGTTATGGTGGCAGCCAGCATGTACCTTTACATTTCACCGAAACTGCCTGACCGGGAAACCTATACCAACCTGCGCCTGGAAAACCCCCTTCGCATTTATTCTGCCGATAACAAGCTGATCGCTGAATTCGGCAGTCGCCGGAGTACTCCCATAAAGTACGAAGAAATTCCGCCACTGGTCACCAATGCCCTCATCTCCACGGAAGACAAGCGCTTTTATGACCACAAGGGAGTGGATCCCCTGGGCCTGGTGAGATCGGTTGCCGGCATTTTCCTGGGTCGGGACTGGGGTGGTGGCAGCACCATCACCATGCAGGTGGCCAAGAACTTTTTTTTTGAAGGGGAAGCTGCCGAAACCCGTAAGTTCAAGGAAATCCTGCTGGCCCTGAAAATGGAGCGGGAACTGACAAAAGAGGAAATTCTCGAGCTTTATCTCAACAAGACCTTTTTCGGTATTTCTGCCTATGGCATCGCGGCAGCAGCAGACCAATACTACGACAAGGAGGTGGACGAGCTGACATTGTCCGAGGCGGCCAGCATGATCGGCCTTCTGCCCAGACCAAATGCCTACAATCCGCTGGCAAACAAGAGAGAGGCGCTGGTTGTTCGACGACGGGTTCTAGGCCGCATGCTGGACCAGGGCATGATTTCACAAGCCGACCATGATGGCGCCGTCGATGCCCCCATCACAGCCTTCCGCCATGGCAGGCAAACCGAGCTGGATGCACCTTATGTTGCCGAACTGGTGCGGCAGGAAATGGTCGATCGCTATGGCGATATAGCCTTAACCGATGGTTTCGAGGTTTACACCACCATCGACAGCCGTATGCAAAGCCAGGCCGTCCAGGCATTGCGGGACGGTCTTGAAACCTATGACCGCAGGCATGGTTACCGTGGACGGGAAAACCATCTGCGCCCTGCAGAAGACGGATCAACCGATCATTGGCTCGCCACGTTACAACGCACCCCGGTCATTGCCTCCCAGCACCCGGCTTTTGTCCAGTCTGTAGAAGAACGCTCCTTCACTGTACTGCTCAAAAGCGGTGAATCAGTCACCATTGACTGGGAAGGGATACGCTGGGCCAAACGCTTTATTACGACCGCCACCTGGGGTTCATCGCCTCGTTCTGCCAGTGAAGTGGTCGAGCCAGGCGACCTGATCAGGATTAAGAAAGATGCCAACGGCGAGTGGATGCTTGGGCAACTGCCTGCTGTGAATGGTGGCCTGGTAGCCCTTGATCCGAATACCGGCTCCATCCTGTCCATGGTAGGGGGTTACGATTTTTACGACACGAGGAATAACGGCCAGTTCAACCGCGTCACACTGGCACAGCGCCAGCCCGGTTCCAATTTCAAGCCCTTTTTGTATTCAGCGGCGCTGGAAAATGGCTATACCGCCGCCTCCCTGATCAACGATGCCCCCCTGGCTCGCAGTGACTACCGGCCCGAAAATTTCGGGCGGGAATTCATGGGCCCCATTCGACTTTCCTATGCACTGACCAATTCCAAGAACCTGGTGTCCCTGCGCCTGTACGATGCACTGGGATCCGACCGGGTGTTGCCCTACGTATCGCGCTTTGGCTTCAATACCGCAGAGTTTCCACAAAATGACCTGACTGTCGCCATCGGCTCCCATGCGGTGCATCCGCTGGAAATGGCCACAGGTTACGCGGTTTTTGCCAACGGTGGCTACAAGGTGGAGCCCTACCTGATCCAGCGTATCGACAACTTCAATGATGGTGAAATGTTCCGCGCCCAGCCCTATACCGTGTGTCCGGCCTGCGACAATACCGAGGAAATCGACAACCTGCTGGACAAGAACGAAGTGCCCGAAGTGCCTTCGGTGACTCCGGCCGAAAGGGTTATCGATGAACGGGTTGCCTACATCATGAACAGCATTCTGCGTTCGGTGATTACCAATGGCAGTGGCCGTCCCGCCAACAGGGCCATGCCTGACCGGGAAGATATACATGGCAAGACCGGTACGACCAATGATTCCAAAGACCTGTGGTTTTCCGGCTTCAACGGCAACCTGGTCACCACGGTCTACGTGGGTTATGACCAGCCCCAGTCCCTTGGTGACAATACCGAGCAGGCCGCAACTGTGGCGCTGCCTATCTGGATCGACTTCATGAAACCGGTACTGGAAGGAACGCCGCTGGCCAGCATGAAGCAGCCCGATAACCTGGAGTTTGTGCGGATTAACCGGGACACAGGACTGCGTGCCCGGCCTGACGAGGCGGACTCATTCTTTGAGGTATTCCGAAAGGAAAATGTACCGGGATTTGGCCCCGACCAGGGCACTGACTCTGCTTCCGAACAGGAAGGGAGCCTGTCACCTTTCTAGCTGAGCGCTTTAAGCCACGCTTTCAGGCAACTGATTCAGGTTTGCTGAAAAGGATATTGGATATGGGCGCGGGCAGAGGGGACTGCCCGCATCCTCATCATCAGATCTTGCGGGCACCACCGAAACGGCGCTTGAACCTGTCTACGCGACCACCAGAGTCTACGATCTTCTGCTTGCCGGTATAAAACGGGTGGCACTGTGAGCATACATCAACGCGAATGTCTTCTGACAGCGTGGAACGGGTTTCAATGACGTTGCCACAACCGCAAGTCACCTTGATGTCCTGATACTTGGGATGGATATCTGCTTTCATTTTTTCTCTCTCCGAATATCTCTACCGGGGCGGGATCTGTTCAGGCCGGCTTCCGACACCATATTCATTCATTGGTCTGAGCTTTTCCCCTGGCGCCTGGGGGCCCAACTAAAGGGCCTGTGCATAATTGCCATGGAAAAAAGAGGGCGCATTCTATCAGAAACTGCCCCCAGCACAAGGGAATTTGGCGGCGGGCGGGACTGCCTCGCCGTCAGTGGTAATCCGGCCAGGCCGCATCAAAAGCCCGCCATCACGGGGCTTGCAGCAGGCAGATCGCCTTATTTCAGGTAGGAACGGTGATTTTTCACCACTTCGTCAAAGATGGTCTGGTACAGGTCCAGGATAAACTCGCTGTTCAGGGATTTGGACTGGGCAAGCGCGCGTATTCTTTCCAGCTTTTCCTGTTCCCGGGCCGGGTCAACGGAGTCCAGGTTGCTGCGGGCCTTGAGCTCACCCACCTTGGCCGTGACTTCGAAGCGTTGCGCCAGCAAATCCAGTATCTCGTCATCTATACGGTCTATTTCGGCGCGCAGTGCTAACAGTTCATCGGGCACTTGTTGGCTGTGCATGGTATCTGGTCTCTCCGGAGTCATTACAAAAACCCGGAAAGTATAAACCAAGCCTCGCCGAATCTCCTCACCCTCCCATATTTTGCTATAGTCTGGTGTCCTGGCAAGTAGCCTGACAAAGCAATGCTATTTCTCCCGACAAACAAGGCAAGACACCGTAAGTGACAACAGCTTTATATATCCAGGTCGCTGTCCCCTCACCTCTTCGCCAGACCTTTGACTACAAGCCGCCGGCAGGTCTTGATACCAGCACGCTTAAACCGGGCATGCGAATTCTGGTACCGTTTGGCAATCGTCGCCTGGTCGGGCTGGTTACCGGCTGCAGCAAGACTACGGACTTCCCTGAAAACAAGCTCAAATCTGCTATCCAGCTGATTGATAATGCACCGCTGCTGGATAAGGGATTGATCAGTCTTTACCGCTGGGCTGCCGACTACTACCAGTATCCCCTTGGCCAGGCATTGCAAACCTCACTGCCCCAGGCAATCCGGAAAGGCCAGCCGGCGATAGAAAAGCAGCCCCGATCATTCCGCCTGACTGAAGACGGCCGCTGCCTTGATCCTGAAACACTCAAACGCGCCCCCCGCCAGCAGGAAGTGCTTGCCTTGCTGGCTGCCAGCAAGTCCATGACAGCGAGTGAGCTGGCCGCCGCTTTTGAGACACCGGTATCGGCCTGCCTGAAAACACTGGCAGAAAAAGGCTTGATCGAAGAATGCACGAGTGCAGCAGAAACAGAAAAACCCGGTGAGCTTTATGGCGAGGACTTGCCCCTTACCCTGAATAAAGAACAGGCCGATGCCCTGGCACAGATTCGCCAGAATGCGGAAAGTTTTGCCGCCTTCCTCCTGGAAGGGGTGACCGGTAGTGGCAAAACCGAAGTGTACCTGCAGGCCATTGCCGATACCCTCAAGGCTGGCCGCCAGGCCCTGGTGCTGGTACCGGAAATCAGCCTGACCCCGCAGACGGTGCGCCGCTTCGCCAGCCGCTTTAACCGCGAAATTGCCGTTTTCCACTCCGGCCTCAATGACAGCGAACGCCTGTCAGCCTGGCTGCGGGCCCGCTCCGGCAAGGCCGATATCATTATAGGTACCCGCTCGGCTGTTTTTACGCCCCTGGCCCGGCCCGGTCTGATCATAGTTGATGAAGAACATGACTCCTCCTATAAACAGCAGGACGGTTTTCGTTATTCAGGCAGGGACCTGGCCATTTACCGTGCCAGGCAGTTGGGTATTTCCGTCATTCTGGGTACCGCAACACCCAGCCTGGAGAGCCTTCAAAATGCGCTTAGCCGGCGATATCACTACCTGCAGCTTACCGAACGGGCAGGCACGGCCAGTCATCCCGATTACCGTTTGCTGGACCTCAAGGGTGAGACGCTTACCGAGGGCTTTGCCGGCGCCTTGATTGACATGATCGGCTCACACCTGAAACAGCAAAACCAGGTGCTTGTCTTTCTGAACCGCCGGGGCTTTGCGCCCATCCTCCTGTGCCGGGACTGCGGCTGGATAGCTACCTGTCCACGCTGCGATACCAGCTATACCCTGCACCGCCACCCGCCTGCCCTGAACTGCCATCATTGCGAAACCGCCAAACCGGTACCTGCACAATGCCAGGAATGCCAGGGCACCGACCTGGCAGCCATGGGCATGGGTACGGAAAAAACCGAGGAAACCCTGAAACAGGCATTTCCCGATATACCGGTTTACCGGATCGACAGGGATTCCACTCGCAAACGCGACAGTATGCATGCTGTTTTTGACAAGGTGGACAGCGGCGACCCCTTTATTCTTGTGGGTACCCAGATGTTGTCCAAGGGACATCATTTTCCCAATGTCACCCTGGTGGCTGTCCTGGATGCCGATGCCGGCCTGTTCAGCGCCGATTTCCGCGGCCAGGAGCATATGGGACAACTGCTTACCCAGGTCGCGGGACGTGCCGGACGGGGAGAGATCAATGGTGAAGTTGTTATCCAGTCTTTTAACAGTACCCACCCGACCCTGCAGTCCCTGATACACGAAGATTACGGTCACTTTGCTCGGAACCTGCTGGAAGAACGCAGACTCGGAAACCTGCCGCCCTTCAGTTTCATGGCCATAGTCCGGGCAGAGGCCGCCACCCGCAAACTTCCCGAACAGGTATTGGCTGATATCCGTCATACAGTTGATGCCGGTGCCTGCCAACTCCTGGGACCCATGCCGTCAGCCATGGAAAAGCGCGGCGGCCTGTACAGGATGCAGTTAATCATCGAGGCTGACCGGCGCTCTTCAGTTCAGCACTGCGTGTCCCAACTGATCAGTGCGATGGAGCAACACAACAACAGCCGCAAGGTACGCTGGTCAGTGGATATTGACCCGGTGGATTTTACGTGACTGGCAGCACAGCTGTGGTTGATGACGTCTTATGAGCGACTTTGCTTTTTCCCTGCGGCTATTTAAAGGATAATCGGCAGCTGTATTTTTTATAGCGGATACGGCAACCTGCAATTGCTGAACTTTCAGTAGTAAAAGTGATGTTGCAGGTTATTGAATTTTCCTGGTTGGTTACCAGCTGTGTGTAAATACCCGGCATACTTTCGGGTTTAGTGAATGGCTGTATGTAAATAATCGACATGCTTTCTGGTTCAGTGAATGGCAGCATGTAAATAATCGACATGCTTTCTGGTTCAGTGAATGACAGTATGTAAATAATCCGCTTACTGGCATGTAAAAAATTCAACAATACTATAGATGATATATGGCCCAAGATTTCGCCAAATCCCGGCAATCCAGAAGTAAACCCGCGAAGAAAAAACCGGCGCGGGCTGCAACCCGGAAAGCCAGTGAGGACAGCAACCACTGGAGCTGGTTTTTCTCAGGACTGTTCAGCGGCCTGCTGCTCTGTGTCATTGGCTATTATTCCTACCTGCAACTGGCAGCAAGTTCTCCCCTGATAGAAGAAACCGTTTCAGCTCCCGGCGCGGAAGAATCCCGCAACGAAACTGATCTGCAATTCTATGAATACCTGCCCCAGGCGGAAGTCGAGGTCAATGTCGTTCCGGTGGAGGTTGCCTCCAATGCCCAGGACGAAAACGACACGACCACCTACCTCTTGCAAGCCGCTTCTTTCCTGGACCCCAATGATGCCGAGGCCATGCGCGCCAATCTCATCCTGATGGGCCTTGATGCCCGCATCCAGCCCACGCCACTGTCGGGTCGTACCTGGTACCGGGTCCAGGCCGGTCCTTTCGTGGGAAGAACCAGCATGCAGGCCGCAGAGGACGTCATGATCCAGAACAACATAGATCCGATTCGCATGCGCATCCAGGGACAGTAATCATCGCCGCGAATGCTTGATATTCACGGCTTTGCCCCCATCTCCCCCCATTAAATCCCTTTTCCAGGAGCCAGTATGGACCAGTACAGAGGAACCACTATCCTGTCGGTACGCCGGGGCAACCAGGTAGTCGTCGGCGGAGATGGCCAGGTCAGCCAGGGCAATACCGTCATGAAAGGCAATGCCCGCAAGGTCAGGCGCCTGTATAACGACAAGGTGATTGCCGGTTTTGCTGGTGGTACTGCCGATGCATTCACCCTGTTCGAGCGTTTTGAAGAACAGCTGGAAAAACATTCCGGCAAGCTGACCCGGGCAGCTGTTGAACTGGCCAAGCTCTGGCGCACCGAGCGCGCCCTGCGCAGGCTGGAAGCACTGCTGGTTGTTGCCGACAGCGAAAACTCCCTCATCATCACCGGCAATGGCGATGTTATCGAGCCCGAAGACAGCCTGATGGCCATCGGCTCCGGTGGCGCCTTTGCACAGTCCGCTGCCCGCGCCCTGCTGGATAACACCGATATGAATGCCAGGGATATTGTGGAGAAAAGCCTGAACATTGCGGCCAGTATCTGCGTATACACCAATCACAACCTGACGATAGAAACACTGGAAGTCTGAGTTATATGTCTGAATTTACACCCAAGGAAATCGCTGCCGAACTGGACAAGCACATCATCGGGCAGCACGATGCCAAACGGGCAGTGGCCATTGCCCTGCGCGATCGCTGGCGCCGCATGCAGTTGCCTGAAGCACTGCGCCAGGAAATCACACCAAAGAACATTCTCATGATCGGCCCCACCGGGGTTGGCAAAACTGAAATTGCCCGACGCCTGGCCAAGCTGGCGGGATCACCTTTTATCAAGGTCGAGGCAACCAAGTTTACCGAAGTCGGCTATGTCGGACGCGATGTGGAATCCATCATTCGCGACCTGGTGGATGCCGCCGTCAAATTGTTGCGCGAGGAACAGTTGCAGAAAGTGGCCCAGCAGGCAGCCAATGCCGCGGAGGATCATGTGCTGGATATCCTGCTGCCTGGTTCGTCTGACAAAGAGGAAGATGGTGCCGGTTCACGCCAGGTGTTTCGCAAGAAACTGCGTGAAGGCGAGCTCGATGACAAGGAAATTGAAATCAATGTCTCCGACAAGCTGGGCGTGGAAATTATGGCACCCCCTGGCATGGAGGACATGAGCAGCCAGCTGTCCAGCATGTTTTCAAACCTGGGCGGAGGCCGGAAGAAAACACGCCGGGTTACCGTCAAGTCAGCACTGAAAATCCTGCAGGACGAGGAAGCTGCCAAGCTGGTCAACGAGGACGAACTTAAAACCCGTGCCATCGAAATCACTGAACAGACCGCAATTGTCTTCATCGACGAAATCGACAAGGTTGCCACCAAGAATGAACACCAGGGTGGCAGCGTGTCCCGCGAGGGTGTACAGCGCGACCTGTTGCCACTGATCGAAGGTTCAACGGTCACCACCAAGTACGGGTCGGTCAAGACCGATCATATCCTCTTTATTGCTTCCGGTGCCTTCCATTTGTCCAAACCCTCGGACCTGATTCCTGAACTGCAGGGCCGCCTGCCTATTCGCGTAGAACTCGACGCCCTGTCTGCCGGTGACTTTGAACGTATTCTCACCGAGCCTGATGCCTCCCTGAGCAAACAGTATGTTGCCCTGATGGGCACCGAGGGCATGACTCTGGAATTCACTGACGATGGCATCAAGCGAATCTCTGAAATTGCCTGGCAGGTAAACGAGCGCACAGAAAATATCGGTGCCCGCCGCCTGCATACGGTCATGGAACGCCTGCTTGAGGAAACCTCGTTTGCGGCCAGGGACCTGGTTGACGCCGGTAAAGGCAAGGTTGTCGTTGACGCCGGCTTTGTTGACGCCAACCTGGGCGACCTGGCTGACAATGAAGATCTGAGCCGGTTCATTCTCTAGTGACCTCTTCAACGAAACATGCCCCTACCGATATCAGGCTTCACCGCAAGTCGGGCATCCTGGAACTAAAGTTTGATGACGGCGGTATCTACTCGCTGC
>Ga0181592_10004382_pt1 | contig 11690 bp, 9 predicted proteins | sample 071ome_20_FD_133755 | JGI IMG/M metagenome (GOLD analysis project Ga0181592, IMG submission 133755) | Coastal salt marsh microbial communities from the Groves Creek Marsh, Skidaway Island, Georgia - 071412BT metaG (megahit assembly) | ecosystem: Environmental > Aquatic > Marine > Intertidal zone...
AGGTCATTGACCCGTGGCCCCATAGTGTCTGAAAACTCTGTAGCTCCACGCATTTCAGATAAGTTCTGTGCGCGATTAATTGGAGTACCAGCTAGAGCGTTCTCTAGTACTTGTTCAGGGCGCATGGCAGTGCCGCCTGTACCTACAGTACTAAGGGCATCCATATTAAAGTAACGAGTGAAGCGTTCATGCTTTAGGCTGCTAAATTTACGCGCAGTTTCTACAGCTTCTCCCCCAATTTCGTAGGGGATAGCATTTAGTGAGTCTACGGAAGCATTGGCAAGCTCGTCAAAGATACCCGCTCTAGTAAACTCAGACTTATCAGCCGCTTCTCTGGCAGCTTCCAGCATACGAGACCTAAATCTACGAACTTCTGCCACTGATAACGTACCCTCACGGGCTTTTATGGCAAAATTATTAATTGCAGCGTCTAGTTGCCCACCGCCAGCGATAGTCTCGCCGTCTAGAAGCCGCGTCCTGCGCATCTCTGAGATTGTTCGATCTACATTAGAGGCATCTACTTGTAGGCCGTCATCAATACGTCCATACAAGTAATCTTCCATTTCAATGATATTTGCTCTAGCCTCGAATAGAGTTTGCTGGGCAACTTTAGAAGCCTCAGTCTGGCGCATATCAGGTGATAGATTCGTTAATCTAGCATTTGCCTCATCTTGTGCCAATTTGATACGTGTGTCTAATATGTTTTGGAAGTAGCGTTCACGTAGAGTATCGGCTGCGAACTGGTTACCTGCTCTGGCAAGACGCTCAGATGTAGCCAAAATTTGGGAAAGTGCTGTATTAACCTCTTCGGCTACTGCAGCGGAAAAGTTTATACCTTTATCAGAGCTACCACTAATTAGTCCGTTCTGTATAGCTACTAGTGTAGGGTTATCGGTAAGAGTACCAGCGGGTAGGTTCACGCCGTCTACTGGGCTGGCATCTCCTAGCGCAAGAGAGGTCTCTAGGTCTTGGATAATACGCTCTGGAGTGTGTGCATCAGCCGCCTCAGTAAGACGGTCTGCTAGGGCAGTATCCCCCGCGTCAGTAGCCGCCTTAGCTTGGTCTAGCAGTACCTTACGCTGTTGCTGTGCAGCTAGTAGTATGTCATTGACTGCCCCCTTACGAGCAGCCCCATCGCTGAAGCCAGCTACTAAATCTTCTAGTGTCTTACTGGTAGCGTCTGCAATTCCACCAACTCTAGAAGTGGCAGAGGCAGCATTACCGCCTACTAACGCACCTAAAAACTCCGCTCCCATTTGCGCCCAAGGGTTATCGCCTAGACCAGCCTTCTCAATGAATGCAGTCAGTCCAGCCGCACCCGCTGTGGCACCGCCTTCAATATTACGGAAGCGAGTAGGGTTCTGAGCAGCTTCTTTTATGAGTGGATTAGTAAGGCCGATACCCGCCTTGGCAGTCTTTAGAATGGCAAATGCTGGGATAAGGTTTTCAGTGACTACACGACTAACGCCAAACTGTGCGCGGTATTCTTCTGGCACATTCTCTCTAGTGACGTAGGTATTCTCGCCAAGTACTGCATTACCCACATCTCTAAAACTTTGACTGCCACCAATAGGATTAGTACTCGATAGCAAGAAGTCCTCTGGGTCAGTACTCAGGTAGAAGTCTGGGTTGTAGTTTGGAGAGTTGGGATCGTCTACACCTTCTGGAGCATTAATGCTAGCCAGCTTGTTTACTCCCTGTCGGAATAAACTCTCACCAGACTGTAGGCCCATGTTGACTAGATCGACTGGTATACCAAGAAGGTTTGTACCTGCAGTACCCACACCTTTAAGACCAGCCTCTGCACCGCTATCAATGCTAGTATCAATAGTATTACCAGACATAATGAAGTCTAGTAGGGCAGTAGGCGGGACACCGTCTTGAATAGCTGGGGCCAAGTCAAATGGCTTACCGTCCATGTTAAAGGCAGTACCAGCCTGATTGATGATGTCATTGAAGATTGCTTCGTCGCTCTCTCCAGAGTTACGCCGTTGTTGAATTTTGGCTAGGTCTAACTCTCCAGAAGTCTGTTGCTCTTCCTCGGCAGCATCTCCAAAGGGGTTATCTTCTACAGCCTGATCGCCAAATGGATTTTCTTCAGCCATATTAGTTACCTTTTCTTTGTATAGGTTTTGCCGTTGTAGCTAAACTTCGCGCCAACTTCTAAGTTCTTAAACTTTGGATCATCTGGGCCAGAGACAACTGGAAGACTTGTATCAGTGGTAGTAGTACCACCAGAAGACTTAAAGACACTGTCTGTAACACCTGCAGGAGCGTTTTGCTCTCCCTCGATGTTTTTAACAATAGTGTCATATAATTTTGCTAGAGGCCGTAGAGAGTTAAGAGCTACATTAGCCTTACTTACCGCTGCAGTGTTTACGTTGGTAGCGTTGGCATTAGCTTCTTGCTGTATAACTGCTTCATCTAGTAGAGCCTTAATGCCTTTAAATCGACGAAGTGCTTCAGGTTTACCGATACCTAGTTTACCTGTCTGGGGAAGTAGGGTTTCGATTTCGGCCTTTAGGGTAACGCTGTCTCGTAGACCTGCAAATCCTGAGATGATGTTAAACTTAGTAACCTTACCAAGTGCGTTGACTACGGTAGTAGCTTCCGCTGCATCTTCCATTGGAGTAGTACCGACCAAGCCACCAAGTACGTTAACAATCTTACCAGTAAACCCTTCAGGTCCAAAGGCTGCAGAGACATCATTAAGCTCAGTAATACGCCCCTCAAATCCCGCAGCTTTGAGTGCCTCTTCTGCTTCTTTGGCGGCAGTCTCTAACTCTTGCTTTTCTTCTTCGCTTAGACCCGCTGTATTAATTCTAGTAGAAGCCTCATCTACGGTCTCAGTACCACCAATTTCACTCTGTTGGTTTGTGGCTGTATCGACGATGACTGGTCTGCCGAAGCCATCACTAGTCACCTTAATAGTACCATTGACGATACCCAAGGCACGTTGACGGTCAATACCACTCTCCACTAGAGCCTCTACCTTAGCCGCATCGTCCATGCCAGCTACAGTATTTAGAGAGCCTTCGATAATTGGCTTGGTAGTATTAAACCACTCAGTAGCCTCTTTGCGCTCTGCTTCGTCGTCAGATAGCAGCATAGAACCAAACTTAATTAGGTCTGCAGTGTAGTTTGCAGATGTGTAGCTCTCCTGCTTATCCTTGACCGCCTTACTCTGCTCTTCCCAATTACGCTCAAATTCAGCTAGCTTGTTGCGGTAGTCTTCGCCTTGTAGATCGGATACACCTTCTTCTTCCATGAAGCTCTGTAGAGCGGCCTGTTTAGCCGTAAGCATCTGACCGTGGTTAGCTGGCTTGACTGGTTTATACCCTTTTTTCTCATACTCATTAAACTGGTCTTGTGTAGTCACCCTCACTTCAGCACCATTTAAGTATAGGTCTTGAGGTACAAAGTCAGGTTGTTTTGCAGGTTCTACCCGTGACCACCCATCGTCTACAGCTTCTTTCTCTTCAGCTTCTGACTTAACGATATACTTCGCGCCATCTTTATAGAGTGTTCGTGAATAAGATTTATCTGGGGCAGGTTGAACAAAGCCAAAGTCAGAGCCTTCTCCTCCATACTCATCCAACATCTCTTGGTTACGTATAGTAACCTTGCGACCATCTGCAGCAAACATATCAAACGGCTTAAATTCTTTTTCTTCGGCAGGTTCTTCCTCAGACCATCCTGCAGTTTTTGCCTGATTAAGTTTTTCCTGTGTAAATACCTTCAGTTTTGCACCATCTTTATACACAAACCGTTCTGGGAACTTAGTTGGATCGGCTGGTTGGATGCTCTTAAATCCAAGGTCTAGTAGGTCTTGCTCTTCTTTAGCATTACGAGGTGTCGCCTTACGTCCATCATCGTGGAACATCTCTGTGGAGATATAATCGGCTTCACCGAATGATGCCAACCTACGCTCTAATTCAGCGCGGCGGTCCTCAGTAAGAGATGGATCAGAAAGTGCGAAGCGAACCTCGTCAATCTCCATCTCCAGTACATTCTTACCTCTAGACTGACCAAACTCAATACGGCCTTCAGAAGACAGATTATTGATACGCGCAGTCTCGGCCTCAAACGGTCCATCGCCTTGACGTAGTTGACCTAGATCATTCATTTGCTGATCGATGTCTGCCTGTGGCGTACCCTCTACGTAGGTAGAAGACTGCTTCATAATAGCGTCTAGGTCTGCAAACCCAGTAATACCTAGATTAGTAACCACACTACGGACTGCATTCTTATTTTCTTCGGTGACATCATATCCCTTAACAGTCAAATAGCCGTTAACCAGACGCTCCTGAGCCTGTACCTTTTTATCTTCTTCACGCTGCGCTTTAGCAATTGCACGGGCATTGGCACGGGCCTCTCGCCGCTTCTCCAATTCCTCTTGGCGTTTTGCTTCATCACGACTACGGATGCCAGCGGCTATCTGGTCTGCAAAACCTGAGAAGTAGTCCCGTGGCTCCTTGTAATTACCAGCGGCAATATTGGCACGTACTTTTGCAGCCTCACTACGAAAGCTCATCTTCAGGCTCCTCTTCTGTTACTTCGCCTAGCATAGCCGCTTGTTCTTCTGGACTAGCTACCATGTCGCTTGGTTCAGGCATTGACATGAGACCTCGATTAGCGGCCTCCTGCACCATCGTTTTTTCAATTGTGCCGTCTATTTCTTGCTCTTCTGGGCTGTCTATAGACATACCTAAAGATATTTTTAGTAGTGTAGGTGTAATTGCTACGCGGTCCTTGTCCTCGATGCCCATCTCGTATTTGATGTCTACGTCCTTGGCAGAAATCTCAATGTAACGGGCTAGAGGGCCAGCGCAGAGTATGGCTAGGTCTATGCCTATCTTACCCTTACTAACGGCCTGTAGGAGTATGGTAGTTACGATAGTAGTGATGTGAGCGTCTATGCCAAGCATAGCGAAGACCAGTTCCTTCTTCTCTGGCTCATCAATTTTATCAATCAAGTAGCTGACTGCTTCGTCATAATCTACAATATCTGGTGGTCGGTGCCACGCATAGTTGCGGGTGTCTGACAAATAGTTTGCACCGGGAATTGGAGCATTAAGCCTCATCTTCTAACTCCTCTTCCTTCTCAATTGTACTGTCAGTCTTCTCGTCTAGAAGCTCTTCTTCTAACTCGTCAAAGTACTCAGGGGTAAAAAACACGCCGTCTGGCTTTAGGGCTGCAGTATCCTTGAGCAATTTGCCCTTTAGAAACTGCTTGATAGATTTCTTTACTGCATCATCAAACGTCATTGCTTATCATCCCGTAATTTACCATGAGGTATCCATGTTCACCTTCTGTGACGGCCTCTGGGTGGGTTTTCTGTACTTCTTGGGCTAGTACGCCGAATGTAGGGTATCTATCTGCGCCAATGCGCTTGCCTTCTTCATTCCAGTCCCAAGTGTAGAAGTTAACGCCCTTCAACGTATCGTAGTGCTGGATGTTTTCTTTTAGGCGTACATCAGATAGTTTCTTTAAAATTGATGACACCCAGTTAGAACCAGAGTCTGAACCTAGATAGGCAGCAGCTATAGTAGTTAGACCTTCCATAAATCCGCTACCGCCCTTCTGCCCAGACTGCGCTTGCATCTGCGCAATAAGTAAACGTAGCTCACGCTCTTGGTCGTTGTCGGATGTCTTCCAGATGTAGTCTAGGAGGTTGTCTGCGTAGTCCCACAACTCGGCTTGCTGCTCCGAGGTGAGGTCTAGGGCAGACTTAACGTCAGTAGTGTACGCATCGAACTCGGCTTGGAAGGTGGTAGTCTCCACAGTCTGTCGCCATTTAGCATTTGCCAAGTCTATCTGGTACTGCATCTCAGCTACAAACTTCTGGCGGTCATTGCGGATGTCTGCGTTAAACTGTGCAGCGTCATTAATCTCGCCAGCATTGAACTTCAGTAGTGCGTTGATCTCAGAGGTATTGTGTCGCTGAATATTCACAGCCAGTTCATCGTAGAACTTCTGCATATCGTTGGCGACTTCTGCGCCGAACCTACGAGCTACGTTGGTAGCATTAGTATTATCAAACAATGCCTGAACGAGTGCTTGCTTGTTGATTACTTCTGCCTGTTGCTCATTAGACAGGTTGGTCAGGTCCATCTCTAGGAAAGCCTTGGCATTCTGCACGGCTGCTTGAGAGCGTACATCCAAGTTAGCCAACTCAATCTGTGACAAGACCTTGGCCTTATTGATAATGGCTTCCTGCTTATTATTCAGGTTCTCTACAGTCAGTGTCTGGAAGAAGGTGGCTTCCTTCTCAGCCACTCCCATCATAGATTCCATGATAGCGTTAGACATTGCAGCGGTTGCCGCCGTACCTGAGATACCGTTGAAGCTAATGGAACGCATGACATCGCGGTTAACTGCTTGCGCCCAAGGCGGGATAATCGGATTACCGTTAGCGTCTTTAAATTCAGCCGCAATAGTCTTCATCTGCCAGACGATAGATGTCTTGGCATCTACAAACTCTTTACCTTCGCGTACCAGCTTATCAGCCAGTAGCTTACCTGCAGTAGTGCTGGTGTCGATGACTTTGGAGAGGTCTACGTTAGCCCAGTCATTAAGTGCAATACCTAGTTCGTTCTTAGTGCCATCTGCGTTAACCCCAGTAGCGGCACCAGTAACGTCAATAGTGTACTTATCCGCGTCTACTAGGTTCTCATCTCTGATCTCGCCAGTAACTGGGTCTACCATCTCGTTGTCTGTGAGATTAGCCATCTCTGGATCGTAGGTAGTACCAGTCTTGCCCTCTACATCGTCTACAGTCGCTATGTCTTCGTTGGCTACGGTATTAGGGTCGTAGCCCTCATTATCACCGAGCGAGTAGTTAGGGTCATTAGGATCAATGTTCGTACCCTCAGCGTCAGCGTCTAGGGTAGGGATCAAGTCAGACAACTTCATTCCACGGTCTTCGAGGAACTTCATAGGGTCTGCGATAATGGCGTTTGCCTCTGCAGCATTTGTCACAAGACCTGCAGCCTTAGCCATTTCCACAATCTGATCTATGTTAGTAGTATCCCCAGAGCCGCCATCTGACGGCTGTGAGTTGTCCTGCTCTTCCTGTAGAATGCGGTCTGCATCGTCGTCATTACCCTGCGCACGTTGCTCTGCAGCCATGATCTTGTATTTACTGGTGGACTGGTCGTAGCCTTCCATACCGGGAAATAGTCCATTGGCATCCTCTTTCAGAGAATCCATGACCTTCTGCTCACCGTTAATGTCTACGACTTTTACTTCGTATGGTAGTCCCAAGAAGTTGTATGAGTAGGACATCTCCCCGTTATTGTAGACTTGGCGACCATCTACTACGGAACCTTTCTTAATGTCTTCCTCTGGGTCTAGGTTGTTTGCCCATCCAGAGATTGTACCAATAATACCTACTGGCGAGGTAAATCCTAGAAGTTTAGAAATACCAGATGGAGCCGAACCCGCTGGTACAAAGTCTTCATTTGTACCGCTGGATGTTATGTTCTCAGAATTAGTACTCTCACTATTAGCCGAACCTGAGTAGACGGCCTTGCCAGAGTCATCACTCCCATAACCGCCAGAGCTGTTTTTTTCAACTACTTTACCAGCATTACTACCTGAGTCGTAGGTAAGTGTACCGCCTACGTATGAAGCACCATCATTAGGGGTAAACGTATTAGCTACGCTCTCACTAAAGCTATTGCCACCGCCAAATGTATCTGACCAAAAGCCCATTATAGTTTACCCTTCTCTGTTTCACACGCACGAATACGGTCCCGCAACTTTGCGTAGTCTGCTATTGCCATTGGGATTGTCGTGTAGTCTTCAGGTAACGCATCTAGCTCAGTGGCTAGTTCCTCGTTCCATTCTGTTGAGTATTGTGAGATTGGTGGACAATAAACGTCCAGCTTGGTCCTATAGACCGCTCCCGCGCAACCTGTCAGTGAGAGACTTACGATCATCAATATTATCGTCTTCATGCTCTGCCATCGCTTTGTAAAAATCAGTCGCCTTTTTTTGCGCCTGTAGATCGTCCTTCAGGACTTTATTCTTCTCATTAGCTGCTCCACGCACCTTGCCCATTACGTAAATAATAGGCAGGGCTAGGGCCAATGCGCCAATGATGTAACTCTTAATCTTGCCGAAGATAAACATCAGTGGATACCTTCTTTATTGTCCTTGTATCGAGCGTATGCTGCCAAGGCGATGCCGCCGATAGCGCAGATTAAGAAGATGGTTTTGAGGCTGTCTGCGTAAGGAACTAGCCCCTGTAGCTCACCTGCTACCTCATTAAGACCAGTAGCCGCACCCGCAAGTCCTACACCTGCCATAGTCTTAGACTTGGTTAGGGGCTTGGGATGCTCTGCCGTAGGCTTCTGGGGCATCTCAGGACCACCCTCGTCGGAGGGTAGCTGGGCATCACGACTAAAGATTGCTGCCTCTGCAGCGCGGCGACGAGTAAGCCCACGAAGGGGCTGTAGCTTGCCGTCTACTCTGGCCTTGTTCCAGCGCATGATCTGCTCTGGGCATTCGTCGTACAAACCAGCGTTCAACTTCTTTAGAAGCGTTGAGCTACGGAAGTTGCCCCCGCCTAAGTTGAATACGAAGGATACCAAGGCATCGAACTGTCCTTGGGTCAGTGGCACGTTAACAGACTTCTTAACTATCTTTGCGTGTTCGTTGAGGTCGTCTATTAGACGCTGCTCTGCCTCTGCCACGGTACACTTCATACCAGAGCGAATACCCTTAGTTGCGCCATATCCTAGCGTCCACTTTCCAGCGGGGCAGCGATATGCGTGTACTAGGCCATCGTCCTTTAGCTTGTGTAATCCTTCAAACTTCTTAACGAGTTCAATACAGTCTTTTGATACTGAGGTTGGGTGCATTACTTATCCTGTCGTTGCATAAGGCGATGCGAAGCCAGTATTAGGTGTATTGGCTGACATCGCTGGGCTTAGGTTGCCCATTGATACGTTTGCTCCCTGACGCATATTTAGTTGAGATAGTCTATTCAGGCTCTGATTGATGTTTAGAACCTGATCCCCTATACGGTTGCCTCCCGCATCGAAGGCTCTTAGCAGTAGGTTACCGTTATCATCTACTGCGCGTGAAATTGATGTACCATTATCCGAGATGCTGTTCTGGATTAGGTTACCTTGGTCGTCGAATGCCTGACCCAACTCTCTGAACTCGTTACGCATATTAACGTCTAGATCAGTCTGCTCTGCAGCAATCCGAGACAAGTCACGTGCCTGAGTATCCAGCTTCTTATCCTGTGCGTTAAAGCCAGATGCAATTGCACGTAGCTCAGAGCCAGTAGTCTGCTCTGCAGTGTCGAACCGTTGGTCAATCTGACCGAGTAGTGAGCGTTCATACTGCTCCGCATTATCCAGCATAGTGCCTACGTTCATCTGCACTGCACTAATCTCGTTGCCGTTGGCATCCAGCTTACGCTCAATGACGTTGCCTTGGTCATCCATAGCACGGCTAATTGTATTACCCTGCTCGTCGATTGCATTGGCAATGAGGTTACCGTTCTCATCGAAGGAGTTGGCGAGTGTCTGGTATTGCTGCTTAGTCTCGACACCAATTGTGTCTGCAGTAGTCTGAATAAGATCACGAACATTACCGAGGCGAATGGACAAGGCTTGCTGTGCAGTCTGGTCTGCTAGAGAAGCCTCTGCGAAGCCAGTGCCTACGTCACTACCGAGTTGTTGGAACCCAGTATCAATGCCAGTACCCAGCGTACCAATCTGTTGAGCCAAGTTAGTCTGTCCCTGAGCAGCCGCCTGAGCAAAGTTACCCAAGTCCTCACGCAGACGATCAGTCTGGTTAGCCTGTGCCGTTGCGAGGTCTGCGCGAGTTTGTTGCGCCAGTTCCGTATCCTGACCGTAACGATCTACGTAAGTGTCGAAGCTAGACTTAAACTCGTCCTGCCCAGCTTGTAGATTGTCTTGGTTAGCCATCATCTGAGTTGCATAGGTATCTGCAGTAGATGACATAGTGTCTAGGCTACCCTGCAGGTCACCTTGACCGCCGAGGATATTAGCCTGTGTATTCGTAAGCTGAGTATTGACTGCATCAGCATTCGTGGCACGTTCACTAGCGGCATCAGCCATGCCAGCGTCTACAGTGTCAAAGCGAGAGCCAGCGGCATCGAAGCCAGCGTCTACAGTGGACTGTACGTTATTTACGTTGTCACCGACTGTGTCCACAGACGATTGTACGTTGCCTACGCTGTCGTCTAGAGTATCGAAGCGACCACCAGCCGCCGCAAAGCCCGTGTCTAGGGAAGACTGTAGGCCACCAGTGTTATTCTCTAGGGCAGTCAGTAGGTTGTTATAATACTGCTCACGGCCTGTAGAAGCGTCAGAGAAGTTGTCTGCCATACTAGTACCGTAAGAGTTTAGAAGCTCAGTCAGGTTAGTGAAGCCAGTGTCCATCTTCTCACCTGCTCCAGTGAAGCCTGTGTCGATTTTAGACCCTAGTCCAGTGACCCCAGTAGATATATTATCTAGCTTAGTACCCGCGCCAGAGAAGCCCTCTTCGATCTGCGTACCCAGCCCAGTCTGATTGTTCTGAAGCTGTTTATACTGATCATCTCCTAGCCCCGTGTTAGTGACCGTGGTGCTTTTGTTAAAACTCATGTCTTTATCCTTTCACGGCTAGGAATCCTACGTCCCTGTAGCCCATCCTTTCCAGAAATTTTTTGTAGCCAGTTCCGTAGGCTTCAGTAGACGCGCCGATAGAGATTTCTTCTGCGCCATTCTTGCGGCCCCATTTTTCGAAAGCGTGGACCATTTGCTTTAAAATGAGCGGTGCATATCTACGGTGTTCTGGTAGAATACACACCGCCCAGTCTCCCGCATACTTCATGTCACTAAAGTAGTGGTAGTCTACGTAGCCATGAAAATAACCGAGTATTTCATCTGAGCCTTGTCTAAGAGCAACCGCTACAAATACAGGGCTTTCGGGCTGTAGGCTCATGGAGAGAAGCTGTCTTACTTTTTCTTCTTTGTAAGTGAATACGCTGTATCTAGAATTGTCGTGTAGCCATTTAGCTATCTTCAGTACAGCGGGGAGGTCTGTCTCTCTGAGCCGTCGAACATAGACGGTCATACGTACCTAGTTAAATAATTTAGTATGCAATCAGTATAGCACTTAGTTAATTGTTTTTCAAGAAGATTATGCTGCTTCTTCTACTTCTTCTTGTGCTAGACTTTTAGTCAGTAGTTCTACGAAGGCTTGCTTGCCTACGTTCAGTTGATCGAGGTTAAATTGAGTGGTATCAATCTTTCGGTTTAAATCTGCAATGTGATTTACCATGATCTTTTGCTGATCAGTAAAACTCTCTGCGTCATATTCTTTGTCGTTGATGACAATGGTTTGCTTTTTTTCTGCCATTGCTTTTCTCCTTAGTTATGCCGCATCCTTAACTGCTTGCGGCGTAGCATCGACAACGGCTTGGGCCGCTGCACGTTCTGCATTGTCAGTGGTAATCAGTGGGTTCTCTATGGTTTCCTCTGTAGGCTCTGCGTCACTCATAGGATCATCAGGATAGACCAAGCGTGTGACTGTAGCCTCAACAGGATCAATGGCTGTGACTGTGATAACCTCATGCATCACGTCTTCCATCTCCATTGTTTCTTCGTTGAACACCTGTTCACCAGTAGGCTGCATTTCTGTGACTTCTTCACGTCCATCTGCA
>Ga0181592_10004383_pt1 | contig 11689 bp, 10 predicted proteins | sample 071ome_20_FD_133755 | JGI IMG/M metagenome (GOLD analysis project Ga0181592, IMG submission 133755) | Coastal salt marsh microbial communities from the Groves Creek Marsh, Skidaway Island, Georgia - 071412BT metaG (megahit assembly) | ecosystem: Environmental > Aquatic > Marine > Intertidal...
AATCGCGCTCGTCGTCTGTCGCTTTAATCTCAAGGCGCGCAATTTCGTTGTCAATTGAAGTAGGGGAATAAACGTCACCGCTTTTTAAACGCAGAAGCTTTGCATATTCTGACGCATCAACGTTTGGATATTCGCTTCGGACAGTAATTTCCCCAAAATTATATGACTGTCCTTCTTCAACTGTGAACGTCAAAAAGTATGCGTCTCTGTTACGTGTCAGTTCCGCTTCTACGTCCAACACCCGAAAGTCTACGTAGCCGCGTGACCTGTAAAAGTCGGTTAAAACCTGGCGGCCAAATGCGATACGATCAGCCACATAGGTATCTCGTTGCACTAGGAAGCGGAATAGACCGGCCTGTTTGGTCTCTAAAACGCGGCGCAAGCGCTGATCCGAAAACTGCGTATTCCCGACGAATCCAAGGCGTTCGATTTCTACAACGCCGCCCTCTGAAATTTCAAAAACCAAGTCAACGCGATTATCGCTTTTTCTAATGATCTTCGGCGTAACAGAAGCAGAGACACGCCCCTTTGTTCGATATGCATTAGCAATGGCCGCTACATCTTTTTCAACTTGCAATGGATTAAAGACTCGTCCCTGCTCAGATTGCACCAAAGACTCTATTTCGGAATTGTTAATGCGGCTGTTTCCCTCGAAAGCAATCCTGTTGATCGTTGGGCGCTCAACCACACTTATGTTTAGCGTATTACCGTTGGGAGAAAACTCGATGCTTTCGAACAAACCCGTGTCAGATAGATTTTGGTAAGCATCATTAATCTCGGCAGCCGAATAAGTGGCATTTTGCTTCAATCCTGCCCGAGCGAGAATCGTACCGTATTCAACGCGAACGTTTCCGTCGACTGAGATGCTGGAAAATCTGAAAGATTGCGCATGGACGGGACTGGCAAGCAGCACAGTCAAAGTCAGAAAGATAAATGAAATCAACCACATCCGACATTCGGAACGGTCACGAAATTCAGCGCGGACAACAGTCCGCGATGCAGCATCATTGCGCATTAAGACAACCTTTTAAGACATCCCAGTCCAGAGTTTGGTATCGGTATTAACGAGGTATGTCAAAATGATCCCTGCCTATCGGCAAGAAAATGTTGCTGTCTTTCAGAGTTAGATGAATACAGACGAACCGCTCTCAAAAGAAAAAACAATAGCGGCGAGCGTTAATGCACCTGAGACAGCAGCCAAAAACAATACGCGGTCCCAATTTAGACCTACGAAAAAAGCCAATGCATTCGAACCTGAAACCAAAGCGCTCATGGTCGCCTCCTATCTTCTGACACCTCGATCCTAAAGACGGATTTGGGCAAAAAAGGGGCGCGCAGTAGACGGTTTCTTGTCGGCGTTTAAACCGAGCACGCTATATCGTTGGTCATTGCAAAAACCATAAACATGAGAACAATGGTCAAACCTAGCGACATCAGAAACCGGAATGCCTTTTCAGGTGGTGGACGGCGGGTAATGGCCTCGTACACATGAAAGACAAGGTGACCACCGTCTAGGACCGGAATGGGCAATAGGTTCATCAGACCAATTGCCGAGGACAAAAACGCAATGAAGTACACATAGTCATCAATCCCCTGGCTGGCCATCGCCCCCGATGTTTCAGCGATGCCAACTGGACCGGACAAGTTACATGTCGAGATAGCCCCGGTTAGGACGTGATATAGACCGGATAAACTGGAATGAATGATGTCTCCGACCTGAGCTGTGCCGTATTTTATAGCGTCGAACGGGGAAACCATTTCGCGTTTTGGCTCAAAGAGAAAGTCCAGCACAACACCAATGCGCCATGTCGTCACGAATGATCCGTCATCCTGCTGCTCATCCATGCGCTGAGCTGCAAGCTCCACATCTCTAATATCGCCATCATTCCAAACTGTTAGATTAATAGGCTCACCATTCGAATTCTCAACAAAGTCCTTGAGTTGGCTGAACGCAAAAACCGGATTACCTTCAATATGAGTGACGACGTCTCCTACTTTCATCCCTGCGTCATAGGCGGCTCCTCGGGGAACTAGGAAGTTGACCATTGGTGGAAAGGTATAGGGGCCCAAAACGTCCTGAACCTTTCCATCCCTACGCACTGTGTAAGCAAGAATTTCTTGTACCGGCAGTTTCTTATCCAGACCATTCATCCCTGAGAGGTCTTCGATATCGTTACCTTCGACTGCTAGAAGTTCGTCCCCTACGGCCAATTCGAACGTACCATAGGGCAAAGGTAACAACTCGCCGATTGTCAAAGGTTCTCGAACCGAACCTTTAGACATGGAAAGGACAAAGAAAACGAGGATGGCCAGAGCAAAATTGAAAATTGGACCAGCTGCTACAGTCGCAGCCCTTGCCCAGAGAGGGGCGCCGTGCATCGTTGCCCGTTTTTCTTCCTCGGAAAGACTTTCGAAGACGTTCGAATCCTTGTCGCTCGCCGCGTTTGAATCCCCGAAAAATTTCACGAATCCGCCAAAAGGAATGGCAGCGACCTGCCAGCGAGTTCCGCGGCTGTCTTGACGGGACCACAAAACGGGCCCGAAACCGATACTGAAGACTTCAGCGTGAATCCCGCTCCAGCGACCGACAATATAGTGACCAAACTCGTGGACAAATACGATTACAATCAACGCAATAACAAATGCAAACAAAGTGAACGCGAAGTTGCCGAAACTTGGTATTATCGAGATCAGGTCCATTACAATAAAATCTCCGCTCGTTACTCAAAATGCTCCGGTTAAAACCAGCTCATTCGCCACACGTTTAGCCGTGCTTTCTGCATTATTCACGTTTTCCAACGTCATCGCGTCGTTAATAAGGCTATCTTTTGACCCAAGTTGCTCAAGTACGGCCTCAACAAGGCGCGCCATATCCATGAAACCGATTTGTTCGGCAATAAATGCATCCAGCGCTCGTTCTTTCGCAGCGTTGAACACTGCTCCGCTCAGACCGCCCTGGCGCATAACCGTTTGCGCAAGTTCCAATGCCGGATATCGGTTTGGATCCGGTTTCGAAAACGTTAATTGCGAGATCTTGGCAAGATCCAACCGGTCAACCGGAAGTTTTTTTCTGCTTGGCCAATGTAACGCATAGCCAATCGCATGTCGCATATCCGGTGGCCCTACGTGTGCCATCAGCGCACCGTCTTGAAAACCAACCAGGGCATGCACCAAGGACTGAGGGTGGACAATCACTTCAATTTGCTCGGGCGTGAAACCGAAAAATTCCTTTGTCTCGATGACTTCCAATGCCTTGTTAAACATCGACGCGCTATCAATTGTGATCCTTTGCCCCATGTCCCAATTTGGATGCGTGGCCGCCTGCTGGGGCGTAGCACTTGCAATGTCCGCGAGCGGCCAGTCTCGAAACGCGCCACCTGAGGCCGTTATGATCACGCGCTCTACATCTTCTATTTCTTCACCAACCAAGGCCTGGAAAATCGCTGAATGCTCGCTGTCTACAGGTAGAACGGTTGCACCGACATATTTTGCCCTATCCAGCAATAGTGAGCCAGCAGTCACCAAGGATTCTTTATTTGCTAAGGCAAGTGTGGCCCCTTGGCGCAATGCCCTCAGACCAGGTTCTAATCCCGCGGCGCCGACAATCGCGGACATCGTTAGTTCCACATCCCGCTCGGCCGCCTCTAGCAAAGCTGTTCGCCCAGCCGCCGCTTCGACCCCCGTTCCTTTCAATGCTCGCTTAAGATCAGGCAATAGATCTTCGTTTGCTGTAACTGCAATTTCAGCATTTAAATCAATTGCGTCCTTAGCAAGTCGGGCGATGTTATTTTCGCCGGTAAGGGCCACTACTTGATAGGCATTACGATCGCGTCGAACGAGGTCAATGGTGCTTTGCCCAATAGATCCTGTCGCACCCAGGATTGTGATCCGTTTACTCATCGCCATTCCAGCTGGAAAAGATCAAGCCCCTCGGGCAATACAAAGCTCATCGCTCCAACGACCAACGCTGCAGCAATCATGGCATCGAAACGATCTAGAAAGCCCCCATGCCCTGGGATCAGATTAGAACTGTCTTTAATCTCGAACTTTCGCTTCAAAGCGCTTTCCGCGATGTCGCCCATCTGGGATGCGAAAGCGACCAAAACGCTTAACGCAACAAACAGTACAGCATTGGCAGTATCAAAAACTAATCCAACCAATGCTGCGGCGATCCAGCCCGAAGCAGTGCCTGACCAGGTTTTCTTGGGGCTGAGAGACGGCCAAAATTTCGGGCCGCCCATAAGCCTCCCGCCGAAATAGCCGGCGACATCAGAGGCAATGACAATCATGACCAGCCATAAAAGCCAGTATAGCCCCTGATCATTGCGAAGAATATCCAGAACCAATCCTGATGCAGAGATCATAATTGCGAAAAGAAAGACACGTACTTTGTGATTTTGGGCTGCGATAAATGCCGATATCGGGACGACTAGAAATAGGATTGTGATCGACCCCCAAGAACCTGCGGGCAAAAAATACAAACACAGACCTACGATCAAAGCAGCAACCAAAGGAAATACCCTGCCCTTTGATGACAGATTAAAAAGTTCCCAAATCATTGCTCCGCAAATCACGGATACGAAAAGACCAAACGCATTGCCGCCTATGATAGCTGACGTCAGTCCTAGTATTGCCAAAACAACGCCTGAAATGACACGCTCACGTAAATCAGACCATTGGGCTGATTTCATACTTTCACGCCCCCAAAACGACGCTCACGTGAACCGTACCGCTGCAAGACCTTATGGAATTCTTTTGCCGTAAAATCAGGCCACAAAGTGTCAATGAACTCGTACTCCGAGTAGGCAGATTGCCAAAGCAGAAAGTTGGAAATCCGCGCCTCTCCGCTGGTGCGGATCACAAGATCAGGGTCAGGAAGGACATGGGTATCCAAATATCGTGGAAGCGTCTCTTCGTCGACGCTATCCGGCGAAAGTTTACCCGCGGCCACATCCTGAGCAAGTCGCTTTGTGGCGCGCGCAACTTCATCGCGCCCACCATAATTGATGGCGACAGTCAGGTGTACAAGATCGTTTTCCGAAGTCATCAGTTCAAGATCGTCCATTAGCTCTACCAGCTTTGGATCAAGCCTAACTCGATCTCCGATAAAACGAACCCTAATGCCGTTATATTTCAGAGCGCGGGCTTCTCCGATGATGTATCGCTTGAACAGACTCATTAAACCGGCCACTTCGGTCTGAGTACGCTTCCAGTTTTCCGTGGAGAACGCGAAAATCGTTAAAAACTTAACACCTTCTTCGGGGCAAGCTTCAACGATTTCACGTACGCGCTTGGCACCAGCGTGATGTCCGAACAGCCTTGGTCGACCGCGCATTTGCGCCCAGCGACCGTTACCGTCCATTATGACCGCGACATGCCGCGGTCCTGAACGCTTTTGTTCGGGCTTCACCATTGCCACTCCTTCGGCGCGTCTAATCAGACGTGCATTATCTCGGCTTGCTTGGTTTCAAGTGCCTTATCGACTAGCGCGATAAACTTATCGGTAAGCTCTTGCACTTCAGATTCCCAAAGCTTCTGATCATCTTCAGACATACCAGCGGCTTTCGCCTTTTTGACCTGATCCATGCCATCACGACGCACGTTTCGTACAGAAACGCGAGCGTGCTCGGCGTATTGAGCAGCTACACGAGTCAATTCGCGGCGGCGTTCTTCGTTTAACTCAGGAATCGGCAGCATGATAATCGTGCCGTTGGTCTGAGGATTGATACCTAAGCCACTTTCTCGAATGGCTTTTTCTGCCGGGCCAACCAGGGATTTATCCCAAATATTCACTGTTACCATGCGTGGTTCGGGAACGTTTACAGTACCTACCTGATTGATCGGTGTCTTTTGCCCGTAAGCTTCGACCATGATCGGTTCAAGGATTGCTGCCGATGCACGGCCAGTGCGAAGCGATGCAAATTCCGTTTTCAAGGCGCCCATTGCACCTGACATACGTCGTTCCAAATCATCGGTATCGATTTCAAAATCTTCTTCGGACATTTCAGCCTCGTTGTCTGAGTTTTTCTGCCATTTGGGCCTGTATCAATACCACTTTACTACTGTGGTACGACCTTTGTATAGGTGCCTTCGCCAGCCAGGATCCCGCAAAATCCGCCGGGTTCATCAAGTGAAAAGACGATAATCGGCAGATTATTGTCACGCGCCAATGCAATCGCTGACGCATCCATAACGCCCAGGTGTTGGGCCAGAACTTGATCATACGTTACCTCGTCGAAACGCTTGGCGTCTGAATGTTTGGCCGGGTCTTTATCATAAACTCCATCCACCTTGGTGCCTTTGAAGATCGCTTCGCAGGACATTTCATTGGCCCGCAATGTCGCGGCAGTGTCAGTTGTAAAGTATGGGTTTCCGGTGCCCGCTGCAAAGATACAAACACGCTTTTTTTCAAGGTGGCGTACCGCGCGGCGGCGAATATAAGGTTCGCAAACTTGATCCATTGGGATCGCGCTTATTACACGCGTATAGATGCCAAGCGCTTCAAGGGCCGACTGCATGGCAAGCGCATTCATGACCGTTGCAAGCATTCCCATGTAATCGGCAGTTGTCCGTTCCATACCTTGAGCAGACCCCTGAAGCCCTCGGAAAATATTACCCCCACCAATCACCATGCAGATTTCAACACCCAGATCGTGAACTGACTTTACCTCTTCCGCGATTCGCTGGACTGTTGGAGGATGCAGACCGAATCCCTGGTCCCCCATCAATGCTTCCCCCGAGATTTTAAGCATAACACGTTTAAATTCGGGTTGAGGCGCTGATGTATCGGTGGGCATTTGTATCTCCTGAAAGGGATCATTTTGTGAAAGTCAAAAATCCTTTGCAAAATGTCGGAATATACGTCCGGTTTCAATGCACGAGAGGGAACTAATTGCATCAAATGTACTTTTCGACCAAAAGGTGCCCAACCAAACATGGATTTTGACTTGTTGCAAGCATTCGATGACATCCCCAATGGGCCAATTCTAATCGCTGGCCCGACTGCCAGCGGAAAAAGCGCGCTGGCTATTTGGTTGGCGCAGCAGTTTGGCGGCCGGATCATCAATGCGGATGCGCTTCAAGTTTTTGAGGGTTGGCGCATCCTGACGGCACGCCCCGATGACGACGACCTCATCAAAGCAGAACATTGTCTTTACGGACATGTCGCTTTTGACGAAACGTATTCGGTGGGTCACTGGCTGCGAGACGTCAAGCCGTTTCTAATTGGAAAACCACGTCCAATTATCGTTGGTGGAACCGGATTATATTTTTCGGCCCTGACCAAAGGATTGGCCGATATCCCGACTGTTCCTAATCATATCCGAGAGGAGGCCAACGCCGTCTGCGCGTCAAACGGCTTTCAGGTCATGCTTAAGGATCTCGACGAAAAGACAAAGTCTCGCATTGATTTAAACAATCCGATGCGTGTTCAGCGCGCGTGGGAGGTTTGGCGCGCGACTGGGCGTCAGATTTCGGATTGGCAGGACAGCACCCCTCCACCCTTATTGTCCGATAGCGGGCTAACGAAAATCGTCTTGAATTCATCGGTTGAATGGTTGAGCGATAGAATTGAGCGCCGATTTGACAAAATGCTCGAGATCGGCGCCCTGGAAGAAGCCGAGCATATGCTACCCCATTGGAATCCAGAGCTTTTATCGTCAAAGGCTATTGGCGCAAAGGAACTCATTTCACATCTCAAAGGCGAGATATCTTTGGATGAGGCTCGGGGTTTTGCGACGATCACGTCGCGTCAATACGCGAAAAGGCAGCGCACTTGGTTTCGATCCAAGATGGCCAACTGGCTACAATTCGACGCTGAGCGCCTTGGTGAGCAGTTGATCTAGACACCCTTCGCACAACTTTAAGACTGTCAACGCTATGAGAAGTCTCGTATTAAGCCTTCAAAAAAGCGAAAGAATCACGATTCTACCCTTGCATCGCGCGGTTATGTCGTTTTTGCTAAGTCATGGTGTCGCTTTTAAGCCTAAAAATGGCGAAAGCGATGATTGACGGTAGGGAAAAACTCGTGCCGTATGGTCAGCAATAGGAGGATTCTGCGCAAACATTCCATAGGAAAGTCGATATCCTTGATAGGATTTGTCTATTGAATGCTTTACATGGATTGTCCTAGTAAAAATTAAAACGTGTCACAGGGAGTATAAGATGACGCAAGAACTAATGAACGGAGGCCGCATCCATCCGGTCGCGAAAATGTATGCCGAAGAAGTCAAGGCGGGCAAACTCAGCCGCCGCGAGTTTATGGCGCGCGCGACGGCTCTGGGTGTTGCTACTCCGGTTGCCTATGGCATGCTGGGCATGACTGCTCCGGTCCTCGCAGCTGGTCACGCCAAGCAGGGTGGAACCCTTCGTATGGAAATGGAAGTTCGCGCATTAAAAGATCCGCGGACTTATGACTGGACCCAGATCGCCACCGTGACGGCAGGTTGGCTGGAATTCCTGGTTGAGTATAACTCCGACGGTTCGTTTGAACCGCTTCTCCTAACCTCTTGGGAAGCAAACGCTGATGCAACACAGTACACTCTGAATGTCCGTCAAGGCGTTAAATGGAACAACGGCGACGACTTCACTGCCGACGACGTTGCCCGCAATATCACCATGTGGTGCGACAAGGACGTTGAAGGTAACTCGATGGCAGGCCGTATGGCGTCATTGATTGACCCCAACACCAATAAAGCTGCCGAGGGCGCGATTGTAGTGGTTGACAGCCATACCGTTCAACTGAACTGCTCGAGCTCGGACATCTCGATCATTCCGGGCATGGCAGATTACCCAGCTCAAATCGTTCACAGCTCGCACAGTGCAGATACAATGCTATCGAACCCGATTGGCACAGGATACATGCTACCTGAAAGCCATGAAGTCGGCGTTAAGGCAGTTCTGGTACGTAATGAAGGCCACGACTGGTGGGGTTACGCAGCTGGCAAAGGCGGTTATCTGGATCGCATCGAATTCATCGACTACGGCACCGATCCCGCAGCGATGGTCGCGGGATACGACGCTGGCGAAATCGACATGAACTGGGAAACTCCGGGTGAATACAACGACATTCTCGACGGCCTTGGCCTGAACAGATCGTCGGTTGCGTCGGGTGCGACAATCGTTATCCGTCCGAACCAGCTTGCCGAAGTAGATGGCATGAAGCCGTATGCAGACAAGCGCGTTCGTCAAGCTATTGCTATGGCTGTAGATAACGCAGTTTGTCTTGAGCTAGGCGTGAATGGTCTGGGAACTGCAGCGGACAACTGCCACGTTGGTCCAATGCACCCCGAGCACGACCCGTCTGTAACCCGTAAACCGTTCGATCCAGCCGCTGCAAAAGCGCTGATGGACGAAGCAGGAATGGGTGACTTTGAACACGATGTTATCTCAATAGACGACGATTGGCGCCGCAACACCACTGCAGCAGTAGTGGCACAGTTGAATGACGCTGGTATCAAGGCAAAGCACACTGTTATGCCGGGTTCGACTTTCTGGAATGACTGGACCAAGTATCCTTTCAGCTCGACCAACTGGAACCACCGCCCGCTGGGGACACAGGTTCTGGGTCTAGCCTATCGTTCTGGCGAAGCATGGAATGAATTCGGCTGGTCTAACGCCGAGTTTGACGCCCTGCTAACCGAGGCAAACGGTATTGCGGATGCTGATGCGCGTCGTGTGGTTATGTCGAAGATCCAGGCAATCGTCATCGAAGAAGGCGTAACAATCCAGCCATACTGGCGTGGTTTGAACCGTCACCACGTTGAAGGTCTGGTCGGAGCAGACATGCACATTGCGTATCTGCCACAGATCTACAAGTGGGGTTGGGCTGCTTAATCACCCAAACTCAATTTAAATGTCATGGGCCACCTTGTAGGGTGGCCCGTTTCAAAAACACTCCGGTGAATAAACCGGGTAAATTCATCTGACCAGCAGGGGTCGATATGGGACTTTTTATCCTCCGCAGGGTGGGAGTGATGATTTTGACGGCTTTGTGCCTGACTTTCATCGTTTTTTTCCTTACGAACCTTTATCCCAACTTAGAAAAACTCGCTAAAACTCAAGGTAACTTCCGAATGTCGGATGAGCAGGTTGAAACCTGGCTTGGGAACCGCGGATATCTACAACCAACTGTCGTGAAGTACGGTCAGTGGCTTGGTGTTGTGCCCGGTTATGTCATTGAGGGCAAGGACGGCGAAGTCAGGGGGCGTTGTTTCCGAGGCACGATTGAGCTGGAAGACGCGCCTCGTTTCTGTGGGATTATTCAGGGCGACTGGGGGCAATCGACAGTCTTCAAAGTTTCGGCTTCTGAAGTGATCGGGACCAGACTTAGCCTGACAGGTCAGTTGATGATGTGGGTTCTTATTCTTATGGTTCCTACCGCATTGATCGTTGGCATTATGGCCGGCATGCGAGAAGGATCATGGCTTGACCGTTCTCTCTCGACGTTTGCGATCACAACGACAGCTACGCCTGAATATGTGTCTGGCGTTATCTTTATCGCCGTGTTTGCATCCTCAACTGTTGGCCTGAAATGGTTCAAAGGCTCGGCCACATCGGCGATGGAAAATGCGAACTTCGAAAATTTCTTCCTCCCAGTGCTGACAATCGCACTTTATGGTATGGGGTATGTTGCACGAATGACGCGAGCGTCTATGGCTGAAGTCATGACCGCGCAGTATATCCGTACGGCACGCCTCAAAGGAGTGAGCTTCAAGAACATTGTTCTTAAGCATGCACTGCGCAATGCACTGATTGCCCCATTCACCGTGATTATGCTTCAGTTCCCATGGCTTCTGAACGGTGTGGTTATCGTCGAGTCTTTGTTCAACTACAAAGGCTTTGGATGGGTTCTGGTACAGGCCGCAGGAAATAACGACATCGAACTATTGCTCGGTGTCTCTGTCGTGTCCGTTATTGTGGTTCTGGCAACGCAGCTGATTTCAGATATCGGCTATGTCTATCTGAATCCTCGGATCAGCGTAAATTAAGGAGAGGACGAGATGGACCCGCTAAGCTGGGGCGAAATCATCGCCCGTATCCTCGGAGACTTGATGCCGACATGGATCTCTCTGATCGTTATGTTTGTGTTGTCTTTTCTCTACAAACGCAAACTTGGTCTTTACGGAAAACTCTTTGACAGCACCATCGGCATAATCGGATTAGCATTGGTCATGTTCTGGGTATTCACCGGTATCTACGCTGCTCTGGACATGGTCGGAACACACGATCCACTGGCCCAGGTCTCTGGTATGAAGAATAAGGTGCCCGGAACTCCGGTTCGCGGTGCGACTGACGGCGCTTATGAATATTATCTTCTTGGCGGAGATAATCTGGCCCGTGACGTTTACACACGCATGGTCAAAGGCGCATGGGAAGTGATCAAGATTGCACCGTTCGCGACACTTTTCGCCTTCATGGTCGGGATTACACTTGGATTGCCCGCAGGATATTATGGCGGTCGTTTGGACACATTCCTTTCTTTCCTTGCCAACCTGATCTTGGCCTTCCCAGTAATCTTGCTGTTCTACTTGCTGGTGACGCCAGAAATCATTGCAACGGGCATTCCGGTGTATATGGCTGGTGTATTGTTCCTGTTCCCGGTGATCTTCTTCGTCGTCCTGTTCAACTCACGCTTTTTCACTCAACCCAGTAAACGCAATGTTTATCTGGCGGTAACCATCTTGCTTGG
>Ga0181592_10004390_pt1 | contig 11678 bp, 9 predicted proteins | sample 071ome_20_FD_133755 | JGI IMG/M metagenome (GOLD analysis project Ga0181592, IMG submission 133755) | Coastal salt marsh microbial communities from the Groves Creek Marsh, Skidaway Island, Georgia - 071412BT metaG (megahit assembly) | ecosystem: Environmental > Aquatic > Marine > Intertidal zone...
AGCGCGAGCGCATTCATGACCGTGGCCAGCATCCCCATATAGTCCGCGGTCGCGCGGTCGATGCCCTTGGCGGCACCCGACAGGCCACGGAAGATATTGCCGCCGCCGATGACCAGGCAGACTTCGCCGCCGAGATCGGTTACAGCCTTGATTTCATTGGCAATACGGTCGACCGTCCCGGGGTCGATTCCGAACTGGTTGTCGCCCATCAGGGCTTCTCCCGAAACCTTCAGGAGGACCCGTTTGAACCGCAACTGGTCGCCGTCCGCCATGCCGGTATTCCCTGTCCGATCCGCGATCTAGCCGCCCGCCGTCGCCGCGACCTCGGCCGCGAAATCGGATTCTTCCTTCTCGATCCCTTCGCCGATCTGGAAGCGGACAAACCCGGTGATCGCGATATCGCCGCCGGCATCCTTGCCCGCCGCTTCGACCGCCTTGGACACCCTGGTTTCGCCGTCGATGACGAAGGTCTGGTCGAGCAGGCAGACTTCCTCGAAATACTTGCGCATGCGGCCGTCGACCATCTTCTGGACGATGTCCTCCGGCTTGCCGGATTCGCGGGCCTGTTCGGCCAGCACTTCGCGTTCGCGCTCGGCCGCGGCCTGGTCGACCCCGTCCTGAGACACCCATTGCGGGTTGGCGGCGGCGATATGCATCGCCAGCTGCTTGCCGAACTCGCCCAGCTTGCCGGCATCCCCGGAAGATTCTAGTCCCACCAGAACGCCGATCTTGCCCATGTTGGGAGCCGCCGCGCTGTGCACGTAGGACGCCACAACGCCGGACCCGACGCTGACGCCCGCCGCGCGCCGGAAGGTCAGGTTTTCGCCGATGGTGCCGACCATTTCGGTCACCGAGTCCTGCACCGACTTGCCGCCGTCCAGCGGCGCCGCCGCCGTGGCCTCGTAATCGCCGCCCTGGTCGAGGGCCGCCGCCGCAATGCTGCCGGCAAAGGACTGGAAATCGGGGTTGCGGGCGACGAAGTCGGTCTCGGAGTTGAGCTCGATCACCGCACCGGTATTGCCCGACGTCGCCACCGCGACCAGGCCTTCCGCCGCAACGCGGCCGGATTTCTTGGCCGCCGCGGCCAGACCCTTGGTCCGCAGCCAGTCGATCGCGGCTTCCATGTCTCCGTCGTTTTCGGTCAGCGCTTTTTTGCAGTCCATCATGCCGGCGCCGGATTTTTCGCGCAGTTCCTTGACCAGCGCCGCTGTAATCTCAGCCATAATTCACCTTCTCAATAAACGTTCGTAACAAGCTGATAAAAATAAATATTCTTACTCAGCTTCTGGTTTTTCTTCCGCCTGTGCCGGGGCCGCTTCCGCAGGGGCCGCATCGGCTGCCGGCGCCGCTTCTGCCGCCGGCGCTTCCGCAGGTGCCGCCGCCGGGATGGCTTCCACCGGGGCTTCCTCGGCCGCGCCGATATCCACGCCGGACGTCGTCGCCTCCTGCTGCAACCCGTCGAGCACGGAGGCCGACACCAGTTCGCAGTACAGCGCGATCGAGCGGATCGCATCGTCGTTGCCCGGGATCGGGAACGTAATGCCCCTGGGGCTGGAATTGCTGTCGATCACAGCGACGACCGGAATGCCGAGCTTGACCGCTTCCGCGACCGCCAGCTCTTCCTTGTTGGTGTCGATCACGAACAGCATGTCCGGCAGGCCGCCCATGTCCTTGATGCCGCCGAGCGAACGTTCCAGCTTGTCGCGCTCGCGCGTCAGGTTCAGCAGCTCCTTCTTGGTCAGGCCTTCGGCGACTTCCGCCGAGCCGAGCATTTCGTCGAGCTCGTGCAGGCGCTTGATCGACGCCGTGATGGTTTTCCAGTTGGTCAGCATCCCGCCGAGCCAGCGGTGGTTGACGTAGTACTGGCCGCAGCGACCGGCTGCTTCCGAGACGATGTCGCTCGCCTGGCGCTTGGTGCCCACGAACAGCACGCGCCCGCCGCGGGCCGTGACCTCGCGCACCGCCGCCAGCGCCGCGTGCAGCATCGGGACCGTCTGCTGGAGGTCAAGGATATGCACCTTGTTCCGTACACCAAAGATGTACGGCTCCATCTGGGGGTTCCAGCGCCGTGTGTTATGTCCGAAATGAACGCCCGCTTCCAAAAGCTGACGCATCGAGAATTCTGGCATCGCCATGATCTGTGTCCTTCTCCGGTTGAGCCGCCGCGGGAATGGTCAGATATTTCAGCGGGTTGGCACCATGCCGCCCCGCTTCTGCCTGACACCGGATCGAACGGTCAGCCTATGACGCCGCCGCCCGTAACCCCGCGTGTGGATTTACGGGCGCGTTCTTACGCCCCGGCGCCCGGATTTGCAAGGGGTTTTGTGGGGGTGCAGGCGCCGCTTGTCCGTCCTTGTCTCTTCCATTTCCTCCACCGCCGCCCCCCTAAACGCTTTCCGCTATTCTCCCGGGCTTATCCCGGGATCCCATGGCCGACAGCGCACACCGTCCGAGATTGACCCCCGACACAAGGCCGGGGGAATAAAGTCTGTAATCTCGGTGACACTCGAACCACACCGGCAACCCCCCAGAACAACCCCATGCACCCGAACAGTCCGGGGACACAGTTTTCAAAACACGAAAAACAACCCTATGCACAGGAAGCTCCATATTACGGTGAACGGAATACGTCACCCTGTCGGACTCCCTATTTTCACCGCGCGGACCGCGCCAGTTCGTCATTTTTTCGTGCCGCTATCTCCCATCCGAGTAGATCAGAAATCCCCCTAACACAAACAAGAACATTATGCGAACATTTGGCCTTTCCTTGTGGTGATTTCCTACGAAATGTTGCCAGCCCGCCCCGCTCACCCCAAAGTTCCGGACCGGATGACACCTGCGCGATCCGCGCCCTGGTCGCCGCCATGATGGTCATGGCCAGCGCCGCCTCACCGGTGCCGTTCGGATGGATGATCGATGTCGGCATCACCATGGACGCGATTTTGTACATGTCGGTGGGGTTTACAACGGTGTCGGTCGTGCTGATTTTTATGGCGCGGCGGGCGGAAGTTAGGGACACCGGTTCCGCTGACTAAGGATCCAGCACCGCCACCACCCCCGGCAGGTGCGCCACGGCGGCGCGGAAATCCCCCGTCAGAGCGATCTTCTTCGGCAGCTTGACCTCCACCTCCTGGTGGTCGCCGACATCGACGATCAGCGCCACCTTGCACTTGCCGGGCTCTCCCGTGTCCAGCGCGTGCCGGATGCCGGGGATGGCCTTTTCGTCCTCGATCACGATCTGCAGCTCGGTCGAGGCATTGGCAAGCGCCTCGTCCAGCGGGCGGACATTGGTGGCGGACAGGCGGACGCCGTCGCCGTCATCGGCGCGGATGTCGACGGTCATCAGCACCCGCTGGCCGCCTTCCAACAGCTCGCGGCTTGTCGCCAGCAGTTCGGAGAACAGCACCACCTCAAACACGCCGGACGTGTCCGACAGCTGCACGAAGGCGAAGCGGTTGCCCTTGGCCGATGTGCGTTCCTGGCGGCTGATGACGACGCCGGCGACGTTCGGCGAGGTGCCGGCCATGGAGGCGGTCAGATCGGCGGCGGCGGTGACCCGCAGACGGCGCAGCTGGCCGGCATAGGCGTCGAGCGGATGGGCGGACAGATAGCTGCCCACGGCTTCGAATTCGTGGGTCAGGCGTTCCATCACCGGCCAGTCGAGCGTATCGGGCAGGCGGAGACGCATGTTGTCGTCTTCCGCCACGGCGCCGCCGAACAGGCTTTCCTGGCCGGAATTGCGTTCCTGCGCCGACTGATTGGCGAGGCGCATCACGCCCTCCGCCCCTTCGAACAGGCGCTTGCGGTTGGGATCCAGGCTGTCGAACGCCCCTGCCCTGACCAGGTTTTCGAACTGGCGCTTGTTGGCGCCGGACTGGCCCAGCCGTGTCGCGAAATCGGCGAGATCGGCGAAGGTGCCGTTGGCATCGCGCTCGGCGACCACGTCTTCCATCGCCTGGCGGCCGACATTCTTGATCGCGGCCAGCGCGTAGCGCACGGCATAGACCGTGGTGCCGTTCACGATGGTCTCGACGCCGAAGACCACGCCGGATTTGTTGATGTCGGGCGGCAGCAGCGGGATTTTCAGCCGGTCCAGTTCCTGGCGGAACACGTTCAGCTTGTCGGTGTTGCCGAGGTCGAGCGTCATGGACGCAGCAAGGAATTCGACCGGGTAGTTGGCCTTTAGATAGGCGGTCTGATAGGCGACCAGCGCATAGGCCGCAGCGTGGGATTTGTTGAACCCGTAGCCGGCGAACTTGTCGACCTGGTCGAAGATGCGGCCTGCCTGGGCCTTGTCGACGCCGTTTTCGACCGCGCCGTCGACGAAATCCTTGCGCTGGGCCTCCATCTCGGCGGCGATCTTCTTGCCCATGGCGCGACGCAGCAGGTCGGCGCCGCCCAGCGAATAGCCGGACAGGACCTGGGCGATCTGCATCACCTGTTCCTGGTAAATCATCACGCCGTAGGTTTCTTCGAGGATCGGCTGCAGGCTGGGGTGCAGGTAATCTGGCTCCTCCTCGCCGTGCTTGCAGGCGATGTAGCGCGGGATGTTGTCCATCGGGCCGGGACGGTACAGCGCGACCAGCGCGATGATGTCCTCGAACGTATCGGGTTTCATGTTGCGCAGCACGTCGCGCATGCCGGAACTTTCCAGCTGGAACACGCCGACCGTGTCGCCCTTCGACAGCATCTCGAACGTCTTCGGATCGGACAGCGGCAGGTTCAGCAGGTCCGGCGACTCCTCGCGCTTGGCGATCAGCTCGACCGCGCGTGCCAGCACCGTCAGAGTCTTCAGGCCGAGAAAGTCGAACTTCACCAGCCCGGCGGCCTCGGCGTATTTCATGGAAAACTGCGTTGCCGGCATGTCGGAACGCGGGTCTTTATACAGCGGCACCAGTTCCGCCAGCCTGCGGTCGCCGATGATCACCCCCGCCGCGTGGGTCGAGGCATGGCGGTACAGCCCTTCCAGTTTCAGCGAATTGTCGATCAGCTGGGCGACCGTTTCGTCGCCGTCGCGCAGGGCGCGCAGCTGCGGCTCGCCGTCGATCGCTTCCTGCAGCGTCGGCGGGTGCGCCGGATTGAACGGCACCAGCTTGGTGATCTTGTCGACCTGGCCGTAAGGCATGCCGAGCACGCGGCCGACGTCGCGCAGCACCGCTCGGGCCTGCAGCTTTCCGAAGGTGATGATCTGCGCGACCTTGTCGTCGCCGTATTTTTCCTGCACGTAGCGGATCACCTCGTCGCGGCGGTCCTGGCAGAAATCGATGTCGAAGTCGGGCATCGACACGCGCTCGGGATTCAGGAAGCGTTCGAACAGCAGCCCGAATTTCAGCGGATCCAGATCGGTGATAGTCAGCGCCCAGGCGACGACCGAGCCCGCGCCCGACCCGCGCCCCGGCCCCACCGGAATGCCGTGATCCTTCGACCACTGGATGAAATCGGCGACGATCAGGAAGTAGCCGGGAAAGCCCATCTCGATGATGACGTTGAGCTCGAAGTCGAGACGCTCGCGATAGGGCTTCGCGGTTTTCTCCCGCGCCTCCGCGTCCGTATCGTCGGTATAGACCTGGTTTTCCAGCCGCGCCTCAAGCCCTTCGCGCGCCATCAGACGCAGCGCTTCCTCCTCGTTCGAGGCCCCCTCGATCTCAAACGGCGGCAGGATCGGCGCCCGCTCCGACGGCATATAGGCGCAGCGTCTGGCGATCACGACCGTGTTGTCGACGGCTTCGGGCAGGTCGGCGAACAATTCGCGCATCGCGGCCGTCGATTTGAAATGGTGATGCTCGGTCAGACGGCGGCGCTCGCGTTCCGCCACATAGGTGCCGCCGGCAATGCAGAGCAGCGCGTCATGCGCTTCGTACATGTCGGCGGTGGCGAAATAGGCGTCGTTGGTGGCGACCAGCGGGATGTCGTGATCGTAGGCGAGTTTCAGCAGACCGGCCTCGGTCTGGCGTTCGACCGCCGTGCCGTGGCGCTGGATCTCGATATAGAAGCGGCCGGGGAACATATCGTTCAGGCGCTTGCACATGGCCTCCGCCGCCGGGCCCTGCCCGTCCGCGATCAGCCGGCCCAGCGGCCCGTCCGGCCCGCCCGCGAGGCACAGCAGCCCGTCGGCGCGTTCGGCGAGTTTTTCCAGCGTGGTGTGGGTATCGCCGTGCTCGGTCGTCAGGAACGCGTCGGATTCGATTTCCATCAGGTTTTCGTAGCCGGTCTCGTTCTGCGCCAGCAGCACCAGCCGGTCGTGGCGCGTCACCTCTCCCTTGCCGGTCGATTTACGCGCCGCCTCGCCTTCGCGCGCGACGTCGATCTGGGTGCCGACGATCGGCTGGATGCCTGCCTTCGACGCCGCCAGCGAAAATTCCAGCGCGCCGAACAGATTGTTGGTGTCGGTAACCGCCACCGCCGGAAAATCGTGCTCTTTACAGAGCTCGACCAGCTTCGGCAGCTTGATCGCGCCTTCCGACAGCGAATAGGCGGTGTGCACCCGCAGATGAATGAAACCCGGATCGGTCATCCGGTCAGTTTAGAGCGAATCGCCGGGGTTTGGAGGTACGATGGCCTGATTTCTGTGGATGAAAACGCCGGCCGAAGACATGCTGTTATTCCCTCGGGACAAGCCCGGAGGAATAAGAGAGAGCTCCCTAAACCTCCTCCAGCACCCCGTTCCTCAGCGTCAGTTTACGATCCATGCGGGCGGCGAGATCCGGGTTATGGGTCGCCACCAGGGCGGCAACGCCGGTGTCGCGGGTGAGCTGCATAAGCAGTGCGAACACGCGTTCAGCCGTTTCCTGATCGAGATTGCCGGTCGGCTCATCGGCGATCAGCACGTCGGGGCTGTTGGCAAGCGCGCGGGCGATGGCGACGCGCTGCTGTTCGCCGCCCGACAGCTTGGCGGGACGATGCGTTGCCCGATCGGCGAGGCCGACCATGCCAAGCAGATCCCGCGCCCGGTCGCGCGCGGCGGATTTCGAGGCCGCCGCGATCATCTGCGGCACGACGATGTTTTCCAGCGCCGAGAATTCCGGCAGCAGATGATGGAACTGGTAGACGAAGCCGATGGCCGTCCGCCGCAGCGCCGTGCGCGCGTCGTCGCCGAGCCGCCTGCAGGACGTACCGCCGACGATCACTTCGCCGCCGTCGGGGCGTTCGAGCAGTCCGGCGATATGCAGCAGGGTCGACTTGCCCGCGCCCGACGGACCGACCAGCGCCACGGTCTCGCCACGCCGGATGGAAACCGACGCGCCCCGCAGCACATGTAGGTCGTTGCCCGCCTGTTTGAAGGTCCGTTCGATGCCGTCCAGCGCCAGCGCCGCGTCACTCATAGCGCAGCGCCTCCACCGGATCGAGACGCGCGGCCCGCCACGCCGGATAGAGCACCGCCAGGAACGACAGGCCGAGCGACATGGCGACGACACTGACCACGTCCGAGGTTTCGACCACCGACGGCAGCTGCGACAGGAAATAGATTTCGGCGGCGAACAGTTCGGTCCCGGTCAGCCCCTGCAGCCATTGCCGGATGGTTTCGATATTGCCCGCGAAGGCAACGCCGAGGCCGAAACCGATGGCCGTGCCGATAATGCCGACCGACGCGCCCGCCAGCAGGAATATCCGCATCACCATGCCGCGCGTCGCGCCCATGGTGCGCAGGATGGCGATATCGCGGCCCTTGTCCTTCACCATCATGATCATGCCGGAGATAATGTTGAACGCGGCGACCAGGATGATCAGCGTCAGGATCAGGAACATCACGTTGCGTTCTACCTTGATCGCGTTGAAGAAGCTGGCATTGGCCTGCTGCCAGTCGACGATGCGCAGCGCCTTGCCGGCGGAGCGCAGGATGTCGACGCGCGTCTGCGGCACCCGGTCGGGATCGTCGAGAAATACTTCGATATTCGTGACCGCGTCCTTGGAACGGAAATAGATCTGCGCGGCTTCGAGCGGCATGAACACGAAGCTGGAATCGTATTCGAACATGCCGACCTCGAACACGGCGGCCACCTTGTACCGCTTGCTGCGGGGGACCGATCCGAACGCGGTCGGGTTCGACTGCGGCGAGACCAGCCGGACCGTGTCGCCCGGCCGCACGCCGAACTTGGTCGCGAAGCGCGAGCCGACGATGACGCTGCTGCGGCCCCTGAAATCGTCCAGCGTACCGGCACGGATATTGTCGGCGATGATGGCGCGCGCCCTGATGTCGTCGGGCCGCACGCCGCGCACGATGGCCCCGGCGGCGACGCTGTTGGCGCTGACCAGCACCTGGCCTTCGACGGTCGGGATGACGCGGACCACGCCGTCGACCTTCGCGATCTTCCCCGCGATGGTATCGAAATCGGTCAGCGGCCGGTTGGTCAGTTCGTACACGCCGAGATGACCGTTGAGGCCGAGGATGCGCTGCAGCAGCTCGGCGCGAAACCCGTTCATCACCGACATGACGATGATCAGCGTTGCCACGCCAAGCGCGATTCCGGCCAGCGAAAACCCGGCGATGACGGAGACGAAGCCTTCTTCGCGCCGCGCGCGCAGATAGCGCAGCGCGACCATGCGCTCGAAAGCGTTGAAGATCATGCGGTCAGCCGCGCCAGCGCGGATTCGGCCGATATTTCCTCGCGCTCGCCGCTCGCCCGGTTCTTGAACTCGACGACGCCGTTCTTCACGCCGCGCGGCCCGACGACGATCTGCCACGGCACGCCGATCAGGTCCATGTCCGCGAATTTGGCGCCGGCGCGCTCGTCGCGGTCCTCATACAGCGGATCGATGCCGGCGGCCTGCAGTTTCGCGTAGAGATCGTCGCACACCGCGTCGCACTCCGCATCGCCGGTTTTCAGATTGATCACTGCCGCGCCGAACGGCGCCACGCTCTCCGGCCAGACGATCCCGTTGTCGTCGTGATAGGCCTCGATAATGCCGCCCACCAGGCGCGACACGCCGATGCCATAGGACCCCATTTCGGGGAATACCTTCTCGCCGTCCGGGCCTGTCACCGCGGCGTTCATGGCCTTGGAATACTTGGTCCCGAAATAGAAGATGTGCCCGACCTCGATACCGCGCGCGTTGACCAGCGCATCGCCGAGCTTCGCGGCCTTGGCCTCGTCATGCTTTTCGTCGGTCGCGGCGTAGAGTCCCGTCCAGCGGTCGACCACCGGCTGCAGATCTGCCGTGTAATCGACGTCTTCGCCCAGCACGTCGAATTCAAGCAAATCCCTGTGGCAGAACACCTCGCTCTCGCCGGTTTCGGCGAGGATGATAAATTCGTGGCTGAGATCACCCCCGATCGGCCCCGTGTCCGCCGCCATCGGAATCGCTTTCAGCCCCATGCGCGCGAAGGTGCGCAAATACGCCACGAACATTCTGTTATAGGCGTCGCGCGCGCCTTCGTAGGTCAGGTCGAAGGAATAGGAATCCTTCATCAGGAATTCCCGCCCGCGCATCACGCCGAACCGGGGGCGGATCTCGTCGCGGAACTTCCACTGGATGTGATAGAGCAGCTTTGGCAGGTCCTTGTAGCTGCGGATATGGGCGCGCACGATCTCGGTGATCAGCTCCTCATTGGTCGGCCCGTACAGCATGTCGCGGTCGTGGCGATCGCGAATGCGCAGCATTTCCGCGCCGTAATCGTCGTAGCGCCCGCTTTCCTGCCATAATTCCGCCGGCTGAATGGTCGGCATCAGCAGTTCCTGGCAGCCCGCCGCGTCCTGTTCCTCGCGGACGATCTGTTCGACCTTCCGCAGGACCTTCAGTCCCATCGGCAGCCACGAATAGATACCGGCGCTGGACTGGCGGATCATGCCGGCGCGCAACATCAGACGGTGCGAGACGATCTGCGCCTCGGACGGGTCTTCCTTCAGCGTCGGCAGGAAATATTGCGACATGCGCATGGGTGAAGCGGCCTCCGTTAACGTGCGAGGCGAACATAGGGAATGGCGGGGGGTGCCGCAATGGAAACTGCGGCGATGGACAGTCTACTTCTTCTGCAGTTCCCGGCAGGCGCGGGCGATTTCGTTCTGTGCGCCGGTAACGAGTTCCTGACCATTGTAGTAGGCCCGCCCGTCCTTTTTGATCTCGACCCTGCCTGCCTTGATCTCGCCCATGTACTGGCCCTTGTTGGCGGGCAGGCCGAAGCGTTCCTGCAGGTCGATGTTGATGTCCATCGAGAACGTCTCGGGCGGTTTCACCGAATGGCCGCCGCCCAGATTGGCGGGCGCGACCGGCCGGCCGTATGCGTCCACGCCCGGCGTGTAGGCGACCGAAGCGTCCGGCGTGTGCGTCACGATATGCCGGCAGTCGTCCCTGGTGACGGTCACCGTCGCAGCGTGGGCCGGATCGAGCAACGCGGCGAAGGTGCAAAAGGTTATGACATATCGCATGGGCCGATTATCGGCCCGGCGGGGTAAACGCTTGTTTAACGCGACAAACGCCCCGCTATCAGGCGCTGCCCCAGATTTCCTCGGCCACGGTGACGACCAGTTCCAGCTTCCGGCGCTGATCGTCGACGGTGATCTTGTTGCCGTGCTCGGTCGACGAAAACCCGCATTGCGGCGCGATGCCGAGCTGGTCAAGATCGGCGTATTTCGACGCCTCGTCGAATTTCCGTTTCAGGTCGTCGACCGGTTCCAGTTCCGGCGTCTTGGTGGTCACGAAACCGGGCAGCACGCGCTGCTTGCCCTTGGGCAGCAGGCGCAGCGGTTCCAGCCCGCCGGCCCGGTCGCTGTCGTACTCCATGAAGAAAATGTCGACGCCGGTCGAGAAGATGGCCTCGGCCGCCGGGTCGTAGGCGCCTTCCGCCGCATAGGTCGACTGGAAATTGCCGCGGCACATATGCATGCCGATCACCATGTCGTCGGGGCGGTCCTTGATCGCCTCGTTCATCATCCAGGCGTATCGCTTCAGCATGTCGTCCGGATCGCGGCCCATGCCTTTCTGAATGTCGCGCTGTTTCGGATCGCACAGATAGGCGAAATAGATATCGTCCATCTGCAGATACCGGCAACCGGCATCGTAAAACGCGCTCACGGCCTTCTTGTACGTCGCCGCGATATCGCCGAACAGCACGTCGTCGTCCGCGTATTCCGCCGGATGGATATCCTCCGGTGCGGTGCGAAAATGACAGCAGCTCGGGCCGGGGATCGAAATCTTGGGCGTCACGGTCGTCTTTTCGGCGACGAATTTGAAATGATCCAGCATCGGGTGGTCGGCTGGAAAATCGAGCTTGCCCGTGATCGTCGGATATAGCGGCGGGATCTGCGTGCCGGCGAACTGGACGCCCTCGTCGCGCTTGTCGAGTTCGAATCCGGTCAGCATGCCCATGAAATCGTAATGCCAGAAATACCGCCGGAACTCTCCGTCTGTGGCGACCTGCAGTCCCAGGTCTTCCTGCATCTTTACGACGTCTGCGATGGCAGCGTCCTCGATCTCCTTTAGTTCCTCGGCAGAGATACTCGGCGCGTCGGTATAGTACTTGTGGCGCGCTTCCATCACCTCTGCAGGACGCAACAGGCTGCCTACGTGATCGGCACGGAACGGCGGTGTAAAAGTATCGGCCATCAAATTCTCTCCCCTTGGAATGAACCGGAATTATATTCTGGGATGTTTGCGTATCGCATCGCGCGCTGCAACCCCGGTTACGAAATCAACCGACGACTTTACGGCCATTCGCGTAGACCGCACGGACCGCTCTGTCA